>RRZT010750384.1_pt1 | contig 37475 bp, 35 predicted proteins | sample 2165551 | NCBI WGS metagenome assembly RRZT01 (sample SAMN10456910, study PRJNA506462) | wastewater metagenome | biome: wastewater; feature: sludge; material: wastewater sludge; isolation source: wastewater sludge with Escherichia coli K12::gfp cells carrying plasmid... | place: USA: Moscow, Idaho...
GATTTGACTGGAAAAAACATCACCGGAAAAATTGCAGCAAAGGCACTTGATGCCGCTGGTATTGTGCTCAACTACAATGCCGTTCCCTTTGATACACGCAAGCCCTTTGACCCAAGCGGCATCCGTCTCGGCTCTGCCGCCGTCACCTCTAGGGGATTCAAGGAAACGGAAATGCAACAGATTGGTACGTGGATCAATGCAGTAGTTGCTGACCCCAATAATACAGCTTTGCAGCAGAAAATTTCGGCAGAAATCAAGGCGCTCTGTAGCAATTTTCCAGCTCCAGGATTGGAACACCTGGTGTAAACTCACCCTTACCCTCAAGTTTGGTGCCAACGTACTTCTTCTTTAAACAGTCATCGCTTGGCACCAAACCCCAACTCTTTTTCTGTACTCTTCCTCTCCGCCAACGCTTAATAGTGGCATCTCTTTTCTGAACCTTGTTGGTGCTCTCTGCGTCCAGCCAATTTTCCCACGACAGCATTCTTTTATTTCTTACTTCTTTATATTTTTGTAAAATATTCAGCGCGCAACTGAGACTAATATCTCACTAGCAGTTTAATTATTTTTTATTTAATAATTTCGGTATATTAAAAAACATTCCCCCGTTGCATTTCAAGAGAAATCCTTTACACTCTGCAAAGAATGCTTTAGGCTGCGCATCGTTTTTGAATATAAATCAAATTTTATGCGACCTTTTAGACTTCTTTTCTCAATTTAAAACATGGAAAAAATACGCATTAAACATCTCTATAAAATTTTTGGGGACAATCCAGCCAAGGGCATGCAGCTCGTCAGACAGGGGTTTAGTAAACAGGAGATCTACGAAAAAACGGGGATGACGGTTGGCGTACAAGATGTCAGCTTCGATATTATGCCCGGAGAAATTTTCGTGATCATGGGGCTTTCCGGCTCTGGCAAATCAACGATGGTTCGCATGATTAACCGACTTATTGAACCCACCTCTGGTGAATTGCAGATTGATGGCGAAGATGTACTGGACATGGATGCCAATAATTTAGTGCAGTTGCGACGCGGTAAGACCTGTATGGTGTTTCAATCCTTTGCCCTTATGCCACATTTAACGGTTCTTAACAATGCAGCCTTTGGCCTGAAACTCTCGGGCGTTCCTAAAGATAAACGTCACGAACGAGCCAAACAAACCTTAGCTCAAGTTGGTCTTGAAGGATGGGACAATGCCTATCCCAAAGAATTGTCGGGAGGCATGCAACAACGAGTTGGGCTGGCACGTGCCTTGGCTGTTGACCCAGATATTATGCTCATGGATGAGGCTTTTTCAGCACTTGACCCACTTATCCGTACCGAAATGCAGGACGAACTGCTCAAACTCCAGGAAAGCCAGGAACGAACTATAGTATTTATTTCTCATGACTTAGACGAGGCTTTGCGCATTGGCGACCGCATCGCAATAATGGAGGCTGGACGTGTTGTGCAGGTAGGAACGCCCGAGGAAATACTGCAATCCCCTGCCGATGACTATGTTCGTGCCTTTTTTCGCGGCGTAGATCCAACCGGTGTCATCTCGGCTGGAGATATCGCCGTTAAGAACTCTACAACCGTTATTTGGCATACCGATAAAGGCAACCCCAGGGCAGTATTGGAAAGACTTAACCAGCACGATCGTGAATTTGCCTATGTGCTGGATGCCAAAAAACGTTTTCACGGTATCGTTTCAACCGATTCCTTACGGAACTTACTTGACGCTGGGCTAAGAGACATAAAAGAGGCCTTTCTCCCTGGAGTAACGGCTGTACATGAAAATGAAAAACTCCAGGACATTTTGCCGGCAGTGGCACAGCAACCCTGGCCCATTCCTGTTGTTGATGAAGACATTGTCTATAAAGGGGTTGTTTCAAAAAACAGATTTCTCCGGACACTGCATAAACCTGAACAAAACAACAAGGCACTTGTCGAAGAGCAGGCTTAATTAATTAAAACTTTTTACCTCAGATGCAAACCGGGAGTACCGATGATTGGTTTTGAAGGAAAAATAATTCCCCTCGACCGTTGGATTACGCAATTTGTTGATTGGCTGGTGGAAGGATATCGCCCTTTTTTCCAGCTCGTCAAAATGCCAGTGGAATTTGTTTTACAGCACTTAACGCACGGATTTCAGGCCACCCCTCCTCTTCTAGTGGTCCTCGTCCTTACCTTACTTGCCTGGCGGGCCTCCGGTATAAAACTGGCAATTTTTGTTGTCCTATCGCTTGTCTTTCTTGGCTTACTTGGTCTGTGGCCTCATACCATGATTACCTTAGCCATGGTCTTTGCTTCAGTCATATTTTGCACCGTAGTCGGTATTCCACTTGGCATCTGGGCTGGCCGCAGTGATCGGGTCAACGCCTTTCTGCGGCCACTACTTGATGCCATGCAAACAACCCCGGCCTTTGTCTACCTTGTTCCCATTGTTATGCTTTTTTCCGTGGGTAATGTGGCCGGTGTCCATGCGACTATCATCTTCGCCTTACCTCCTATCATCCGATTAACAAACCTTGGCATTCGCCAGGTACACCCAGAACTCGTTGAAGCAGCACAGGCCTTCGGCGCAACAAGATGGCAGGTTCTGCGCCAGGTTCAGATACCACAGGCCCTGCCCACCATTATGGCAGGATTAAACCAGACCATGATGATGGCCCTGTCCATGGTTGTCATTGCTGCACTTATTGGTGCTGGAGGCTTAGGGGCTCCGGTGGTTCTCGGTTTAAATACCTTGGATATCGGCCGGGCCACAGTCGGCGGGCTGGGCATCGTACTATTGGCCATTATTCTTGACCGCATCACGCAATCCATGGGCAAACAATCATAGCCTGAAGGAGACTTATTATGAAAAACTGGTCTTTATTATTTGCTGGCCTCGCCTTATTGACGAGTAGCCTTGTTCTATCATCTGGTTTTGTTCTTGCAGCTGATATGCCTTCCAAACCGGGAAAAGGAGTAAAGGTCAGACCGGCTAGGGCCACATGGAATACTGGTTACTTCCAAGCTGCCCTAGTGGAAAAAGGCTTAAAAGAGCTTGGATATGAACTTGAGCCAACAAAGGATTTGCAAAGCCCCATTTTCTACAAGAGTGTCACACTAGGTGATATGGACTACTGGCCCAATGGCTGGTTTCCACTGCATGATGAGCAGTTGCCCAAAAACTTTACTGAAAAAGCTACCATGTACGGTTATGTGGTGAAGGCGGGTGGTCTCCAGGGATACCTTGTCTCCAGGCGTGACGTGGAAAAATATAACATCAAATCGCTTGCAGATTTCAAACGTGCTGAGGTCAAAAAGGCCTTTGATAAAAATGGAGACGGTAAGGCAGACCTGACAGCCTGTCCTCCTGGTTGGGGATGTGAAAAAGTCATCTCGCACCATATGAAAGTATACAAGCTAGAAGACTCCATTAACCCTGTCACTGCCTCATATGAAGCAGGCATGGCCTCTGCCATTGCTGCTTACAAAAGTGGTGATCCTATTTTTTTCTACACCTGGGCACCAAACTGGACCATCTTTAAGTTAAAACCAGGAACAGATGTGGCGTGGATCAACGTACCGGAAATTATTCCCACAGAAGGTCAAGAAAAAGCAAAGGATCGCATGGTAATGAGCGGAGTGACCGGAGCAGTCACAGACCCTATAAAACTTGGTTTTGTCGTAGCCGATATACGCATTGTTGCTAACAAAAAATTTACTGCTGGCAATCCTGCTGCCCGCAAATTTTTTGAAGTGTTTACTCTCCCCTTAGAGGACATTAACGAACAGAATACTCGTATGAATGATGGAGAAAAAAGTGACGAAGATATTACCAGGCATGTGAATGAATGGATTGAAAAAAATAAAACCACCTGGGATGGGTGGCTAGGTGCGGCGAGGGCAGTGGCCGTACAATAAGTTTAGTTAAACATAGGACAAATAGAGAACGTTTTCATTTCCCTTTGCGTGAACAAGTTGGCAAAAAAAGGTGGCAGAAAAATATTCTGCCACCTTTATATTTGTGGCCAATGACCTGTATCAGGCCAGCAATTCTTTCTGTTCCTTGTACACACAGTAAAAAGCCATAGTTAGTACCCGCATCTAGAGACTTCGCACCACTGCTGTTGCCAAATCAATCAGTTTGGAGGGCAGCAGACCTGCCAGGATAATGGCCAGCACCAGCACCACCGCGGTTGCCGTCAGTAAAATAGAAGGTCCTTCACTCGTCTCGGCTGCACTTTTTTTCTCAACAGTGTAGGCCGCACGCACAAGGGAAAGGTAGTAATAAATGGCAATGGCCGTATTGATGGCTGCCAAGACAACAATAAGACGGTGTCCCGCCTGCATGGCATCGGTCAGAATGAGAAATTTACCCATAAAACCAGCAAAAGGGGGTATTCCAGCGAGGCCGAAAAGCCCAGTAGCCAGCACAAAGGCAAGGATCGGCTGCTCTTTAGAAAGACCATGCAGGTCGTCTATATGCAGATTCTCCCCTCTTTTTGATACTGCACAGATTACCACAAAGCAGGCCAGGTTCATCAGGACATAGGCACTGATGTAGTAGACGGCAAGCCCGTAGCCCTCTTCTTTCAAGGTAAGCAGGGCAAGGGCCACAAAACCAGCATGGGCAATACCGGAAAAGCCGAGCAGACGTTTGACATCCGTTTGTACCAGGGCACACAGGTTCCCATAGAACATAGAGGCCAGCGCAATGACGGCAAAAAGAGTAACGAAGAAATTACCCTGTCCCGCCGGAACCATTTGCATAAAACGCACGAGAATGGCAACTGCCGCAATTTTTGGCAGGGTGGCAATGAAGCTGGTCGTTTCATTGGAAGCACCCTCATATACATCGGGTACCCAGAAGTGGAAGGGGAAAAGTGCCAGTTTAAAGAAAAATCCGCAGAGCACTAGCAGATAAGCGACCACAGCTACAGGTGGAATACCACCCTGTTGAAAATACTTAATTATCTGAGCAATATCAGTAGTCCCAGTTAGTCCAAAAAGATAACTCATGCCAAATAACATGAGACCTGTAGCAATAACCCCAAAGAGCAGATATTTGATACCCGCCTCCATTTGGCTGCGCACTCCCTCATAATCACTACGCATGGGCACCAGTATGTACAGGGCAAAAGATGACAATTCGAGGGCAACAAAAAGGAGTATAAATTCTGTGGCGCTGACCAAAAGCATTAAACCGCAAACACTGAGAAAGAGAAAAAGATAGTATTCCGGCTGGACGGAGGGTCGGATGCCTTTCAGTCGTTCACCAGCTACCACTACAAAGAAAAAGGCACCGGATAAAAGCAGTTTAAATCCCTGTGAATACAAACTAACCTCATAACTGCCATGAAAGAGGCTTGCCTTGGCTTGCAAGGTAAACCATACGCCAGCAAAGGAGGCAGCACAGAAAGCCATTGCCAGAAAACGCAGTACATTGGGGTGCACCTTGTTTGCCAGGCTCAGAACAAAAAAGATCAGAGCCCCGGTCAGGAGAATCAGTTCAGGGAGAATGAGCATACAAACCGCCTTACATCCTTTCTGTCTGGGATTGCAGAATCATGAAAACTAAACTGGTCATTTGTTATTGGCCTTATCATGTTTTAACCATGCCATAAAAGTGACACACTGGCAGGATGTGCCTGCTGCCACTGCTGGAGTTGCTCTAGGAGCTGACCAAGTGAGGCCTGCATAAAGTTTAGAAATGGTTGCGGCCCCAGACCTATCCAGAAAACAAACACTAAAAGTGGGAGTAGAACGATAATTTCCCGTACACTCAAATCGACCAGAGCGCTTTGATCAGGATTATTTACCCCTCCCCAGATAATTTTTTGTAGCATACGCAACATATAGGCTGCGGCTAACACAGCACCAGGAATGGCAGCAAGCGCCACCACAGGATTACGCAGAAACCCTCCCGCAAGCACAAGAAACTCCCCAATAAACGAATTGGTGCCGGGAAAGGCAAAGGAAGAAAGGGCAAAAAACGTAAAAAAAGTTGCAAACCAGGGCATGTGTGGTCCAAGTCCGGTGGCCAGTGACAGCTCACGGCTATGGGTACGTTCATAAATCATGCCAATTAAGAGAAAGAGAGCCCCGGTTGTGATGCCGTGGTTAATCATCTGCAGCATCGCCCCTTGCAGGCCCGAAAGATTCAAGGCAAAGATGCCAAGGGTGACAAAACCCATGTGCCCGACTGAGGAGTAAGCAATGAGTTTTTTCATATCCTGCTGCGCCAGCGCCGTAAAACCACCATAGATAATACCGGCAATGGAGAGCCATAAAAGTGGCGTGGCCAAGAGCAAGGTGGCATCCGGCGTGATGGGCAAACAAAAGCGGAGAAAACCGTATGTGCCCATTTTGAGGAGCACTGAGGCCAGAATAACAGAACCTGCCGTGGGAGCTTCCACGTGTGCGGCTGGCAACCAGGTGTGGAAGGGGAACATGGGAACCTTGATGGCAAAGGCAAGAAAAAATGCCAGAAAGACCAAGGTTTGGAATGGCAAGCCATAATCCTGCCACATCATTGCTGGGATGTAGAAGGTGCCATTATGCAAGTAGAGAGCAATAATGGCCACTAAGAGCAACACAGAGCCTGTCAGTGTATAGAGGAAAAACTTAATTGAGGCGTAGTCTTTCCGCGGGCCGCCCCAGATGGCGATGAGCAGATACATGGGAATGAGCATAAATTCCCAGAAAATATAAAAAAGGACAAAATCAAGGGCTATGAAAACGCCAATCATGGAGCTTTCCATCACCAGCAGGCAAACCATAAAGGCGGCAACTCGCTTTTGAATATACTTCCACGAAGCGAGCACGCAAAGCGGCATGATGAGCGTGGTGAGGGCAACAAGCAGAATAGAAATACCATCCACACCAACGGCATAGTTAATGTGTAACTGTGGTATCCAGGTGTAAAGATGGGCAAATTGGTATTCGGCACTGTGCAGGTCAAATTTGACCAGGATGGGGATGGTGCACAGGGCGTTGGCAATTGTGACTAATAGGGCCCACCAGCGAGAAAAAGTGGCAAACCCAGAAAAACACAGCAATACAAGTGCCCCTGCCAGGGGCAGGGCGACAAGCAAATTGAGCCAGGGGAAGCTATTATTTATAATAAGATGATCCATGAAGCTTCCCTTTTATTGAATCCAGAAAATGGACAGGGTGGCCAATAGGAGCGCGACTAGGGAAAGTGCGTAGAAAAAAGTAAATTGCATCTGTCCACTTTGTAAGAGCCGCACTCTATTACCTAGCCCACGTACGGACCTGGCCAGCCCATCGACTAAACCGTCTATGATATGCCAATCAAACCATCCGGCTAAACGGGCTAAAAGCATAGTCAAGGGGAGTGCGCAGTAGCGATATGCCTCACCCCAGGCTGTGTCAGTTGCCTGTATAGGATGCTTGGCAGTCCAAAAAAATGCCCTTCCCCCTTGCCGATAAAACCAATCTATATCAAGCGAGGGCTTATCGACAGGCTCAATCAGCTTTTTCATAAGCATAAAGACCAAAGCGGTAAAACCAAGCAACTGCAACGTTTCCACCAGATGATAGGTGGTAAACGGCGTATATTCAGTGAGGTATGGCAATCTTTCATACAAAAATCCAGGAACCACGCCCACTAACACACAAAGGGTTGCTCCCAACGTCATGGCAACGAGCATATTGACCGGAGGGTCTGACGCCTTGTTCCAGGTGGCTTCGTCACAGTTATTTTTGCCAAAAAAGAGAAAATATGGCAGCTTGAGCCCATTGTAGAGAATCGTACCAACCGCAGCAAACATGAGTAGCCAGGCAGCCCAGTTTCGATGGTCTTCAAAGCCTGCACTGACAATCATTGACTTACTGACATAGGCTGCGAAATATGGGGCACCAACAATGGAAAGGCAACCTATCAGTGTAAGAGCGCAGGTTGCCGGCATTTTTTTATAGAGACCACCCAAATCGGTAAATTTGCTTTTGCCAGTGGTATACAATACGGCTCCGGTTCCCATAAAAAGCAGACTTTTATAGAGAATATGCACCACGGCATGGGCAACGGCACCGTTAATGGCAAGCTCAGTACCCAAACCAACTGCCGCAACCATATAGCCCACCTGTGAAACGATTGACCAGGCAAGTAAGCGGCGGATATCATTTTCCATGAGCGCATAGAACATGCCGTACAGGGCCATGACAACACCAAGAAGGACAAGGAGATCCATGCCAGCACAAGCCCTGGCCAGGGTGTACACCGCAGTTTTAGTAGTAATGGCGCACATGAAGACAGCCCCATTAAACGAGGCCTCGCCATAGGCATCCGGTAGCCAGGAGTGCAGAGGCACTACCGCTGCATTTAAGGCGAAACCAGCCATGATAAGCCAGGTGTAGAGCTGGGGGTGGGCGACATCCATCAGTGAAAAATCGATATTGCCTGTTGCCTGATAGCGCAAAAGGATACCGGCCAGAAGGATTACGCCGCCGGCAGCGTGAACAAGCAGGTATCTATAGCCTGTTGCCAGAGAATTAGGGCCTCGACGAAACCAAACGAGAAACACCGAGGAAAATGCCATCATTTCCCAAAATAGAAAGAGGCTGAGGTAATCACCGCAATATATTACTCCTAAGGCACCCGCTGCATACCACCAGGCGGCAATGCTTTCGGTTGCCCGCTTGACATGCAGACCATAGAGCGTACCGAGGAAGGTGACCAATGCCATGATCAGGGCAAAAACAGCAGACAGTTTATCGACCCGGCCTAAAACAAGATGCCACTCCATAAAAGAAAAATTGGCAAATTGCCCTTCAAGCCCGCTGTTTCTCAATGTGATCGCAAAAACGAACACAGGAATGATGAGTAAATATATTTTCCGTAGGGGGCCCCGTATAAAGGGGATTAGCAGACTCCCCGCCACAAGCAACAACGAAGGGTGGATAAAGGTAGTATTCATGGTTTTTCCTCGTCCACTTTGCCAAGAGGAAAATCATACGTCCCCTCATTTTCCTTCAGCCCAGCCATGGTGAGCCATTTACTCATTAAGAGAATGGCACTGCCCGCCAGGAAGGCAAAAAATGACCAAAAAAAAGGAATATGTTGCTCGACCCAGCTATGGGCATGATGGCGATCCACCAGCAGGCTCCACAGGGCAATCAGGGCGAGCGCACAGAGGAAAAAAGTCTTTGCCGTTTGAGGTGATTTCTGCTGTTGCCCGGTATCATGCTTCATCCTGTCACCATCACCATCTTAACAAACTGCATCATAAAGTTTGGGTAAATACCGATAAGTACTGAAATTGTTACTGCAATAAGCAAAGGGATAAGCATGCTTAAGGGGGCCTCTTTGATGCCGCTAACCGCCGCTCCCGCTGGTGCTTTACCAAAAAAACCCTTGTACACAACCGGCGCAAAGTAGGCCACATTTAGCACTGTTGACGTAATAAGAATGAGCAGAATCCCTATCTGGTGTGCCTCCATTGATCCCACCAGCAAATACCACTTGGTGACAAAGCCAGCCACTGGAGGTGCCCCAATCATGGAAAGGGAGGCTATGGCAAAAGCACCAAAGGTAAAGGGCATGACGCGCCCCAATCCATGCATTTCGGAAATACATTTTTTATGGGCAGCAATGTAGATTGCTCCAGCACAAAAAAAGAGCGTAATTTTTGCAAAGGCGTGGTTCACAATGTGAATGAGACCACCCTCGATGGCATGTGGCGTGAGAAGCGCCACACCCAGTACAATATAAGAGAGTTGACTAACCGTAGAATAGGCTAGCCTCGCTTTCAGGTTATCTTTAGAAAGCGCAATAATTGAAGCCATAATAATGGTGAAGCCGACAAAATAGGCCGTGGGTATACCCAAATTCAAGCGAGCCATGGTTTCCACACCAAAAACATAGAGCATAACCCTGGTCGTACAAAAAACACCAACCTTGACCACGGCAACGGCATGAAGCAAAGCCGAGACAGGTGTTGGAGCAACCATGGCTCCGGGAAGCCAGTTGTGAAAAGGCATGATGCCGTTTTTGGCAAAACCAAAAAGACAGAAGATATACAGCATAATAATCATCCAGTGCGGTGTGCCGGAGGCAAAGACACCGTGGGTGATATTATGCGGAAAATCAAGGGTGCCAGTGAGTACGTAGATAAGAACTAATGCCGGGAGAAGGAGAAACTTTGCAGTGCCAGTGAGATAGACGATGTACTTGCGGGCCCCCTCATAGGATTCAGCATCCTGGTGATGTGCCACCAAGGGGTAGGTGCAGATGGAGACAATCTCATAGAACAGATACAGAGTCAAAAGATTATCAGAAAAAGCAACGCCGATGGCACCAAAAATGGCCAAAGCAAAGCAGGCATTAAATCTGGTTTGTTTGGGCTCATGGTGAGATCGCATGTAGCCAAGAGAGTAGAACACTGCAATCATCCACAGGGATGAGGCCACCATGGCAAAGATCATGGAAAAACCATCTGCCCTGAGCGTAATGGAAAGCCCTGGAAGAAGTTTGAAAAGAGGGTATACAAGCGTTTGGCCGCTTTTGAGTGCCGGAATAAAAGAACAGACAACGGCAAAAAGTAACACCGAAGCAACCGATGAGACCATTTCCCGCAGATTCGGGTGTTTGCTCAGGGTCATAACAACAAGGCTACCAACGAGCGGGATCATAACCGCCAGGAGCAGATTACTTTCAACGAGAGGTGCTGCTACAGCATTCATATGAGCTTTTATCCCCGCAGGTCGATGAGGTCTTCGCTTTCAATACTTTTATAATTCCTATACACAGCAATCATGATGCTGACGGCTATGGCTGCCTCGGCAGCGGCAATGGCCATAATAAAGAGTGTAAAGATCTGCCCAGTAACTGGATTTGGGGCCAGAAAACGGCTGAAGGCCATAAAATTCAAAGAGGCTGCCGACAAGATAAGCTCAGCGGAGATGAGCATGCCTATGACTGTGCGACGCGAGACAAGGCCGTAGACACCGCAGGCAAATAGAAGTGCGGCAACCACAAGATACGTTGTAAGGCAGTTATATAAACCAAGTATTTGCATATTACCCCCTTCCCCGCTGCGCCAACACCAAGGCACCTATAATGGACAGCAAGAGGACAACTGAAATCACCTCGAAGGCGAGGACATATTCTGAGAGTAGCGCTAAACCGAGCTCCCGCGTTCCTCCCTGGTTGCTGCGAGAAAACTGATACCAATCTGTTTTCAAGGCAAAAAGGGTAAAAGCGGCAAAAAGTAGCATGCCAACACTAAAACCAAAGGGGCCGGCAAGTGTAGCGCGACGGCGACGCACTGGTGTATCCTTGCCTGTCTGAGTCACCATCATAATGCCAAAGACGATAAGGATTGACACTGCTCCCACATAGATGAGCATCTGCATCATGGCCAAAAAAGGGCTGAGTAAAAAATAGTAGAGCCCGGCAACTCCAGTAAAGCAGACGGCCAAACCAGCTACGGAACGGACCAGTGCCCTTGACAGGATTGCCGCCATAGCTCCTGCGATAACAAGCATGAGGGTGAGGATGAAAACAATGCCCACAGCCCCTTCGATGCTTAGAAGCGCAGGTGCGGGAATAGAGATCAGGGATTGCATTTGTTCTGCTCCTTGAGTCGTGCAATCAGATCGAGTTGAAAATCAGCCTTATCAAAAGAAACACGGTTGTATACCCGCGAAAATTGCAGCGCATTGAAATTACAGCTTTCCACGCAGGAGCCGCAGAGACTGCATTTGGTAAAATCTAGCTGGTAAGTGGTTAACACCTTACCTTTGCCCGTTTCCGATTTAACCCCTGACAATTCAATACATCCTGAGGGACAGGCACGCTGGCACATACCACAGACTACGCAGTTGGGCTCTCCTGTTTCCTCGTTACCGATGAGTTCAATATGGCCTCGAAATCGAGCCGGTAAAACCGGTACTTCATAGGGATATTGCTCGGTCACCACCGGGCGAAAAAACTCCCGCCCTGTAATGCACAGGCCTGTTACTAAACTTTTCGCACCGCCAATTATGTCGCGCCAATATGCACTCATAGGACCCATTTTTTACAAAAATTTGACCAATCCGGCAGTTAAGAGCAAGTTAAAGAGCGAAAAGGGGATCATCATTTTCCAGCTCAAGTTGAGGAGTTTATAAATTTGGGTCCGGGGATAAGTCCACCTGATCCAGATAATGGTGAAAATTAAAAAGTAGATCTTGAGGATAAACCACCACCAGCCAGAGCCAACACCGAAAGGACTGTCCCAGCCGCCGAGAAAAAGTGTGACTGTTAGACAGGCACCAACAACAATGTTGATGTACTCTGCCATCATAAAGAGGCCATATCCCATGGAGCTGTATTCAGTCATATAGCCAGCAACCAACTCGCTCTCCGCCTCAGCCAGGTCAAAGGGAGCACGGTTTGTTTCCGCTACAGAGCAGATGAAAAAAATGATAAAGGAAATCCACATGGTAAGGAAATGCCAGCCATCTAAACGAAGAATATTCCAGTGGAAAAGGCCTCCCTGTTGGGAAAGGGCAATATCTCGTAAGTTGAGGGAACCGGAAATAAAGGCAACGGTAATGACCGTAAGCAGCATGGGAATTTCATAGGCCAGGTTCTGGGAAATGGCCCGGGCCGATGAGATAATGGCAAATTTATTGCCCGAGGCCCAGCCGCCGAGTAGCACGGCAAGCATGCTCAAGGAGGCTAAAGCAAAAATAAGCAGGACGGAGAGCTCCATTTCCCGCGCCTGAATGCCGGAAGAAAATGGAATGACAGCCAGCGAGGTGATTCCCGGGATCATAGACAAGACAGGAGCGACCCTAAAAAGAATGTCATCCACACCTTTAGGGACTAAAAGCTGCTTGCTCATCAACTTCAGCCCATCGGCAAGCGGCTGCAAAAGCCCGGCAAAACCTGCTTCACAGGGGCCAATACGGCGCTGAATCCGGGCGGCACCCTTGCGCTCACACCAAACTAGATAAGCTGCATTTAAGGCAGCAAAGGCCATGAGACCAATGAGATACAAAAGGGCCCGTACGATTGGATTGTCCAGTATCATTTAGCCTGACCTCATCGATCTATTTCTGGAATAACCAAGTCTAAACTACCCAACGTTGCCAGCGCATCGGCAATCATCATCCCCTCAGCCACCTCACCAAAAAGACTTAAATTACAAAAGGTTGGAGAACGCAGTTTTAGACGATAAGGATTCTTACCACCATCGGTCACGAGACGATGACCTAAAGAGCCCCGGGCCGTTTCAACGGCTGCATAACTTGTTCCGGCATCGGCTTTGAGTATTTTGGGCACCTTTGCCATCACCGGGCCATCAGGTAGCTTGTCAAGGGCCTGTTCAATAATGCGCAGTGATTGTTCAATTTCATCCATGCGTACCATATACCTGGCCATGGAATCGCCTTCTGTGTAAACCGGCACATCAAAATCAAGTTCGGGGTACACGGAATAAGGCTCGTTTTTACGAACATCATAATCAATGGCAGACCCGCGTGCCACCGGGCCGGTTGCGCCATAGAGCCGACACTGTTCCGGGCTGATGAAGCCAATATCTTTAATACGTTTAATTAAGATGATATTGCCGGTGACCAGATCGTGATAGAGCCTTGGCAGACGTGAACGAAGACGGACAATAAATTCGCGGGTACCTGTAATGAATTCATCGTCAATATCGTTATAGACTCCGCCAAAGCGAAAATAACAGTAAGTAAGCCTGGACCCGGTTACCCGCTCAAGCAGATCAAGTACCTGTTCGCGGTCATCAAAGGCATACAAGAGGGGGGTAAAACCACCCAGATCAAGGAGAAAGGCCGCCCACCACAAGAGGTGGCTGGCAATACGGTTGAGCTCAACAGTGATAACTCGAATATACTCGGCACGCTCAGGCACCTCAATACCTGCGGCACGCTCTACCACCAGGCAATAACCATGATTAAAGGCCAGGGCATGCAGATAATCCATGCGGGCCGTGTAGGGCATGAACTGGGCAAAACTCCCATTTTCAGCCACTTTTTCGTGCATGCGGTGAATGTAGCCAAGGACAGGCTCTGCCTTAAGCACATACTCGCCATCCATGGTTACCTTGACGCGCAAAACGCCATGGGTTGCCGGATGTTGCGGGCCCAGATTCAGGACAAAGGTTTCATCATAACGCGGCTGCCGCGGTAGATTCATGGCGTATAGTCCTTGCGCAAAGGGTAAAAATCAGCATCTTCAGGCAAGAGAATGCGAATTAAATTCGGGTGCTCCGAGAAATGAACGCCAAAAAAGTCAAAGGTCTCCCTTTCATGCCAATCCGCTGCCGGGAAAATATGCGATATCGTAGGCACAAGTGCTTCCCTTCGTGCTGTTTCACAACGCACCAAGACCCTGTAAGCAGGATGGTCATAGCGACTGAAGTCATAGAGTAGCTCTATCTTTTCTCTCTCTGGCCAATCGACTCCGCTGATTGATTCCAGAAAAAAATGCTGCTCATTCATTATTTCTGCTGCAGAGCAAAGTTGTTCAGCCCCGCAACGTACCTCCAGGTTTGCTCCTGTCTTTGCATAGTCAAGCTCGCTTAACAAAAAGGCATCTTCTGAAGCAGCTTGCCCTTCTTGGTTATTACCGACAAGAGAGTAAAAATATGTCCGGAGCGTTTTGCTCAAAAATTCCGTGGTATCCATAATTCTTTATCAGCTTGCTTCCACTCTTGGCCAGCGGCGTTTGCCAGTTATTTTCTCTTCCAAAGTCATAATTCCCTCAAGGAGCGCCTCAGGCCTTGGCGGGCAGCCGGGAATATAGACATCAACCGGAAAAAGTTTATCTGCACCATTTATCACATTGTAATTGCAGGGCACATTAAAAGGGCCGCCATTTATGGCACAGTTGCCCATGGCAATAACCCATTTGGGCTCCGGCATCTGGTCGTAGAGGGTTTTCACAGCCATTTCCAGTTTTTTATTGATGGTCCCAGCCACAATCATTACATCACTTTGCCTTGGCGACGGCCTGAATACCTCGGCACCAAAACGGGAAATGTCAAAGCGTGAACCACCGGTACACATCATCTCAATGGCGCAGCAGGCAAGGCCAAAGGTCATGGGCCAAAGTGAATTGGCCCGACAGAGATTGAGAAGCGCATCAAGCTTAGCAAACTGCACTACTGATGACGGTACGTTCTTTTCGTCCATGTAAAAACTCCTTTACGCCAGGCATACACGACCGCCAAAGCAAGAATGCCGACAAACAAAACAATCTCAACAAAATCTTCTATACCAAATCTGGGGTCATTATAGGCAAGGGCAACCGGGAACAAAAACAACACGTCAACATCAAAGGCAAGAAAGATGAGGGCGTAGAGATAATAGACAATACCAAAACGGATCCAGGCATCACCAATTGGTTCCATGCCACATTCTATGAGTTGAGAGCTTTTATTAGCGGTTTGACGGGTGTGTGAGGTGGGGCTCAGCAGCTTGACAATAATTATCGGACCAATGCCAAACGCGAGTGCCCCAATCATAAAAAGAGCTATATACAGTATGTTAACAAGAGTATTGGCATCCATGGGTTCTGGCTTTTCAGAAAAAAAAGTAATGGTTGTTTGTTTTTTTCTAAAATATCAGTTTTAATTATATTAAACACAAGACAAATAGAAAATAGTCTAGGATTACAAACACTGTCAAGACAAAAGCCTTACCTTCGCAGCTATAATCAGCGGTTTATACAACTGTAAAATAAATGAAACCTTTCATATATCTGTTCTTTTATAATTAGTTGGAAGAACAAATTTTGAGCTAGTCACACGTTGTGACGTTCATTTTTTTCCACTCTCACTCTATATAGAGATGGATAAAACGAAATACTTCTCCAGATCACAAAATGGCTATTACACTAAGACAACTCGAAATATTCCAGGCAGTGGCGGAAACTAGCCAGGTTACAAGGGCGAGTAAAAAACTCGTTCTCACGCAATCAGCTGTCAGCATGGCTCTGGCAGAACTAGAAAATCAGCTCGGTGGCCCTCTTTTTGACCGTCATGGTCGCAGCCTTTTGCTAAACGATCGCGGCAGATACCTACTGCCCCTGGCCAAAGAAATGCTGCACCGCATGACCACGATAGAGACTGTGTTAACCGGTCAGCAAGACGTTATTGCCGGCATGCTGCAGATCGTTGCAAGCACCACTCTCGGCAACTACGTACTGCCCTATCTCATTGGTGCCTTCATGTGCAAATACCCCCAGGCGCACATCAATATGCTTGTGGTGAATACCTTGCAGGCGGAAAAACTTGTGGCAAACGGGCAGGCTGATCTTGGTTTTGTCGAGGGCGACATCAATGTTGATTCGCTGGTGGCAACATCCTGGTTTACTGACGAACTTGGCATTATTGTAAGTCCGCGCCATGAACTGGCCAATCAGGCAAGCTTCAGGATTCCCGAAGACCTGAAAAGATCCAGCTGGGTCATGCGGGAAGAAGGTTCTGGCACAGCTGAAATCTTCACCAAAAAACTAGGGCGGCATGCCTCGCTTTTAAAAATTGTTACTAAAACCGGTCACACAGAGGCCATTAAAAAAGCCGTGGAAGCCGGGGTCGGAGCTGCCTGTTTATCCAAGCTCGCTGTTTCCAGAGAGGCAGAAGAAGGTTGGCTTACCTTGCTGCCCATTGAAGGAATAGATACGCACAGGCAACTTTCTATTGTCCAGCACAAGGACAAGGTTATTACCCGGCTTATGGCAGAATTTCTTCGCTTTTGTGAGGATGTTGTGCAGAGCGATTTGGGCCGCCACTGCATGAATTCTCCGTGGAAACTGCAGGTTTTGTTGACCCAGGGAAATCAACTCCCAAAGGCATGACGGTGAGTATTATTTGTGATAACAATGCCAATTTTCCAATGTCAATTCTCCTGGCAGCGATTATTTCCCCGCGCTTGTTCGCAGGGCATCTCTGCCTCGCAAGTAGGCCACAGCAATACCCATAGAAACCACCACCGCACCAAAGAGCATTGTCTTCTGAAAGGCTGCCATGAAGGCAGTCTCCAGCACCGGTAAATAAATTTTTAGATCCTGTCCGCCATTAGCTGCCCTAAAAGTGCTGTTGAAAAGCAGTCCTGCTGCTGCAATCCCCATGACCATGCCCAGGTTCCGGGCAGTAGCAACGCTGCCTGAGGCAACTCCGCGGTATTGCACAGGGACAGCGCTCATTGCCGCAGCGCTGTTTGGCGAAATAAAAATTGCCACTCCCACACCGGCCAAGGCAAGGCGCCAGCCGATATCCATTACGGTAGCATTTGGTCTCAGTTGAGACAGAGCAAAAAGGGCACAAGCCAGGATGGCCATGCCAATTGTGCACAAAACGCGCGATTCCATTCTATCGGAAAGAAAACCCGCAACTGGAGCAATAAAAAACTGAAAAACAAAGGGAGTCATCATGATGCCGCCTACCTTAGCCATGGGAAATGCCATGGGGTTAACCATGAAAAACGGCATGAGGAAGGTGATAAAAAAAAGACCCATAAAGAGAATTATCGCGGCTAAAATTGACATATTGAAAAGTCGAATTTTCAGCAGCGAGGCATGAATTATTGGGTGCGAACTTTTTTTTTCCACCCAAACTAGAGTGCCCATGCTGACGGCAAAGAGCAGGCAAACCAAACGAAAAAGTGATGAATGAACACCCCAATCGTGAATATGGGTTAAGCCTGCGATAAAAGAGCCAAAGGTAAGCGCCAGAAAAATGCTTCCTGGCCAATCGAGTGGTTCATTAACTAAGGTCTGCGGCACTCGTTTTAGGACAAACCAAGCCACCATGGTAATGAAAAGGCCAATGGGGATATTGATATAAAAAATTGACTGCCAGGGAAAGTACTGCAAGAGAAGCCCGCCGAGTGCTGGGCCCGAGACAAGTCCAGCAGCAACGGCCATCCCCACCATACCCAAGGCACCACCCCGCTCCTTTTCCGGAAATGCATCAACAATTAAGGCTGGAGAGCAGGCCATGAGCATGGCAGCCCCCACTCCTTGAATTGCCCTGAAGATGATAAGTGGCACAGGCCCAGAAGACAGGGCACACAGGAAAGAGCCAAGGCAAAAGACAATAAATCCTCCACAATACACCAGACGCCGCCCATAAATATCACTCAGGCGGCCACAAAGAAGCAGCAATGAGGATACCGTGAGCAGGTACATCATGGAGACCCATTCAACCAGAACAAGCGGGATCTGAAAATCGCGCATAATGGAGGGTAAGGCAATGTTGACTATGCTCGAATCAAGGGTTGACATGAAAACGGCAACGGCAACGATGCCAAAAACAAACCATTTATTCGGCTTACCATTAGAGGTGTCACGGGCTGCACCAACCTGCATACATCTCCGTTTATCATCCGCATGAATCTGAGTTAACGATTCACTCCTTTTTTCCATATCTGACCTCTTCAAAAATACGGACCCTCCAGCCCATACAACATTAATAAATATTGATATTACAGCATCATGAAACAAACACTACTATCTACAAATAGCTCGCTTTAACATCAAACAAACTAACCATATTGAAAAAAAACAGCACAAAAAAAACCACATCAAAGATGTGGTTTCGAGTTTCAAATAGACTTGCTAACGATGGCATTTATCTGCTTCCAGCAAATAAAAAACAAGGCCTTGCGGATTTAACCACAAGGCCTTGTTATCATAAAAAAAACTGCCGGATTCTTTATTGGCTCCTCGGGAGGGACTCGAACCCCCGACAGGGTGGTTAACAGCCACCTGCTCTACCAGCTGAGCTACCGAGGAATAGAGCGCAAATTTACAAGATGCAGAGAGTTCAGTCAACAAGATTTTTCACGCCAGCCTGGTAAAAAAAGAAATGAGAGAAAATGACCTTTTCAAGGTTTCTCATCTTCTAATAGCTCCAAGCGCAATAAGATGTCTTCTGCATGTCACATAAATACACTTTGCGAACCGATAAGATTTTATGAACGGCCTGCCTTTTTGCGGTCAGATATACTTGACAGAAATAAAATATCCTTCGTGATCTTGACGCAAAGCAGTATACTGTGGCCAATTTGCTAAAATACAAGCTCTTATCCTGCCGGAAGAGGTGACACCATGGCATCATATGATTCTCCCCTATCGAGCCGTTCTGATAAATTAAAAAAGGCCATCACCTGGGTATCGGAAACCTTGCAACAGTACCCTGAGAAAAGTCGAGAAACTCTATTACAAGAAGCGCTTGTACGCCATGACCTTTCCCCTGCCGACTGTGAATTTCTCATTAAATATTTCGGTTAAAGCCAAATGTAAAAAATAATACAACAAATATGAAAAAAAACCTCACCCTTATAGGTATGCCCGGCGCTGGTAAAAGCACTATCGGGATACTTCTGGCCAAAGATCTTTCCCTCAATTTTCTCGACACTGATGTCCTTATCCAAGTAAGAGAAGGACGATCGTTGCAAAAAATCATGGAAGCTGGAGGGCACCTGTATTTACGCCAGATTGAGGAAGAAGTCATTTGTGGCCTTGAACCGCAGAAACACGTTATAGCCACCGGAGGAAGCGTCGTCTACAGCGAGCCCGCCATGCGTCATTTGCATGAACTTTCCACCGTCATTTTTCTGCGTGTATCCTATCTGGAGATTCTTCGTCGCATACACAACTTTGCAACTCGAGGGATTGCCAAGGCACCTGGCCAAAGTTTTGAAGAGCTCTTTGTGGAGCGGCAGGCGCTTTACGAAAGGCATGGCGATGTGACTATTGCCTGTGATGGCCGTTCTCAAGAAAACATTGTCGAGGACATAGCAGCAGCCGTTTGCCCAACCAATAAATTTCTTTGCCTGAAATCCAGTGCCTTAGGCCGTGTTAGCTCATAAATCTAAAACACACACTCCACGCGCCTGACGACCATGGCATCATTGAAATGAAATCTTGTTTAGCTGGGATTCGATTGACAGTATTTTGCCAGCTGTGTATTTCTTTGATCTGTTTTATTCCTCTTTTTAATTAAACCGTTTGGCCATCCAGCATACACAGCTAAGAAACACATACAATCATAGAGATATATCTGCCACACCTGAAAGACCGGAGCCTATCATGAGATTTTTTTCACTCCTTTGCGCGTTTATCATTTTAATACACAGCAGCGTCTTCGCGGCCCCAAAGAACAAAGCGACTGCCAAAAAAGAAACCACTCCAAGAGAAACCATTGCACAAAACCCTTACATCTCAGCCTTAGTGATCGATGCAGAGAGTGGTAAAGTACTTTTTGCGGATCATCCGGAGAAAACGGTATATCCAGCCAGCGTTCTCAAACTTATGGATCTCTATATTGTTTTAACTCGCCTTCAAAATGGGCAACTTTCGCTAAAGGATATGGTACAGGTTACACCAGAGGCTGCACGCATAGGCGGCTCTCAGGTTTACCTAGATCCAACTGAACAATTTAGCGTTGAAGATCTGCTATATGCCCTCATGGTGCAATCGGCCAACGATGCGGCAGCAGCCTTGGCTATTCATATTGCCGGTTCAAAACAGGCCTTTGTTGACCTCATGAACACCACGGCTCAAGAACTCGGCATGCACAAAACCCGATTTTACTCAGAGCATGGACTGCCACCGGCTAAAGGACAAAAACCAGATGAAACTACGGCCGAGGATCTGGCCATACTTTGTCAGAAACTAGTCAAGATGCCAGAGGCCCTGAAATATACCAGCACGGTGACGAGACCGTTCAGGAACGGCACCTTTACCTTGCAAAGTCACAATAAATTGCTTGGTGGCAGTTTAGGAATTGATGGCCTAAAAACTGGGTACTTCTATTTAGCAGGATTTTCCATAGCATTGACGGCAAATCATGATGGACACCGGGTTATTGCCTTGGTCATGGGCAGTACTGACAGAAAAACACGAGACGCTAAAGCCCTTGAACTTTTAGCAAATGGCTTTGCCCAGTTACCCAAAGATGGAACGGCAGCACATGTAGTTACCCCAGCACTTATTAAAGAACCTGCTCCGTCCCAGGCTCCTGGTGCGCAGACTAAACCTGCAAAGTCCTCTCTGAACAGCAATGAAAAAACACCCTCTGCCCATGCTGAAATGGGTTCGCAGCGAAAAGATGCATCAAGAGGTTGGGGTAATTTTTTATTAGGGCTCGGAACTGGCCTATTTATATTGGTTATCTTTTTACTTGTGGCAGGAAAACTGCTCAAAAAGAAGAGGCATTCTAATCGCTACCTGTAGTCTTCACACATGAGATAGCGAGACATTCGATTACCGCTGGTAGACACTCGGGTGGATCCGTTTCCATTTCCAAGGGGGAACAGGCCTGTCGTCGCTCCAAAGACCAACCCTTCCCTCTTTTGCATGAATCTGCAGTTCCTCCATTTGATGACACGGCCAGTCTGTCGTGCAGAACTGCGGATACACCCAGGCCAACCCTAGCCGGACAAGTTCGACATTTAGCAGTATTTCTCTCTGCCAGACCAAGGCAACCGTTCGGCCATAAGGGTCAATATCAATAGGGTTAATGTCAACAGTTTGCCCCAGCACAATTTGCCTTGTCACCCTGCTTGCCTCCTGCCAATGAGGCTGCTGATATTCAGGACAATCTATCCCGTAAAGGCGCACCTTTTTTTGTTTTCCCTCTGTTAACACTGTAATGGTATCGCCATCCGTCACCTTGACAACCTTGCCACTCCAGGCAAAGACAGAAGATGGAGATACAATAATTCTGAAAACAATAAAAAAGAGTAAAAGCAGCAACATACATCTAGCAAATCGCATTGTGCCTCCTGAATGCACAGCCAATCTTTTCAGCATGAATAAATTTGATCAGATACTTTTTTAAAAAAAGTAAAGGAAATAAACAAAAAGCACTTCATATCTCATATTTTCTCGCGTATAGTTAAAAAGTATACGATTTAATAGGCTAGTCGGTGCGTCTTTATAAATCACCAACTTTATGTATTAGTTATTAATTTCTGCGGAAAATAAATATTTTTTTTAATGGTAGAATTCGCTCTTCTTTACTTTTTCTCTGATGCCTACGAGGTGAGCTTATGAATTATGGTGTTGTCAGCCAGGAACAACTAGAAAAAATTGACCAGATCCTGACTGAAAATTTGGTCAAAATAGGGGTTGACTGTGTCATTGTCATCGATATGGCTGGCAATATTATAACTGCCAAAGAGAAAGGGAAAAACAAGTATGATGTCTATTCTTTCGCAGCCCTAGCTGCTGGTAACTTTGCAACTGTTGACGCAATGGCCAAACTCGTTGGGGAGCAAGAGTTTTCTTTGCTTTTTCATAAAGGAACAGAAAGCAATATTCATTTTTCTAAAATAGATGACGAGCTCCTTCTTATTACAATGTTTGGAAAAAACATTTCATTAGGTTTCTTGCGACTCAATGTGGTTGAGGCTATTGACCGCATCAAGAAACTTTGGCAAAATAATTGAATGCTCTCCTGCCTTCTTCAACTTTTTTTGGCTCTCCAATAGACAGGAGGACGGTATGAGCTTTATCAATCTTAGAGAAAGGATTGTTCAGGTAAAGATAGTTTACTATGGCCCAGGACGTGGCGGAAAAACTACAAACCTAGAATATATCAATAGAAAGTTTTCAAAACAGATTCAATCTGAAATGGTAAGCCTTAAAACCCATGGAGATCGAACTTTGTTCTTTGATTTTCTACCTTTTGATATGGGAAAAATTAAAGGGTATGACATCAAAATACAACTTTATACTGTTCCGGGTCAGGTCAAATATAACGCGACAAGAAAGTTGGTTCTCAAAGGAGTAGATGGGATTGTTTTTGTTGCTGATGCCCAAGAGCAAATGAGAGAAAAAAATATAAGATCTCTTAATCAACTCCATGAGAATCTAACTAATTATAATGAATCTATCTTCAGGATTCCCCTAGTTCTTCAATACAACAAAGTGGACTTGCGAAGTCAAGGGATTCCTATTCTGCCAACTAATGTGCTTGAAAAAGACCTTAATAGCAAACTAAAGGTACCTTCTTTTGAAGCAAGTGCGTTAACTGGGCATAATGTTCCAGAAACATTGAAAAAAATTATATCTCTTACTGTGCTTTCTATTCAGAAAAAATTGACATAAGTGTATTTTAGTTCTCTTTGACAGCAACCCTTGGGTACGATGAGACAAAAAACTGATATAAAATATAATGTCGATGATTTTGATGACTTGACGAGATTTGCTGCGGAGTCATTTGAGACAGATGAAATCGATCTTTTCCAATATACAAGTGAGACAGATTCGCCGCTTGCTCCACTAAAGGCGATAGTTCTCACCCTGGATTGGGAAATCAGCGACTCAATTCTACAAGATCTTGCAGATGAGTTAACGCACCTTGGCCCCAGATGGCGAGACGACAAAGTTGCCTCTCTGTACCTGCAAGGCTTAACAAAGATAGGTAAGTATCTCCGCTTAAGGGGTGCATATGCTCATCCCAATGCGATAAAGCTTCTTTTTACCTTTTTCCACAATTTTGAAACTATAATTTCTGAACCCGACATCACCGGCGAACAGATAAACACTATATTGCAAAATGACGTTCGGAAGTTCAGGGTGTTGCAATATCAAATCAATCTGTCGGAACAACAAAGTAAAGAGGGTGGTGATGCATTGCCTGCAGGAATTGGCAATGCTGGCCAAGAGGAAGTTGGGGGGGGGGCCGCAAGTGATACATTACGAAACTTTAAGGCTGCTATTTTAGAGCTCGACTGGGAAATCAGTAAAGGCAGCCTGGAAAATTTTGAAAACACTCTAAAAACTCTTGCACAGGAAAAAGCTGCAAGCAAGCCAGCGACGGTGCTCATTCTGGGGTTACAGGCACTGGGTAAGTACATAGAAGAGGAGCGAGCTCGTGCTCATCCCGATGCATTTAATCTTTTACATGCTTTTCACGATGGCCTTGACCTCATATTAAAGAGAACAGCTGATCCATCTAATCGAAAGGTTGTTCAGGATATTTTAATTGATCGCGTAAACAGGCTAAATCATTTAAAAAAATTAATCGCTCCGCAAGAATCTGAGGTGCCCAAAGAAATCCCCATAACAGATCTTTCTCCAGAATCTGCACCCAGAGATTTCTTTATTTTGGACCCAGAAAGAGATTCTTTACAGCGAGGCAATACTCTTGAAGGCAATGATGATGAGTCACTCATAAAAGTGGAACTCAAAGAAGAGCTTTTCAATGAAAATAGTACCCCGAACACACCAGAGCCTGAAATTGAAGTGATAACTGAAACAATTGAAGAGCCGTCCCTCATGGAGAGCCTTGATGAAGAGCTTCCTACATCAGGTTCCCTTTTTGATGCGATTGAAGAAACCTCGCCTATCAATGAGGATTTTCCCATAGAGCTAGAAATGGATAATAACGCCGAAAAACATGAGGACACTATTGCATCTGAACTGAAAGAACTTTTTGCTGTTGAAAAAAACACCCTTCTCAATCCTCTTGCCGATGGAGACGAAGAGATTGAAGAGCTCTCTCTTGATGCCTATCAGTCCCTCGACAACAGCATTACCGATGAACTTATCGATATAAATGTCGGAGAACACCGAGATTTACCGCCAGCATTAACTGGTGCCGAAGAACAGTCTGGCTACAACGAAAGTGATGAAATCTTGGATCTGGATGCAAAGGCAGATCTTGATGAACAACTTAACTTCTTTTTTGGTGAATCGGAGAGTGAGAACAATTCGCCCGACTCTCTTTTTTCTCAACCACCAGATGAGATCATTCCTGATTTAGCTGAAGTTACTATAGCAGGTGACACAAAACCTCTGTTCCCAACTTCCGAAGTTGCACAGATATCCTCAGACGCTACTGAACCACCGTATGTAGAGACCATAGCTGCCTTAGCAGACATTGATGTGCCAAATAAAGATGCTGATAACGCTCTAGAGGTACTCCAGGAGGATGAAGAGCTCTCAAACAGGCTTGACAATTTTTTTGGCAGCGATACTAGGGATGAAAAGGAGGAAGCAAACACAGAAGAGGCAGTAATTAGCTTAGAGCTAAATGAGCAAGACTCAATTGTGGCTGCCCTTTCAGACGTTGATGCGCCAGAAAAAGGTGTTACTGATTCTCCAGATGGACCCCAAGAAAATGAAGAGCTTTCAAACAAGCTCGACAACTTTTTTGGTAGTGAAGGCGATGAGAAGGAGGAAGAAAACACAGAAGAGGCAGTAATTAGCTTAGAGCTAAATGAGCAAGACTCAGTTATGGCTGCCCTTTCAGGTTTTGATGCACCAGAAAAAGAGGTTGCTGATTCTCTAGATGGACCCCAGGAAGATGAAGAGCTTTCAAACAAGCTCGACAACTTCTTTGGCAGTGATGGTGATGAGAAAGAAGGAGCTAGTTTTCCTGAGGCTGAAATAAATTTAGAATTAAGCGAGCAAGATTCGGTAGTGGCAGCCTTAGCTGACGTTGATGCACCGCAGGATCCGCTTGGAAAGGAAGAGCCAGACAAAGATCTGGAGCAGCATCTAGATAATTTTTTTACTCTGCCTGGGGAGCAGCACCCGTCAGGGAACGAGCAAGATGATGTTACCGATCAGGCGCTAGATATCTTAAACAGCTCTGAGAATGGCTTGCTGTCTGACGAACAGTCAGATTTTTTATCAGAAGAAATCGCTTTAGGTGAAGTAGAGATTCCCGAGGAAATGAACACAGCATTTGATCATGCCTCGGATTCAGACATACAACAACTTGTTGACAGCTTCCTCGATGACAAAAAAGATACATCAATAGATCCGGGACACCAACTTGCCCCTGTATTGTCCGTAATAGAAGAAACTTCCAGCGCTGTCAGTCAAGCCAAAGACACCGTTTTTTCCGTTTTGGATGAAGGCAGCACCAGTATTATCACTGTCACTAAAGAAGAAACTGAGCCTGCAGTTATATTGGCAGCAGAGACCGGCACTGCTTTCGTCGTGCAGGGTGCCGACAGTGGAAGCGTCGATCTCAAGGGAGATGTGCCAATTACCTTAGCAAGTGAGCAGTCGGAAGAAGTTTTATTTACTCCCATGCAGGATCTTGAGTCAGTTCAAGATGACGAGAGTAACCTATGGCTCAATGAGCCTACTTTCGAAGATGAGTTGAGTAAACTAGATGTGCAGGAATATATCCTTGGCGGTAAAGACATAGAGGATATACAAGAGGAAGGGCTTACGGAAACTGCAGATCCGAACTTAGAAGAAGAAATCCCAAGCGCGCCTGTGTTTTCTGCAGAAACCATCATTTCTGAGCTTGGTCCGGTATTACCTCAGCTGTTGCATAACCGAGGGGAAGCATGGCTCGCATCGTGTAAGGAACAAATCAGCACGCTGCTTGCTCACAAAGCCGAACTAAACCAAACTCAGCAAATTGCAGCACAGATGTTGGAGACCATCACAACTAGTCTGTATGCATCATCCTGTAGTCCGCATGCGCTCACTGAAAAACTGCTTGCTGAGTTCTACCAAATGCTTATGAAACCCTTAAACGAGTTTCCGGTCTCTCTAGTTGCTCTCTATGCCGAATGGACGCAAGCGACCATGGCACAACTTGTACAATTGCAGAAGAACGAGAGATAACTGTACAAAACACTGCCCATCTAAAAAAGGGGACTGGATGATATACTTCCAGTCCCCTTCTCTTTTTTTGTACGAACAAGCTAGGCTCAATATTTTCAGGCTCGCGGGTCAAAGGCCTGTCGTAGTGCATCGCCAATAAAAATTAAGACCACCAAGGTGCCTACCAAAACAACAAAGGTGGAAAGAGATAACCACCAAGCATCTATATTTGCTTTGCCCTGCGCCAAGAGCTCACCCAGACTTGGAGTAGATGGGGGAACGCCCAAGCCAAGAAAATCAAGGCTCGTCAATGCCAGGATGGCTCCGGACATTCTAAAGGGAAGAAAAGTAATGACTGGCGTCATACTGTTGGGCAAAAGATGACGATACATAATAGTCACGTTTCCTACACCAAGTGCTTTCGCCGCCTTTACATAATCCTGATTACGACCCCTCAAAAACTCTGCCCGCACATAATCTGATAGCCCCATCCAACCAAAAAGAGAGAGAAGAATCAGCAAGAGGAGCATGCTGGGTTTAAAGATAGAGGCAAAGATAATAAGCAGATACAATTCCGGCATAGCGCCCCATATCTCGATAAAACGCTGGAAGATAAGATCGGTTCTCCCTCCAAAATACCCTTGCACTGCCCCAGCTAAGATGCCAAGAATAGTGCCAATAAAGGTGAGTGACAAACCAAACAGGATGCTGAGGCGAAATCCATATATTAAGCGGGCAAGCACATCCCTGCCACGATCGTCCGTACCCAGATAGTTTTCCCTTGTGGGAGGCGAAGGAACAGGTTGGTTGAGGTGGTAATTAATTGAGTTGTAACTATGTGGATTAAGAGGAAAAAGAACAAAATTCCCATTAGTTTTTAGCCGATTTAAAATCAGTGGGTCTCGATAATCAGCCTCGGTTTCAAAATCTCCGCCAAATACCGTTTCGTTATAAGTATGCATGAGTGGAAAATACCATGCTCCCTGGTAACGAATGAACAGTGGCTTATCATTGCTAATCACCTCAGCAAAGAGGCTTAACAAGAAAAAGATGAGAAAGATGATAAGCGAATAATAGCCCCGCTTATTGGCGGTAAAACTTATCCAGCGCCGGCGCGAGAGAGAAGGGCTGCCTTGAGAAGAATTCTTCATCTCATTTATTCTCATCAAAACTGATGCGCGGATCGACCAGTACATAAGAAAGATCTGAAAGAAGGCGCGAGACGAGACCAAGCAGGGTGAAAAAGTAGAGAGTACCTAACACGACCGGATAGTCCCGGTTTAGGACAGAATTGTAGGCAAGAAGCCCCATGCCATCCAAAGAAAAGATCGTTTCTATGAGCAGGCTGCCCGTGAAAAATGCGGTAATAAAGCTACCGGGGAACCCGGTAATAATAGGTATTATCGCATTGCGAAAAACATGTTTATACAAGACTTGGTTTTCACTGAGGCCTTTAGCGCGGGCCGTGAGGACATACTGCTTACGAATTTCTTCTAAGAAAGAATTTTTTGTCAGCAAGGTCATAACTGCCAAGCTGCCTACTGTTGAGGAAATGACCGGTAAAATCATATGCCAGAGGTAATCGAGTGCCTTCTGGACTAAACCCATTTCCTGCCAGTTATCGGAAACAATACCCCGCAGGGGAAAGACACTCCAAAAACTGCCGCCACCGAAAAGAACAATAAGGGCAATTCCTAAAACAAAGCCGGGAATGGCATAGCCAATAAGCAAGATAGAGCTTGTCATCACATCAAAGCTTGATCCGTCCCGGACTGCCTTGGCAATCCCCAGAGGGATGCAAACAGAGTACACAATGAAAAAGCTCCATAAACCAAGCGACATGGAAACCGGCATTTTAGAGATAACTAGCTCAACTACCCCCATATGGTGGTAATATGACTCACCAAAATCAAAGGTCAAATATTGACGCATCATGGTAAAAAAGCGTTTTACAGGTGGCTGTTCAAATCCGTAAAGTGTCCTTAGTTGGGCTACCCGTTCCTCATCAAGCCCCTGTTTTCCCTGATAAAGCCCTCCGCCACCTGCCTCACCCTTTGCACCATAACCACTGATCTGGGCCATCATTTGCTCTACCGGGCCTCCTGGCACAAACTGAGTGACGGTAAAGGTGATGAGCATGATGCCAAATATAGTTGGAATCATGAAAAAGAGGCGTTTTATTATATATAAAAACATGGGCTAATTAAGTGCCACAAGCGCTCTGTTTATCTAATGCGGATACCGCCAATGCGGTCATTATTCGTATGCCCCTGCCGCTGCTGTGATGCCGGACCTTCCTGACCTTTCTCCTCCTGCAGTCTTTCTGCCGCAAGAAAACGTGGAGAACGGACTGGCCGGGGCGGCGGCTGTATGATGGGCGGCGCATTATTCTCTGGCTGAAAACGTTGAGAAGGTGTCTGGGTTCTATTCTCTTCCAGATTTACCTGGTGCCGGGGAGAAACCTCTGAGAGAATCGATGAATTCTCAGCAACCGGCCTTTTTAAAAAGGCAAAGAGGCCATCTTGCAATAAAGAGACATTCACAAGTTCCCAGCCCTGTCGTCCAAGTTGATTCAGGTTTTCTTCCATTTCTTCATCATCCACATAACGATCCCTTAATAGCCCATCCTTCGTGAACTCAAAGAGCATTGTTTTATATTCCCACAGCATTTTCTTTATTCTCCTCTCAAAATAACAACAAAATTTCGTATAATTCGTTAGTTAGCGCACCAGTTGACCGCCCTTAAAATCCCCGGTCACATGACGACCATCTGGATAGACGATTTCGCCTTCTCCTTCTTTTTTCCCACGATTAAAACTGCCCTTATAAAGCGTGCCGTCCGTCTCAGTCAAAACGCCGGTTCCTTGTGGCTGGTCATGGGCAAATTCACCTTTGTACACGCTGCCGTCTGCATAACGCAACAACCCTTCGCCTGAAAACACACCTTTTTCAAACTCCCCATCATAGCGGCTACCATCCTGGAACATGTACACGCCATGGCCTTCAAAAAGGCCCTCTTCAAAATGGCCTTGATAAAAAGATGAATTCGGATAAGTCATCTTTCCCTGCCCTTCCTGCTTATTATTGGCAAATTCACCTTTATATATTCTTCCATCCGCGTAGATATACTCCCCATGGCCTTGCTTACGTCCCTTGCGAAACTCACCCTTATACTGATCGCCATTGGGAGCGGTCCAATCACCCTTACCATCCATAAGTCCGTCTTTAAAATTACCGCGGTAGGAACTGCCATCGCCGAAGGTGTTAAAGGCCTCTCCACTGAAAGATTTTTTCGCCTGTTTATCCTTATATAATATGCCATGCAGAGTATAGAGTCGCCCTTTGCCGGCATTGTTCAGATGGCCTGTCCTCTCATCTTCTTGCGCACGGACGGGCAAAGTCGAAGGAGATTGTTCTTTCGCAGCTTTATCAAGATTATCATTAGTATTATTCTGGGGCTGTAATTTTGTATTAGAGCCTACCAGGTTATTATCTTCTTCTAGGCCCCTAGCATCTTGCTGTTTTTTTTCTTTTTTGGATGAATCATCGGCATCTTTACTGAATAAACGAGTGAAAAGCCCTCTTCCCTTTTTATTTTCATTTTTCTTTTCACCTGCTTCGCTACCGACTTTTTCACTTTGAGTTGATTTGATGTCTGAAGGTTTAAGCTCTCCTTCGCCCTGCTGTTTCCCTTGGAGCCACTCTCCATCATAGCGGCTGCCATCGGCGTAATGTATAGTACCCTTGCCGCTGGGCAGGCCCGCGACAAAGCCGCCCTCATATTTTCTGCCATCGGGCCAGACCTCGTTCCCTTTCCCCTCTAAAAGGCCGTTTTGAAAAGTCCCTGTCTGCACAGAACCATCAAAACTCTGCAACACGCCTTGCCCTTGTGGCTTTCCATTCACAAATGCACCCTCATAACTGGAACCATCTAGAAAACGACGGAGCCCTCGTCCTTCCATTCGGCCATTCACAAAATCCCCTTCATAGCTCGATCCATCGGTAAAGTGCATCTTTCCCTTTCCGTCAATCACATTGGCACGAAATTCGCCAACATATTCGCGACCATCTTTGTAAAAAAGAGCTCCCTTTCCATGTAACTCCCCAGCAAGAAAATCACCGCGGTACTCGGTGCCATCGGGAAAAAGCAAGACACCTTTGCCGCGCGGCACCCCCTGCACAAAGCTGCCACTGTAGGATTTGCCATCTGCATGAACAAAGACCCCATATCCATTGGGTTTGCCATCCGAAAACTGGCCGTCATATGAACTGCCATCTGTCTCTTTCAGGTTTCCCTTGCCCGAAAACTTCCCTGCACGAAAGCTACCGGTGTACACGCTGCCGTCTTTGCTGACAAAAACACCAGTACCATTTGTGCAATCACCCTCACGGCAGGCCGCCAGTCCTCTTCCTTGCACGGCAAGGAGCAAGAAAACTGTACATAAAAGAAAATGTAGTCTCACCAGAATTATCCTTTCAGTTTGAAGTTGATAGACACCGAATTTCATCAGCAATAAGGGCAAGCCCTTTATCAACCTCATTATCATCTTGCGAATAGGTTAAACGAAGACATTTACGTGTGTGTTGCCAAGGCGATGACAACCGCAGAAAAAAATGCTCGCCAGGCACTACGACCACGCCTCTTTCTTTTAAACGCATATACAACTCTCGGCTGGCAATGGGAAGGTCAGGCAGCCAAAGCCAGAAAAATATTGCCCTTCGGGGACATGAACCTTATAACGCAAACCTCGAAAATGGGTGCGAAGTGCGGCTAAGGCCTTCTCCATTTTCCTTTTATAAAAAAGCTGAATGATCTCTTGACTAAGACGTATGACTTCTCCGGAAGAAATTTGACCTGCCCCTGGTAATTGGTCCAGTTTCAAAGTTAGTGTACAGCAACATGCCCCCCTGGTGAAGCAGCAGGAAATTTAGGAAATCCTTGGACCGTTTCGGGTGCCGGAGGTCGATATCCCAAGGCACTACAGAGACGTTCGCCAAAAAAGAGAAAGCTTCATCGTTTACTTAGTCTACACGGAAAAAATGAATCTATTTTTTATATTCATTTTTTTGTGTTTGTTTTTCCTGTTTCGCAAACCTCATGCATGATCTCATTAGGCTATCATGGCAGCATGCCACAAAAATGCACAAAAAAATATACTACCAAGTTCTGGTAAAAATGCCACCAGGAGATAAAGAGAAAATCAAGGCTTGCGAAAATGCTTAAGAAAGGAGATAGTAGTTTTTTTATAAGGGTGTTTTTGAGGTTTTTTTATTCCTTCTTTAAGAGTTGCAGCAGTTTACCTCTTGCAGTAACTGAGCAATATATGTGTATTTTTTTTAAAACATCTAGCATCGTGATCATAGACCCCTCTTTTGCATGATGACAAACTCTTCCTCTAAAGCAATCGAAGCCATTGAAATTAAAGGTCGTTCCCTAACCGTCATGGTGCTGCATATCAAAGAGAACGACCCCAGAATCCTTTATCCGCAGTTAGAAGAAAAAATAGAGGAGGCTGGTGCCTTATTGGGGAGTTCTCCTGTCATTATTGATGTCAGTGCCATGGTTGAAGAAGAACAAGGCGCCCTTGACTTTTCTTATCTCAAAAGGGCCTTGCAGGGTGCTGATTTAATGCCCATCGGCGTGCAGGGCGCAGCAGGGAGCCAGAGTAGTCGTATAACACAAGCTGGCCTGCCTTTAATGGCAACAAATAGTAAAGGCCCTGCACCGCGAAAAGTGACTGAACAAAAAAAGGAGCCTTATACCAAGCCCCCTCAGCCAGAATACGATCCTGAAAAAGATCAACCAGCCGCAAGCAATGTACATCCTCCACCAGATACCCCGCCTCTGCCACAGACCTACTCCACGGCCAAAGTCATTACCCAGACGGTGCGTTCTGGGCAGCAGATTGTTGCCCCAGAAGGCGACTTGATCGTCCTTGCTTCGGTCAATGCCGGTTCAGAGCTCTTTGCTGCCGGGAATATCCATGTCTATGGTACCCTGCAGGGGCGTGCACTCGCTGGGATACATGGAGACACCACAGCCCGCATCTTCACTTTGCGAGGTAATCCTGAGCTCGTCGCAATTGCTGGCGATTACGTGGTCAACGAAAGAATGCCCTACACTGTATTGGGCAGTAGTTTTACCACTTTTTGGACGGAAAATGGATTACGATTTACCGTGCTTGGTTCTTTTGACCCTGGTATATAAACAATACTATTCCCATCTCAATGTACAGGTATTATGAACGAAGAAGCAAACAAGCTTGATAAAGAAGAAAAACAAAGTGCCAGCGAGTTAGGAACAATCGTTGTGGTGACATCTGGCAAGGGTGGTGTCGGCAAGACAACAACGAGCGCTGCCTTTGCAGCTGGACTTGCCTCCCGTGGTTATAAAACGGTGGTGGTCGACTTCGATGTCGGTTTGCGCAACCTTGATCTTATCATGGGCTGCGAGCGGCGGGTTGTTTACGATCTGCTTAATGTTATCCATGGGGAAGGTTCATTAAACCAGGCCCTGATCAAAGATAAGCGTCAAGACAATCTTTTTATCCTTCCAGCCTCGCAAACCAGAGACAAGGATTCTCTCACCTTTGATGGCGTGCGCAGTGTCATGGCTGACCTGCAGGAAAAATTTGACTTCATTGTCTGCGATTCACCAGCAGGCATCGAGAAAGGTGCCATGGCCGCCATGTACTTTGCTGATGAAGCAATTGTGGTGACAAACCCAGAAATTTCTTCTGTGCGTGACTCTGACAGGATCATTGGAATGTTGGCCAGCAAAACAAGGCGAGCAGAAGAAAATCTCCCACCGGTAAAAGAACATCTGATCATCACCAGGTATGACCCCATGCGGGTTAATCGCGGCGACATGCTCAGCTTTGAAGATATACAAGAGGTTCTTGCCATTCCCTTTTTGGGTGTTGTGCCAGAATCCAAATCAGTGCTCCTTGCCTCAAATGCCGGTATCCCCATCACCCTTTGCGAGGATAATGATGCAGGAATGGCCTACTATGACATAGTGGACAGGTTCCTCGGGCAAGACCTACCCCACCGCTTTTTGGACGCCCCCAAAAAAGGGCTTTTCTCCAGACTGTTTGGGAAGGAATGATATGAGTTTTTTTGAAATATTCCGCGCAAAAAAAACCAGTTCAGCAGCCATCGCCAAGGAGCGACTGCAAATTATTGTTGCCCATGGTGGTCGCCGTCCCTCTTCGCCTGATTTTCTCCCTCGTCTGCAGCAGGATATTCTTGCCGTAGTGAGGAAATACATCCCAATCAGTGAAGATCAAATCCATCTCTCCATAGACCGAAAAGATGACTGCGAGGTGCTGGAACTCAATGTATCCATCCCGGATGCAAGCGGAGGCCAGACAGGCAAGCAGAGATTTTAAGAAAATGCCACTAGTCCTTTCTTAAGCGACTATCCACCTTTGTTTTTTTGACGGATAAGCCATGCGATACATCAGTACCCGTGGAGGTGTAAAGCCCATTCCTTTTAAAGAAGCTGTTATGATGGGGCTGGCTCGGGACGGTGGTTTACTGCTGCCTGAAGCACTGCCCACTGTCACGCAAGACGCCCTTGATCGCTGGCAAAACCTGAGCTATCAGCAACTTGCTTGCGAAATCCTCTCCCTGTTCATTGACGACATTGACAAACAGCAGCTGGAGAATCTGCTTGAAGAGGCCTATGCCAGCTTCGATCATCCACAGGTTACACCGCTCAGGCAGGTTGGCGATGTATACGTTCTGGAGCTATTCCACGGTCCGACCTTAGCCTTCAAAGATGTAGCACTGCAACTCCTTGGCAACTTCTTTTCTTATATTTTAAAGGAACAAGGCGGGTTCATGAATATCCTCGGTGCCACCTCGGGTGACACTGGCAGCGCCGCCATTGCTGGCGTTCGGGGTAAGGAAGGAATAAACATTTTTATTCTCCATCCCCACGGCAAGACGAGCCCCATCCAGGCCCTGCAGATGACCACCGTGCTCGATGCCAACGTGTTTAACCTTGCCGTGCGTGGTACTTTTGACGATGCGCAGTCCATTGTCAAAGACATCTTTAATGACCTTGAGTTTCGTGATCGCTATCACCTTGGCGCAGTTAACTCTATTAACTGGGCACGGGTTCTGGCCCAGGTGGTGTACTATGTCTTTGCCTATCTCAAGTTGCGTAAAAAAGGGAAAAACAGCGTAGACTTTGCCGTTCCCACTGGTAACTTTGGCGATATTTTTGCCGGTTTTGTCGCTAAACGCCTACTACCAGCGGGCTCCATAGATAAGTTGATTTTGGCAACCAATGCCAACGATCTCCTGACAAGATTTGTTACCAAAGGAGACTACTCCCGTGGGCAAGTCATCTCCACCTGCAGTCCCTCCATGGACATTCAGATAGCATCCAACTTTGAGCGCTATCTCTATTACCTATACAATGAACAAGGTAATCTGGTGGCGAAAAACATGAACGACTTTAAGGCCAGCGGAAGGCTAGACCTCTCCCAGTTTCACGAGCGGGTACAGGAAGATTTCCTCTCTCACTCGACATCTGAAGAAGAAACTATTGCCACGATTGCCGACTTTTTCAAACGATTCGACTACCTGCTTGATCCTCACACAGCCGTCGGGGTAGCGGCAGCGCAGGCATGCCGCGGTTCCCGCCCTATTATTTGCCTTGCCACCGCCCATCCTGCCAAATTTGCCACTGCGGTCATCAAGGCCACGGGCAAACCCCCGGAACTGCCACCTGCTCTGGCCGGCCTAGACAAAAAAGAGAGTCGCTGCACTATCCTTGAAGCCAAGACATCTGCGGTCAAAGAGTTTGTTGGTAAATTTGCCCTTACCGAATAACCCGAGTCTTAAATGACGATGGAAAAGGAGTGGGAAGCGCATTGCCAGGCGGTTGAGGAGGCCGTTGCTTTTCTTCAAGAACGCATTGTTCAGCCGCCTCAACTTCTCATCCAACTGGGTACTGGACTGGGAAATCTGGTAGAGGCCATGGAAGAGCCTCAGATTTTTCCCTACTTACAAATTCCCAACTTTCCCAGCTCCACAGTAACCAGCCATGCCGGCAATCTCGTCTTCGGCAATCTTGGCGGGATCAGTACCGCTATTCTACAGGGCCGTTTCCACTATTACGAAGGATATAGCGCCCGCACCGTTGCCTTCCCCATTCGGGTGCTCAGCCAGCTCGGTGTGCAAAGGGCAATTATCACCAATGCCAGCGGTGGCTTGAACCCAAACTACCGACCTGGCACCATCATGGTTTTTGGCGATCACATAAACCTCTTACCAGATAACCCTTTACGCGGCCCCAATAAAGACATATGGGGGCCACGATTCCCGGATCTTTCCTGCCCATATAATCCTGAACTGCGAGAACTGACCCTGCGCCTTGCCCATGAACAGAAAGATGAAAAGGTGACTGTTGGCACCTATGTCTGCATTCCAGGACCAAGCCTGGAGACGCCAGCGGAAACCCGTTTTTTACGTCTAATTGGAGCTGATGCGGTGGGCATGTCCTCAGTGCCGGAAATTCTTACAGCCCTGCATGCGGGCATGCAAGTTCTCGGCCTATCAGTGGTGGCCAACGTCAATAATCCAGACAATTTCATCCCCATTCATCTAGAAGACATTGTTGCAGCAGCGCAGGAGGCTGAACCCCGCCTTACTCGTCTTATTCTCCAAATCATCAGGGAGTTAGCGTCATGAAAGAACAGGCCCATCTCATCCTCAGCGGTCGCTATCTGCTCGCCCAGAGCAGGCCAGACGCCTTAATAGAAAATGGGGCTGTTGTTATTGGAAGAGACAAGATTATTGCCCTGGGCACAACGCAAGAAATGCTAAAACGCTTTCCCGGTGTTCCCCAAATTGACACTACCCATGGGCTTGTCATGCCTGGTCTCATCAATGTGCACACCCACGCCCCTATGGCGCTTTTCCGGGGCATGGCCGACGACCTGCCGCTTATGCAGTGGTTGACCCAATATATCTTTCCCGTAGAAGCAACTCTGACAGGGGAAATGGTCTATCAAGGAGCCCTGTTGTCACTATGCGAGATGATTCGCTCGGGCACCACCACTTTTTGCGATATGTATCTGTTCTCAGCCGATATTGCCCGGGCCGTGGAAACAGCAGGGATGCGTGCCTGGCTAGGAGAAGCACTGTATGATTTTCCCTCTCCCAATTACGGTGCGCTGGAAAACGGCTTTCAATACAGTAAAAATCTACTAGACAGATACCGCAAGCATCCGCTCATCAACATGACCATGATTGCCCATGCGGTATACACTTGCTCGCCAACCTTACTTGAGCGGGTGGGACAAATGGCTGAACAAGAAAATGTGCCTTTGTGCCTGCACCTTTCGGAAACAAAAGAAGAGGTACAAACCTGCAAGGAACGTTACGGGGTAACACCAACACGCCATCTGGAACAACTTCGTCTGCTCGGACCCAGACTTATTGCTGCCCACTGCGTCGAGCTGGACAACGAAGAAATTGAACTCCTGGCCAAGCGGGGGGTCAAGGTTGCCCATTGCCCTGAGTCAAACATGAAGCTGGGATCGGGCATAGCCCCGGTAGACAAGATGCTGGCAGCAGGTATCTGTGTTGGCCTTGGCACAGATGGCAGTGCCTCTAATAACGATGCGGATATGTTCGGAGAAATGGCTAGCATGGCACGTATTCATAAGGCAAGGCATTGCGATCCCCTAGCTGTGTCTGCACAGCAAACACTCTATGCTGCCACCATGGGTGGTGCTGAACTCCTTGGCGCAGAGAAAGAAATTGGCAGTCTTGAAGTGGGAAAAAAGGCAGACTGCATTGTACTTGATCTCAATCAGCCTCACCTCACTCCCATGTACCAGCCTATCTCACACCTCGTCTATGCCGCCAAAGGCAGTGACGTGGTGCACTCGGTAGTGAACGGAAAACTCCTCATGCAAGA
>RRZT012416472.1_pt1 | contig 37399 bp, 34 predicted proteins | sample 2165551 | NCBI WGS metagenome assembly RRZT01 (sample SAMN10456910, study PRJNA506462) | wastewater metagenome | biome: wastewater; feature: sludge; material: wastewater sludge; isolation source: wastewater sludge with Escherichia coli K12::gfp cells carrying plasmid... | place: USA: Moscow, Idaho...
GAATAGACTAACGTTTTGTTTTATCTCATCCATCTTGATGGCATCATAGGGACAGTTTTCCACACAATTTCCGCAACCGATACAGGTGTCGTTATCAATGAACACTTCGCCACTTTCCAGTCTGTGGATTGCGTCGGGTGGGCAATCCTTCATACAGTGGGGATGTTCGCAATGACGGCAGGAAATCGGGATATGCAATGATTCAAAGGATGGTCCTGCTTTTCGGTTCAGGCGTGAAATGCCGTGATGCGTTGAGGCGCAAGCTGTTTCACAATTGTCGCAGCCTACGCACAGTGACTCATCGATAATCAATATGTTAGTTGCCTCTCCAATTCCATGATCCATTAGGAAGGAAAGCGTTTCCCCTCGTTTGGGCTCAGCTTGCATGCTGGGATATTGCGCCAACTGATACTGTGTCTCTTGTTGAACTTTTGCGCGAAGTCTAGGATTGTTCAGTAAGAGTTCATTAAAACTGGCGTAATCAATGCTTAGTGCTTCTGTTGTGACCGTGGCTTGCGCAGCCACCATCCGATTACTGTTTTTTGATAGTCCAATCAGACCAATAAAGCTGCCAACGGCACAATAGGCTACAATGACTTCGCCTGCTCCGGTTTTCTTCGACAAAGTTATCGAACCTCTCCGTACCAAGTACAAATGACCGCTTGGATCACCTTCGCGGAAAACTATTTCATTGGCAGCAAAGTGATGAATTTTAGTTTGTTTGGCAACGTTTCGAATAACATCTTCGGGGGTGTGGGGCATCAGGCGTGTCAGGGAACGAATAATTGAAGCTTTGTTAATTCTATCGTTGACCGATTTTTCCATACGGATCAGTTTTTTCATCGCGCGCGGCGGTGTTACAAGAAGGATACAATTCTCTCCTGAAATCACGGTAGTTTGGCGAGGTCGACCTGATATCAAGCTCGATTCGCCAAAGAAAAGCCCCTGTTTTAATGTAAAAACATCACCGGAATCGGTATGTACCCGTACTTCTCCACACAAGATATTGTAAAAATTTGAAGAATAACAACCCTGGGCAAAAATTTCGTCTCCTGGTTCGGGTGCGATAATGTCGCTCGACATAATCAACTCGCGTAGATTTAAAGGATTTATGTCTCGAAACAGTTGCAGATTTTGTGTCATCTGAGTCAGAGCGTTCTCAACATCCTCACCACAAGCTAGGATTTCGAGTTTTTCCTGCAAGATTGAATGATCAGATGGCTTGATCGGGTTGCCCAGGATGTGTTCGATCGCTTCGTAACCTTGGTTCATGGCTTGCTTTATCAGTGGATAACCAGCCAATGCTCCGATGAGATATATTCCTGGTACATTCGATTCATAATGGAGCGATATTTCTGGGAGTGCATCGGGTTGTTCTGAAACATAGCGAATGCCGACAGATTCAACAAATTTTCTTGGGGGAACTGTACCGAGCCTGGTAATAACGCGATGACATTCGAGTGAAATAACGTTATCCGGAGTTTTCAGAACAATCTGACCTGGGAATTTTTGCTCAGCTGTATTTTGATTTACCTCAATAATCGCTGATTCATAGAAACATTCAATCTGCTTGGTATCAATCGCCTTAAGAATACGATTCATATTTGCTTCTTTGGCGCGTGAAAAATCATTTCGGCGATTGATCAAGATAACGCGATTGTGGTGTAAAAGTGAAATTGCATTTTCAATCGCAGAATCACCCGCGCCAACGATAACTATCGTTTCCTGTTGATAAGCATCGGCTGATTCCAATGTGTTTTGAACAAACGAATAATCTTCTCCAGGAACATTAAGTTTTCGTGCGTTTCCTTGAACACCAAGTGCAAGAACGATATTTTTTGCGTTGATAAAATCACCAGATTTCAGAGTGATACGAAAGTTATTTTTATTACCATCAATCGAAATTACTTCCGCTTGGTAAAGAATATTGATATCGGTATCGTTGATGCTATGTTCCCAGTTCTTTAGTATAGACTCCCGATCTCCGGCTTCGAATTCAATATCACTGCGCAATGGTAGCTGGTTAGGCTCGGCCATAACATGCTTACCCTTTTGGAACTGTTGAATCGTATTGGCATGCTTACCAGATGATTCAAGCAGGGCGTGAGACATACTTTGCTGCGAGGCTCGTGCTGCAGCACTGATCCCTCCAGGGCCGGCGCCAATGATGGCGACATCAAAAAAATGTTTACTCATACTTTTCTTCCTTAAATCGTTCAGTAGCAACGGCAAATAAGCACGTTTTTATCCCTGAGGATAAATACTGAATCTCGCTGTAAATATATTGCGATCAATTGATTGCAGCAGCGTGATCGTCGTTGCTGCGAGTCTTGATCGCTCTTCCCAACCCATCTTGCGTATCAAACGCTCGCTCCAATCCATATCAGTGCTTCAGAATGATATTGTTTGGACTGGGAATGATTATCGACGTAAAAACAACTGAGTCAGTGTCATTAATAATTGCAACAAAGGAGAGTGTCCGTACCATTGTCGATAGTAACCAAAGGGAGTGCGGCCGTTTTAGCCACGCTTAAAAATAACAACCAGCACATCATGGTCACTGCGATAGCTGTTCTTATAAAATTCATTTTGTGTTTGTGTATATCCCATTCTAATCTCCAAAATATAAATTGATTTGTTATAGAAAGTGGGGGTTTCCCCCTCTATTAGGGAACTGCCGGAAAATTAGAAAAAAACGAGAAGAGTAAGAATTCCAGCAGCGTGAATCAATAAATCGATAAATTAACGGCTTTTTTCCTCAACGAAGCCTTCTACTCTCAATTTGCCTGATTTGGCAGATTCATCCTGTTTCAGTTTGGTTTGATAGATAAAACAAGAGGAAATAAAAACAAATATTTTTAGTTTTACTAGCGCAATTAACTTGCTCAATCTGTTAAAAATCAGAATCCTAGAAAAGTTATTAGCTGAAAGTAAGGCAGTATTTATGCTGCAAAAAATCTATATTTAAGGGCAAATTAAGGTTTGTAAAAAAATAAAACATTTTTTAAGAGAAAATCCAAATTCAGAAAATGTTTGTGTAAATGCTTATTCAGAGTTTCTCTAAGAATGCTAACTAATATAAATGAGAATTATTTCTTACATGCATGCACGTAAATATACGTGGGAATTATTCCCATGTCAATAAATTTAACCGTATAGTGAAAATCTCGGGAGCTTGCCCCGGTGCTCCCAAGTTAACTGTATGTACCTAATGATATTTCTCATTTGAGTGAGGAATTGTAATTATAAGCGGCTTGACTATAATTCATAATATACTTCGGTGGATAAATAACCCTCCCGGTAGCAACGCTATACCGATTCAATAGCAAAGCGAGAAATTCCTCCCAACTTGTCAACAAAAAAACGGAGCGAAGAAAACCCATGAGACGAAAAGAAGTATTGCCAAGTTAACTTTTATAGGGCAGCTAGCGCTGGAATTCTCACCTTTATGCTGTTGTACTCTGTGCGAAATACTAATTTATGCGCAGAATTGGTTTTTTAGCTTGACTGGACTTATATAATAAGTGCAATCTCCCGAGTCAGAAGGTCAGCTGTTATCTTTGACTATTTAACCCGCCAAAGAAAGATGTCAACACCATACTGCATGTTGTATGATTTTGGATGAAAATCGATGGTATTTATATAGAGTCGCTGAATTTTCATTCTGCTTTTATCGCGCATATACAGTTAACTTGGCAGTACCCACTAGTTTCATATCAGAGTAATTTAGGACTGTATTTTTCAGACCAGTATTCAATACACAACAACTTAAGGGATTAAATAGATGGCATTTTCTAATCCGGCTGCCAGTCCGTTTTCTGGCAATGTATATATTGATGGCTTGCTGTGGGGCAGTCATTGGAATGATCCAACTCTGGGGACCCGTTTGAAAGTTTATATTGCGGGTGTCAACGGGAATGAAGTTTTTGATTTTGGGGGCACTCCGGTTACCGCAAATACGGATCCGCAGGAAGTCGCCGTATTTCAGCATGCTATGCAGCTTGTCGAGCATGTTTGTAATGTTAAGTTCATGATTGCGACCCGTCAGTCGGATGCCGACATCATTGTTGGTGCCGCAAGTAATTCCGATGTGCAAGGCGGTTTGGGTGTTTCCATTCCTCCCGGTGAAGATATTGGTCCAGTGATCAATCGTCAAGGCGCAGCGATTGTCAATTTTGACGCTTATTCGTCAGATGATTATTCAAGTCTCCATCAAGGGGGATATGATTTCATTACGGTTATCCATGAGTTTGGTCACGCGGTTGGATTGAAACATCCACATGACTCAGGAGGAGGGAAGCGACCAAACTTTCCGGGAGTTACCGATCCATTTGGGGATTATGGGGATTTCAACCTCAATCAAGGTATCTATACAGTGATGACTTATAACGATGGTTGGCAAACGAATCCTAACGGCCCGCTTGATCCTGCCATCACTCCGGGCTATGGATATGAGGGCACACCTATGGCCCTCGACATTGCGGCTTTGCAATTTCTCTATGGCGCCAACACGAATTACCGGATGGGAAATGATGTATATACCTTGAGTTCGATTAATGTGCCGGGAACATTCTATTCGTGTATTTGGGACACTGGCGGTATGGAAACCATTCGTAATTCATCGACTAAAAATTCAACAATTGATTTGCGTGCTGCGACACTTCAACATGCATTAGATGGTGGTGGGTATCTCTCGGTTGTAGATGGGATCAATGGAGGATTCACAATCGCCCAGGGGGTTATGATTGAAAATGCCACTGGCGGTACAGGTCTCGATACTATTAGGGGCAACTGGATGGCGAATACGTTGATCGGTAACGCAGGGAACGATTGGATCAACGGATTTGGTGGAGCAGACAACATTAAGGGTGGAAAAGGTGCTGATACGTTAATAGGTGGCGGCGGTGCAGACACCTTTATTTATACCGCCGCAAACGACAGCATCGGCCAATTCGATTTGATCAAGGATTTTGTGCAAGGGCTGGATAATATCGATGTGGCCACGATTGATGCCAATGGTGACGCTATAGGTAATGCCGCATTCGTTTTTCGTGGAAGCTCGAAATTTACGGGTGCAGGTGCGGAAGTGCGATTTGTTAAGAATGCATCGAATAATGTCACTAATGTTCTTTTTGATATCGACGGTAACCAAGCCCCCGATATGACAATCCGTTTGACGGGCTTGATTACTATGGAAGCTAGTGATTTTTCGTTATGAGCTTACGACTCCCCGTAGTATTACCAGGAAAGGCACAGCAAAATGCCTACGTTGAACGCTATAACAGGACCGTTCGGCATGAATGGTTTGGAGGTGAATGAATTTGCAATCATTGAGGAAGCACAACTTACCGCAACACAATGGTTGTGGATTTACAATAATAAACGTCCGAATATGGCACTCGGAGGTATTACATCAGCGATGAAGCTGGCAGAAGCTTTTAAACTAAAACTCTCTACTGTATGCTCCTATTAAAAATGGGAAAATTACTGTTAACGGCAAGCAAAGGAGGGAATGAGAAAAAAACGACTGGCATTCAAGACTAAGGTCTATTAAAATGAGCAATCTCAATTTCTCGCAAGACCAAAGGGGTAAAACACCTAATGCTCATTCAACGATCTACCTGCAGATAATTCAACTTGCTGAAAATGTTGTTTAGCATAAGCAAATAAGCTAAATCTATTTTTAATTCCCAACTTGCTAAAAATAGAAGTTAGATGGTTACGCAAAGTATGTTCACTCATGCATAATTTTGCAGCAATTTGCTTGTTTTGTTCTCCACCGGTTCCGTCTGAAAATGCCCTCAGAATCGTACATTCTTTGCGAGTTAGCATCGTAATCTTATCGGTGCTCGTATTATTATAAGGAGAAAATTTACCTCGTGTGCGTGAGTTGTGAAGCAAAATCCGGCCCGTCGTTATTCGATCAAGCCATAATTCACCATCATGGATCTTCTCTATTGCTCTGAGCATCGTTTGCATTGATTCTTTTCTATGCACAATACCTCGCGCACCGTTTAATACTGCACGATCTATTACATCTTTATCATGTGTATCGGTAAAAATTACCACTCGTGTATTCCCATTACTAGAAAAATCCGGAATATAATTCACACAATCAATATCATTCAAAAATGTATTTAATATAATAATATCAGGTCTTTTCTCAATGACAAGTCGTTTAGCATCAGAAATATTTGATGCTGTACCAATGACTTCCATTCTTGGCTGCTTACTATTTATTAATTTCTCCAATCCCCATAGCACTATTTGTTGATCATCAACCAACAGCACTTTGATAGACTGTACTGCAAATTGATTAACCACATCATTAGCAGCATCAATTCCAAAATGCCGACAAAAACAAGACTCAAAATCAGCAGATCTATTCTCTGCACTATATTTATTGATATTACAACCCATCGCGGAAGCAATCATCGTTGCACGTTGCACAATCGAATCACTAGCATAGGCAGTAAAATATATGCAAAGATTCAAATTGTCCGATTGCAAAATTAAATGTTGTTGCAAATCTATTCCATCACAGCTCTCTAATTTTATGTCCGTTAGAATAAGATCCGGTTTATCTTTACTGATTCTAACTAAGACTTCTTGACTCGAAGTACAAATACCAATGATATTGTATCCCCATTCTTCAACTACATTCTTTAAAGTCTTACCAGAAACATATTTGTCAACAACTATCAGTACGTTGGGATCATTCATATGTTTATGCGAAATCCTCGCTAGCGCTTGCTCTGCTTTGTTGGCCATTTTTTCTACCCTTAAACAGGTTTATTTTGACTTATCTCTCTTTGGCATGTCTCAAAAACTATTTTCTTAAGATATTTAAATTATTAATATTAAATATTTTTTTACTTATAATTCTGATGTAATTAACCGCAAACCAATAAAATCAATCTACTTAAATATGTTATCAATTAGAAATAATCTTTAACAATTTCTTCTTGTTTCATATTGACTCGATATTTCATTATCTAATAAAGTAGAGACATATGCGGATTATCTTGTAATAACTTTAAATATTTCTTAATATCATTCGTGAAATTTGCCACATACAGATAAAAAATTTCCTCCCTTTAAGATACAAACTAATCTCGAGATTATTCAGTTTCAATCGTTTGAGTGTACACCAATTTAAATTTATTATGCCTCCGATCAAGTGAAAACCTTTGTAAAAACCTAATTCAGGAAATTTTTATTATATGAATCCAGCAGGTTAATACAATGTGTTGCAAATTACAAAATGCACTTTCACAAAAGTCTCGTGGAATATTATTCATTAGCTTGCTCCAGGATCACATTATCAAATTACCCAGCGGTATATTCTCATTTAGAGTAAATTAAATCATGAAATTGCCGACTAGCTCAATTTAGTCTACAGATTGCATTTATACTAACAAAATCTATAGGATTGCAATGTGACAAAACCCACACAAAAGATATTACATTCACCCACTCATGTGATTTTGAAAAAATAAAGGTTGTTGTCACGATTCATTCGGATGCCTCCCTATCCCTGATGAAATTCTTTAATATCGCCGTGTCAGCCCAGCAAGTTGCTGCTTCTATTCTTATCTATATTTCCAATAAACAACCCTATGACAAGACCACGGGAAATCGCGGGCTCAAAACTTATTAATCTCTTTTATTTTACAATAAACTATCAAGCACTCATCTTACTTACTTACTCACTTACTCATCCATATTTCTTCCGGTTTCTCCGCCTCCGGCTATGTGCGCGTCTCGCCTCTGCTTCTGTTGGTGGGGCAGGCTTTTTATCAGCGTAGGGATTATGACCAATCTTAAAATCAACCCGTAATGGAGTACTCCATAGCTTAAAAGTTTCACGAAATGTATTCTCCAGATATCGCCGATAGCTTTCTGGCACATGATTCAGCATACTGCCATGCACAATAATCAACGGTGGATTAGATCCACCCTGATGCGCATACCGCATTTTAGGACGCGACATGCCTCCACGTGGCGGCGGGTGCTTTTCAACTGCAGTAATCAAAGCACGCGTCAACTTTGGCGTTGACAAATCGGCCATAGCCGACGCATAAGCTATATCTATCGATGGTAACAAATGTTTTATTCCGGTGCCATGTAATGCAGAGATGTAATGCAATTGGGCGAAACTCAGAAAAGCTAGTTTGCGATTTAAGTCGCTTTTAATAGTAGTACGCTGATATTCATCTAGGTTATCCCATTTATTGACTGCGATAACCAATGCACGTCCCGTTTCCAGTATAAATCCAGCAATATGAGCATCTTGATCGGAAATCTCGCTTCTTGCATCTAATATCAACACAACAACATTGGCGTCTTCAATCGCTTGCAGTGTCTTAATCGCGGAGAATTTCTCTATAGTTTCATGCACCTGACCGCGACGTCGCAACCCAGCTGTATCAATCAGCGTGTATTGTTTGTCTTTATGTGTAAAATCAATATAGATACTATCTCGCGTCGTGCCAGGTTGATCAAAGGCGATTACCCGCTCTTCTCCTAACAATGTATTGATAAGTGTAGATTTTCCAACATTGGGGCGACCAACGATGGCAATCGTTGGATGTTTTCCTGGAGATTCTTCTGCAATTTCTGGGAAATCTGCCAATGCTAAATCTGCTAACTCATGTATGTTATCACCATGCATCGCCGATACTGCACAGGGATCACCCAGACCTAACTCAAAAAATTCCGCCGTGACAACGGCTGTCGCCATACCTTCCGTTTTATTTACAACCAGAAGAATTTTCTGTCCAGATTTGCGCAGCTGCTCGGCAATAATTTTGTCATACGCAGTTAGGCCCTGCCGACCATCGACAATAAACAATACCTTATCTGCCTCATCAACCGCCTGCATCGTCTGCTTTGCCATGGCATACAAAATGCCGTCTTTAATGACAGGCTCAAAACCGCCGGTATCCATAACCAAATAAGGCTTATCCCCTACTTTGCCGGCACCATAATGCCGGTCTCGCGTCAAACCTGGGATATCCGCAACGATAGCATCGCGAGTACGAGTCAGTCGGTTAAACAAAGTAGATTTACCAACATTAGGGCGACCAACCAAGACGAGTGTGGGTTTCATGAATATTTGCAGCTTTCGTTCAGGTTAAGTGACATAAATAGAGATATCGCTGAATCATTAAGATTCCAGACGAATTTTGAAAACAACTAAAATTGTGTACTATAAGCGTACACGCCACCTTTCGCTGTTTGAACTGCAAACCCATCCGGCAATGGAGAAACAGGGTTTTGAATCATACTACCATCGGTAGCTGAACGAGCGATTAAAACTCCATCATAGTTCCGCAGCAAATTAACATTTCCTTGATCATCTCCAACAACTATATATTGTCCTTTGATAACAGGTTTCGTTAATTTCTTGCTACCAAGTCTGCTTTGCTTCCATACACTGGCTCCACTAAGCAAATCATATGCAGCTACAACGCCCTTATCTTCAGTAACATAAACATAATCGCTATCCATTACTAAACCCGCGCTGCTAGAAGATTCACGCGCCCAGATTTGAGCGCCATTATTGATAGCAAAACACGCAACGCGCCCTTGATATGCAACCGCACAAACGAGCCTGTCATTAACCACAGGTGCGCTGGTAATATCCGTCATACGTTCGAGCTCCGTGACGCCCCGTGGATGCGAAACGGCAGCTTCCCATCCAACATTGCCGTTAAACAAGCTCATCGCCACCATTTTTCCACCGGGGAAACCCGCAAATACAGCACCATGCGCAAGTGTTATTCCTGCAGTACTTCGCACCGTTAATGGGGGAGTTGCACCTTGATAAATCCATTTCCGCTTTCCATCAATGGCATCCAGTCCAAATATCCGTCCATCAACAGTTCGCACAACCACAATATTGTTTTGTACTTGTGGTGGACTTAAAATTTCACTAGTGACTGACGCTTGCCATAACATATGACCAGATTCGTTGTAAGCAAGTACTTCACCTTTAAAAGTTCCAACCAGAATAAGCCCTTCCCCGACACCTACCCCGGCAGAGAATCTATGCTTAGTTTTGACTTGCCACAACTGCTTACCAGTCGCTGCTTCATATTTTGTAAGTTTCCCCGCCTCGTCGGCTGAATATACCGCATCATTTTCATAAACGACATAAAATGAAGCAATTTCATTTTCACTGACTTTATTTTTCCATTTTAATGGAATCCGATCAACTGATTTTAAAGCATCAAGCTCTTCCTTTTCATAAACGATGACTTCGTCTGTGACAAACATATCCGATAGTTGTGTACTCATTGCTTCAACAATACGCATGTTAAATGGATTCATCGAACTACCACAACCTGACAACAAAATAAATACTATCGAAAACGTAAATAATCGTCTGAGTTTGGTAAAATTCGATCCAACAATTGTTAAATGTTTATTCAGAATTGCCCAGCCCATCCAATTTCATTTGTACAATATTGTAGTAATTATTACTCTTATCAAGTTTGTCTATAGCTGCTTGATAACTTAAACGCGCTTCAGAAATTTTCTGGGCAGCTACCTGAATATCCCCTTTACGATCCAAATACAATCCAGCGAAAGCTTCATCATGCCCAGCATCCAGAAGCCTTAATGCTTCACCATACTTTCCTTCATCCAGAAAAATCCCTGAAATTCTCAATCGCGCCAAGTCACGCATCTCGACCTCCTTTGCATGATCAAGAATCCATTGTAAGTTTTGTATCGCACGCTTATTATTTCCTGCTTGAACATCTGCCTGTGCAGCGATCATTGCAGCGCGTGGTGCATAGCCACTGGACGAATAGCCTTGCGTGAGCAACTGAGCCGCATCATTAATTTTTTCCGCATCATTGCTTGATTGCACCTGCTTTAATAATGCATATAAATCCGCCGCCTGCTGTGCTTGCTGCTGCTGATAATAATTCCAAGCCTTCATAGCCCCAGCGGTTGCTAACATCACTGCCAGAACAATAGTGATTGCAGTGCCATACTTTTCCCACCAAGCTTTAAGCCCATCAATTCTCTCTTGATCTTCATGATTATGAGTTGCCATGATATATCCCTGGTTTATTCTGAGTTATTGTTAATGCGAATTTTTCTTATTGATTATTTCAGTAACACTATTTAGTTTTACACTTGCTTGTTCGATCAGTTCACGTAATGGTTTAATGGTCACTTCTTGCGCCCTAAATTCATCATTCCCGATAATCACCGCATAAACAGCACCAGATGAATCAGCCTTTTTCATCTGAGATTTAAAGCTGCCGTCACCACAATGCAAAATAACATTGAATCCCTTATCACGAAGAAACTCTGCGCATTTCCAAGCATAATCCATAACTTGGTCATTACCCTGATGAACAATATAAATATCAGGCACAGGCTGGTTAATTTTTTCCCCACATGCTTCTATCAGCAACAACAGCCGTTCTACTCCCATAGCAAAACCGCAGGCCGGAATGGATTTTCCACCTACCTGCTCTATCAAGCCATCATAGCGCCCGCCCGCACAAACAGTCCCTTGCGCACCTAATTTATCGGTCACCCATTCAAATACAGTACGATTGTAATAATCTAATCCCCTCACCAAACGCAAGTTAACTTCATAATTAATACCTCGCTCGCGTAATATTCTTTGCAAAGATTCAAAATGATTGCATGATTCAAGATCCAGATCATCAATCAATCTAGGTGCATGCTCAATAACTTTTTGCATTCTCGGATTCTTGCTGTCAAGTATGCGCAATGGATTAGTATGCAAACGTCTTAATGAATCTTCATCCAATTCGCCTCGATGCTGCTCAAAGTACTTAAGTAATCGCGCACGGTGCAATACACGTGATTCAGTATTTCCCAATGTGCTTATTTCCAGACGCAAATCCGAGATTCCCAATAATTTCCATAAACGGGCACCCATCACGATCAGCTCTGCATCAATATCAGGCCCTGCATAACCCAACGCTTCCACACCAATCTGGTGAAATTGACGATAACGCCCTTTTTGCGGACGCTCATGTCGGAACATCGGGCCTGCATAATACAGTCTCTGTGGTCCAGCATATAAAAGATTATGCTCAATAGCAGCACGCACGCACGATGCAGTGCCTTCCGGCCGCAGCGTCAAACTATCATTGTTGAGATGATCAATAAAAGTATACATTTCTTTCTCAACAATATCAGTCACTTCGCCAATAGAACGAACAAATAAATCGGTTTGCTCAACGATCGGGGTGCGAATATTCCGATATCCATAAGCCGCAAGCCACTGCTGCACTGTTTGTTCAAAATATTCCCAGAGATAAGATTCGTCCGGGAGGATATCATTCATCCCACGAACTGCTTTAACACCTTTAACCATCAGATGACTTTTCTCGGGTACTTCTCACTCACATATTGATCAACGATTGCACGGAATTCGTTGGCAATATTATCGCCTTTCAAGGTTACGGTTTTTTGTCCATCTACAAATACTGGCGCCACTGGAATTTCACCAGAACCCGGCAGACTAATACCGATATTAGCGTGCTTACTTTCTCCTGGACCATTTACCACACAACCCATCACAGCCAGCGTCATATTTTCGACACCATCGTATTGCTTACGCCATACAATCATCTCATCACGCACATAAGCTTGGATGCTTTCTGCTAATTCCTGAAAATAGGTGCTGGTTGTACGTCCACAACCTGGGCAAGCAGCAACTAGCGGAACAAATGCGCGCAACCCCATGGTTTGCAAAATTTCCTGAGCGACAATCACTTCGCGCGAACGGCTTCCCCCTGGCTCCGGGGTTAATGAAATCCGAATCGTATCGCCAATGCCCTCCTGCAAAAGAACTGCCAATGCCGCTGTAGATGCCACAATGCCTTTAGAGCCCATACCTGCCTCGGTTAACCCTAAATGTAATGCATAATCGCAACGCGCAGCCAAATCGCGATATACGCTAATCAAATCCTGCACACCACTTACTTTACATGACAATACAATCTTATTGCGACTAAGCCCAATTTCTTCTGCCCTTGCCGCACTTTCCAGTGCCGATGTAATTAATGCCTCCCGCATCACATATTTAGCATCCTGCGGATTACTTGAAGTTGCATTTTCATCCATAATACGCGCTAGCATTTCTGGATCAAGACTCCCCCAGTTAACACCGATTCGTACAGGTTTATCGTATTTACAAGCTGTTTCAATCAGAGTAGCAAATTGCTCGTCACGTTTCTTACCATGACCAACATTTCCCGGGTTGATGCGAAATTTTGCCAAAGCTTTTGCACATTCGGGATAACTGGTCAGTAATTTATGACCATTGAAATGAAAATCACCAACCAAGGGCACATGGCACCCTATGCCATCCAAGCGCGCGCGAATTGCCGCTACTGCTTTTGCAGCTTCCATTGAATTGACAGTAATCCGAACCAACTCAGATCCAGCGCGTGCTAGCTGCGCAACTTGCTCTGTAGTAGCGACTTCATCAACCGTATCAGTATTGGTCATTGACTGCACTACGACTGGTGCACCACCACCCAGCATTATAGAACCAACCTGGACACCCACACTGGATCGGCGATTTATCGAGAAACTATTTTCAGACATAATTAATTATATTGAGATCTAGAGATTGCAAGTACGCTCACTCAAGCGTAAAGCGCGCGGTTCCATCTTGCCTTTTATAGGAAGAAATATTAATTTCTTTGTTATTATAGGTGAGATTAACGCCCGATGCATTGCCTATAACGATCGATAATGGTCTCTTACCTACAACAATTTGCTCGCTGCCACCTTTCATAAGTTGCTCAAACAAAGAAACACCCTTGGCGTCTACTACCTTCACCCATGAGTCTGATGTGAATTTAAAATATAAATTACCTGAATCATTAGGTTTTGCGTTCTGCAAGTCAGCAGATTGAGAAATAAGATTCTTTTCAACTGGGATTAATTCAGTTTTAGCATCTTGTTCTACCGTCGCACCTCTCGGATTATTGGGTTCTGATGTTATTGCTGGTAAGTTAGCTACGTTATCTGCAGCTGTCGACATTGGCAATTGGATCTCCATGGACGTAGTGCCTAATTCAGATCGCGCCGCACTAGTTGTCGAACTGGTATCAGAATCTTTGTTCCATCCACTATTCTCGAAAATAAAATATGCACCTAAAATAATAACAGCCAAAACAATAGCAATCACCAATGGGTTATTACCAGAATTTTCTCGACTTGAGGAAAACGATAATTTCTTATCTTTAAACGGTGTGCGCTCATAGGTTGATATTATTCGAGTTGACTCTGGAAGCAATTGCAATAATTGCATGGGGTCCAGTTGCACAAGGTTGGCATAATTACGAATAAACCCACGCAAGAATGTTTTTCCAGGCAGTTTCTCAAAATCCTCATTCTCGATTGCCTCAACCTGTTGTATCGAGAGACGCAATTGCCGAGATACATCATCAACACTCATATTTCTCATAATTCTTGCTCTGCGCAGCAAATGTCCGACACTTTGCACAATACCCATAGAATCAATAGCATTTAATTCATTTTGGGTTTTTACATGCTCAAGACTATACACAACACCATTCTGGCAATCACTTCCTTCGACATATTCACGATTATGTACATTTAAATTAGAAGCAATTGAATCGAGTTTATTGCGTTGTTCTCCAATGATTGATTCGATGTCCTGCGCTTCTACCCCTTGCATATTTTCATGTGTCGCTTGATCAGACTTTAAAGTATCGTGCCCAGATGAGTTATTATCGGTTGTTGCATTTAAATCAGGTGTGATGGATTCAGTATTCTCAGCATGATGATTTACGTTTTTGTCTTTTTCGTCATTAGTATTTGTCATCTGATCTTTCCTTCTCGAATCGACACAGCTTCTTTGGATTCAGGAAAATGCTTTTGCAGTTGAAAAATATAACTGTCAACAGCCAATGGATTATCCAAGGCCCGCTCAATTTTTATTGCCAACAATAATCCTTCAGCTGTAGGTGCATAATTCTGCAGAAACTGAGAAAGTTTAGATTGTGCCTCCGTGAAATTTCCACGCTCAAAATCAATACCAATCAATCCAATTATTGCAGGTGAGTAATTGGGTTGAATCGATAATGCATTTTGAAAAAACAATTGCGCCTCCGTGTATTTCTGACGTTTAGTTTCACAAATACCCGCATTAGTGTATGACATTTCTGGCGTTGAATGGAGCGGATCTCTGGCAGCCATCATAAAGTGATTGATGGCATCGTCCATACGGTTTGTAAAGCGCTGACATAAAAACCACCCATAATTATTATTAATTTCCGGGTTTTTTGGCGCCATTCGAATAGCTCGTTCAAAATTTTCCAGAGCTTTCCCGTTTTCATTTAAGCTCATATGTATAAGCCCTAGCACACTATATGCAGGCGCATAATTCGATTGTGCCTTTATTGCCTCATTAACCTCTTCAATTGCAACTTCCAATTGTCCACGATAAAAATATTCAGCCGCCAACTCTGTATGAATTTTTGCGCTTTGGAGTGCGCGATCTGACCTATCTTGAATTGGCATCCCGGTTTCTGCATTGTGCTGCACACAGCCATTCAGCTCGATAAAAAACAATAATAAAAAAAATAATGGTAAATATAATTTCACTGGGTCGTTTCTACTTTTAATCGAGCCGAACGATGAGTTTTATCTTTTACTTGACCGGCGAGCTGGCCACAAGCAGCCGCTATATCATCACCCCGTGTTTTCCTGACAGTTGTTACAAGCTCTGCATGCATTAACACATCACGAAACATTTTTACTGCCTCAGTCGATGAGCGCCTATATCCAGAATCAGAAAAAGAATTGAACGGAATTAAATTAAGCTTGCAAGGAGTATCCTGTACTAATTTCACAAGTTCACGTGCATGCGACACACTATCATTAACACCATCAAGCATGACGTACTCAAAAGTTATAAAGTCTCTGGGCGCAGCCGGCAAATAACGTTGGCAAGCAGCCAATAACTCTCTAATCGGATATTTTTTGTTAATTGGAACCAATTGATCGCGCAACGCATCATTCGGAGCATGTAAAGAAACAGCCAGAGCAACCGGACAACGCTCACGCAATCGATCAATAGCGGGCACTAGCCCGGAGGTACTCACCGTTACGCGACGCCGAGAAAGACCATAAGCATGATCATCCAACATTAAATCTAAGGCTGTTACGACATTCTCAAAATTGGCTAGCGGCTCACCCATCCCCATCATGACAACATTAGTAACCGCTTTTCTTGTCTGCGGCTTTGTAGCATCGCCGCATGTTCCAAGCTTCTTATTTGCGATCCATAACTGCCCGATAATCTCCGCAACAGTTAAGTTTCGATTGAATCCTTGTTTCCCCGTAGAGCAAAAAGTGCAGGCCAATGCACATCCAACTTGACTTGAAACACACAAAGTGCCACGGTTTGCTTCTGGAATAAAAACAGTCTCTATGCCATTTCCTGCGCCAACCGATAGCAACCATTTATGCGTTCCATCGGCTGCTGCATAATCGGACATAATCAATGGCAACTCAATAACTGCCTGTGCCGCAAGCTTCTCTCTCAAGCTTTTTGCCAGATTACTCATTAAATCAAAATCGACTATACCAAACTGGTGAATCCAGCGTAATAATTGTCTTGCACGAAAAGGCTTTTCGCCAATTTCAGTGCAAAAATCAACTAAGTTTTTACCATCATAATTTAGTAAATTAATCGACACAATTTAAATGTCCATTGTTTTTATCAAGAATAAATATTGAGTGTGGAAAAAAAACAGGCAATTTCAGCTGTTGCAGTTTCTGGCGCGTCTGAGCCATGCACCGCATTGGCATCGATACTATCTGCAAAATCAGCACGGATAGTTCCTTTTTCTGCTTTTTGGGGGTCGGTTGCACCCATTAAATCGCGATTCTTCTTGATTGCATCCTCTCCTTCCAGCACTTGCACCATCACAGGCCCGGATGTCATAAAATTAACCAAGTCGTTAAAAAACGGCCGCTCACGATGTACTGCGTAAAACTGCTCCGCATCAGATTGTGATAAATGTATCATGCGCGCGGCAATAACTTTCAAACCGCTTGACTCAAAGCGGGAATAAATCTGGCCAATCACATTTTTTGCAACAGCATCTGGTTTAATAATTGATAAAGTTCTTTCAATTGCCATTTTTAACAAATACTCCAATAAATTAGTAAATTTAACATTACATTCTAACAAAATATGTACCCAGTTCGCAAAAGCACATAGCTTTTGTTTTAAATAAACAAACTATTTTGATAAGAATTTTTTACAAGGAATTCATCTGTCGAAGACAAAAAACTATGGCTCTATCGAAAAAACTGGATAGCCCTTTGAATTCCAATCCTTAATACCCTCACGGTAATAAAAAACACTAGTCCACCCCCACCCAATTGCTTTCTCTATCGCAATTGAACTACCCAGGCACGAAGTGCCATTACAATAAATGACAACAGATTGATCCTTTTTTACAATCGCACTTAATCTCTGCTCATCAAAATCACTTTTCACAGAAAGATGATACGCACCAGGAATATGCCCCATCCTATAATCATTCAAGCCTCTGACGTCAAGGAACAAATATCCCTTATCGAAAAATAACTTAGCAGTTTCTGTGCTAATGGTACGAGCACCTTCAACACTTCCCGGTGACAATTCATCAGCCTTGGATATATCGACGACGAGAAATGTTGCGACTAACAGCACTGATAAGACTCTATTCATTTAATTTTCTAGTATAGGCTATTCAAAATAAAACTGTAATTCTCTCCAAATTTACTTAGGTTTGCGACACTCACGAAAATATTTCTTATTCTCATAATACGATTCATGACAATTATCTGTATCCCACTCTGGATAACCTAATAATGGGATTGGTGTTAAATCAGCACTGGATGATAATTCACAAAGCAAAAATTGCTCTAGCATTAAATCAACAGAGTTGAGCTGGCTCAATAAATCTTGCAGAAAAAAATCTTCCTTCACCTCAAAAATAATTGCTTTACCAGTCATGCCTATATAAGGGGTTAATGCTTTCTCGTACATTCCATGGCCAAAAACAAAAAATCGCATTGATGATAATACGACAATACGCTGCCGCCAAAATAATTCTTTCCACTCAAAGTCTTTTATCAATTGAATCAATAACTCATCACTGCTGATGATAATGACACCGGACTCATCGAAAAGTGTTGCCGCATCTCTTAACTTACACCTATTCACAGCTTCAACCGATAGCTCAGATAATTGCGCTTGATAATGCAATTGATTGAGCGCAGATTTAGCACGTGGAAAGATTTTCCATACTAAAGCATTAAAAAAATCATGCCAATTATTGGCTCTAGTCTGCACTTGACCGGTCAAGTAAATTTTCAATTCATAATTTTCATGGCGATGTTTTCCAACCACCTGAGGTATAAAGCAAATAGATTTACCTGATCGAGTATATATTCGTTGATTTGGTACAGAGCATAATTTATTAAGTTCATTATGCTCTGGCCAGCGCTGCAAATTTGAAATATCTTTTCTCAAATATAAAAACGGCTCGAACATAGGTGAAAGATTCATAAAACTTGAATCCCAGTTGCGCATATTCCCCGCCGATTAAGAAGCTTGGATAAAGAAAGAAGTTTGCTTGAGTAACCAAAGGCAAATTTTTATTGACTAATATTTTCTTTTGCCACTTCTTCCGTGCGCAAATACTTTAGATGCTCTAATCCAAAATGAATAAAAGCAAGTGCAGTAAAAATTGGAGCCAATAAATTAATAAAAGGTATAAACTGCACCAAGCCCGTCAACAATCCCAACCCCCATAATGAATATCTATTCTCTGAACAAATTCTATTGATTTCGTGCTTTGTAGCATGCTCCGCTAATGCATCATAGCGAAATAATTGTTGATTCATAAAAGCTGCGGCCACGAACGGAATAATAATTCCTACACCAAACGCCCACAATGGCAAGGAAACTATCCAGATAAGTATAAAAATAACGCTGGCTATTATTGCATTGACAATACCGCCGCTTATGGAGCCTCCATACTCGCGCTTCAAATCAGGATAGAAACGGCGTGCCACTAGATTGATTAGTGTCGGCAACACAAATATAGCCGTAATAATCAGTGTCGTAACAATTACCAGAGGAATAAACATCAAAAGATTAAATAAGCCCAGAACTAACGATGCAATCCAATCTGGTTCCAAATTGCGCAACCACTCACCAATACCGATTTCACCCAGAATCTGATAAATTATTTCAGAAAAATTTTCCTGAAATATGAATCCGACTATCAGCCAAAACAGCACTGAAGCTATCAACGGCCACACAATAGTCCAGGCAATTCTTAAACGAAACAAATCACGAAATGCGCTTACAATGGCTTTAAATACTATAGACATTTAATTACTAAAAAAAGGCAATACATATTGGTTCACGACAGTGGTTCACGACAGACGATGATATTAACATGACAACGTGAATCCAACTGCATTGACACCAACAATGAGAAGTATATTTTCTTTAAAATTTCTAAACTCCCTGCCAACTATCGCCGTAATAACCTAAGCTGGTTTATCGCAAATTATTTACTTCAATACTTGGTAATCTTTCCCTATATTAAAGGTGCAATGCAGTAGAATTTTCTATCCTAAACGAAGAGGATTTTTGCTGATGAAGAAGCAGCGATTTACAGAAAGCCAGATCATGCAGATAATGAAGCAAGCTGAGGAGGGTGTTCCTGTGGCTGATTTATGTCGAGAGCATGGGATGAACAGTGCGAGTTTTTATAAATGGCGCAGCAAATATGGAGGAATGGATGCAGCCCTGCTATCGGAAATGAAGGCAATAGCTGAAGAAAACAAACGGCTGAAACGAATGTATGCAGAATGAATCGCTGAAGGAGGTGCTTGGAAAAAAGTGGCAAAGCCCTCACAGCGCAAGGTGATAGTGCAGTGGGTGGTACAGAACAAGTCGGTTAGTATCGGTCTGGCCTGTGCAACATTTGGCATTTCTGAAACCTGCAATCGCTATCGACGGGTACTCAACGCGAGAACGAGGATATCGCCGACTGGTGGTTGCTACGGCTGACGACCTGTCACAAACGTTGGGGCTTTGGCCTATGCTTCCTTTATTTGCGCAATGTGAAGGGTTTTGAATGGAATCACAAACGCGTGTATCGTATCTATCGAGAGCTGGAACTGAATTTACGGATCAAGCCTCGCAAGCGGTTGGAACGGGAGAAGTCGGAACCGCTGGCTGTGCCAGAACAACCCAATGATACATGGTCGATGGATTTTATGGCTGATCAGCTCACCAATGGCAGGTCTTTCCGCACCTTCAATGTGCTGGATGACTTCAACCGCGAGGGATTGTGGGAATAGACGTGGATATATCGCTTCCATCAGAGCGTGTTGCACGTGCCTTGGATCAGATCATCGAATGGCGCGGCAAGACAAGGAAGATCCGCTGTGATAATGGACCGGAAAATATCAGCGGAACGCTCAAAGTTGGTCACTTAATCAAGGTATTCAGCTTGATTACATCCAGCCAGGAAAGCCACAGCAAAATGCCTACGTTGAACGCTATAACAGGACCGTTCGGCATGAATGGTTGGAAATGAATGAATTTGCAACCATTGAGGAAGCGCAACTTACCACAACACAATGATTGTGGATTTACAATAATGAACGTCCGAATATGGCACTCGGAGGTATTACACCAGCGATGAAGCTGGCAGAAGCTTTTAAACTAAAACTCTCTACTATAAGCTCTCATTAAAAATGGGGGATTACCTAGCAAGCTCTTTAATTCTAAAGTTCTTAATAAAGATGTCGATAAAACATTTAATGAATTTGTTATGAGGTATAAAAATGAAAATAGATAAATCTTTACAGCCAGTATCAACTGTATCTGTTAATGATGGAAAAAGGCGTGTAGATATCACTCCGAATACAAGTCAAGAAAATAGTGTGCATTTGAGCCCAAATGCTGCGAAACTGCAAACAATTGATAGTAGTTCTGCAAGTGGCTCCATTGTGAATACAGCACGTGTTCAAGAAATAAAACAAGCGATCAGCGAAGGAAACTTTCAAATTAATCCGGAGGCTGTTGCTGACCGGCTACTTGAAACAGCAAAAGAGTTGATTCAATCCAAAAAAGGCGCTGCGTAATGTTTTTGCAGCAAGATATTGCGCGTTTCATGAACGAATTGAAAGCTGAAAGTAATTCACTACGCACTTTTATAGAAATCCTTAAAAAAGAAGAAAGTGCTCTTATTGAAGGAAAATTTGAAGATATAGATTATCTTACTTCTGACAAAACAAAATTAATTCGAGAATTAATACAAAGCGATGATCAACGTAATGTTTTCTTCCATAAAATAGGACTATCTTTAGATAGGAAGAGTATAGACTATTGGTTAAGTGAATTAGCTGAGCAGAATTCTGAAATAAAAGCTCTATGGAAAGAATTATTAAACCTTGCTAAAACAGCGCAGCAATTTACACATTCTAATGGATTGATTATTGCAAACCGACTGCAACATAATCAACGGTCTCTCGCTACACTGTATAGCGCAGTAGGTAATGCGGCTCTCTATGGACCTAAAGGTCAAACATATATTTAATTTAATGATAAATTCTTACAATATGATCTTATTCTAATTTTCAGCGATTGGAATTTCGGTTGTGTTGTCGGGATCCGCCGATAAAATCATAACCGTCACGCGACGATTTCTCTTTCTTCCTTCAAATGTCTCATTACTCTCTATTGGTCTGTTCTCACCATAGCCTATCGCAGTAAGCCGATAAGATTCAACACCCCTGTCGATGAATAACCTGATCACACTACTTGCACGTGCTGACGACAATTCCCAGTTTGATGGAAAATTCTCTGTATTTATTGGCAAATTATCTGTATGACCTTCAACATTAATTTCATGCTCGTGCCCCTTGATCACATTGGCAACCGCTTGAAGTGACAGAATCGAACTTTCGGCAAGCTTAGCTTGCCCTGGTGCAAAAAGAACGCTGGCATTAATTTCAACTGTAATCCCTAAAGAATTTTGAGTTACTCTTACTTGACCATCCTTAACTAATGGCTCCAGAGCATGGAGGATATTCTTAGCCATGCCTTTCATCTTTTCTTGCTTTTTTACTTTCTGAGCGTTGAAATTATCTGTCGGCCTGATCAGACCACCTTGATTTGAGCGCTCATGTTGAAGAGGTGAAAATTCAACTACCGGTTGAGATTCGGGTAATTGTAGAGATTCAGAAGTAGTTGAGTTATTACTTTTAAACGCGCTAACTAATGAAGAGCTCAACACACGATACTTACCTTCATTTACCGATGAAACAGCATACATCACCACGAAAAAAGCAAATAGTAATGTTATAAAATCTGAGTACGAAACAAGCCAACGCTCCTGATTTTCATACGGCTCATCATCTACTTTCTTTCTTCTCTTTATCATTCAGCAACTTAATAGTTAGATTAATACTTAATGAGACTAAATATAATATCCCTTCAATCGGCTTTCTATCAGCCGAGGATTTTCACCATTCGCGATTGCCACAAAGCCATCCACCATCATTTCCTGCATGACAACATGCTCATTAATAATATTTTTTAGCTTATTTGAAATTGGCAAGAAAATAAGATTAGCCAAACCAACACCGTAAATGGTTGCCACAAAAGCCACTGCAATACCGTTACCCAACAGGCTAGGATCCGATAAATTCTCCATCACATGAATCAAACCCAACACAGCACCCAAAATACCAATGGTGGGAGCATATCCACCAGCTGCTTCCCAAATCCGTGCAGATTGCCGTTGATGTGTCTCCAAAGCTAAGATATCAATTTCTAGGACTTCACGTAATTTTTCCGGAGTACTACCATCAGCAAGCAATTGCAAACCTTTTTTTGAGAATGGGTCTATCGCCGTAGGTATATACGATTCGAGTGCCAACAACCCTTCTTTGCGTGAAATGTTAGACCAATTAACAACTTGCTTAATTAAGTTCTGAGGGGAATTTTCAGGTGGATAAAATACCCACCTAGCCATTTTGACTCCATTGACAAAAACTTTGACCGGGCTTTGTAACAATACAGCACCAACAGTCCCTCCCATAACGATCAAAAAAGCCGCCGTCTGCAATAAAGAACCGACGTGTCCCCCCTCAAGAAATTGTCCACCGATAATTGCAACAAAAGCCAACACAATACCGGTAACACTATTCACATCCATCTTTGATTTCTTATTCATCCCAACATTCAATTAGATCACTGGATAATCAGCATTTCTTGCACCTCAAAGATTTCTCAAACGGGCACGAAGCCTTGCAACGGCTTGAGTATGCAATTGGCAAACTCTGGATTCGCTGACTCCAAGTACTTCGCCAATCTCTCTTAAATTCATCTCCTGTTCGTAGTGCATTCCCATCATCTGTTTTTCCCGAGGTGGTAAATTATCAATCGCAGCAATCAACTGGTTGCGAAAATTCTCATCCAGCAGTGCATTCAAGGGATCTCCCTCAGAATCAATAAATAAACGATCCAAGAAAGGCTCTTCATCATCTTGCTGAAAATCTTCGTAATAAATTAATTGCGCGCCTCGAGCACTCTGCAGAGTTTCATGATATTCATCCAATGACATATCTAATTCTTTAGCTAAATCCAGTTCATTGGGCGCACAACCATTGCGCTGCTCTAATAAATTCACAGCTGCTTCAATACGACGCATTTTCTTTCGTATACTACGCGGCAACCAATCCGCCTCGCGCAATTCATCCAAGATTGAACCTCGTATGCGCTGTGCCGCATAACTCTCAAATTGCCGTCCGTATGAACCCTCGTAACGATTGATGGCATCCAGCAAACCCATCATGCCGGCTTGAATCAGATCATCAACCTGAACGCTAGCGGGCAATCGGGTCATCATGTGGTATGCAATACGTTTCACCAGTGGCGTAAATTCAGTTATAAACTGATCTTTATCAATTGCTTTAGTTCCAGTCGCAGTATACATATCATTTACACCATAAAATTGGCCATACTTAGATGACTTGTCTGAATCAATCGTTGTATAAAATTATCAATTCCCCCGTGATACTTATCTGGACAAGAGGAGCGTAAAATATTTTGCGCCACCTGCCCAAAGCACATTGCAGCCTGTGAAGACGGGTATGCTTCGAGTACAGGCTTGCGCAATTGCGTTGAACTGCGTAATTTCTCGTCGTTCGGAATATAACCAGCATATTCAAGCGTTACCGATAGATATTGACGAGCCACTTTGTAAAAATTTTGATAAATTGCTAACGATTCAGCTTCCGACCCCACTTTATTCACCACTATGAGAAAATGCTTCCTCGTATACTCCTGGCTCATGATTTTAATCAGAACATACGCACCTGTAAGAGATGCGGCTGAACCCGAAATCACCATCATCACCTGTTCCGAAGCCAAACTGAGCGGCAACACGTGGGTTGTCCCCGCCATTGCGGTATCTATCAGAACAATATCTACAGATTTGGTTAACTCTGAAAAACTTCTGACAAGCCAATCTTGCTCGAGCGGACTCAATTTGTTCAGCGCATGAATACCTCTCATGGCGGATAATATGGCAATATTTCGAGGGCCCTGCAAAAGCACCTGATCCAGCCTTTTATCCTTATAAATTACATGCAGCAGGTCAAAACGTGCCTGCAATCCAAGACTGGTACAAATGTTGTTATGGCAAGGATTTTCATCAATTAGCAATACACGCTGACCTTTCTGAGCCAAGGCAACTGCCAGATTCACAACAAGACTGGTTTTTCCAACCCGAGACTTCCCTCCCGCAATAGTAAAGACACGCGCTGAATCAGATGCCGTGAATGATGTTAGTCTGCGCAGGCCCATTGCCTGATCGTGTAACATTAATCTAGTCATGGAAGAACCCTGCCGATGATTTTTCTCCAAATTGCGCCATTTCAGCGCTCTTCTTAGTCGCCATTACCAAAGCAAATTCGGCATCTTGTAGAGTAAAAGCAGAATCACCAGGAATGGGTTTAAAAACACGATGCAATAAATAACGCGGATTTGCTGCGTGAATATCTTCCGGAACTTTCTGTCCATTTGCGACATAATGCAGCACCAATTTTCTGCGAATAACAATATCCAGCGCCACACCCAAGCTCGCAGCCTCATCGACTTTAGTGATAATACAGCCGTAAATACCACTTTTCTGATAAGCGGAAACCACTTCATCCAGTGTTTTCCCATTGGATGCTGCACTTAATATCAACAATCGTTTAACATCGGCTCCACAATTACTTAACATCGTAATCTGCTCAGCAAGCATTTGATCACGCTGACTCATCCCTACAGTATCAATCAACACCATATGCTTATTTCTAAGCTCTGATAGTGTCAGCTGCAAATCTTCAGTATCTTTAATCGTGCGCACAGGAATACCGAGTAATCGGCCATATATCCTCAACTGCTCATGACCACCGATACGGTAGCTGTCAGTGGTGAGTAGTGCCACTCTATCCGCGCCATGCCGAATTACACAACGCGCCGCCAATTTTGCTGTGGTAGTAGTTTTACCAACACCTGTGGGACCAATCAACGCATAAATACCGCCCTTTTCTATTATTTCGTCGTTGACAACAGTATGCAGGTTAGAGACTAATGCAGACACTGCCTGCTTCAAGCTTGACTCGTAATCAAGCTCAGCGGTCAGTTTCTCTACTAACCGGCGCGATAATAGCGGGCTAAAACCTGAATCCAGCAAAGTACGAAGCAGTTTTAGTTTTTCCGGACTACGTTGCGTAAAATTTCCCCATGCAACAGTATTCAACTGATCCTCCAATGCGCTTTTCATGGCCTGAATTTCAGCAATAATGTCGCGAGCAAATGAAGCAGTCATCGCATCATTTGTGGTTTTTCTAACGCCTTCCTGGTCATTCGTTAAGGAAAGTAGCTCTGCATATGACTCAACAGACCCTAATTCTTTAGTTAGCTTTTTATTTTGCTCATAGTAAGCCGCACTCACTGAGTATGATGCAGGTAATGGTTGCGAAGGTACTAAATTAGACATTTCAGAGTCAGCCAGTGCCATGATTTCCACGCCATCTCTGGTTTTTCTGTTCGAGAGAATGACGGCATTGTCACCAAGCTCTTCTTTAACCTGGCGCATCGCTTCTCTGGATGTGGATGCAATATAACGCTTTACTTTCATTTGTTACCTCCAATAACGGAAGTGATCTTAATTCTTCTTGAATCGGGAATCTCAGAATGGGCTAATACTCTTAATTGAGGCAGTGCGCGACGCAAAAATCTAGCCAACAAAAAGCGAATGGTGCCCGGAACAAGTAATACAATTGGCAATCCGAGCTTCTCCTGCTGCTGGGCAGCACTGTGAGCTTCTTTTAACAAGGTATCGGCAAGCCCGGGTTCAATCCCAGCGCTTTGTCCACCGCCGGTTTGCATCACTTGGCTAAGAATATTTTCCAATTCGTGATGTAAGCTCATTACTTGCACTTCTGAACCTGCAGGATAATATTGATCTAGGATAGCGCGCCCCAAGGCTGTTCTGATGATTGCTGTCAGCTCGATAGCATCCTGTGTTTGCACTGCATGCTCAGTCAACACATCGATAATGGTGCGCATGTCGCGAATATGCACACTCTCTTGTAGCAAGTTATGCAAAACTTTCTGCACTGTTGACAGCGGCAATAATTTTGGAACCAGATCTTCAATAAGTTTGGGAAATTGTGTATTAAGATGATCAAGCAGTTTCTGCAATTCCTGCCTGCCCAATAATTCAGCAGCGTGCGAATGGATCAAGTGGTTGATATGCGTCGTTACCACCGTGCTGGCATCAACCACGGTATAGCCATGCAGTTGCGCCTGTTCGCGTAAGGTTGCTTCAATCCATACTGCTGGCAATCCGAATGCCGGATCACTGGTTGCTGTGCCGGGTAACTGCATCGTGACTTGTCCTGGGTTTATCGCTAGATACATACCCAAGTAAGATTCTCCCTGACCGATGACAGAACCTTTCAACGTAATACGATAAGCGTTAGGTCGTAACTCCAGGTTATCCCTAATATGAATTACAGGTGGTAGAAAACCGATTTCCTGAGCAAATTTCCTGCGTATGCCATTAATTCTTTTTAGTAGATCACCTTGTTGTGCTTTATCAACCAAAGGAATCAACCGGTAACCAACTTCTAATCCCAATGTATCAATTGGAGTTACATCATTCCAACTGGCATCTGTCTTTTCAATTGTCGGTATTTCTGGAGCAACAGACTCAACAAGCTGCGTAACTGGGCTTTTTTTCTTCCAATAAGCTATCGCACCTAAGGCAGAAGCGATAAAAAGAAATACAAAATTTGGCATGCCCGGGATGAGCCCCATCACAGCTAAAATTGCGGCAGTAATTACCAATACTTGCGGTTGATTAAATAACTGACTTAAAACTTGCTCGCCCAGATCTTGATCAGTCGTTACTCGACTTACCACCATGCCTGCAGCGGTAGAAATAATGAGCGATGGGATTTGTCCGACCAAGCCATCGCCGATGGTTAACAAAGTATAATTCTTCGCTGCCGATGCTAATTCCATATCGTGCTGCATAACACCCACAATCAATCCACCGACAATGGTAATCAGCATAATCAATATGCCGGCAATTGCATCGCCGCGCACAAATTTACTGGCACCATCCATGGACCCATAGAAATCGGCTTCTTGCGAAATGACCAATCTACGTTTACGCGCTTCGTCCTCGCCGATCAATCCAGCATTCAAATCAGCGTCAATGGCCATCTGCTTGCCAGGCATAGCATCGAGTGTGAAGCGTGCAGTGACTTCTGCGATACGCCCCGCTCCTTTAGTAATCACGACAAAATTGATTACCACCAGAATAATGAACACTACCAACCCGACAGCATAATTCCCGCCCACTAGAAAATGTCCAAATGCCTCGATCACTTTGCCTGCAGCATCGGGTCCGGTATGTCCTTCAAGCAAGACAACCCGGGTTGAGGCTATGTTTAACGATAGTCGCAACAAAGTTGTAATCAACAAAATAGTCGGGAATACTGCAAAATCGAGTGGATTCCTGGTATACAGGCTCACCATGAGAACGATAATGGCTACCGCAATATTGAAGGTAAACAGCAGATCCAATACAAAAGGCGGCAATGGCAACACCATCATGGCCAGGATCATAATAATCAAGACCGGCCCAGCCAAGGTCCTGAAATTATTAATATCTGCTAAAGATGACAATGTAACCGCGTTATTCATGGTTTCGAAATAAATAATTTAAAGAAAATTTAACTTAAAATTCACTCACGCTGCTAAACCGCAAGATTTACCTGATCCAGCTCAGCCGGAACAGGCACATCAACCGGCGGTCTCGGCTCAGCGCCGCCATACTCGTTATATCGCCGTAACTGGAAAACGTACGCCAATATCTCAGCCACTGCGGTATACAACTTTTCCGGTATCTCGCTTTCTAGCTCCGCGTGGTGATACAACGCTCGCGCAAGCGGCGGTGCTTCAAGAATTGGTATACGATGCTCAGTAGCAATCTCCCGAATTCGTGCAGCCAGCAAATGCACGCCTTTGGCAACCACTTTGGGTGCACGCATACTATTACTCTGATATCGCAATGCCACAGCATAGTGTGTCGGATTGGTAACAATGACGTCTGCTTTTGGAATTTCAGACATCATGCGACGGCGTGCGGCTTCACGTTGCAGATTACGAATACGGGCCTTAACGTACGGATCACCTTCGCTTTCCTTGTGTTCTTTACGAATTTCGTCTTGAGTCATGCGTAATTGTTTCGCGTGTTCCCAGAGTTGAAATGGCACATCGATCGCAACTATCATGATCATTGCGCCAATGATCAGCAGAAAACTCATTGCCAAAAAGTCACCGGTACGGCTAATTCCCAAATCAATGGATACTGTAAGCAGCGCTATCACAGACTCTTTGTTATTCCAAATAACTAATGCCGCGACTCCACCAATGATGACGGTTTTAAGAATGGCCTTAACAAGCTCAATCAGGCTACGCATTGAAAAAATGCGGGCCAAACCTTTAAATGGGTCAATGCGCTTAAAGTCTGGAATAACAGCCTTAGCACTGATAATCCAGCCACTCAAAAACATCGGAGCAAAGAATGCCACGACCAGAAGCAAAAACAACAAGGGTGCCATCGATATCAGACCTTCAATAGCAAGCTGATAAAAACGATCGATCATTAATTCAGGCTGAAACGCCAACTCCCGCTCCATTTGCATGCCAGATTGCATGATTTTCACCAACTTCTCCATCAGAGCTGCGCCCATCATCAATATCCCGACAGCTGCAGCCATCAATAAGGTAAATGTGGTAAGTTCTTGAGAACGCGCAACCTGACCTTCTTCCCGTGCCTTCTCCAGGCGCCTGGGTGTGGCCTCTTCAGTACGCTCTAGATCACTTTCTTCAGACATGACAAGCTCCAAATTTCTATCAATGAATTATCATTGGAATTATCTGAATCCCATATTGGGAATAAAGAAGGAATCATCCCCTTTATTACTGGAACATTAAAAGCAGTCATATATCGTTCCTATCACCCATGAATCAGATCATTTTTCAGTTAATGGCTATGGCAAATCTGAAACGTATTACTATATGATTTACCCGTTTATTTTTGTGATCACTCGATGCAGTTTACTTTACGTTTTGTCGGATACATTTTTGCAACAGGGCTGCTTATCACTGTCTTATTGATCCTTATCGCCTTCTTACTGCTGCGTGCAAGTTTGCCGCAATATGACGGCGAAGCACCGCTTGCTGGGTTATCTGCACCCGTATTCATCGACCGAGATGCACTTGGCAGCGTGACCTTTAAAGGCGAAAATCGATTGGATTTAGCGCTGGCGATGGGCTATGTCCATGCACAGGAACGCTTCTTTGAAATGGATTTGATGCGCCGACAGGCTGCGGGCGAATTGTCCGAATTATTTGGTACTGCATCGCTCGCGCATGATCGCAAAGCACGTGCATTTCGCATGCGCACGCGCGCCACCGCCGTTTTACAACAGTTGCCTAAAACTCAACTGCAATTACTCGTTGCTTATCGGGACGGTGTCAATCAAGGCATTGCAGCACTGACGGCGCGCCCTTTTCCATACTTATTGACTCAAACCCAGCCTACCGTGTGGCGCAATGAAGACAGCATCTTAGTCATTGCTGCAATGTTTTTTACTTTGAATGAATCCAATATTTATCGTGAATTGGCGCTATCCCGCCTGCGCGCAACGCTATCAGAACCGGTTTATCGATTTTTGAACACTCCGGCAGGCAATTGGGATGCACCGTTGATTGATGAACCCATCACCTTGCCGGAACTCCCTTCAGCGGTGCATATCAATCTGCAAGCATTAGACAAAAAATTATTCAATGGCAACCCGTTAGCCATAGAACAATCGCCCGGCAGCAACAGTTTTGCGGTTGCCGGAGGACTAACCGATGGTCCTGCCATCGTCGCTAATGACATGCATTTAACGTTACGAGCACCTAACCTTTGGTTTAGAACTCGCCTTATTTATCCTGATTCCGCAACTGCAGATCAGTTTCACGACATCACCGGCATCAGCCTGCCCGGCGTGCCTTCAGTTGTGATCGGCTCAAATCAGCATATCGCCTGGAGCTTCACCAATAGCCACGGAGATTTTTCCGATTGGGTAAGGATAAAAACTGATGCAGACGATCCAACACGCTACCTCAGTTCAACTGGCTGGCAACCGATGAAGATTCACCATGAAACCATTCGCATCCGCAATTCAATAGATGAAACCCTGCAAATTTCAGAAACTGAGTGGGGCCCTATTTTGGCGCAAGACCACGATAAAACCCCATTAGCGTTAGCCTGGACAGCATTGCAAGCTGAAGCTATAAATCTTAAATTGACCGAGCTGGAACAGGTCAGGTCCGCGCAACGCGCCGCAAGGATTGCACCATTACTTGGCATCCCGGTACAAAACTTTATCGTCGGTGATCGTCATGGCAATATCAGTTGGACTCTTGCAGGCCGCATCCCCATCCGATCAGGTATGTATGATCCGCACGTACCTGCCGACTGGACTACAGCAAGTACGGGATGGAGCGGATGGCTGGAGCCTGAGCGCTATCCGCTCATCAATAATCCTGCAACACTACGACTATGGTCTGCAAATTCACGTCCTGTTTCAGGTAGCCTGCTGAATCTTTTGGGTAATGGCGGCTTTGATTTAGGCGCAAGAGCCACGCAAATTCGGGACAGTTTATTGGCGCGTAACCAATTTACCGTAGCGGATATGCAAGCCATTCAATTGGATAATCGCGCGCTCTTGTTGACACGCTGGCATCAGCTACTGAGCAATATTCTGGAATCGGCAGACAGTGAGCTACCGTGGGTTTTAACAATGAAAAATGCATTAACTGACTGGAATGGACAGGCTTCCACAGATTCTATTGCCTACCGGATTGTACGCACGTATCGCTATGAAGTGACAAAGACTGTATTAAACGGTTTTGCCGCCCCAGTGCGGCAAAACGATGCAGCTTTTGAATTACCTAGACTAAGTCAAGCGGAAGTAATTGTGTGGCAACTGCTCGAACAGCGACCCCAACACCTACTGCCATCGCCGTATAAAAATTGGGAAGAATTACTATACCTTTGCGCACAACAAAGTGCCGAACAGATGCAACAAGATGGTGGTATTGCTGGACGAAGCTGGGGTGAAGCCAATGCAGCGCGTATTCGGCACCCCCTCAGTCAAAAACTTCCGTCATGGGTAGCACAATGGCTTGATATGCCAAGTGATCCGCTACCGGGTGATCACAATATGCCGCGTGTGCAATCTCCCAACTTTGGCGCCTCGCAACGCTCCGTGGTTGCCCCAGGGCAGGAAGAACATGGCTATTTTGATATGCCTGGAGGACAAAGCGGCCATCCGCTTTCGCCATACTACGGTCGTGGGCACGCCGACTGGGTAAATGGAAATCGCACACCTTTTCTTCCGGGGGCAGCGGAAAGACAAATGAAGCTTATTTCAGTCCAGTCTAAATAAATGGATTCCAGCAAAGCTGGTTATCTTGGTTAATTATCTTCATCGATAAGCACTGCACTGCCATAGTACAAACTATCTGCTATGCAACAGATTACTTCTTCTGTCCGCTCCGATGTACTTCCGTTTCTTCAATAATTTGTGCGTCTTCGATGATTACGGTTTGATCCATACCGGATTGACGGTTTACATCATTGGATTGCTGCATGGTCTTTTCATGTTTCCGGCGTAACCACCAGAAACGTATGCCAACGACCACAACCGCCACGGCAACTAATGCCAGGAAAGCGGCAAAAAAGAAAATACCCGCGAACACCATCACCAAAACAACGGGAATCAGCATCGCATAAGTAAGCCAGCGATTTAAAGGCGAAACCGGTGCACGCTGAAATTCTCCCGACTCATCCTGACGATATTCAGCAATCCTGCTCATTACAATTTTTCTCTCTTCATCATTCATTGCATTAACTCCTCTATTGCAGCAATTGTTTTGGGTGCCGCTAAAGTTAAAAGTTCATGGTCTGTTTGCGTAACCACCACGTCATCCTCAATACGAATGCCAATATTCCAGAAATGCTCCGGCACATTATCCGCTGGACGGATGTAGCAACCCGGCTCAACTGTCAGCACCATGCCAGGCTGCAATAAACGCCATTCACCTTTCTGTTTGTATTCTCCAACATCATGCACATCCATACCCAGCCAATGACCGGTCTTATGCATATAAAAACGTTTGTAGTCGCCCGATTCCAGCACGGCCTCCATGCTACCCTGACATAATCCCAAATCAATAAAACCTTGCGCTAACACAAGCAGTGCGGCTTGATGCGGATCATTCCAGTTATTTCCCGGCTTCACTTGCAATATTGCTGCTGTCTGGGCAGCCAGCACGAGTTGATACACATCTCTTTGTGCGGCAGTAAATTTTCCATTGATAGGAAATGTCCGCGTAATATCAGAAGCATAGCCATCCAACTCACAACCCGCGTCAATCAATAATAAATCACCTGCTTTCAGTTCGGCATTATTCTGCACATAATGTAATACGCATGCGTTAGCGCCTCCGGCAACAATAGAAGTATAAGCCGGTGACTGAGCGCCATGCCGACAGAAGGTATAAAGCAATTCAGCTTCAATCTCGTTTTCGCGCATTCCCGGTATTGTCGTTTGCATCGCGCGCTGATGTGCCTGCGCTGAAATATCCGCCGCCCGCTGCATAATTTGCAATTCGTCGGTACCCTTAATCAGGCGCATTTCATCCAATAATGCACGGTAATCATGAATCTCACTCGGTGCCACAACGCCTGTACGCGCCAGTTCACGCACCCGAATTAACCAACCGACAACACGCTGATCCCAGTTCTGATCCAATCCCAAAGCGGTATAAACAGCGGGTTGATCTGCGAGTAACTGGGGCAGCAATTCTTCCAGTTTAGCTAATGGATAGGTCTCATCAAAGCCGAAAACCTCCTTGGCTGCCTCCGGTCCATAGCGAAAACCATCCCAGATTTCACGCTCAGCGTCTTTCTCTCGGCAAAATAAAATATGCTTGGCCGGTGCATGATCAGTTGCGGCAACAATCAAAAGCACCGCCTCTGGTTCACGAAAACCAGTCAAGTAATAAAAATAGCTATCAAACCGGTATGGATAATGCGCATCACCATTCCGTAGCCGCTCCGGAGCCGTTGGAATAATCGCCACACCCGTTTGCATTTGAGCTGCCAGAAGTTTGCGACGTGCGATAAAAGGTTGAATATAGGTCATAGTTGCTATTTCAAGTTATTACAATCAGTTATTACTTGATCCCTGTTTGCGATTTAAGTTGCTTATCCAGTGCTTCGAGTCGCTCCGATGTTCCTACATCAATCCACTTTCCGGAAAAATATTCACCGCTCACTTTGCCTATTGCTATTGTCTGCCGCAATAGCGGAGCTAGTTTTACCGCCATGCCTGGTTTTATTGCGCTAAATAGTTGCGGTTGATAAATACCGATGCCACTAAACGTTAATCGATTGCTGCCTGTCAGTAAGATCTGATCCTGCTGTAACGCAAAATCTCCTGCGGCGTGATGCGATGGATTATCCACTAGCACCAGATGCGCCAACTGTACTTTCTCCGACTGCATCGCTCTCATAACCGGTAACAACGATACATAATCCATTTCACAATAAATATCTGCGTTGACCACCAAGAACGGCTGATTGCTGGATTGACTCGTCAATAGCGGCAAGGCATTAGCGATCCCTCCCGCAGTTTCCAAAACTACTTGTTCAGGTGAATATTGAATATTAACACCATAGCACTCACCTGTACCCAAAGCATTTTCAATCATTGCACCCAGGTATGCATGGTTAATGACAATATCGATAAAACCAGCACGCGCCAGATTTCTTAGCTGGTATTCAATTAACGCCGCACCTCCTGCTTTTAACAATGGCTTGGGCACAGCATCGGTAAGCGGGCGCATGCGCTCACCGCGCCCCGCCGCAAGAATCATTGCCTTGTAGGCAGCATTTTTAGAAGGTGTAGCCAATCTTCTGGTCTGATTTAGCAGGATGCAATTCATCCAATAAATTCAGCAGCGGACGGAGTTCCCGGTAGCGCTCACAAGCTGTACGCAAATATTGCATCACCAGCGGCATATCGTTTAGATAAGTCGCTTTGCCATCGCGATAATTGAGACGGGCAAAAATCCCTAACACTTTTAGATGGCGTTGCACACCCATCCACTCAAAGTCGCGATAAAACCCTGCAAAATCTGCAGCCACCGGCAACCCAACTTGGCGTGCTTTTTCCCAATAGCGAATGGTCCAATCCAGAATGCGGTCTTCGTCCCAGTGAATATAGGCGTCTTTGAATAAAGACACCAGATCATAGGTAATCGGTCCATATACCGCATCCTGAAAATCAAGAATGCCCGGATTAGGCGTGGATACCATCAAATTGCGTGAATGATAATCCCGATGCACCAATACTTTGGCCTGTGCCAGATTGTTTTGCACTATATGCTCAAAAACATTGCGTAAAACCGTTTGCTGTTCTTTGGATAGACTCACTTGCAAATGTTTCGCAATATACCAATCCGGAAAAAAATCAAGTTCTCGCTGCAATAATGCTTGATCATAACTTGGCAAGCCTTCGACTTGTTGCGACACCTGCATTTGTACCAACGCATCCGTCGCGTCGGAATAAAGTTGATTGGCTGATTCAGGTGCCTGATTGAGTGCATGCAAAAAAGTGGTATGACCCAAGTCGGATAATAACAAAAAACCAAGCTCCATGTTTTGCGCCAGAATTCTGGGCACATGCACCTCGGCTGCAGCCAAAATCTCCGCCACGTGCAAGAACGACGCACAATCTTCATATTGTGGCGGCGCATCCATCACAACCAGTGTATGGTCATCGAAAGAAACCCGAAAATAGCGCCGGAAGCTTGCATCCGCAGAGGCTGGTTCCAGCATAAATAATCTTTCGGGGAATTGCCCCTTTAGCCAATTCTCAAGTTGTTGTATACGTTCCATTCATATATCCGGATAATTAACCGTTCTCATCAAGATCAAAAATAGCCTATATTTTAACCCTTGAGAAAGCTTCACAAACTTCCCTAGCGGGTAAAACTGGAACCGTTCTCAATAACAGTGGATAATTCGATCTCGTATGATATCTCACAGCGTGAGATTTTATCACGTCACTCACGTGGCCAGCTGATCAACTGGCAGATCAATCAACAAGGAGAACAACCATGATTAATAAAAATGTAATTGACGAAATCAATGCCAAAGTCAGCGAAATTATGCAAAACAGTCCAGCCAAAGATATCGAAAAAAATATCCGGGTTTTATTATCGGGCGCATTTTCCCGGCTTGAATTAGTTACTCGTGATGAATTTGATGTACAGCAGGAAGTATTACAGCGCACCCGTGAAAAACTGATGATTCTTGAAGCCAAGGTAACCGCACTGGAAGCTCAGTTGGGTACAAACGAAATGCAGTCAGAGTCCGATAAGTAATTTATACTCCGTGGTAATAGCTTGAGTAAATCTTAACCTGCATCCATAACTTAATTCTGCGCTTAATAGATGTCACTCGCCATACTGTATAGCCGCGCGCTTTCCGGTATTCAAGCACCGTTGGTGACAGTGGAAACGCACATCGCCAACGGCTTGCCCAGCTTCACCATCGTCGGCCTTCCCGATACCGAAGTTAAAGAAAGTAAAGACCGCGTCAGAGCGGCGCTGCAAAATGCACAATTCAAAATCCCTGCGCAACGTATCACCATCAATCTAGCTCCTGCCGACTTACCCAAAGAGAGCGGACGGTTTGACTTGCCCATAGCATTAGGAATACTCGCCGCAACCGGGCAAATTCCCAAAGATAAACTGGACCAATATGAATGGGCTGGCGAACTGGCATTAACCGGAGAATTGCGCCCGATTCACGGCGCTCTGGCAATGACCTACAACGCATTACAATCTGGCCGCAGTTTTGTGCTGCCGGAACAAAATGCCGCTGAAGCCGCGCTAGTCAAAAAAGCCACGATCTACGCGGCCAAATCGTTACTACAAATCTGTGCGCATTTAACCGAACGAGAAACCTTGCCCATTTTTTCAGGCGTAACCGAGGCTAGGAATGAAGACTCCACTTACCCGGATCTTGATGAAGTCAAAGGACAAACGCATGCCAAACGTGCGCTCGAAATTGCCGCCGCAGGTGGCCATAGTCTTCTAATGATTGGCCCGCCCGGTACCGGAAAATCCATGTTGGCGGCACGCTTCCCCGGTATTCTACCGCCCATGACAGAGGTAGAGGCTCTCGAATCTGCAGCCATTCAATCACTTAGTTATGGTAGCTTCAATATTGAGAATTGGAAAAAACGGCCGTTCCGCTCACCGCACCATACGGCATCCGGTGTTGCTCTGGTCGGCGGCGGCAGCCACCCTCGCCCCGGTGAAATTTCACTGGCCATGCACGGCGTGCTGTTTCTGGATGAGCTGGCCGAATTCGACCGCAAAGTTTTGGAAGTGCTGCGCGAACCCCTGGAATCTGGAAAAATCACCATCTCACGTGCAGCACGTCAAGCAGAATTCCCGGCGCAATTTCAACTGATTGCCGCAATGAATCCGTGCCCTTGCGGCTACTTGGGCCATTCCAACGGGAAATGCCATTGCACCCCAGACCAGATTTCCCGCTATCGCGGCAGAATCTCCGGCCCGTTATTGGATCGCATTGATATCCAAATTGAAGTTCCGGCGGTGCCGCAGGAA
>RRZT010597299.1_pt1 | contig 37381 bp, 50 predicted proteins | sample 2165551 | NCBI WGS metagenome assembly RRZT01 (sample SAMN10456910, study PRJNA506462) | wastewater metagenome | biome: wastewater; feature: sludge; material: wastewater sludge; isolation source: wastewater sludge with Escherichia coli K12::gfp cells carrying plasmid... | place: USA: Moscow, Idaho...
GAAATGGAAGTTCGTGAACTGCTTGACGAATACGAATTCCCTGGCGATGATACACCAATCATTAAAGGATCGGCTTTAAGAGCCTTAGAAGATCCAGACGGAGAATGGGGCGATAAAATTGTCGAACTGATGAAAGCTGTTGATGCCTGGGTTCCCGATCCGGAACGTGACACCGATAAACCATTCCTGATGCCAGTTGAAGATGTCTTCTCAATCACCGGTCGTGGAACCGTAGCAACCGGACGAATCGAGCGTGGGATCGTTAAAGTTGGCGAAGAAGTTGAAATCGTCGGAATCCACGACAGCCGTAAAACTGTCGTAACTGGAATCGAAATGTTCCGTAAATTACTGGACGAAGGTCGTTCAGGCGACAACGTTGGGGCGTTACTGCGTGGGGTTGACCGAACTCAAATCGAACGTGGTCAGGTACTGGCTAAGCCAGGTTCCATCAAACCACACACCCACTACATGTCAGAAGTATATGTCTTAACCAAAGAAGAAGGCGGACGTCATACCCCATTCTTTGATGGCTACCGACCACAGTTCTACTTCCGAACAACCGATGTAACTGGTATTATCAAATTACCAGAAGGCGTAGAAATGGTAATGCCTGGCGATAACGTCCAAATGGAAATCACTCTGATCACACCAATCGCGATCGAAGAAGGTTTACGTTTTGCGATCCGTGAAGGCGGACGTACCGTTGGTTCTGGTGTCGTAGCCAAAATGCTGGAAGATTAAAGCTGAGTCCAATTTTTGATAAAAAATTGGTAGCGAACAGGAGCGTTAGCGGGTGAGCGATAACGAAGCTAATGCAGATTTTGAAAAGAATAACTGTAGTATAGTATAATTCTTGAAAAATCTGTGAAGCTGAGTCCAATTTTTGATAAAAAATTGGTAGTGAGCAGGAGCGTTAGCGGGCGAACGATAACGAAGCAAATGCAGATTTTGAAAGAAATGTCCTTATGGATATTAAATTTCTGAAAAATCTGTAATCCAGATAAAAAATCAATAATTTAAAAATTTAACCGTCCTGATTAGGGCGGTTTTTTTTACATGGATATTGTTAAATTTAAAAGATAGTGATAAAATAAGACTTCGAAGAAAGTAAAAAAATTGCATCAGTAAGTTGAGAATTGCAATTGGCAATTGGAAAGAAGTGAGAAATGATTAGACTCTTAGTTGACAGCATGTGCGATCTGCCAAAAGATTTTGCAAATCACCCCAAGCTGGATATGGTTTCGCTGAATGTAATTATTGAAGGCGTCGCTTATCGGGACAAGCGGGAAATTGATCTGGACGGCATGAATAAATTTATGGAGCAGGGGATTGTCCCGACCACATCTCAGGTGAACCCGGGAGACTTCATCGAATATTTTGAAGATTGTGCAAAGAATAATGTCGAATGCCTGTATCTGGCATTTACGTCAAAACTATCGGGGAGCTATGAAACTGCTTGTCTGATTCTTAAAGATGTAATCGAAAAATATCCTGATTTCAAATGTCGAATCGTCGACAGTCTCCATAGTGGTGGTAGTATTGGTTTGATCGCAGTGGAATTATTGAAATTGCTTGATCAGGGAAAAGATCTCGATTATCTGGCCGCTGCGGCCGTGAAATTTATTCCCCATGCCCATTTTTATTTCAGTATTGAAGATCTCAACTGGCTCTATATGGGTGGGCGGGTATCCAAAGGGACGGCAGTCGTTGGCGGGTTTCTGAAGATTCATCCGATCGTTTCGGTAGAAGATGGAGAGCTTAAAATTATTGGCAAGTCCCGGGGGATGAAAAAAGCACAAAAGACCATTATTGATAAAACGGCCGAAAATATTGTCGGTTATCTGGATCAGAATGTTGGTATTGCCTATACCGGCTCGATGAAGCCGGTCGAAGAATATGAGGCGGCCCTACGTCTGATGGGGGTTAAGAAAATTGAACCAGTTCCGATTGGTTGTGTTTTGGCGGCCCATCTGGGCTTGCAGGGAACGGGGATTTATTTTCTCGATACACCACCGGAAGAAATACTGAAGTGATTAAAATAATAAATCTGATAAAAATGCAGAAATAGTTGCAAAACCTAAAAAAACGCTTGCCAAAGGCGTTTTTTTCTTGTATAATGTGAAAGGTTGACACACAAGCGATGAAGTGAGAGGTTGCTGTCGCCTTAGGCAGGTTTTTCCCATGGAGTATGTCACGATCTTTGAATCGGACGACAACCACTTAAAATCATGTGATTTTTGCAAAATGAGTTGTTCATTTTGCGAAAAAAAATAATGATGAAACACCCGGATGGGTTGACGAGTGGTTGGAGTACCTAAATGACGAGCAAAAATTGATAAGGAGGTAAAATTTAGGTATGGCAAAACAAAAAATTAGAATCAGATTAAAAGCGTTTGATCACAAACTTTTGGATCAATCTGCTGAACGAATTGTTGAAACAGCAAAGAGAACAGGTGCGAGCGTATCTGGTCCGGTGCCACTGCCAACAGACAAAGAAATCATCACGATTCTGCGAGCAGTGCATAAGTATAAGGATTCCAGAGAGCAATTTGAAATGCGCACCCACAAACGGTTAATTGACATTTTAAACCCAACACCAAAAACCGTAGACGCATTAATGCGATTGAACTTACCAGCAGGCGTTGATATAGAAATCAAACTATAGACCCCATTGGTATTATGATTGCACAGCAATCCAATGATATTTAGGAGGAAATAATGAAAAAAGCGATTATCGGACGAAAAATTGGAATGACCCAGATTTTCACAGAAAACGGAACTGTTATTCCAGTGACCGTGGTTGAAGCCGGCCCCTGTGTTGTGCTTCAAAAGAAAACCATCGAAACTGATGGATATGAAGCACTGCAATTGGCCTTTGGTGAAGTGAAAGAACGTCGTATGACAAAACCATTAAAAGGTCACTATGATAAAAACAGTGTCGAATATAAGAAAGTAATCCGGGAATTCAAACTTGATGATTATGCAAGTTATGAAACCGGTCAATTAATTCAGGCTGATGTGTTTGAAGCTGGTGAACGAGTTGATATTTCAGGAACATCTAAGGGTAAGGGTTTCCAGGGGGTTATTAAACGACATAACCAATCCCGCGGACCAATGGCTCATGGTTCCAAATATCACCGCAGACCAGGTTCCATGGGAGCATCTTCTTCACCTTCAAGAGTATTCAAGGGCAAGAAACTTCCTGGCCAAATGGGAAACAAAAATGTAACTGCAGTTAATTTGGAAGTTGTTAGAGTCGATGCTGAAAATAATGTGCTCTTAATCAAGGGTGCGGTACCAGGCATTAGAGGAGCACTTATTACAATTAAAAGCAGTGTTAAAGCATAAAAAAATCAAGCCTGAAAGGAGGAAATCAAATGCCTAAAATTGACGTTTTAGATGTAAAAGGAAATGTAGTTGGTGATGTCGAATTAAGCGAAGCAATCTTCGGAATCGAACCCAACGAACACGTAGTACATGAAGTAGTGGTAGCACTACTTGCAAATAGACGACAGGGAACACGTTCCGCCTTGACTCGATCAGAAGTCCGTGGCGGTGGTCGTAAACCCTGGAGACAAAAAGGAACAGGCCGGGCTCGTGCCGGTACCATCCGATCTCCATTATGGAAGGGCGGCGGTGTGATCTTTGCACCAAAATCAAGAGATTATAGCAAAAAGGTTAACAAAAAAGTTAAAGCTTTAGCGATGAAATCTGTATTTTCAGCAAAGGTTCAGGACAATGAACTTCGCGTCTTAAATCAATTGGTGATGGATGTTCCAAAAACCAAAGAAATGATTGCCGTGCTGAACAATATCAATGCTCAAAAAGCCTTGATTGTACTTCCGGAAAACAACGAAGCAATTATCCGCTCTGCAAACAATATTCCCAAAGTAGCGACAACGACAGTTAACGAATTGAATGTATATGATATGTTAAAATATGACGTGTTGATCATGACTCAGGAAGCATTACAAAAAATTGAGGAGGTATACGCATAATGAAAAATCCTCGCGATATAATTATCAAGCCGATTATTACTGAACGTAGTATGGCCGATGCAGAAGAAAAAAAATTCACGTTTAAAGTGGATAAAAGAGCGAATAAAATTGAAATTAAGAATGCTGTTGAAGTCATATTCGGTGTTGAAGTCGAAAAAGTGAGCACCATGAATATGAAGGGTAAACTGAAAAGAACCGGACGTTTCGTTGGTCGTAGATCAGATTGGAAAAAAGCAATCGTGAAATTGACCCCTGCAAGTAAGGGTATCCAATTCTTCGAAGGCGTATAAGCAAACAAACGAGACTACAACCCGAGAAGCACAAAAAAAGGAGGTAGCGATTAATGGGTATTAGAAAGTATAAACCAACGTCCCCAGGACGTAGAAATATGAGTGTCAATACATTCGAGGAAATCACCAAACATGAACCGGAGAAATCCTTATTAAAGCCACTTAAAAAACATGCTGGACGTAATGCATATGGACGCATCACCGTCAGACATCATGGTGGTGGAGCAAAAAGAAAATACAGAATTATTGACTTCAAAAGAAATAAAGATAATATTCCCGGAAAAATTGCCGGAATTGAATATGATCCAAATAGAAGTTCAAATATAGCACTTGTTCACTATGCTGATGGTGAAAAACGTTATATTATTGCACCACTCAAGTTAAAGGTTGGAGATGTTATTTTCTCTGGACCTGAATCAGATATTACCGTTGGTAACTGTCTGCCACTTAAAAACATTCCTGTTGGTACAACTGTTCACTGTGTTGAACTGAAAACTGGAAAAGGCGCTCAAATGGTTCGTTCCGCTGGCGCTAGCGCTCAGTTGATGGCGAAAGAAGGAAACTATGCAACATTGCGTTTACCTTCAGGCGAAATGCGACTGGTTCGAATCGAATGTCGAGCAACCATTGGCCAGGTCGGAAACCTTGATCATCAGAATGTTCGTATTGGTAAAGCTGGTCGTACCCGACATATGGGTATTCGCCCAACTGTTCGTGGTTCAGTAATGAATCCGAATGACCATCCACACGGTGGTGGTGAAGGACGTGCGCCAATCGGTCGTTCTGGCCCTGTTACACCTTGGGGTAAACCAGCACTTGGTTATAAAACACGTAAGAAAAACAAACCTTCCGATAAATATATCGTAAGAACGAGAAATCAAAAATAATCACTCAACCAGATAAGATAACGAACCGAGAGGAGGTTGAACAATGGGTAGATCACTTAAAAAAGGACCTTATGTTGACGAAAAGTTACTTAAACGAATAGAAACAATGAACGAAAAAGGTGAAAAGAACGTGCTGAAGACCTGGTCAAGAAGCTCCACGCTTTTTCCACAAATGGTAGGGCACACCATCGCCGTTCATGATGGCAGAAAACATGTTCCAGTTTATGTTACCGAAGATATGGTAGGACACAAGCTTGGAGAGTTTGCGCCAACCAGAACCTTTAGAGGTCATGCTGGAGAAAAGAAATCTAAATTAAGATAGCCAAAAGGAGGTATACGAATGGAAGCAAGAGCGACAGCTAAATATGTACGTGTTTCATCCAGAAAGGCTAAGTTAGTGGCTGATTTAATTCGAGGCAAAAGCATTGGAGAAGCATTAAGTATTCTAGCATTAACACCAACTAAAGCAGCAGGAATTGTCGATAAAGTTGTAAAATCTGCTTTAGCAAATGCTGAAAATAATTTCAACATGAATCCTGAAAACTTATATATCGATCAGATTTATGCAAATCAGGGTCCAACACTAAAACGATTCAGAGCGGGTGCACAGGGACGTGCGACAATTATTCGAAAAAGATCGTCTCATATTACAGCCGTATTAAAAGAAAAAGAGTAAGGAGGGCATAGATGGGTCAAAAAGTCAATCCTCACGGATTAAGAGTTGGCGTTATTAAGGACTGGAATGCAAAATGGTTTGCTAACAACAAGGATTTTGCAGATTGTTTAATTGAAGACTATGATATTCGTAAATATATAAAAGTAAATCAATACCAGGCGGGCATTTCTAAAATTGTCATTGAACGTTTTGGTAACAAGGTAAAGATTCATATCTATACAGCAAAACCAGGGATGATTATTGGTCGTGGCGGTGCAGGTATCGATGCGTTACGTCTTGAACTTGAAAAAATGACCAAGAAAACTGTTTTTATCAACATCGTTGAAGTTAAAAACGTAGACATGGATGCTCAGTTAGTCGCTGAAAACATTGCCGCTCAGCTGGAACGACGAATTTCCTTCCGACGGGCAATGAAACAAACTATGCAACGAACCATGAGAGCTGGAGCTAAGGGTATCAAAACAGCTGTTGCCGGCCGTTTAAATGGTGCTGAAATGGCACGAAATGAACATTATGCTCAAGGCCAGGTGCCCCTTCAAACCCTCCGAGCTGATATTAGCTATGGCTTTGCCGAAGCTGATACCACCTATGGTAAATTAGGTGTAAAAGTTTGGGTCAATAAAGGCGAAATTTTAACTGGACGTGAAGATGTTTTAGCAGTAGCTGCTGAAGATGACGCAAAAGCTAAAAAAAGCGCGCCACGCCGAAAAGCTCCTACTAACAGGACAGAAAACTAAGAGAGGAGGCCAACGCATATGTTAATGCCTAAACGTGTAAAACGTAGAAAACAACATAGAGGTCGTATGAAAGGGAAAGCCCTTCGTGGTAACAAAATCACCTACGGAGATTTCGCTATTCAAGCATTGGAGCCAGCATGGATTACTGCTAATCAGATCGAAGCTGCCCGTATTGCCATGACCAGATATATTAAAAGAGGTGGCCAGGTTTGGATTAAAGTTTTCCCAGACAAGCCTGTGACACAAAAACCAGCAGAAACTCGAATGGGTTCCGGTAAAGGTTCTCCCGAGTATTGGGTTGCAGTGGTAAAACCAGGTAGAGTCATGTTTGAGATTGCCGGAATTTCTGAGGAAGTAGCTCGGGAAGCCATGCGTCTTGCTCAACATAAATTACCGATTAAAACGAAATTTATCACTCGTAAAGATCAGGAAGCACAAGAAGTGGGTGATGAAGCATGAAACCAAGTGAATTAAGAGAACTAACAACAATCGAACTTGAAGCAAAACTGGGTGAGCTGAAGGAAGAATTATTCAACCTCAGATTTCAACATGCGACTGGCCAGTTGGAAAACCCAATGCGGATTAAAGAAGTGAAGAAGACTTATGCACGAATCAAAACAATTATCCAGGAACGTGCCATGAAGTCGGATCAAGCATAATAAACCAATAGATAAGGAGGTTTAGCTTATGGAAGAAAGAGGTTACAGAAAAACTCGAATCGGTAAGGTGACCAGTGATAAAATGGATAAAACCATTGTTGTAGCTGTTGAAAGTTTTGTAAAACACCCACTTTACACCAAACGAGTCAAACACACTGTAAAGTTCAAAGCCCATGACGAACAAAACGAATGTAATATCGGTGATACCGTTAAAATAATGGAAACAAGACCACTCAGCAAAGATAAACGCTGGAGATTAGTAGAAATCGTAGAAAAAGCACTATAAGTCAATGTGCGGAAGGAGGTATTTCGGATGATTCAACAAGAAACGAGACTGAAAGTAGCAGATAATACCGGTGCAAAGGAATTACTGTGCATCCGAGTTCTTGGTGGTTCCGGTCGTCGATATGCAAATATCGGAGACATTATCGTGTGTGCGGTTAAAAGTGCTGCACCCGGTGGCGATGTTAAAAAGGGCGACGTTGTTAAAGCCGTTGTCGTTAGAACAAAGAGCGGAATCAGAAGAGATGATGGCAGCTATATCAAATTCGATCAGAATGCAGCGGTTCTTATAAAAGATGATAAAAACCCAAAAGGTACACGTATTTTTGGACCTGTCGCTCGCGAGTTAAGGGACAAGAAATACATGAAAATCGTATCTTTGGCTCCTGAAGTACTTTAAGGAGGAAATGAAAGATGCATATTAAAAAAGATGATATCGTAATGGTAATTTCCGGTAAGGACAAAGGAAAAAAAGGAAAAGTGATTCAATCTTATCCTAAAGATGGAAAAGTCCTTGTGGAAAATGTGAATATGGTTACTAAACACCAGAAACCAACACAGCAAATGCAACAGGGTGGAATAATCCGCCAGGAAGGCGCACTTGAAGCGTCCAACGTATTACTCTACTGTGCAAAATGTGATAAGGGAGTCAGAACTGGACATAAAGTTCTTGGCGACGGAAAAAAAGTCAGATTTTGTAAAAAATGTAATGAAACATTTAATAATTAATTTCGGGAAGGAGGACCAATATGCCCAGATTAAAAGATAAATATCTTACAGAAGTAATTCCAGCAATGATGGAAAAATTTCAATATAAAAACATCATGGAAGTTCCTAAACTAGAAAAAGTTGTGCTCAACATGGGTTTAGGAGATTGCAAAGACAACTCTAAAGCTTTAGAAGCCGCAGTGATTGACCTTGGTATTATTGCTGGTCAGCGACCAGTCATAACAAAGGCGAAAAAGTCAGTTGCCAACTTTAAAGTCCGAGAAGGCATGAACATTGGAGCGAAAGTAACTTTGAGAAGTGATCGTATGTACGAATTTACGGATAAGTTATTCAACGTTGCCCTTCCTCGAGTACGTGACTTCAGAGGTTTGTCGAACAAATCCTTTGACGGTCGTGGTAATTATGCTTTTGGTATCAAAGAACAACTCATTTTCCCTGAAATTGATTATGACAAGGTTGAACAGGTTCGCGGTATGGACATCATGTTTGTCACAACGGCAAAAACAGATGAAGAAGCTCACGAACTGTTAAGACTGCTTGGCATTCCATTCAGTAGAGCATAAGGAGGACGATACAGTGGCAAAAAAAGCGATGAAAGAAAAACAACAACGCAAAGCAAAATATTCGACACAGGCATATACACGCTGCCGGATTTGTGGGCGACCACATTCTGTGTTACAGAAATTTGGCATTTGTCGTATATGTTTCCGTGAATTAGCATATAAAGGCGAAATCCCTGGCGTAAGAAAAGCAAGCTGGTAAAAACAAACTGGCAAAGAAAAGGAGGTACCGAGTATGGTTATGACTGATCCTATTGCGGATATGTTAACACGCATCAGAAATGCAAATGATGCAGGTCATAAAACAGTTGAGATGCCTGCTTCAAAAGAAAAGAAAGCAATTGCTCAAATTCTTTTAGAAGAAGGTTATATTACTAAAGTCGATTACATTGCTGATGAAAAGCAAGGCGTAATTAAAATTACACTCAAATACGGAGAAAACAAAAGTCGTGTCGTTGCAGGCATCAAAAGAATCTCCAAACCGGGTTTAAGAGTATATGCCGGTAAAGACGATGTGCCAAAGGTATTAAACGGCCTGGGCATTGCTATCGTTTCTACATCAAAAGGCGTAATGACAGATAAAAAAGCAAGAAAAGCCGGCGTTGGCGGCGAAGTGATATGTTACGTTTGGTAACAAATTAAGACAGGAGGTAAAAAGATGTCAAGAGTAGGAAAAGCACCCGTTGCAATCCTCCCAGGAGTCGACATTAAAAAAGACGGTCAGACTTTGACAGTCAAAGGTCCATTAGGACAACTAGTTAGAACTTTTCATCCTGATGTCATCATCGATATCCAAGAGAGCGAAGTCGTTGTCACCCGACCATCTGAAAGTAAGCTGCATAAATCGCTTCACGGTTTAACCCGGGCTTTAATTCAAAACATGGTTACTGGTGTCAGCACCGGCTTTACAAGAACCCTGGAAATCAGTGGAGTAGGGTATAGAGCAGAAAAAAAAGGAACCAAGTTAGTCATGAATTTAGGATATTCACATCCCGTTGAGATGGAAGATCCTGAAGGCGTAGAAGCTGTTCCAGAAACGAATACTAAAGTCGTAATCAAAGGCATTAGCAAAGAAGCCGTTGGCGCACACGCTGCCAATATTCGCGCGAAACGTCCGCCAGAACCTTACAAGGGTCATGGAGTACGATATTCTGACGAAGTAATTCGACGTAAAGAAGGTAAAACAGGTAAATAACCTGCTAACCCGTCAAAGATGATGAAGGGAGTAAAACTCGATGATTAAGAAACCCATTAAAAATAAAATACGTGTCGCGCGTCATTATCGGGTCCGAAACAAAGTTTCCGGGACTGAAATGAGACCTCGTTTAAATGTATTTAGAAGTAATAAAAATATTTATGCTCAGATTATAGATGATACTAAAGGTATCACTTTGGTTTCTGCTTCTTCAAACGACTCTGATCTTAAAGGTCAATTGTCAAAAGGTGGAGATAAGGCAGCAGCTAAAGCCGTCGGTCAGGCAATTGCCAAACGTGCTCTGGAAAAAGGCATTGAAGCAGTTGTATTTGATCGAGGCGGTTACGTATATCATGGTAGAGTAAAAGAATTGGCTGACGGCGCTCGTGAAGCCGGCCTGAAATTCTAAGTAAAGGAGGTCATTTGATGCAAAACAAGAAAATCGATCCAAGTACATTAGATTTGAAGGAAAAAGTCGTCGCCATCAACCGCGTAACTAAGGTTGTAAAAGGTGGTCGTAACTTCAGATTCAGCTGTCTTGTGATTGTTGGAGACGAAAACGGTCATGTTGGCGTCGGTAAAGGAAAAGCAATGGAAATTCCAGATGCGATTCGTAAAGGTATCGATGCAGCAAAAAAATCATTAATCAAAGTGCCAATGGTTGGAACAACTATTCCTCACTTAGTCAATGGTGAAGCTGGTGCAGGTCATGTATTACTGAAACCTGCCGGAAAAGGTACCGGAGTTATTGCTGGCGGACCAGTCCGTGCAGTATTGGAATTAGCTGGTATCAGAGATATTCGTACAAAATCTTTAGGATCAAACAATGCCCGTAACATGGTTAATGCTACAATGGCAGGCCTGGCTGAACTGACTACACTTGAAGAAGTAGCAGCAAAACGTGGCAAAAAACCTGAAGAAATTTTAGATTAGGAGGTATCATTATGGCTAAGCAATTAGAAATTACATTAAAGAAAAGTTTAATTGGTCGTAACCCGAAACAACGGGCAACCATTCAAGCTTTAGGCCTAAAGAAAATTGGTCAAACCGTAACACATAATGACACTCCTCAGATTCGTGGCATGATTCATATAACAGATTTCATGCTCGAAGTCAAAGAAGTATAGGAGGTGTCAATATGAAGTTACATACTTTAAGTCCAGCCCCAGGTTCAAAAAAGGCACCCAAGAGAAAAGGACGCGGTACAGGTTCTGGTCTTGGAAAAACTGCTGGTCGTGGACAAGATGGACAAAAATCTCGTTCTGGCGGTGGTGTACGACCGGGTTTCGAAGGTGGACAAATGCCATTGGCGCGTCGCTTACCAAAACGCGGTTTTTCAAACGCACGATTCAAAAAAACTTTTGCAATAGTCAATGTCGGAGATCTGAATATATTTGATGCAAATACAGTAATCACGCCAGAACTATTAATGGAATACGGATTCGTCCGCAAATTAAATGATGGGCTGAAAATCCTTGGAAACGGAGAAGTTGAAAAGGCATTTACCATCAAAGCACATAAAATCAGCAAATCAGCTGAGGAGAAAATTCTCGCTGGAGGAGGAAAGGTAGAGGTGATCTAGTATGGTCTCTACCTTGAAGGATGCTTGGAAAATTCCAGATCTACGACGTAAGATAATATTTACGTTAGCACTGCTGTTTGTATATCGTTTGGGATCCTTCATTCCCGTTCCCTTTATTGATACCGAACAGTTAAGTCAACTCGTCAATGATAGTGGGATTTTTGGTCTGTTTGATATTATTTCCGGTGGTAACTTTGGTAACTTCACTATTTTTGCCATGAGTATTACACCGTATATTAATGCGTCAATTATCATGAACCTGTTAGCTTTTGCGATCCCGGCACTGGAAGCGCTGCAAAAAGAGGGTGAAGAAGGACGGAAAAAGCTGGCTCAGTATACCCGTTACCTGACCATTATTCTGGCGTTGATTCAGGCATTGGGGATGAGCTTATCCTTCGGTGATCTGTTAATTGAAAAAACACCATTTACCGTATTTACGGTTGTTTTATGTATTACGGCCGGAACTGCGTTTTTGATGTATCTGGGTGAACAAATCACTGAAAGTGGTATCGGCAACGGTATTTCACTGATTATCTTCATCAGTATCATATCCCGAATTCCATCAGCAATCGGTCAAATGTATCAATATCTTACTATTGGTACATTGAATATCATCACTTTGATTGTATTTCTGGTCTTTATAGTTGTCGTTGTGTTTGGGGTAGTAGCTGTTCAGGAAGGACAGCGACGTATCCCGGTTCAATATGCAAAGCGAGTTGTTGGCCGAAAAATGTATGGCGGACAAACCACACACATTCCGATGCGTGTGAATATGGCAGGTGTTATTCCGGTAATCTTTGCCAGTTCGTTGACCTTATTTCCAGCTACAATAGCTAGCTTTTTTCCAACATCTGCCTTTGCAAATTTTATATCAACCTATTTAGCCTGGGGATCCTGGCTCAGTAATATTATTTACATCACACTAATTATAGCGTTTACCTATTTCTATACAGCTGTTACATTTAATCCGTTTGATATCGCAGAAAATATCAAGAAACAAGGCGGTTATATTCCAGGCATCAGACCGGGGAAACCAACCGTAGAGTACTTGTCGAGAATTATGAACCGATTAACATTATTTGGTGGCGTCTTTTTAGCGATCATTGCTGTTATTCCTATTTTTGTAGGAAATTTTATGGGTGTCAATCTTCAATTTGGTGGAACAAGTCTGCTGATTGTCGTTGGGGTTGCCCTAGAAACGGTTAAGCAGATTGAAGCAGAAATGATGATGAGACACCATCAGGGATTTTTAAAATCTTAAAATGAACTGGAGTTAAGTGAAAAATGAGAATTGTATTATTAGGACCTCCGGGAGCTGGCAAAGGGACACAGGCTAAACGCATTTGCGAAACCTATAACATCCCACATATTTCAACGGGTGACCTCTTTAGAGATAACATGAGTAAGGACACACCATTAGGCAAAAAAGCAAAAGAGTATATGTCACAAGGCCTTTTGGTACCCGATGATTTAGTTATCGATATGGTTGAAGACCGCTTGACCCATGATGATGTACTGGCAGCCGGTTACGGTTATTTACTGGATGGATTTCCAAGAACCGTGGATCAGGCTGAAGCCTTATGTCGAATCAATGCCAAGCGCGATTGTGAGTTAGATTTTGCCATCAACCTGGATGTACCGTTCGACATTTTAATTGAACGGGTTTCCGGCCGGCGGATCTGTCCGACCTGTCATGCAACCTATCATATCAAGTACAGTAAACCAAAGGTTGAGGGTGTCTGTGATTTAGACGGAACGCCATTATACCAACGGGAAGACGACAAAGTTGAGACTGTCAAGAAAAGAATTCAAGTTTATCAGGATCAGACTGAACCTTTAATTGAGTTTTATGAAGACAAACAAAAGATCATCAATATTAATGGTCTACAACATATGAACGACGTATTTGACAATATTAAAGAAATCCTGAGCGGAGTAAATTAAAGATGATAACCATAAAATCCCAAAAGGAAATTGATCTGATGCGCCATGCCGGAAAGATCGTGGCTGGCGCCCATGCCTTAGTTGGCAAAATGATCAAACCTGGGGTAACAACACAAGAACTGGATCATGCTGTCGAACAATACATTCGCGAAGCAGATGCAATTCCAACATTTAAAGGCTATGGTGGATTTCCTAACTCAATCTGTGCTTCAATTAATGAAGTGGTTGTTCATGGGATTCCCGAGAAACGGCGATTACAGGATGGTGACATCATCAGTATTGACATCGGAGCGACATATCAGGGCTACGTTGGTGATGCAGCAGTGACTCACGGTGTTGGCACTATTTCCGACGAAGCAGAAAAACTGATCAGAATCACCCGGGAGTCCTTTTATCAAGGCATTGCCTATGCCAGGGAGGGCTATCGCTTGTCTGATATTTCCTATGCTATTCAGAAATATGTTGAAGAAAATGGCTTTTCGGTTGTCCGCGACTATGTCGGACACGGCGTTGGCAAACAGATGCACGAAGATCCACCGATACCTAATTATGGGCCAAAGGGACGTGGTCCCCGACTGCGACAGGGCATGACCCTGGCCATTGAACCAATGGTGAATGCCGGAACCTATGATGTGGTAACATTAAAAGATGGATGGACAGTGGTGACCACCGATGGTAAGCTTTCATCACACTATGAGCATACCGTCCTGATTACCGGAGCCGATGAGCCGGAACTTTTGACTGTGATTTAAGTTGGTGGTTGGATGAATGAATTTAAAGTTGGACAAGTGGTTCGTTCTACAGCTGGCCGGGATAAAGGTCAGTTTATGGTGGTTATTGAAGTGGTGGATGACCATTTCACCACGATATCGAATGGAAAGCTTCGTAAAGTGAGTAATCCAAAGAAAAAAAAGGTCAAACACTTGGCGAAGACGAATCACATAGCCACAGATATTCGTGATAAAATATTAAATGGACAAAAGATAACTAACGCTGAGATAAGAAAAATACTCGAATCCTATCACATGCCTGATGGTATTGGGGATGAGAATCGTGAGGAGGTTTGATCAATGGCCAAAAAAGATGTTATCGAGGTAGAAGGCTCAGTTATTGAGTCATTACCAAACACTATTTTCTTAGTAGAATTAGAAAATGGGCATCAGATAACTGCACATATTTCAGGAAAACTTCGCATGAATTACATCAGAATTTTACCCGGAGATAAGGTAGTTGTTGAATTATCCCCATATGATTTGACCCGCGGGCGTATCGTATGGCGTGGAAAAGGGAAATCATAAAGGAGGCATACAAATGAAAGTTAGACCATCAGTAAAACCGATTTGTGAAAAATGCAAAATTATTAAAAGAAATGGTCGTGTAATGGTAATTTGCGAAAATCCAAAGCACAAACAAAAACAAGGTTAAACCGTCGAGTCCAGAAAAAAAGAACATGGCCGCGGCAATTTTAGTCATGTTCATGATATAAAAACAACCTGGGATGAATCGAATCAGTTACGTCACTAACTTGATAGACTCACCAGCATTTAGAAAACAATTTAGGAGGTACACACCCTATGGCAAGAATTGCCGGAGTCGATTTGCCCCGAGATAAGCGGGTAGAAATTGGATTAACTTATATTTATGGTATCGGACATTCAACTTCGTTAGAGATTTTAAAAGCTTTGAATATCAATCCTGATACCAGAGTTAAAGATCTTACTGAAACAGAAGTGAATGATCTGAGAAATACGATTGATAAATACACCGTTGAAGGTGACCTTCGTAGAGAAGTCAACTTGAATATTAAACGACTGATCGAAATTGGATCTTATAGAGGATTACGTCATCGTCGAGGACTTCCTGTTAGAGGGCAAAAGACTAAAACGAATGCCAGAACTCGAAAAGGTCCGAAACGTCTCGTCAGCAAAAAGAAATAAGGAGGGCTAAAGAATGGCAGTTAAAAAAGCACGAAGAAAAGTAAAAAAAGTCAAAAAGAATATCGAACGTGGCCAGGCCCATATTCAATCTTCTTTCAATAATACGATTGTTACCATTACAGATATGTCAGGAAATGCTCTTTCATGGGCAAGTTCTGGTGGATTAGGTTTTAAAGGATCGCGAAAAAGCACTCCTTTTGCATCGCAAATGGCAGCAGAAGAAGCAGCAAAAGCAGCCATGGAGCATGGACTTAAAAGCGTAGAAGTTTTAGTCAAAGGCCCTGGTTCCGGACGTGAGGCAGCTATTCGAGCCTTACAGGCGGCTGGATTGGAAATTACCCTGATCCGCGATGTGACGCCTATTCCACATAACGGTTGTCGACCACCTAAGCGACGACGAGTATAATAGGAGGGCGAAAATTATGTCAAGAAATATAGAAGCATCATGCCGACAATGTAGACGTGAAGGTACAAAACTGTACCTGAAGGGAGAACGTTGTTATTCAACAAATAAATGTGCGTTCGAAAGACGTCCAACACCACCAGGTCAACATGGAAAAAGACGAACAAAATTATCCGAATATGGCCTGCAATTACGTGAAAAACAAAAAGCAAAACGTATTTACGGTGTACTGGAAAAACAATTCCGTGGTTACTTTGAAATTGCTGAAAAGCAAAAAGGGATTACCGGTCATAACCTGTTGATTCATTTAGAATCTCGTTTAGACAATGTCGTTTACCGTTTAGGTATGGCAACATCCCGTAAGGAAGCCCGCCAGTTGGTCGATCATGAACATTTCCTGATCAACGGCAAAAAACTGAACATTCCTTCTTACATCATGAAAGAAGGCGATGTGATCGAAGTTCGCCCAAAAAGCAAAAAATCTCAAAAGTTTAAAGACATTTTAGAAGTGACTGAAAATAGAACCGTGGCTCCATGGTTGTCTAAAGATGTTGAAACACTATCAGGAAAAGTCATTGGCAGACCGGCAGTAGAAGACTTAGATGTCGAAATTGCTGAACATCTTATTGTTGAATTGTATTCTAAATAGGCTACATGTTCGGGAACCAATTAACCCTCATGTTAATGTATGGATTATAAATAAGTAGGAGGGTCTGATAAATGATCGAATTCGAGAAACCAGTCATTGAGATTGTTGAAAAAAAAGATGATGATACCTATGGGCGGTTTGTCATTGAACCATTAGAACGGGGATATGGAACCACTCTTGGTAACAGTCTGAGACGAATAATGCTGTCATCTCTACCAGGAGTAGCAGTTACATCAGTAAAAATTGAAGGTGTTTTACATGAGTTTTCCACCATCCCCGGGGTTAAAGAGGACGTTATTGAAATCCTTCTAAACCTGAAAGGTTTGGCAGCGGAAATTTATACAGATGAACCGAAAGTTATTTACATTGAAGCTTCAGAAGAAGGTGAAATCACCGCTGGTGATATCATTGCCGACTCCGATGTTGACATCCTTAACCCGGAAATGCACATCGCTACCTTGTCTAAGGGTTCAACCCTAAACATGGAAATGCGGATTGAAAAGGGTCGAGGTTATGTGGCGGCAGATAAAAATAAATATCCGGGCATGCCGATTGGAACCATTCCAATGGATTCAATCTTCTCACCGATTATCAAAGTTAATTTTTTAGTGGAAAACACCCGAGTCGGTCAAATTACTGACTTTGATAAATTAACCATCGATATTTGGACCGACGGAACCACAACCCCGGAAGAAGCACTCTCTTTGGCGGCCAAGGTATTGAGCGAACATCTTAACCTGTTCATCAATTTAACTGAGCATGCCACCACAGTAGAAATCATGGTGGAAAAAGAAGAAAGCGAAAAAGAACGCATTCGCGAAATGTCGATTGAAGAATTGGAACTTTCCGTAAGATCCAGCAACTGCCTGCGACGGGCGAATATTGATACAGTTGAAAAACTTACACAACGAAGCGAAGAGGATATGATTAAAGTTCGTAACCTCGGACGCAAATCTCTTAATGAAATCAAGCACAAACTAGCTGAGATTGGATTGTCCTTGAGTCAAGAAGAAGAAAAGGCAAAGGAGTAACACTATGGCGGGATATCGAAAACTAGGCCGTCCCTCTGATCAGAGAAGAGCATTATTGCGTAATCTTACTACGGCTCTTTTAGAACACGGTAAAATTGAAACAACCGTAACCAGAGCGAAGGAAGTTAAAAGAATTGCAGATAAAATGGTCACTTTAGGTAAAAGAGGCGACTTACATGCCAGAAGACAGGCAATTTCATATATCACTCAAGAAGCAGTGGTAAAACAATTGTTTGATGAAATAGCACCTAAATATACTGAGCGAAACGGTGGCTACACACGAATTTATCGAGTGGGACCACGTCGTGGCGACGGCGCAGAAATGGCTATAATAGAATTAGTATAATTTAAGAGGTATACAGGGGGGATTAAGATGTTATTTACGCTTAATCCCTTTATTGTGTTATAAAGTTAATGAACACCAAAGAAGGTGATGACAAGTGACAATCAAATGTAAAAATAGAATGATCAATGTAAGAGATGTTTATTTCAAATATCCCAGTAACGACGAAAGCGAATCAGCCGTCGCGCTGGATGGCGTCAGTTTATATATTGAAAAAGGTGAATTTGTCGGAATCATCGGACATAATGGTTCGGGGAAATCCACCCTTTCCAAATTACTGAATGCGATTATATTTCCGACTCAGGGTGATGTGATTGTCAGTGGGCTTAACACTAAAGATCATGAAAATCTGTGGACGATTCGGCAGACCGCCGGGATGGTTTTCCAAAATCCTGATAATCAGCTGGTTGCGACCATCGTCGAAGAAGATGTCGCTTTTGGTCCGGAAAACCTCGGAGTACCGCCGTTGGAAATCAGAGAGCGGGTCGATCGCGCCTTGGCGATTGTCGAGATGCAGGCTTACGCGCATCAAAAGCCTCACCAATTGTCTGGAGGGCAAAAACAACGGATTGCCATTGCCGGGATTCTGGCAATGGAACCGGAATGCATCATTTTTGATGAACCGACAGCGATGCTGGATCCATCGGGACGACGGGAAGTCATGGAAACCATCAAACGGCTCAATCGCGATAAAGATATGACCGTCATTCATATCACTCATTTTATGGAAGAAATCGTTGATGCGGATCGAATTATTGTCTTGGATAAAGGCAAGGTTGTCATGGAAGGCCAACCCCGGACGATCTTTCGGCAGGTAAAACGGCTCAAAGAGATTGGTCTGGATGTCCCCCAAATGACCGAGCTGGCCTATGAGCTGGGCAATGAGGGGCTTAAAATAGCTGATGATGTTTTAAGTATTGAGGAAATGGTAAATGCCTTATGTCAGTAGAAATAAAAAATCTATCCCATACCTATTCAGCGGGCTCACCCTTTGAATTCAAAGCCCTTAAAGATGTCACCATCACCATTGAAGACGGCAGCTTTATTGGTATTATCGGCCACACCGGCTCTGGTAAGTCGACCCTGATTCAGCATCTTAACGGTTTATTGACCCCCACTTCCGGTACGGTTCTGGTCGATGGCAAAGATATCTTTGAAACAAAAAAAGCTGACCTGATCGCTCTCAGACACCATATCGGCCTCGTTTTTCAATATCCCGAACATCAGTTATTTGAAGAAACGGTAGAGAAAGATGTCGCTTTTGGTCCCAAAAATCAGGGTCTCAGTGAAGTCGAAATTAACCAGCGGGTCAGACAAGCGATCAAAATGGTTGGTCTTGACTTTGACGCGATCAAAGACAAATCGCCCTTCGAATTATCGGGCGGTCAGATGCGGCGGGTGGCGATTGCCGGGGTTTTGGCGATGGAGCCCTCGGTGCTGATCCTCGATGAACCAACTGCTGGTCTGGATCCCCGGGGCCGGGAGGAAATTCTGGCCCAGATCAAATCCCTACACCGCCAGAAACAAATAACCGTTATTCTGGTGTCCCATAGTATGGAAGACATTGGTAAAATGGTTGAAAAAATTTTGGTTATGAATGATGGTGAAGTCGTTTTTTTTGATACCCCCAACCGTGTCTTTACCGAAATTGCCACCCTTGAGAGCATCGGCCTGGCAGTGCCAGAAGTAACCTATCTGATGCGACGGCTGAAAGAAAAATATCCAGAAATCAGAGAAGATATTTTTACGGTTGAAGCAGCCAAAAAAGAAATTCTCAAAGTCATAAGAGGATAAAAAAATGTTAAAAGATGTTACAATTGGCCAGTATTACCCAACCGGGTCGGTGATTCACAAACTGGATCCGCGGACGAAGATACTGTTTACCACAGCATTTGTTGTGATGTTGTTTTTTTTGAATAATCTATGGGGTTATCTGGCCACATTTGTGATCCTGGCCACCATTACCCTGCTCTCTAAAATCCCGATCGGCTACATTATCCGGGGTATTAAAGGATTAGTACTGATTATCATGCTGACAGTGGTACTGAACCTATTTATGACCCCGGGAACCGTCGTCGCGACACTGGGACCACTGAGCGTCACCCTGGAAGGTTTGAAGGTGGCATCCTTTATGGCACTGCGGCTGATCTTTCTGGTGATTGGTACCAGTATTATGACCTTGACCACCTCACCGATTGATTTAACCGATGGAATGGAGTGGTGCATGCGCTATATCCCCTTTGTTCGCCGCTATGCCCATGAACTGGCGATGATGATGTCAATTGCCCTGCGTTTTATCCCGACATTGATGGAAGAAACCGAGCGCATCATGAAGGCCCAAAAAGCCCGGGGAGCCAATTTTGAAACCGGGAGCATCATTGCCCGAGCCAAAAATTTGATTCCGATTCTGATTCCGCTATTTATTTCGGCCTTTCGCCGGGCTGACGAATTGGCCACGGCTATGGAAGCCCGCTGTTACCGTGGCGGTGAAAACAGAACCCGGATGAAACAATTAAGCTTTGAATTCCGGGATGGCACCAGTCTGGTGCTGATGGTGATGATGATTGTCGGTCTTTACCTGACAACGCTGATTCAAATTCCCTTAGTGTTCCCGATCTGATGGGCTGACTGAAAATGAAAAATATCCAGCTTATTATCAGTTACCGGGGTACCAACTATTGCGGTTGGCAGGTTCAGCCAAATGGTGAGACCATTCAGGAAGTCATCACCCGGGCGATCAAAGAACTCACCGGCGAATCAGTTAATCTGACCGGATCTGGCCGGACTGATGCCGGGGTCCATGCCTTGGGACAGAGTGCCAATTTTTTTACGGCATCGACGATTCCACCGGAGCTATGGCACCGGGCTCTGAATACCCGCCTGCCAGCGGACATTCGGGTGATCAGCAGCAGAACCCGTAATTCAGACTTTCATAGCCGCTATCAGGCTAAAGGGAAAAGTTATCTTTATAAAATGCTGGTCAGCCCGGTAGCCAGTCCCTTTCTGGCAGATTTGGCATTTTATGTGCCTCGACCGCTGGACTGGGCAGCTATGGAAGAAGCAGCTGCCAATTTTTTAGGTGAGCACGACTTTACGGCCTTTATGGCCAGTGGCAGCGCGATCAAAACAACCGTACGGACGATTACGGATATATCATTTAGTAAAAATAACGACCTCTGGGAAATCACCTTTACCGGAAATGGTTTTTTGTATAACATGGTCAGAATCATGGCTGGCACCCTCTATGAGGTTGGCTATGGCCGCTTAAAACCCGAAGATATCAAAGTGATTATTGACAGCAGGGATCGTCGTCGAGCCGGTATTACCGCTCCAGCGCACGGCCTTTATTTAAGGGAAGTTTATTACTGAAAATAAGTTTGAAAAAAACCGATTTTAGGACATAAATAACTTGACACACCCGGGAAGATGCTATAGAATTAACGATGGACGTTAATGTATCACTAGCCCCGATACGATAAAAAACGATTTCTGATAACTCCCACTTATCGGAAAGCCAATAGATATTAAAATAAAGAAATTATTAACTGAGGAGGACTTTTGAGATGAATGCGAATGCCACAAAAATGGCCAAATCTCATGAAATAGACCGTAAATGGTATGTGATTGATGCGGAAGGTAAGGTATTAGGACGACTGGCAACAGAAGTTGCAAATATTTTACGAGGAAAAAACAAACCAATCTTTTCACCACATATGGATTGTGGAGATTTTGTGATTATCATTAATGCCGATAAGGTTGTGTTAACCGGAAACAAACTGGATCAGAAATTATATAAAACATATTCTGGATATTGCGGTGGGTTAAAAGAAATGACCTATCGAAAATTCTTAGCTGAAAAACCAGAACTTTTGGTTTTCAAAGCAGTGAAGGGTATGATCCCACATAACAAATTAGGGGATAAAATTGCGACTAAACTTAAAGTTTATGCTGGCAACGAACATCCACACGCTGCCCAATTGCCTGAAGTTTACGAATTTTAATGCTGAGAAGGAGGAAATAGAGAATGGCTAAAGTACAATATTTTGGAACTGGACGAAGAAAAACCTCGGTTGCCCGAGTTCGATTATTACCAGGGAGTGGAAAATTCACCATTAACGGACGTGATATTGATGAATTTTTCGGAATGGAAACCTTAAAGGTTATCGCAAGACAACCATTATCATTAACCGATACACTGGGCACCTTTGATGTGATTGTCAATGTTCATGGTGGCGGTTTTACTGGTCAGGCTGGCGCAATCCGTCATGGGATTTCCCGGGCCCTGCTTGAAGCAGACATCAACCTGCGACCAGCACTGAAACGTGCCGGTTACTTAACCCGAGATTCCCGTATGGTTGAGAGAAAAAAATACGGTCTCAAAAAAGCCCGTCGTGCACCACAGTTTTCAAAACGTTAATATCAGACTTTTTACAAGGTCCTGCGACATTCAATGTTGCAGGACTTTTCAGTGTAATGCAATATAAAATTAAGAAAGCAGGAATTTATGAATAACAAACAACCCATTATTAACATTGCAGTCATCGCCCATGTCGATGCCGGAAAATCTACCCTGGTAGATGCCCTTTTAGGACAAAGCAATGTTTTTAGAGAAAATCAGGAGGTCGTGGACTGTGTAATGGACAGTAATGACCTTGAACGAGAACGCGGAATCACCATATACTCAAAAAACTGTTCCATTATGTATAAAGACATTAAAATAAATATTGTCGATACTCCCGGCCATGCCGACTTTTCTTCAGAGGTTGAACGAATCCTGAAGACGGTTGATACGGTTGTTTTACTGGTCGACTCCAGCGAGGGACCGATGCCACAAACCCGTTTTGTTTTGAACAAGTCACTGGAAAAAGGTTTGAATCCGATTCTGTTTATTAATAAAATTGATAAAAAAGATCAGCGCGCTGAAGAAGTCGTTGATATGGTTTTCGATTTGTTTGTCGAACTGAAAGCTAATGACAAACAGTTGGATTTCCCGGTGCTTTATGGAATCGCCAAAGAAGGGATCGCAATTCGCGATATGGATGACGAAGGCGTAAATTTGGAGCCCTTGTTTGAAACCATTGTTGAACATGTCGGTCTTCAGGACGATCTGAGTCTGGAGCCGCTGCAGATGCAGGTTTCTTCGCTGGCTTATGACGATTACATTGGCCGTCTGGGGATTGGTAAGGTTTATTCCGGGACCATCCATGCCGGTGAACAAATCGAAATCTGTAAAACCGATGGCACCTTTAAAAAGGAAAAAATTAACCAGGTTTTCGTCTACCGTGGTTTAGCCCGAGTCGAAGTCAAAGAAGCAAAAGCTGGTGACATCGTTGTTATCTCAGGAATCCCGGATATCTCGATTGGTGAAACCATTGGTGAAATCAATCAGGTTCAACCAATGGAACTGATTGAGATTGAACAGCCAACCCTGTCAATGAACTTCCTGGTTAACAAATCACCGTTTGCCGGCGACTCCGGAAAATTTGTCACCACCCGACATATTCGGGCTCGTTTAGAAAAAGAGCTGGAAGTCAACGTCGGTCTATTAGTTGAAGAACTCGAAGATACCACCGATGGCTTTAAAGTTTCTGGACGTGGTGAACTTCATTTATCGATCCTGCTGGAAAACATGCGTCGTGAAGGTTATGAAGTAGCTGTTTCCAAACCGGAAGTAATCATGCATCGGGATGAAAATGGTAAGCTGTTGGAGCCGGTGGAACTGGTGATTATTTCGGTACCGGAAAAGTATTCGGGGGCTGTTATTTCTAAACTGAACATCCGCAAAGGTCGCATGGAAAGCATGTACACCGACGAAGCCTGGACAAAAATGGAATTTTTTGTACCGACTCGGGGATTACTGGGCTACCAAAGTGAATTCATCAATGATACTCACGGCGAAGGCACCATGGTTCGGCGATTTTCCGCTTTTGAAGAGCATAAAGGTGATATTCCCCAACGTCTCAACGGTGTCCTGATTTCTCAATTCAGTGGTGAAACCATGGCTTATTCACTCTTTAACCTCAGTGACCGGGGCGAAATGCTGGTTGGCGCTGGAACCAAGGTCTACGAGGGGATGATTATCGGGATCAATAACCGCAGCGACGACATGACCGTTAATCCAACTAAAAACAAAAAAATGACCAATGTCCGTTCATCGGGAACCGATGAGGCGCTGAAATTGGTAGAACCACGCATTATGACGCTGGAGCAGGCACTCGAATTTATCAACGATGATGAATTGGTGGAACTGACTCCCACCGATATTCGGATTCGTAAAAAAATCCTCGGTGAGCTGGAACGAAAACGCAGCGCCCGCTAGGAATTTTGGAACGCCTGAAAGGCGTTCCTTTTTTGTAACAGTCGAGCCATCGTGACCACTACTGAAAATAACAATTGACCACCAAACTTTTAGTATGATATTATGTATCAAGAACTGGTAGTTGTCGGACTGCAGCCAAATTGGAGTGCAGTTTTATGACTGACTGGTGTGAATCTAACAGGAGGTTAAACGAAATGAATGATATTGACAAGCAGGAAGCTGAAGAAGGCAAAATTATGGCTATTTTTGCCTACATCATTTTTCTGGTTCCCTTATTTGCGGCTGGTGATAATCAATTTGCCCGCTATCATACCAATCAGGGTTTGGTCTTATTCCTGGCGTGGTTGGTTTTTACCGTGGTAGGCATCATTATTGGAGTTATACCGATTATCGGCTGGATTCTATCCACCATTCTTTTTAGTGCGGTACCCCTGGCATTTGTTGGCTTTGCCATTTATGGGATCATCAACGTGATTCAACTTGAGGCCAAGCCGCTCCCTTTTATTGGCGGGATCACCCTGATTAAGTCCTATTAAGTCGCTCTTCATACATTATCATAGATCCATAAAAAGCATTGCTCAACCAGGCGATGCTTTTTACATGGTACAAAAAAATTAAGCGGAATCGAAATAACTGGTGCTATAATAAACAACTATGAAAAGGCGGTGAATCTGTGGAAAACAACAACGAGTGGAACAACAAAAAAAAGGAAATGTCCGACAAAACCTTCAGGAACTATTTCTTTCTGATTACCTTTGGCATTTGTTTGCTGGTGGGCCTGCTAAATATAAAATACCTGGTTGGCTATCTGGGTCTGTTTATGAACATCATTACCCCGATCCTGATCGGGTTGGGAGTGGCCTTTATCTTAAATATCCCGATGTCGTTCATTGAAAATCATTTTCTGGCTTTTATGAATCGCTTCAAAAATAAAAAAAGGCGCTTCGTTAAAAAAAATCGCGATATTAACAAAGGTAAACGAATGATTGCCATTGCCTTGACCTTCATCTTTGTGATTGGTATTCTGGCTGGTTTGATTACCTTTGTAATACCCCAGGTTAGTGAAAGTGTTGATACCCTGATGGTAAAATTACCAGGTTATGTCGATTCTTTTAATGCGCTGGTCGATGAGGCTCTGGCGTTTTTTAATCTGCCATCAACCCTCTGGACGGATATTAATATTGAATGGGAAACCTTGATGGAACAGTTTGGCAGCCTGTTACTGAGTTCCGTGCCGGAAATTTTTAATGCCACAAAGAACATTACCGTTGGATTCTTTAATGTGATCATGGGGATTGTCATCTCCATCTATCTGCTGGCCGACAAAGAGAATTTATTAGCCCTGAAGGATAAACTCATTTATGCCTATATCAGAAAAGACCGGGCCGATTTTATTCAGGACGTCAGCGTCACTGCCAACCAGGTGTTTCACGGCTTTATTGCCGGACAAATTACGGAAGCATTTATTCTGGGAACCTTATGCACGGTCGGTCTGGCCATTTTGCAGATTCCCTATGCCTTGCTGATTGGGGTACTAGTCGGGATGACCAGTGTGATTCCAGTCTTTGGAGCCTTTCTGGGAGCGGTTCCCAGCGGCTTTATTCTATTGGTGGTGAATCCCATTTACTGCCTGATCTTCGTGATTTATATTATTGCCTTACAGCAGGTTGAAAGCAATGTCATCTATCCCCGGGTTGTCGGCGGTTCGATCGGTCTATCCGGTTTATGGGTGCTGGTTGGGATGATTATTGGTGGTAGTCTGTTTGGTTTTCTGGGAATTATTCTGGGGATTCCTTCCTTTGCAGTCTTCTATGCTGTCTTTAGAAAAATTACCAATGAACGGATTGAAAAAATGACAGCGGAACAGGAAGAGCTGGCTTAAACACCGGTTGTGCCTGAAAAAAGCGTCCTTTTGGCGATTGACTAAGTGGTTAATCGAAAAAGGACGCTTTTTAGGTTTATTTTTTAGTTGGTTTGTTTTTGTCCAACTGCTGTTTAGCTTTGGAAGCGATCAGCGTTAAACTGACCGTAAAATTCTGGAAGCCGGTATAAAAGGGATGCCGCATATCCAGCTTACGGATCTCGCCACTGGCATCCAGTAAGCGATTGGGTGGATGATTATGATGCGGCAGTTTGGATTCACCACCAACGACAATCCGTTTGCCGGCGATGCTGTTTAAGAGGATGTTGACAACATCCCAGGCGGATTCATAGGCAATTATTTTGTCCTGGTTGGCATTGATGGCGGGGGCATATTTGCGGATGAATTCAGCGGAAAACCCCTGGCTGTTGAAGGTGACACAGCGGTTGACCTTGGCACCGTCGACGATGGTAATATACTGGCCATTGTTGCCGCCCTTGGAATGCCCGGTCAGGGTGTACTGCTTAAAATTAAAGGTGGCTTCAACCACATGGAAAAATTCCAGGGCTTTTAATTGTTGCGGTGTATCGGTTAAAAAGCCGCCTTTGATATTGTCGACCCAGCCGATCCCGGTAGTGCCCCGAAACGCGATAATACCGGCATCAGGGATGTGATCGGAAAAACAGTAGCCGACCAGGCCGTTTTCTGGCTGGTTGGTGTAGGCCAGAACCTTTAAAACAGTGAGTCTGGGATTGGCCGCCATCAGATCTAGCGATTTTTTCCACTCCGCAGCCGACATGGCACAGTCTCCCTGAAGCGCTTTGACATTTTGGAGCAATGCTGTTACCATGTCACCGACCGTATATTCCGACAGTCGGGTCGGTGCGACGGGAAGATCCAGGGCGGCCAGTTGGCTGAGCAGATTAAGTTCGCTGTGATACAACATGGCCCTTACCTCCTATGGTAGAAATTAAAAGTAAAACAAAGAAAAATGCCGCGAGACTATTGAGCCGGGCCATTGGTTGACTTATTTTTTTCCATAAAGGCCTTATAAATTTCCAGGGCACTCTGGTGATCCAGATGCGCCATCTTAGGAAATGCACTCATAATCCGGCGATGGGAATAGCGATTGATCAATTTGGTTTCGCTGATCCGATTGGTCAGCGAAACAATTAAGTGATGAGCAGAATCTTTGGCATCGGAAAGCTTGCCATCCTTCAGATCCCGGACTCTGGCAGTAACTTCGTGGGCAGTGGTAATGCCCTTTTCTTTCAAGTTGTCCTTAAGTTCGGTGGTTGCTTCGTAAACGCTGCTGAGTTTTTTGTTAAAGGAAACTGTTTCGCGAGTTGATTCGACCAGATCACTAAGGAAAAAGATTGCCGCAATAGTGGCAATTACCTGAATCCAGAACGACGAAAAGCTGTTAACCAGATCATTGACAATTGGATGAACGACATACATCAGCACCACACATAAGAGGCCAAAGAGAAAAGAATTAAGCAGACAGACCCGACCGTTGATATTAAATTTGTGGTCTGAGTAGTCCCACCATTTGGCATGAAAGAGTTTCTCCATGCCCCAACTGGTAACATACTCCAGGCTACTGGTAAGAATAATCCCGATAAAAAAAACCAGAATCGGATCGCTGACATAGGGCATTAAGAACATGATAATGATCAGCGCGCCGACCCCATAAATGGGACAATAGGGGCCGTTTAAAAAGCCCCGGTTAATAAATTTTTTTTCCGGGATGGAACAGTAGACCACTTCACACATCCAACCAATAATTGCATAAAGAAAAAAATAAATAAATAACAGACTCAGATTATAATACATAAATGATTCCTCTCACATTAATAGCTTTTGATCATTTTAACATATCGCTTTACGGTCTCATAGCTAAATCGTTCACTAAAATTATTTCTGAGGCACTATTTCGCAAATATTTATCCAACATCGATGGATATGTTTTTGTTTTTTCAAATCGGATCGTTTATAATGAATATTATACCCCGAATTTATGATAGACAACGAAAAAACAACAAAACAGGGAGCGTAAATGAAAGCCAACAAGATTGAGATAACAAGCAGTGAACAACTTATTGATATTACCGCAAGTGTCCGGGACTATGTCAACCAGTCCCGATTGAAAGACGGCTTCGTCCAGATTCAGGTTCCCGAGCGAACTGCCGCAGTGATCATTTCAATCAATGATGATTGGCGGCTACAGCGGGAATTTTTTGACAAGCTTAACCATCTGATGCCCAAGTATGACGGCATGAAGTTTACCGGTTGGACCACCGCCTGTGTCAAGGCAACGATATTCGGGCCATCCCTCCAGGTGATGGTGCACCAGGGGACCTTGATGCTGGACAAAAATCAGAGCATTTATTTTGTTGAATTTCAGGGACCCGGCGAACGTCAGTATTTCATCAGCAACACAGGGACCACCCTGGCCGAAAACGAGCAAGCGTCGATGCCGGAAGAATTGGCAGCGATTTATGAAAAACGGAAAGCTTATGAGGATGAGCAGGAACAGATAAAACAAGAAATGCGAAATGAATGGCGGCTCCGGGAAGAGCAGCGTCAGCAGCTGGAAGCCGAAAAGAAAGATAAGACCGCCACCGCGAATACCGCAGCGCACGAAGATTAAAAATTTAGGCATGAAAAATGAGCGAAAAGAGAAAGGCAATAGCAATGAGCTGGGAATTAATAGGATCAGATCGAATGATCAAAACAACCGAATTATCTGACTTCGTTAACACAGAGATGATTATTCCAAAAGAACTGATCAGTTTTTTTGGCAGTTCCGGGGAACGACTGGCAATTATCTATCAGAATCGCGAATACCCCTCTTATCTGGAAGCAGAAGGCGGCAATGCCAAACTGAAATGGAGCAAGGTGCTGATTCGTAAACTGGGTGAAGCCTTTCCGGACTATGAATCATGGTTCCGGGAAGAACCGGATCTGACCAAAACCCCAAGGCTGGAAATAACAAAAGCCAATGATGTTTTCAGTCTGCGACTATTAACCGACCATGACGAAGATAATAGTGATGATGATAAAGAAAGCGAAATAGTTACGACCGCCCCGCCAACAGCATCCGGACTCCGGGAGCTGTTGATAAAATGGATTGCCGGGTATCCCAACTATTATCCCAGAGACTTTCGTTTTTCGTTTAAAGATGTCATCAACGAAGAGATCCCCAAGGTGATTGAAAGTTTTGAGAACATCCGCTCCGGAAACTACCAGGTGCTGGGCTTTGCCGGAGACAGCCAATGGGCTGAGATCCCCTGGGTTAAGGTGCTGGATAAAGAAAGACAGAGTATTAATAATGAAGACCTTTATCTGGCTTATATTCTGGCGATGGACAGCCGTAAGCTTTATCTGGCCATCGTCTATGGAGCAGCAGGCGTCGGGGTCAGAAGTCTTTCAGAAAAAGCTGCTGAGTATCGAAAAAAAATTACGACCGGAAACTATCAAACCAATCATCAGGAGGTTTTGCTGGCCAATGCCAGCCTGGTCGCCGGGATTGTCTGTTATCGGGAATATACCGAAACGGAAATGCCCGAGGATACGGTGTTGGCGGCTGAGTTTGAAGATTTTCGAAAAATGTATAGATTATGTTTAACGACGGATCAGACGGCTGATGAAGCAGCGGTCAGCGGCGAACCAATCGCAGCAGCCATCAAAGAACTGGATGCCCGGGTCGAAAATGAAGGTCATCAAGAAATTCCGGAATCGCCAGAAATCTTGATCCAGGAGCTGGTTGCGGAAAATCCTGAACTGCAGTCCCAACCGGCACCATCAGGAACTGTGACGGTCGTATTTGAAAATACGGTTGAAGAAAAGTTGGATGACGAAGGTCCGATTGAAGAAATCGTGATCGAAGAACTTCAAATCAGTCATCAAGATGATGACGCGGAGGATCAGGCGAGCTTAGCGCCGGAAAGCGCCGCCGCCGTAACCATGGGAACTGGTGATGGTGAAAATAATCATAATCAGTCTGAAGCCCAATTCGATCAGCAAGTGTCAAGGGATCTGAATCAGCAACCCTTCGGAGTTGAAATTCAGAAGCCCGAAGATCTGAAAATAAGTGCGGCAAGTCAGACCTCATTGGTGGGAGCAGAATCGGAAGCTGATCAAAATTTTGTTAAAATGGCTAGCGATCAATCCGATGGGGAAGCCCCGGAGCTTTTAACGCAATCATTTATCTGCTATCCGGTGAAGAATGACTATCTCCCCCCTTACCTCCAATTGGTGCAGGCCAAAATGGGAAACAAAGGTTATTACTATCCCGCTGAACTGATTAAAAGCCATTACCTGTCGCTTAAATCAAAACCATTTGTGATGATTAAAGGCCGGGTCGGCAGTGGTAAAACAAGCTTTCCCCGGCTCTTTGCCGAGGCCATCGGTGCCAACTCCGAAAACGGTCGCTTTAAACGGCTGCTGGTGGCAAAAAACTGGCAGGACGACAGCCATCTGATGGGGCATCTGGACAGTCGCGGCCATTTTATCCCCGGGCCGGTGATGCTGATGTTAAAGGCTGCCAAAGAATATCCCGATAAACCACATTTTTTGCTGCTGGATGAAATCGATCAGTCTCCGGCCGATTATCTGCGGCTGTTGCTGGAAGGGATCAATGGCAGCAAAGAGCCCTTTTTAAAGCGCGAAGATTTTGGCGCCGATATTACTGCCTACCGGGAGTATGGCAGTCTGTTTTTTCCCGATAATCTGTATATTATCGCCACCATTAATGCCGGTCCGGGAAGTTTTCCGGTTCCGGCCCGGGTGGTTGACAGCGGCAACGTCATCACGATGCCAGAGGTTGAAATTGGGGTTTTTCCCGATTACGGCAGTCCGACTGGGGACAGCGACTGGGAAAACAGCGCCTTTAAAATTCATAGTCAGGCCAAAGGTCTGCCGGAAATCCTCGAGCGCCTGATGGCATTACTCAATGGGCTCCAACAACTCTTAAGTGCCCATGACTGCCCGATCGGTTATCGGGGCAAAAATGAAATCCTGGCCTTTGGGATTAACAGCGGTGCCGAGGGATTGTTCAATGAACAGGAGGTTATCGATCTGGCGATTCTGCAACGCATTCTGCCGGCGCTGGAGGGTGATGAAAAAACAGACGCCGAAGTCTTTACAGCTCTGGCGTGTTTTGGGCTGGATGAAGGAATACGGGAAAAATACCTTAATCAGTCGGTAACACGGTTTATCAGCCGCTATGAAGCCTTGCTCAAAGCCGCTGCGATTCCCTGTCCCCGCAGCGGACGGGTGCTGTTAAAACGATTAAAAAACAAATATCAAAAATAGCAATAACTAAAAAAAGCCAATTAATTCAGGCTTATCCCAGTATTTCCTGATTGACGGGAAATACTGGTAAATAAGACCAATTGATTGGCTTTAATATTTGTCGGAATGAGGACTCAGCCGGTTTCCTGCTCGGCAACCTTATCTTCCAGAAAATTGATCAGTTCTTTGATCAGTTCCTGACGGCGGAGAATCCCGATAAAAATACCCTGGTCATCAACCAGCGGAATAAAATTCTGCTTTACGGCCAGTTCCACCAGGTGTTCATAGCTTTCATTGATTCTGGCCACCTCCAGATTGATTTTAAAATCGATATCTTTGATTTCAAAAGAATCCAAATCAATTTCCGGATGGGTGAGACTCAGTGATAATACCCGGAGCAGATCGCCTTCACAGATGGTGCCGACGTATTGTCCTTTTTTATTAATGACCGGCAGGGCGGTATAATTGGTGATGACAAACATGTTATAAGCTTGATTAAATGAATCAGTATTGGTTAAAAAGACAGTTTCACTTTTAGGCAATAAATAAAACAAATGGTTTTTCATGTAAGAGGACTCCTTTTTCTTTTAAAAGATTGGGATGACTACAAGTATAACTGATTTTAACATGATTTTCACAAATCTCCCTTAAGACTATTCTTAATGATCGCAATAATAATCTTAAAAAATCCAATTTCCCTTTCACCAAACGACCTTGTTAGTGTATAATTATTTGAAATAATGAATGAGGGAACTGAAATGGAAGAGTTTTTGTTATATATTCAATCACGAATCACGATAGCCAGTGTTATCGAAGTCGTCATTATTTCCTTTATTGTCTATCGGCTCTTGATGTGGATCAGGGGAACCCAGGCTGAACAGGTATTTAAAGGCTTGATCGTGCTGCTTTTTTTGTCACCCGTCAGTGCCTGGCTGGGATTTACAACCTTGAATCTGATTATTACCAGTGCCTTTACCTGGGCCTTTATTTTCATTGTGGTGGTATTTCAGCCAGAATTTCGTTCAGCCCTGGAACAATTGGGAAATAACCGGATTTTTAAAGAGATGATGAAGAAACCATCCCTCGATTTTCTGGAAGACGATGTCGATAAGATTATTAAAGCTGTGGCTAAGCTGTCCTGTGAACATACTGGGGCCCTGATTGTGCTGGAAAAAGATACCGGACTCAACAATATTGTTAAAACCGGAACCGAACTGGATTCGGATATCAGCAGTGAATTGCTGGAAAATATTTTTACCCCCAATCGCCCCCTCCACGATGGGGCGGTGATCATTAAACTGTGGTCGCGACAGATCCGGGCAGCCGGCTGCTTGCTGCCGCTTTCAGACAATCGCGATTTAAGCAGTGAATTGGGAACCCGGCACCGGGCCGGTTTGGGTATGACGGAAAAATCCGACGCCCTGGTTATTATTGTTTCTGAAGAAACTGGTCAGATATCCTATGCTTCTAAAGGAACCTTGTTTCAGGATATCCTTATCGACGTGCTCAAGCAAATTATTATGGAAAACTATACCATCAGTGAGGAAGGTAATATTGACAACGGCTGGATTAACAAACTGTGGGGGCGAATAGATGGCAGCAAATAAAAAAAAGATATCTCTACAGGAACGATTAATTCGGATCCTGGCATCGGTTGGTATTGCCATCACCCTCTGGTTTATGGTCAACGGCAACGCCGATATGCTGATCACTCAGGATTTTAACAGTATCCCGATTACCTTAACTAACGTCGAAGCCCTGACCGAAAAAAACCTGGTCCTGGCCGATGATAAAAACTATTATCTTAACCTTCAGGTCAAGGGCACCGATAAAAACCTGCGAAATGTTAATATGAAAGAAGTAACCGCCGAAGTAGATCTCAGTGATATTGACGAGAAAGGCACCTATGACCTCGATGTGGAAGTTAAGGGACTGGCCAACTCGGTGATAATCAGCAGCATGAACCCGACCAGTCTTGCGATTGAAGTCGACAATATCATCAAAGAAGCACTGGATGTGGTCGTTTTGTTGGAGGGAAAACCAGCTAATGATCTCTCGGTGATCTCGGCTAAATCCCAGGAGCAGGTCGAAGTGGAAGGACCGGAAGAATCGATTGCCCGGATTGATAAGATTACCACCACCGTTGATGTCAGTGGTCTGGAATCCGACACGACCCGCCACCTCGAGGTCGCCGCTTATGATGCTACCGGCAACCCGATTACCGATCTGGAAATCCTGCCAAACGTTGTTGAAGTGGAGATCGTTCTTGGTAAAACAAAATCGATTGGGATCATCCCATCCACAACCGGTAATCCGGCCAATGGCTATATTGTCACTGGCGTTCAGATTGAACCATCCAAGGTGCTGATTGGGGCCAAAGAAGCTTTGCTGAACACCATTGATACCATCCCGATTGATCCCATTGATGTGTCAGGGCAGTCAAAGACATTTACCAAAGACATTAATTTAACTCCACCTCAGGGCTGCTATTTCCTTGATGATAGTGGAAAAGTCAAGGCTACAATTTCCATTGAAAGTCCAGTCGAAAAAAGCTTTACCATTGATAAGCTGGTAACGCGAAACCTCGGCACCGGTCTGGTCGCGGCCAAAGTCAAAGATACCCGGGTGGTCGTTAAGCTGGAGGGTGCCAGCAGCATTTTAAACAGTTTAAATGCGTCTCAGATTGAAGCCTTTGTCGATTGTGCCAATTTGGGACCAGGGGAATATGAATTACCGATTCAGACCAATTTATCCACTTCTTTAGTCAAATCAGTCACACCAAGTAAAACAACAGTAATAATTGAGTAACATATCGATTCAAACAATAAAATATCGTTAAAATTACATACAAAATCTTGCATTTGACAAACATTTAACATATAATAGCAGGAAGTAATTTTTTCAGAGAATTACATTCACACCAAAAACACTATTTTAAGGAGGAAATTAAAAGTGAAAAGAGTTTATAATTTTTCAGCTGGACCATCTTGTTTACCACTAGAAGTCCTGGAAAAAGCTGGGGCTGAGATGGTATCCTATGGAGATGCAGGCATGTCCGTGATGGAGATGAGTCATCGATCATCTTATTTTGATGATATTCTGCAAGCCGCCAAAAATCTTTATCGGGAACTGATGAATGTCCCCGACAATTATGAGATTCTGTTTTTACAAGGTGGTGCATCAACTCAGTTTGCCATGGTGCCACTGAATCTTTTTTCAAAAACCAATAAAGCCGATTTTATGATTACTGGCTCTTGGGCAAAAAAGGCTTATCAGGAGTCAGCCCGTTATGGAGAAGCAAAGGTTATTGCGTCATCCCAGGATCAAACCTTTTCCTACATCCCTAAGGTGGATCCCAAGGATTTTACACCCGATGCTGATTTCTTCCATATTTGCGTTAATAATACGATTTACGGATCGCGATTTACACCTGAAAATATTCCGGATACCGGAAATGTGCCATTAGTTGGGGACATGTCTTCCAATATCTTATCAGAAGTATATGACGTTTCTAAATTTGGTTTGATTTATGCCGGCGCTCAGAAAAACATGGGACCTGCTGGTGTAACGGCAGTGATCATTCGTAAAGACTTACTGGGTCATGCCAAAGACTTCACCCCAACGATGCTGGATTATAAAATCCATGCCGATAACGATTCTTGCTACAATACGCCACCATGCTACAGTATTTATATCTGCAAACTTGTTTTTGAATGGGTCAAAGCAAACGGCGGCGTTGCTGGAATGGAAGCAATCAACAAAGAGAAGGCTCAAAAACTGTATGACTTCATTGATAACAGCAAACTGTATAAGGGTACCGTTGTTCCTGAAGACCGATCACTGATGAATGTGCCTTTTATCACCGGATCTGACGAATTAGATGCGCTATTCGTTAAAGAAAGCAAAAAAGCCGGAATGGAAAACCTTAAAGGTCACCGCAGCGTTGGTGGAATGCGGGCCAGCATTTACAATGCCATGCCAATGGCGGGTATTGATACCCTGATTGATTTCATGCAGAAATTTGAAAAAGAAAACGCCTAGGCATTTTCGCTAAGAAAGGAATTACGACATTGAATTATAAAGTTCAGACCCTTAATAATATTTCTAAAAAAGGGCTAAAATTATTAGGTGAAAATTACACGGTTTTAGATCAGCCGGAAAATCCCGATGCGATTTTACTGCGAAGCTTTAAAATGCACGACATGGATATTCCATCATCAGTTAAATTTGTGGGCCGGGCCGGCGCCGGAGTCAACAACATTCCCCTGGATAAATGTTCCGAACAGGGCATTGTTGTCTGCAACTCGCCGGGTGCCAATGCCAATGCGGTAAAAGAACTGGTTATCGCCGGAATGCTGATCTCTTCACGTAAGGTGATTGATGGGATTGCCTGGTCAAACACCCTGACCGATAAGGGTGACGAAGTACCGGCTCTGGTTGAAAAGGGCAAGGGCGCTTTTGGCGGTCCTGAACTTTACGGCAAAAAAATGGGCGTGATTGGTTTAGGTGCCATTGGCGTGCTGGTTGCCAATATGGCCGTTGATTTTGGGATGAAGGTTTATGGCTTTGACCCCTTCATTTCGATTGATAATGCCTGGGGATTGAGCCGCAAAGTAAAACGGGCGGTCAGCAAAGAAGAAATCTTTAAAAATTGCGACTACATTTCTCTGCATATTCCTTATATGGATGAAACCAAAGACTACGTCAATGCTGATCTGTTAAAAGATACCAAAGAAGGGCTGCGATTACTAAACTTTGCCCGGGGTGGACTGGTTAATTATGATGCGCTGGAAAATGCCATTGAAGAAGGCACCATTGCCACCTATATTACCGATTTCCCGAATGAACGCCTGCTGAAAATGAAGAATGTGATCAACATTCCTCATTTAGGGGCATCAACCCCAGAAAGTGAAGAAAACTGCGCCGAAATGGCCATTCATTCGTTAAAAGAATATCTGGAAAATGGCAATATCATTAATTCCGTCAATTATCCGGATTGCAACATGGGTGTTTGCGAAGCCGAAAACCGCATCACCGTGAACCACGCCAATGTACCAAATATGCTGGGACAGATCACCAAAATTCTGGCTGATCATGATCTCAATATCGCAGTGATGACCAATAAAAACCGCGGCGCCTGGGCCTACACCATGATTGACGTTGACAGCAATGTTGGCGAAGATGTGAAAACAGCTTTAAAAGGCATTAAAGGTGTTACCCGCGTTCGTATTTTAAAATAAGTCCAAACCATCCCAAGAAGTGGTCTTCGCTAATCCGAAGCCACTTCTTTATTAAAAACAGGAGGAAAAAAAATGGCAACAATTAAACCCTTTAAAGCGGTTCGTCCGGTTCCTGAAAAAGCTCAGGATGTGGCGGCTCTGCCCTATGATGTCTATAACCGGGAAGAAGCGGCAATAGCAGCCCGGGGTAAACTGGATTCTTTTTTACGGGTCGACCGACCGGAAACAACCCTGGATCCGCGGATGAAAATCAATGATCCCTTTGTTTATGAAACGGCCAGAAAAAATCTGGAAAAACTGTTTCATCGCAAGGCCCTGACTCAAGATACACAAGACTGCTTATATATTTATGAACTGATCATGGATGGCCGCAGCCAGATCGGGCTGGTTGTCTGCACCGCCATTGATGAGTATCTCGATAATACCATCAAAAAACATGAGCTGACCCGGGCTGACAAAGAAGAAGACCGGATTAAACATGTCGATGCCTGTAATGCCAATACCGGACCGATTTTTCTGACCTACCGGGCCCAGGATGCCATCAATCAGGTGGTGGACAGCTGGCGTCAAGCCCATGATCCGGTGTATGATTTTGTCGCCGAAGACGGGATCACGCACCGGGCCTGGGTGGTTGATGATGAGACCGTCATTAATGGCTTAGTCGAAAAGTTTGGCGGGGTTGAAAGTCTCTACATCGCTGACGGCCATCACCGGTCGGCATCGGCTGTTAAAGTTGGTTTGATGCGTCGCGAAGCAAACCC
>RRZT010688278.1_pt1 | contig 37311 bp, 37 predicted proteins | sample 2165551 | NCBI WGS metagenome assembly RRZT01 (sample SAMN10456910, study PRJNA506462) | wastewater metagenome | biome: wastewater; feature: sludge; material: wastewater sludge; isolation source: wastewater sludge with Escherichia coli K12::gfp cells carrying plasmid... | place: USA: Moscow, Idaho...
GAAAAGCGGTAAGTTCTACCGTGTTAGCCTATGGAGCTTATGTAAGACCTAAGTCAAACGACAAAGGCAACAAGTGTTGAAGTAGGAATAAAACGCTGAATTTACTTGAGTAGATTTGGGTAAGTTTTTAGGAACGGTTAAGGAGTGGGAAATGGGCAAACTACCACTTAAATAATTGTTTGCCCCTCCAATTTCATCCTGGTGTCAATAATATGAATTTTTTAGACTAGGTATGTCTTTAAACTACCCTTGTGTCAAGAAAACTTGAAATTTTAAACCTAACCCCTCTGATATGTTAATTCCTTAAACATATATCGGAGCGACTACCTATGCGGAAGATTAGTATGGCGACAGCTAATAGCACAGAGAAACTTGCTAAGGATAAAGTAAAAAAGATTATTGAACTTTATTCCAAATACAACGACATTTATTCGTTCTGCCCGATGACTTTCGGTTACGGTGAGAGCGGACACCCTGACCGCATTTTGCTTGTTGGCGGAAATTTTGTCGGTATCGAAGTCAAGAAAAACGAGAACAACCACCATTGCCGACCTGAACTTAAACCTAAGTCAAATAATGAAGTAATGCAGAAACGCCAAGCCCAAAAAATTACCAATGCTGGCGGTGCGTGGATTTGTATCCACAATAACAACCTGCAGGACCTTGTGGATTTACTTGACAGTAAGTGCCGAAAGACTTGTATGGATTTTTCTGACGATGATTTTAAAACCCTAACCAAACTCAAAGGGTAACATATGGCAGTCGTATTTCCACACCGAAAACTAATGGCAATACCAATGCCGTCCAAAGAACACTACGAACTCCTTGACAGCATTTGCGTAACACACACCCTTAAACGCCCCGACCAAGATATTTTAATTTTGCCACATCACAAGGACAGCCTGTTTTTACTTGGCAATATGGGTATCAACATTGACGGTTGTGAAATGTTTGACTGGTACTATGAGCCACCACAAACGAAAGACGGAAAGTCTCCTTGGTGGTGGCAGTTGGAGACCGCAAACTTCCTAACCAAGAACCCCTATGCGTTCGTAACATCAACGCCACGGACAGGAAAAACCCTATCCACACTTATGGCAATGGACTATATGCAAAAGGAAGTCGGTGGGGCAGCGTTGATTGTCGCCCCCCTAACGGTCGCCAACAAAGGCGAATGGTACAAAACAATCAAAGAATGGTTTCCACGAAAGAAAGTCGTACTCATTCACAAAGACCGCAAAAACGAAGTCAATGAACCTGCCGATGTGTACCTTATCAATCCGGACGGATTAAAGATTGTCAAAGATGAATTGCAGTCTATGGTAGAGCGTGGCATTATCACAATCTCAATCTTTGATGAACTGACCGAGTTTGCTAACCACACATCACAGCGTAGCATTGCTGCACAGAACATCACACACGAGTGTATTTGTCGTTGGGGTCTAACAGGGACACCCGGTAAGGCTGACAAAATTTATGGTCAGGTTTTGCTTATCAATCCGCAGTCTTTGATTGATATGGAGGTTCGTTCAATGTATCGCTGGAAAGCCTTGACCGAAATTAAAATTGGCAATTCATTCAAGACACGCCCAACACCCGACTGCGAGCTGATTATCCAGCGTGCGCTGTCGCCAGTTATCCGCTTTGATAAAGAGCAGTTGATGAAAATCCCTGTACCCCAAGTCATCACAGAAGAAGTTCCACTATCCAAAGAGCAGGAAGAACTGACACAGCAACTGGTTGATGACCTTGTAACAATGGTGCAGAGTAACGAAATTGAAGCGACCACCGCCAGTACACTCGCCCAAAAGATGTTGCAGGTCGCGGGTGGTGCGGTCAGAGCCAAAGACGGTACAGCCGTGCGGATTGACGCAACACCTAAGCTAAATAAATTGGCGGAAATCTTACATCGCACGCCACGCAAAAAGGTTGTGTTCAGCTCATTCACAGCGATTAACGATATGCTGGTGGAGCATATCCGTAATGCAGGATTTACCTGCGAGAAAATTGACGGTAGCGTAACAGGTTCTAAACGCTCTGATATTTTACACGAGTTCTTGGACGGTAAAGACCCCCACGTGCTTGTGTGCCACCCACGCACAACCGCATTCGGCGTTGAGCTTGCCAGTGCTGATTATATCATCTGCTATGGTGTGCCACTCACAGGAGCATTTATGTATCAGCAGTTGTTTGAGCGTCTGTCATCATCACGGCAGACGGCTGACGAGACCTTTGTCGTCCACCTGTCCGCAGGTAAGCAGGATAAACTTTCGTTTGCTGCCCTAGCAAGCGGTGTGAACATTGAGCGTAACATCGTGGGCCTGTTTACCAAAAACTTATCGAGGTGGAATGATGCCTGATAAATTATTATGGCGCGGCGATTGTATGGAGTTTATGCCACGCCTGCCGACAAACTCCATACCGTTGACACTAACAGACATACCATATGACGGTGTGAACCGAAAATCAAATGGGCTACGCACGATTGATAAAGACATTGCCGATGTCGTTACTTTTGACATACCGAAATTTTTGGACGAAGTATGGCGTGTAACCGACGGCACAATCATCGTATTCTGCGGTGCGAACCAACTAAGTGAAATCTACACATACTTTTTGGGCAAAAAGAAATATGGGTCGGTGCGTCAGCTAATTTGGCAAAAATCAAATCCAAGCCCGATGAATGGCGAACACATCTACTTAAGCAGCGTTGAGAATGCAATATGGTTTAAAAAGCGTGGTGGTACATTCAACGCACGCTGCAAAGGTTCAGTATTCCGCCACCCCACAGGCAGTAGCAAATTGCACCCCACGGAAAAGAACCACGCTTTACTGACCGAACTTATCTTGGATAACAGTAACGAGGGCGACGTGGTGTTTGATCCTTGTATGGGGAGCGGCTCAACAGGTGTGTGTGCTTTGGGTCTACGGAGAAAGTTTATGGGCGTTGAACTCCACGAGACTTATTTTGAGACTGCCAAGAAAAGATTTTTTCAAAAAAACGCTTGACAATAGTTTTAGCTAGTAATACAATATCCCCACATAAGCAGGTAGCTTATCAGCCCTTAACCAACGGAGACGATTATGTCGAAACCACTTCTTGAAATTCCACAAGAAATTTACACCAGCGACAAAGCGTGTGGCGAGTTTATCTTTGAGATGAACCAACGCCTAGCTAAAATCGCAGAACTTGAAAAGGTCGTAAGAGAAGCCAAAGAAATTGCGACCAATGTAATGCTTGACCGTCTTGAAGCAACAGGCTTGAAAAACTTTGCATTTGAAGGTCTTGGCACATTTAAAAAGACAACATCAGTTAAACTATCGTTCCCTACTGTAGAGAACGGTGGTAAAGAAACAGCAGTAAAATGGTTGGAATTGTGCTTGGGGCGTGGCGTTATTACTCCTGCACAACTGCTGGATTTGCAACATGCACGCTTAGTTACCGAGCCTGTCTTGGTGATTGAGCAAGCAGTTGCAGAATACAACCAACAACAAACGCTTAACGGTTCAACCGACCTGTTGCCACCAAGTCCGTTCCACCGCTTTGAGCAAACCACGCTATCTACGCCACGCACTCGCAAAGCCTAAGTAGCAAATCAAACTATGTAACCAAAACTTTTAAAGGTAAACTATATGAGCCAACTCATTATCGCTCCAAACGCAATGCCAGCATTGCAACTTCCCGCCGATGTACTTGCCAAAGTACAGGCACAACTTAAACAAGCCGCCGACAACCAGTCAAGTTCTCTGCCACGTCTGTCGTTCGGCGGTAAGATGTTTAACTTGACCGTAGGTGGTTCAAAAGTTGAACTCCAAGACCGTGTACTTGATGTGCATATCGTGGCGATTGACCCTAACTTCCACTATGTGTTCAACGAGTTTGGTTATGACGATGTCAAAGACAAAGATGACAAAGGTCGTGTGCTGGTGCGTTATCCATTGCCGACGGACGAATTTACTTTCACACCCACTGCTGGATTTGCAAGTCGCCAATACAAGCAACGCTGTGTCGTGATGTTGGCGAACGACCCTGAGCATAAACTGTTTATCGTGGACTTCGGCTACAACTCAATCAAAAAAGTTGGTAATCCTGCATTAGGATTGTTGAACTTGTCGCAACTGATTACACAGTTCCAGTTCTATCAGAGTTCAAATCCGCAGTTGTTCCCATTTATGTTCACGGCGCAGTTGTCATTCACTCGTGAAGTTCAGCCTGAAATCCAATTCAGCTTGTACGACCAACGACAACAAGGCAACCACCAAGCACGATTTGCCAACGCAGGTGCTATGGACGCAATCGTTAAAGCGTTGTCTGACGGTTCTGTGGACAACTTAATGAAAGTGGAATATGACAGTGCCAGTCAGGGTCCGCAATCAGCAGCAGCTGTATCCCCTGCCCCAGTACAGACACCTGTCGCACCTGTTGTGCAGTCAGCTCCACAGCCTACGCAGACAGTTGCTCCTGCACCAGCCCAAGACGGTGCAGAAGAGTTAGGGGAACTGTGATTAAGTAACCTTAAAAAAGAACTGTCGCTGTACTGGTGGCAGTTCTTTTGGAGATTTAAATGATGAAAAAAAGAAAACCACCAAACCGCCGACCAGCCAGTCGCTACATCGTTGTCATTGACGACCTATTGCTGGCACAACAGGTGAGCGGTGCAACCAAAGTGGTCTTAGCTGAGTTGATTGGTATTGAGTACACCACACTTGACAAGTATTTGAAAAAAGAGCGTAATGTGTGCGAACACGAGATTGCCAAGCGAATGGTCGTAACGACTAACTTACTCAACGAACTTGTTGATAAAGGTAAATTACCTGTACCGCCCGAGACCAGCCACCGTTTAAAAAGCGGTGTGGTCATGGAACTAATTAACGATTACTTAACTCAAGAGAGAAACCGATGAAAGCACCCATTAAAAAGTCGGACGCAACCGACAAACCAAAGACCCACCCAAAACAAACCGAATACAATCGTATGTTCCGTAAGCGGAATAAGTCTGTGCGGATTACGGTGGATTTTCACACCGCCAACGAACACGAGGCAGAGTTATACGAAAAACTAAAAACTTACAAATGCACTCGTGATGTGATACTAACTGCGTTGGAGCAGTTTTTCAAAAATAACCCTTGACAATATATTACTTAATAATATAGAATAGTAAGTAATACATAATTTTAAAATTGGGGTTATTATGCTACCTACATTACAGAATTTTTTTACAAGCATTCTACCGAGTGTGGGTGTCTATGTAACCGTAAATACTGTTTATAATCAAAGCGGGGAAAAAGTCCTAAACCAAAAACCCATAACTCACTTACAGACGCTAATTGATTTTTGTGAGTTAAATCAATCCACAAGGTCAGATTGTTGGTTTGCAACCGCAAGCTATACACAAGGGTGGCACGCAGTTGAAACTAAACTTGGTACTCGTAAAAAGCTACGCACGCAAGACAATGCAATGTCCGCCAAAGCCTTATGGCTTGATATTGATGTGGGAGATGATAAGCCCTATAAAACACGCCAAGACGCAAGTCGTGCATTGGCAGGATTTATCAAAGAATTAGGACTGCCTAAACCGTGGGTGGTTGCGTCAGGTCGTGCAGGATTGCACCTTTATTTTGCTTTTGCCGAAGCCGTCAGTAAAGACGAATGGCAATACCTTGCAGACAGGCTAAAACAGGCGTGTAAAGAACATGGTATCCACCAAGACCCTAGCCGTACCGCAGACATCGCCAGTATTTTGCGTTGCCCTCTTACTTGGAATATGAAAGGTGTGGCAGACGGTCTAGCACCGAGCCAAGTGCAAATTATGCACGCAGGGGTGGAACAGCCTTATGATTACTACAAGCAAATCCTTGACAAATTCACACCTGTCATTGACCGCACTAACCGTATGCCGTCTTTACCACCACTTGATTTGACTGGTGTAACGCTACCGACTATTAGCGGTGCGGATTATATGGCGAAATACTTTGCACCGATTAAAGACGACTACCCTACACGGTCGGCTGTTGAAGTATTGGCAGGGTGTGAGCAAATGCGTATGCAGGACGGTGTGTCAGAACCGTTGTGGCGTGGAATGTTAGGTACACTCCGTCATTGCGAACACGGTCGTTATGTCGCCCACAAAGTGTCAGCCACTGACGCACGCTACGACAAAGACGCTACTGACCGCAAATTGGACTACTTAGAAGACAACGACATCGCACCATTTACTTGCGATTATTTTCGTTCTGAGCGTCCCGAAGTGTGTCAGCGTTGTCCGAATAACGGTATGATTAAGTCGCCTATCAGCGTACCCAAAAGACCGAAAATTCCCACCGTGCAGGTAGAGACACCAGCACCGCAAGAAGTTGTAAGTGAGCCAACTACAAGCGAACCTACGGCAACCACGCCAGCGTTTACTGTACCTACTTTGACCCTTCCTACACTTAATGTCGGCGGTGCTGTTGTAGGGCAAGCAGTGGACAATACCGAGCCTACCGCAGAACCTGAGCAGTTTTATGAGATTGCCAGCAAAAACAGTAAGGTCAATGCGGGTGGTTGTTGGGCGAGAGTGAATGTTGCTGGTGAATGGATTTGGCAAAATATCTACCCTTACCCAGTCTATCCGTTACAGCGTGTGCGTGGGCGGTCAGCAAAGGGCGAAACACAGATTGCCTACATTTTCCGTAAGCACAAGGCACATGGTTATGATGATATTCAAATTGCAGGTGCGACCCTTATGGGTCAGACCCTTAACGCCACACTTGGCGAGTATGGGTTTTTGTTGAACGATAAGGAGCGAAAGCTAATGGCAGGGTTATTGATTGACCTACTCAAAGAAACAGAGAACACCATAGGCGAGGTGCAGACCACCGACCGTCTAGGGTGGAACGAAAACCAAGACACTTTTTTGCTTGGCAATAAGTTGTACAAAACAGACGGCAAAGTATTTGAAGTGGCTGTGGCTGGTAAAGCCAAAGTCCATTCACAAGAAACCGTGCCAAAGGGGTCTTTGTCTAAGTGGAAAGAGATTGCCAACATCTACAACCGAGACGGTATGGAATGCTTTCAAGTTGCTGTTGCGACCGCATTTGCCTCTCCACTTGCCCCACTTGGGTCATTAGAGAACGCAGCAATGGTATTCTTGACAGGCGAAGCAGGGATTGGTAAATCAACGGCTCTTATGCTTGCTACGAGCGTCTATGGACATCCTAAGCGTATGCAGTTCAACAAGTCTGATACGCCTAAGGCACGCATTCACAAATTAGGCGTGTACTCCAACATCGCTGCAAGTTTTGACGAGATGACAGAGATTTCCCCAAAGGAAGCGAGTGAACTTGCCTACACGCTGACACAGGGGCGTGGACACAACAAAATGGGGTCAGGTGGCGAGGACTTAATTGAGAACACAACTTACTGGTCGTGCATTCCTGTAATGAGTGCCAATGACAGTATCATCAGTGCATTAAGTCAGCACGGCAATGACCCAACGGCACAAATGAGCCGTGTGTTGGAGATTAAGGGTGTGAACATCAACAAGATTTGCACACCTGCCGAAGTGGACCATAACCAAGCTCTAACACGCCAACTGCTTGACAACTACGGTACAGCAGGAGATGTCTATATCCGCTACTTGACCCAAAACAAGGAGCAGGTCTTGGATATGGTTTACCAAATTGAAAAGCGTTTCGTTCAGTATGCCGAACTCAACACCAACTACCGCTTTTGGACTTTTATGTGTACTCGTATGATTGTCGGTGTGATGATTGCCAACAAGTTGGGATTATTGAATTACAATGTCGCCAAACTGTTTGCTTACCTTGTCAAGGCGGTCAAGCGTGCTAAGGCGGACTTGGAGAAATACAAGTGGACACCTGAGACTATGGTTGCACAATTTATGGGTGCAAACCTTGCACATCGCTTGACTGTTGTGAGTACCAAACGCCCTGAGGGTAAAGTAGATAATGAGCAAATGGGTGCGTTAAACGACATCAACTATGTAGTACAAGCCCCTGCACACGGTCGTGAGATTACTATGCGATACGAGCAGGACACAGGCGAGTGCATTATCAGTATCTCGTCCATTAAGCAATGGTGCAAAAAAGCAGGGGTGGCTTACACCGAATTTATGCGACAACTTGAAGCCCAATATGAAGTGGTCGCCAAGCGTTCTCGCCGTGAACTCGGCAGATACACCGTACACCGTGGAGCAGGGGCTACGGAGTGCGTTATCATCAAAATTCCTGCACATTTAAGAGAAAGTGAGTAACTTATGAAAAAGCTAACCAAAAAAGACCTTATCAATGCCGTGTACGAAAACTCGGCATTATCCAAACAAGCCATTGAGCAAGTTGTGGACACATTCCTTGAAACGCTTGTCGGCGAAGTGGAACAGGGCAACCAAGTGCGTGTTTTTGAACTCGGCACATTCTCCCTGCAAACTCGCTGTGCACGAACTGGGCGTAATCCTGCCACAGGCGAAAGTGTCGCAATCCCTGAAAAGCGTGTACCGAAACTGGTATTTAATCAAGCGATTGCCAAGCGCATCAACCAATAAAAAATAACAGTTTATCAGTTTTAGAGGCTACTTCCGTCATTCCTGCGGAGCGTTACAGTAGCCTCTATCTTTTTACAGGAATATCTCATGACCCAACTAATCCCACTCCAACCACAAACCATCAACGGCAATGCCGTAGAAACGGTATCTGCTCGTGAACTACACGAGTTTCTAGAAAGTAAACGTCAATTTGCAGACTGGATTAAGAACCGTATTAGTGATTACGATTTTCAAGAAAATCAAGACTTTATTTGCGTTTCACAAAAAAATGAAACGCAAAGAGCTGCTGGTCAAATAGGCGTTGCTGTATCTAACGAATACTACATTACGCTTGATATGGCAAACTTTCACTCCCCAAAGTTGGGGAGTGCGATTTTCAAGAAAATCAAGACTTTATTTGCGTTTCACAAAAAAATGAAACGCAAAGAGCTAGTGTTGAAGTAGGAATAAAACGCTGAATTTACTTGAGTAGATTTGGGTAAGTTTTTAGGAACGGCTTATTTTTACGTCGTAGGTAATTCAAAATGAGGACCGTCGATAAACTTGCCACCGCCAGCACGATAGGCTTTAATCCAATCTGACGGGTGGTTTTTACTGTTGTTGATAATAGACCACGAACCGCCCCAACGCACACGCACACCAAGTTCATCGGCAGCACTTGCCATAGCTTCGGCAAGTGGGTAGTAATCGTCAATACGCCAACTAATAGCACCGTTTTTGATTGGGGCAATATCCACAGCGTGTCCTGTCAGATGTCGGCTGTTCATCGTCTTAGACGCACCTGTACGCACGAGTTCTCTTTGGCGTTCTTTGGTTCGCACACCCTCAATAACTGTAAAATCGGTGCGTGTGATTTGAATGGCACGCTTAACCACCGCCACAAGGTCAGGGTGTACGCCCCATAAGTTTTTTAAGCTGCGTTCGCCTAACACAAAACCGCTTTCCTTGATAGGCGATGTTGGCTCTTTTACGGTCAGTTCCACATTTTCAGGGTGGGTTTCGTACTGGTCGTTCACGATAGCAATTTCGGTTGCACCGACCACAGCTTTGGCGGCGGCTTTATTGACCGCTTCAACAGTCAGCTTGCCAGCAATACCGTCAATCTCGCCAGTATAAAACCCTGCTTCTTTGAGCGTAGTTTGGATTGCTCGGATATGACTACTCATTTTTTACCTCCGTTAATTTTGACATCTAATGCAGCGTATTTCACACGCCCTGCATTTGCCTTGTGTAGGTAAGTCGGGTCTTGCGTCCTGTTGTACATTTCTAACAGTCGGTCTAATTCAGATTTCAACTGCTGCAACATCTCTTGGTCGCTCATAAGGCTGTCCCCACATTAGGTGTTGGTTTATTGTAATAGGTGGCAACAATCATACTTGTCCAGTTGAGTACGCCCACCAATGCCATACTGATTAGCTCTTTATTTTCGTTTGGATAAGGGTAAAAAAATAACCCTAAAATAAATGCTGCCGTCAAAGCCAGCATTCCGATTACCAGCACAAATCTAATTGTACTGGTCCGTGTCAGTAGATTTACTAGCTCGGTCATATTTCATCTGCTCCATATCTTGTCGGGTAGTGTCCAACTCTTTCATCAATTGCTGCTGTTGGCTCTGTATAAGGGCATAATCACGCTTGCATTCGCTGGTTTGTGTAAATATCCAAATCACACCTGAGATGACGGATACACCGCCGAGTGAGATAAGGCGATTTAGGGTCTTGATAGAGCCGTCATAAGTATGGAACGAACGCTCCAACCCTGCGATACGGTTGTCGTGATTATCAAGTTCAGTTGAGTTAGTACGCACCGTTTCAGCCAGTTTTTCAGCAGAGTGCTTGACCGTTGTGTCAATACCCAACACCGTTTTATCAATATGATTGATTTTTTCTTCAAGAGTTTTTAAGTCGCTCACTAGCAGCACTCCATTTGACAGATGATGTCTCGCACCGCCGTAGGGGTCAGTTCCCACTTCACGCACGAGCCAATAGGGAACGTTCTAGGTGCAGTTAATTCAAACCCACGCTCAACAAACAACGCTCCGCCACGATTATACACTTTAATATATTCTGTATGTGTACCGTCAAGAATTTTTAAAAAAGTATATTTGCCGTCTGTAATACGGTTTTTTAACTGGGCGAGATGTTGTTCGTGGATAGGCAAGTCGCTATCCACATCAGCAAATTTGTCTGTGAGATTGGTAATAAAACCAGCGTAGTGTTCATACTTCATCGCAATCACTCTCATTCATTTGGCACACGGTGTCCTTGACACCTTGCATAGTTTTAATGAATGCGACCCCAATTCCGCACCGAAACGATAGGGGCTTTGTTAGTTCTTGCCCCCTTTCAATGACAATTTTATCACAAAAATTGATAACTTTCACTACTTCAATCGCATTGCCGTCTCGGATTTCTAAGAATGAATAATCGCCTTGTGCCAAGTTGTTAAGTAATATTTGATAACTGACTTCGTCAATCGGCAAATAGGTGGTCTTGTATGTGATATTTTCGGTTAGGCGTGTAACAAATCCTGCAAGGGGTTTATACACACCGTCAGCGATAATTTTACGGCTCATTAGCATTCTCCTAAGTTCGGTTGCAAGCGTTCAGTTTCAATCGCTCCAATGCCGATACGCCCACAAATATAATCCACATCAAAGACCAATTCGGTTTCGCAGTTATCCACCATTACGACCGCATTGTAGCGACCATAACCCAACTCCTTTAATTTGCCGTCAAGGACAAACACGCTCATACCCTGTGGGTCAATCTCGTGGAGCGGATAGAGTACAGATGGTTTTGGCTTAGGCACAGACCGCTTAATAATGCGTGAGTGGGGGCGAGTATCGATGACCCCACAGCACACTTCGGCTGGCACTTCTTCACAAATTGTCTCATACTCCACACACCCTGCTCGTTTAAGGAGCAAAGCGGTGGGTTTGGTGGCACAAGGGTCGCACGCACCTAGGTCAAGTTTAATCTGACTGGTGCTGTCGCAAATCTCAATCAAGGGCGATAGACATCTCCCAAGACGACCGTGCGGATTACTGCAGCGTAAAGAATACATTGTTATTCTCCTTGACATAATCATTGGTTAATGTTTCAAGTGCGTCCCAAGCGTTCTGTACCGACTGACGCATTTGCAAGTCTTCCTTACCGCTCGCCACAAGGCGGTTGTATTCAAGGGCAAGGTCTTTGAACTCTTTATCAAGTTCTTCACGTTTTTTCTGATATGCCATACCATTGACGATGTACTTGATATGCTCCTCAGGCACGCCCTTTTCACGCAAACGAACTTCGGTAACATACTTAGCGTCTTCTTGGATACCGCCACGCTCACCACGCTGTGCGTATTGCTCGTAAATCTCTTCTGTGTGAGTTTCGCCCACGCCGTATTTACGGTGCAACTCATAGCGTCTAGCGTCCATTTCGTAGGTCAGATTGGCAACATCTAAGGCATTAGGTTGGATAGACATACCTGCACCAAGTGCGGTCAGCGTTGCCCCAAACACTTCGCCTTTACGCTCTTTATTACCAAGCGTTTTCTCAGACTGGTCGGCAATAACTGACTGTGGAATGGCACTCAATGGACCAGCCAAATTACCATAGCTTTCAAACAAATGGCGTAGGGTCTCAGGACGGAAGTCGCCAAAACCATTTTCGGTCAACCACCCAGCCCACTTTTTGTAGGTCTCAGGTGTGTTGAAATTATCCTGCTGACTGTCCAGTTGGTCTTGTGGCGTATCTTTACCCCAAATTTTACCACCGCCATAGGCTTTGGTATTGAACCCCATTTCTACAATCGGTTTAAGTAGCATAGGCGTAGCAGTCATTACCGCCGCAGCCGTTGGGTTCTCCGCTAAGCTTGACCCACCTGTGGCTTGAATAGGCGATGTATTATCCATAAGCAGACCAGCAAGACCCATTGCGGTTTCGCCAGTACTCTGATAGCCGTTGATGTAGCGATAGAAGTTTGCACCGATACTCCAAATGAATTTGTTCATACCAAAGCCCACAGGGAGTGTCCACACACCATTCTCGCCCCACGGTACAGGTATACCGCCCATTAGTACGGACAACGGCAGGCGTGCTAGTGCAGAACGACCGTCATCATCGTCATCAAACGCACCTGCCAACATTGACAGCAGACCAATCACACCAAGCGTACCGCCCAGCGTGTAGGCAAGAGTAAATTGCCATTCGCCTGGTTTCCAATACTGCGTCAAAGACCGTGCAAGGTTGTAATGTCCCGAGAATGTTGAACGCACGAATGGGTGGAACTGTCCGATGTTGTGGATAAGTTTGTTATTAGTACGGTTAGGGTCATAAGCGTCTCGTACACGGTTGGCACTTTCTTTCTTGTTCACACCCACATTCTGATATGCCATATAACTGGCAAGGGCAGTTGATACCTGAGGAATTTCGGTAATCGCTACAATATAGAAATCCAACCCTTTTGTCGAGGCATTTCTTACACCGCCAGCACCTGTCTTATTGGCGGTATCGCCAAGCCATTTGCTGATTTTGTTTCCTGCTTTTTCTAATTCCGACTTTTTAAGGTCGCCAATGACTGAGTGCTTTTCAGTCTGCGTTGTCATCAGGTTAATTGCACCCTCGCCCACCGCTTCGTTCAGCATTGTTTGGAGTGGCGTTTTAACTTCGCCAAGCACCAAATAACGGTAGATGTCTTTGGCGTTCAGAACGATAGTCGGTAACACACGGAAAAACGCAGTAGCTAATTTCCATTTCGGTACAAGGTTGCCACTCTGGTCTTTCGCAGGTCGCATAAGCATAACCGACACACGCTCAAAACTATCACGCACAAAGTTGTAGACGTTCCACATAGGTTTGCCTACGGTAACGAGACGAGCCGCCGCACGAGTAGCTGTACCGATATTACGCAAGCGGTCGGCAGTAAGTGTGTCAGTCAAGTCAGTATTGGCGTAGATTTCTGCTTGGATTGCAGGTTCAGTCCAATAATACTCAAAGGCAACTGTATCGCCATTGGCGTTCTTACCTTTACCCATAATTGGACGGACTTTATCAATCTTAGTCTGAATGTCGGACGGTAGGAAGTTTTTCATTCCAGGTCGCACACGGATAAGACCTGGCACTTTGCCACTATCGTAACTTGCGTTCAAATCAGCAAGCGTATCAGGGTCAGTAATGTTCGCCGCAGAGTATGGCTTGCCTACCGTACCCTCATAAAGTTGTTGGGTCATCTCTACCCAGTTTTGCTGACCGACACGCCCTGCCATATTCATCGCAAACTTTTTCATATTCGTAAAGCCGTCTGCCGCAGGAGATTTAGCACCTTTACGGCGATAGCGTGATAGGTCTTTTGTCAAACCCATAGAGCGTGCTTGCGTAAGCGGAATGCCCTGCATTATGCGGTCCATAGCAGATGACTGCGTATAGTTGTCTTCTTCGTTCACATCTGTTGGGTCTCGCTCCTCAGAGTATAGCGGGACATATTCGTCAAACCCTAGTTCGTTGAACACTTCAATGTCGGAGTTGGTAAATACCCCTGCGGCGGTCGCAAACTGACGAATACCACGAATGGATTTAGTAAGTTCTTTGGCATTTTCCTCAATCTTAGCATAGTCCGCACCATACTCAGCTTTCACTTCGGCAATGTCTTGCTCCGCACGGGCCTTAGTCATACCTCCCGGCAATTTAGTTTCGCCGTCCCACGCCGTCTTACCCTCATACATATTGCGAGTACGAGTGTAGAGTTCAGACACCTGACGGATTTCATCTTCCAATTTCTTAGCGGTATTCATCGTGCGTAGTGGGTAGTCCTTGTTGCTAGGGTTGGCAGCAAGGTCAGCATTGACTTTATCTAGGCTGTCTTGCAGGTGTGCCAACTCAGCGTCAAATCCACGCCACATAGCGTCAGCCGCTTCGTTTAAAATATGGTTGGCAGTTGCCACACGACCTGTCGCAAGCTCTACCTCATCATCGCCACGGCGGAGTTCTTGGGCGAGTAGTTTGGTACGCTCAACCATTGGTTTAACAAAGAACTTATGGATTTGTGCGTATGCCCCTTGTGCTTTGGACTTAACTTGTGCCAAAGCAATAGACGCAAGTGAACTATCCGCCTCGTATCCGCCACGAGCAATGCCAAGTTTACCCATAAGGTTGTCAAAAATAGGTGTCGCACCAGCAGCGAGGTTGATGAACTTGTTGAAAATACCGGTACGGTCGGTGTTTACTTCGCCGTCTCCCCACCAACGATGATTGCCAAATGTGCCGTCATTGGCTTGTTGGTATGACTTATCAGTCATAATCGCAAGGTTAGAATACTCAAAACCACGCAAGGTATTGAGTAGCAAATCTGCCATTTCTTGCGAGCCAGTTTCGCCCAACTGGTTAGTCTCTACCAAATATTTTAGCCACATCTCACGATTGACTGCCAACGCTGTGGCGGTCGGTTGTGGCGGTATTTTAATATCCGTTGGGATAGTCTTGGCATTGTTGGCAGACTTATTGACCTGCTCGTTATGCTCCGCATTAACCGTGTCTTGCACCTGTTCGGTGGTAGGTGGGTCTTGTGGCATATTCGGTGTTGGGTCAGGCGTAGGCGTGCTGTCAGTTGGCGGTGGGTTATCCGCTACTGGTGTACGCTTTTTACTTTCTAGTTTTTTCGCTTTAGTTCGCTCTTTACGGCGGTTCACATACATACCACCAGCAAATGCCGCAGCAAGACCGACCGCCACTTCTGCAAGGCTTACGCCGTCATCAGTTTTGTCCTTGACAGGTTCGGTGTCAAACGATGTGTCAGCACGCTGTTCAGCAGGTGTGTGTACCACTTTACCGTCAATCTTAGGCGTAACAATGCGGTCAGCCGTAATAGGAGCTGTGCCATTAGCACCGCCTAATACCGTTGGAGTTGTGTAGGCGACCTGTGTGCTTTGCTCTGCTCCTTTAGCGATAAGCGGTGTTGGAACAAGTTTAGGGGCAACCTTAACTTGGTCGTGGGGCGTAGCATTGGTAAGTTGCTCAGGCGTTACTTCCACACTCTGTGCGTTGGCGTTGTCGTACGCAGGTTCAACCTGTTCTTTGGTGTCGGTTGCCGTTTGTGTCGCCGTAGGCACAACATTAAACACCCCAGTCCGACCAGCGTCAGTCTCAGGCATTACATACACAACCGTGTCTTGGTCGCTGTTCAAGTAAGTGTCGTAAAAGTCCACAGGTACATTGATACAGCCGAGCGAAATGCGGTTGTCAGTTGCAGTTGGTGTGTCTAGTCGCCCTTGACGGTTTTCGCTGGCATACTTGGTATAGACACGGTGGATAGCGTAAGACGAACCACCCAGTTGCAAGTTCTGACCGTTTTGGGTTAATACCTGTGCTGAACCACCATACCCCTCTGTACTCACATTGGCTTGTTTAGTTTCAAATCGTCCGCTAGGCGTATTTTTGCTAGACACGCTGTCGCCCGCTGTCTTACCGAATAAGGCAGGGGTAGATGTAATTTGTTGTCCTGACGCTGTGTACATCGTCAGCGTACCAGCCTGTTTATCAGCAACGATGAACTGCTTGCCTTGATTGTCGTTCTGCCCAACGATGTTCTGCACGACAGCCGTTTCGGTAGGCGTTGCGGCGTTAGCTTCGGTTGGAATAGCCAGCGTTGTCCCTGTGGTAATGGCTAGTGCCATAGACACCGCAGCGACATTTTTCTTGATTGCATTCCAAATAGCTTTCGCTGCACGATACACAGCAATAGGGAGAGCCAATAAAAATTCAAGTTCGACCGCACCTGTCTGACTACCCATACGGTCCCCACTAAGGATACCACGCTCAGATGTGAATGCGTCAATATCAGACTGAACAGCACTTGAGTTTTCTGAGATGTCAAAGTCATCTTCATAAATACCTTGTGCTTCTCGCTCACGTAGTTTAGCCCACCGTGCCTCACGCTCAGCTTTTAATTTTGCTTGTGCGTCAGCTTCTGCTTGTTGCCAAGTGGTCGATTGTTCCAACGCAAGGGCATACCCCACTTTGGCAATGAAATCCTCAACGGTGTCCTCTTGTTTAGAGAGTGGCAAGCTGTAGTGGTAATCATTGATTAGGTCAAACTCTTTTTGTAAGTGTTCTTTTTCAACCGCTTCGTTGATTTCCTGAGCAACGGCATTATCTTTTTTGCTGGTACGCTTTTTCTCAGGCTTGGGTGTCTCTACTCCCAGTTGCTCGGTGTCTTGCGTGGTTTCAGTCCCACTTTCTTGCGACTGTTCGCTGACTGTCTGCCTGACTTGACTGTCGGTAGGGGCGGTTGGGGGGCTGTCCTCGATAGGGGTTGTCTGATTGGTATCAAAGACTACATAAATGTCTGATGGGGTTCTAGCACCATCTATTATGTTACGGATAATAACGCCGTCATGTCCAGCAGCCTTAGCCTGTCGGACAAAAGCGTCAGTACTTACTGCGGTGGAGTTTAGCCCACCTTGCATAGCAACACCAAAATTTTGAACGCCTTGTCGTTCCCACTCCTCGGCAGCTTTTTCGGCTTCCTCGTAACTTTCGTATATTGTATTGTTAATGAGCTCGAACAGTTCAGGGTTTTCCTCTCGGAGCGTGTCGTTTTCTAACACATCGACCACATACTGAGTTTTAGACCCATTTGGCACAACGTTACCCCATTCGCCACCGTTTGCGTCTGTAATGGCAGGATTAGCCATATATAACGTAGCGGTATGTAGTTTGCCACCACGTACGTAACTCTCAGCTACTCTTTTATTGTCGGTGAAGAACATAGCTCCACGAAATGACATGACCCCTAAACCATGACTAGCACCTCTATACACAACCACTGGCTTGCCGTTAGTATCTACCGCTTTATTGCCTTCACTTGCGGTAGGGGTTTGTGCCTGTGGTTGTGGCTGGTCAGCCTCGACTTCATCTCCCGCAGTCTCTACTCCCAGTTGCTCGGTGTCTTGCGTGGTTTCAGTCCCACTTTCTTGCGACTGTTCGCTGATAGGCTGTCCACTGCGTCCAAGAATTTCTCCTTGTTCGTCATTGGTCGTGTCATCGTTCCCCACGATGTCTGTTTGGTTTTCATCTTGGGTTCTCTCTCGGGTAGGTTGGACGCTCTGTCCCAAATTGTTTTGCGTGTCATTGGTTTGCTCCTGTTCAAATAAATCTAATTGAGCAGTCGTTTTCTTTTTAGAACGACCACCCCGTTTAGGTTTTACTGGTTCTGCTTGGCTTGCAGTCGTTTGAGTGTCGCCAGCAAGTCCTGACGCTCCTGCTGTGTCTTGGGTAGCAGTCGTGTCAATAGCTGGCGAACTTTCTCTTGGTTCGGTTTCTGTTTGGTTTTGCTCGTTAGCATTGGCTGTCTCCGTTACGGTTGGTGTACGGCGTACATGAGTTTGTGGAATAGCACGGTTCTCAGCTTCGTCATCAAGGCGTGCTAATAAATTATCAATCTGTGCCTGTGTGTATGGGAATGTAACAGGGTTCTGTAATTCTTGCACAAACAAATTGGTAAGCTGTGCAAAATCAAGACCTGTTGCGTCTGCTAGTTGTTGGATAGCGTCAGACACTTGCACATCAGACTTATAGTCCAGTGCAATCACACCAAGCCCTGTATCGGTTGCCACATCTGTACCTAAACGAACGGTACGGTCAGACACTCTTGGGGTCTCCACGACCGCAGGAGTAGTGTTGGTACGGAGTGCAGGTAAGCGATTGTTCGCCACTTGCATACGCCAACGACCATTTTCATCTTGGGAGATTACTTTTTCACGGCGGTTGTCTGACGCAATCTGTTCGCTAGTGCTTGTTTCATCAGTTCGGCTTTGTCTTTGTCGGTCGTAAAGAGCCTTTTGAGCTGCTCGCTCACTTGCAGTCTCTTGTTTTGCGGTAACTTCGTTGAGTTCAAAATCATCTCCTCGTGTATAAAATTCGTTGTCATAGAACGAATGATAGGTATAGTCTAGCGAAATGCCTGTATCAGCGTTCTTTTTGTTCCAAGAGTTAATTGTGTCCTGTTGAATAGGACGAGTTGGAAGTTCAAAAGCGGTCGTACCGTCATCAGGCACAAATAACACACCTGTGTCTGTACCCACTAAATGACCTGTCTTAGATGCGTCATACGCCCCTGTGATGATGACACTTTCTCGTGTATCGCCGACCAACTGATTTAAGTTTTGTTTATTGCCTTTATCAGATTTAGGCAATTTAATTTTTTTGCTGGCAAGTTTTGCTCGCTTACTCTTCCCACGCTTAGACAGTGGCGTAACAAGTTCAGCAATCGCATTAGAAATATCCGCAGGAGAAGTCTGCAATCTAAATTGCGGGACTTCAATACCTGTATTACGAATAGCTTCATCAAGCTCACGATTATGACGTTCCACCTCATCATTAAACTCACGAATGGCACTAATGCGGTCGTTCTCTTGTTGTTGGTTCTGTGCGTCATCTAAGGCAAGCTCTATGTATTGTTCCAAACGACTGATACGCTTTTCAATGTTGTTCGTTACCGCAGGGTCAGCGGACGCAATGGTATTATCAAACACCATATTGAAATCATCGCCAACAAGTTCTGCTGCCACAGACGCATTTTGTAGGGCGTTCGTATAACGGTTATAACGAGCCTTATCCTCAATGATTTTTGATGTCATCAAGAATAAATCAGCAAGCTGGTCGCTGGCATTAGGGATATTGATAAAGTAATCATTAAGTGCGTCATAGTGTTCGTAAATAGAACTCAACACCTCATTAACATCAAGGTCAGGGTAGGTGTCTAGTAGAAAATCAATAACATCTTCCACCAGCTCCTCTGCCTGTTCTACTGTCTCAACATCGTCCGCAGTCTGCACAGGTTGTTCAACCGCCACCTGTGGATTTTCATCGGCGATGTCGGCGACATTTGTTTCGTCCACATCTTGCGAACCGTTGTCAGCATTGGTGTCTGTCGTGGCTTGCTCAGGGTTAGTTTTTGGTTGAGACTTAGCCCACGCCTTATACAACTCGTGGCGTTGGCTATGCAAATCGTTAATCGTGTTTTGACTGTCCTTAACAATTTTACCACCTTTATTTGTAAACACCGCACTAAGGTCAGCAATAAATTGTGCGTTAGGGATTTTTGCCAAATATTGCAAAACCTGTGCTTGTGTAGGCGATGTCTTAGTTACAGGCACACCTAATTTATCAGCCACATACCCTTTAACTTTCGCAAGGGTAAGTTTCTTTGGTTTGTTATTGTTAATAAACTGCTGTACAAACTCAATGGGAATATCCGCACCAGTCTCAGCTAGGCTGTTTGCTGCTTGGGTAGGAGTTTGTTTGCCTCCACCATCTGTATTGCGTTTTGTCGGCGGAGTTCCAACGCTTCCGCCGCCAGTTGTCGCTTGCGTTGCTGGGGCGACAGTTGGTCTAGTGGGTTGACCGCCTTGGTTGGCTTGTCCAGTATTCCCCGCTTGCTCAGACGCTCCACTACGAATTCCAGTCGCTTGGGAATTGACCGTGTCGCCAGCAGTCTGTGCTTGTCCAGCCCCTGCATTAGGTCGAGCAACTCCTGCACCATTTTCGGTGGGAGTGTTTGTTTGACTGCTGGTGTCAACTCCTTGCCGTGGATTACCATTTCCAACGCTTTGAGCGTCAGGGCTTGCTGGTCTTCCTGAGAAAGCGTCTGCCAGTTCTTCGGCTGCTTGGCGGAGTGTTGTTGCTTGGCTTGTGCCAGTTCCACCGCCTTGCGTTGCGACTGGTTCAGCATTTCCATCAATCGGTCCTTGTCCGCCTGACTGACTGTTGCCTGTTTGGTTTTGCTCGTTAGTGCCATTAGATTGCTCCTGTTGCAATTTATTCCACGCTTGTTGTTCCTCGTCTGTGAAACGGCGTGAGTTTGCACCGAGAATGGTTCGTGCAAACTCGGTAATTCCAGTCAGTTGCATTTCATCAAATCCACGATTTTTTAAGTCAGTATCACGGAATTGTGCAAAAACTTGTTCACGCTCGTGGGTGTTGTGCGTAGTCTCAGTTGGGCGTAACTGGATAGTAGTGTCCGCCAACGCCATATAATAATCACGCTTGTCCGCAGGGATTTGGTCTGTGTCGATATTATTTAAAATACGCCACACATTCAATAGGTCGGCATTCTCAGGACGAGACAACACCTCCATATTGTTGTTCTTAATAGTGTCATATTCCACCGTGTCTTGGTGGCGTGCGTAATTATTGGTATTGATACCATAGTTCAACCGTGCATAGTCTTTGAAATCTTGTACCTGTTCAGGGGTCATCAAATCCCAAATAGATTTCGTGTCGGTTGAACCGTCCTCACGAGTTACTGTATAAGCGGTGTCAATATAATCGTTAAAATAAGTTTGTTGGAAATGCTGTGTGTCGTTTGTTGAGACCTTACCCTCTTTGTGTCCACGAGACAGCCAGTCCATTTTCCGCTCAAAATTTTGGCGGAATGCCTTATCATCAAAATTACCTTGCTCCACAAATGCCTTAGCAAAGTCATTCGGCAAAGTGTCATTCTCTTTCTTGGCATCACTCATAATGTTGATAGTGGCAGTTGTTGCTCCACCCATAAACGCACCAAGACCTGCGGCAGACGATACACCCTCCATTAAATCCACGCCAGTAAAATCGGTCGCACCGACATTGGCCGCATATTGTGTGTAACCCTCTTCCACACCCTCTTCTGCTGCGGATAAAGCGGTGGTACCTGCCCCTTTAGCAAAACCTTTAAGGGTCAGCTTTTTAGCCTCTTCTTTAACCGCTTGGCGTGTCAAAAGGGCGGCAAAGGTACTCTCCACACCCAAGAAACTGGTAACGGCACCGACAGGGGCTACTTTACCTGCTGCACGCTCCAACGCCTCGCCAGCAAGAGCGTCTCGTGCCTGTTCCTCGCCACCGTGCAGAGCGACAGCGTCCGCCCACTTTTTCTCGCCATAAGTCTTTTTGATGTCGTCAAAACTGGTTGATTTAACCTGCTCCCACGCACCAGCACCAGCGTCTCCGACAGACGCTGCTGTACCATACGCACCAACGCCAAGACTTGCTCCTGACAAAGCGTTTACCCCAAGTTGGGTAACACCTGACTTGGTTTTGTATGTGCCACCGAGTACACGCAAAGCGGTAGGTACATTATTCGCTGCTAGGTTTGTGTATCCCATAGCACGCCCTGCGGCACTCACGCCTGTTGCACCAACTTTACCTGCACCAAGTGTCATAATTAGTTGAGGGATTTGTTCGGCAACGAAATTATCTAGGGTATCGTTATCCCACGCACGCTTAACCGCAGCACCCATACCGTGTGCTGTGCCAGTAATGCCGCCGTCTCGCCAATTAGTGTTAGGATTAGCTTTATTGAACTTCTGCTCGTCATAGGCACTATTGGCACGGTCTAACTTAATAGACGCACTTTCAAAGTCATTCGCTGCGTCTGTTGCAACCTTACCACGCTCCAATAAGAAGTCGCCAACGGTGTCCGCACTCACAAGTTTTGACAACACCCCTGCGGTGTTAAAGATGAACGCACCTGTTTTGGCGGCAGGGGCAACGGTTAAGTCTAATAATCCCTGACCGTCTGACCGCATACTTTTGGCATAAGCGTCTGTGTGTGCCTTAAAAATACCACGACCGTTTTCAATCTCGGCAGCGATTTGTCCGTCTGTTACACCCATTTCTTTCAGTTGGGTGGCATATTGAGATAGGTAGGCTTCCGCTTGGTCGCCACGCTGTTTGTCAGAGACAACAGAGTTCCATTCTTGCGAACCCAAAATCTTATTGATGTCCGCAGTCAATACAAACGAACCGTCAGGTGCAGCACCTACTTTACCGCCTTGTTTTTTAGCTTTTTCTTCAAGGGCTTTTTCTTGTTCTTTACGAACTCGTTCAGCGTAGTCATAATTTGCTTTCGCTCGTGCCTCAGCTTCTTTGGCTAGTCGTTCTGCACGCTCTGCTTGCTCCCGAGCCTGTTGCTCATACATCTGCGTAGCTTGACGAGAGATGTCGTTCTGCAAATTCTGTGCTATCTGCAAGGCTTTGGAAGCTTCTGCGGACGGTTTAATGTACATATCGGTTAGTGGTTTTACACTAAACAAATCATTTACTTCTTTCTCGCCCATAGACATCAAGGCGGTAGGAGAAGTCATACCGCCAAAAAGGTCTTTTATAGGGTCAGGAAGTTGGCTTAGATTTGGTAGTGCAACTGGGCGTGGGTCAATCGGTTTGCTCGCCATCTAAAAATCCCCAATTAAATTTCTAATCTATCAAAAATGGTGCGTAGTTCACCTCGTAATGGATTTGTAGATTGTATCATAGGCTGGCTCTCAATGCTATCTTTTGCACCAGCAACTGCCCTTGCAGCCTCTGCATAAATCTGCTCCAACCCACCATCAAGGTTCATTCCAGCGATATTCCCATATAACTGATTTTCAGAGGCGGTGTCAGGTACGGCAAGTCCTACGGCACCAGTTAAAAGGTTCATAGGGTCGCCACCAGACATCGGCATACCAGCGAACATATCATTGCTAGGGGCTTGCTGCGCCTGTTGTCCAATAGGTTGGGTCTGTGGTTTGCCCCCTACCATAATAGACTGTGTAGGAGCAGATTGTGTAGACGTGGACGGGGTAGTAGAACCTGCTGGCACTTTACCACCTGCACGCTTGGCGATACTGGCAGGAGCGTCAGCCAGCACCGTGCCGTCTCGTTTGATTGACTTACCGTCTTTGGATACAATCATATCAAGGTGGGTACCAGTTACATTGCCTGTTTTCCCCATAACGCCAATCTTACCCCCAGCAGGGACTTGGTCGCCTACCTTGACATCGATACTGTCAAGGTGTGCGTATTGCACCGTGTAGCCGTCAGGGTTCTGCACAATGACAGTGTTACCCCAACCGCCAGCATTGCCTGCCCACACAACCTTACCTGTTGTGATATTTTGAACATCGGGCTTACTGCCGGGTTTTTCACCAGCCCAGTCTGCACCGTGGTGGAAACTGGACATTTTTGCACCGTTGTTGGTGCGTCCTGATTTTCGTGAACCTTCTCCACTTGTGATACGATACTTTCCTGCCACAGGTGGCACAAAGTCTTTAATACCGTACATATTATCCCCCAATTAAGAAAATGGCATTGGTAATAATGGATTAGCATTCTGCTGACCCATACCATTCAACGCTGTGAATAAATCAAAATTTAATCCCATAAGACCACCATTGCTTGTCATACCAAACATATCAGGCGTTTGCGGAATTTGCTGTAACGGCTGCACTTGGAACTGTGGCTGTCCCACTTGATACGCAGGTAACACAGGTTCGGTAGGTGTCGTGCTTTGTGCGGACATTGTACCGTCCGTGGCACTACCGCCAGCAGGAGTGATACCGCCTAGCTGTGCGTAAAACTTATCACGGTTTCTATGACCGCTTGCATATTCGGGGTCATTATACCGCCAACGGATAAAGTTAGTACCAAGAACCTTTGTCCCCGTGTGGTAGTCCACATTCGGGTTATCAAGAAATTGTTTCTTGGTCTTATCATACTTAGGGTCAGTCCGTACCTCGTTCACGAGGTACTTTGCCATAACATCAAGGCTTTGTTGTCCTTTGACAATTTTACCATTTTGGATAAGCCCTGCGTTTTTTAGGGCTTGTTCAACACCCTTAGCACGAGACCCTTGCCACGAAACAATGCCGATATTACTCGCACCGTTTTTAGGGTCAGGGTGATAGCCCCACAGGTATTTATCTTGAAAGGCATTCTCACGACCAATCTCAGCACCTAAAATCCTTGCTTGGTTGTCGCTAAGCCCTGCGTTTTTCAGGGCTTGTAGAACCATTGCCATATTTTGTTGAGACATATATCACTCCTATAAAATTCCGCCTTGTCGTGAACCACTCAGACGGTTTATAAGTTGCCGTTGTTGCACCTCTTGTGGGGTCGGCGTTGGCACAAGGGGTCTGTATTGTCCCTGTGCAGGCGATACTGGGTAATTATACACCTGACCGCCATTAGGATTTTGGAACATCGGCGGTAGTAGCGAACGAGTGTCCTGTGCAGGTTGATTGGTCTGCGGTGTTCCTGTCGGAGCAAGCACAGAGTTTGTCATCACTGGCACGCTGCTTTGAGTCTGCCCTGTGGTAGGGGTCGCTTGTGATGCTACACCAGCACCACTAGGAATGGTCGTGTCAGGTGTGTACCCCATACCATACATATAATCTTGCAGGCGAGCAATCTGAGATTGCAATGCTTGGCGTGTAGCAGGGTCTGTTACAGTAGATAATTTAACATACAACGAACTTTGTTCTTGAAGCAAACTTTGAAGTTGCTGGTTTCTTTGAGCTGTCTTATCTGCTGTTTGATTAGGGATAAATCCCTCTGCGGTGTAGATACTATTTTTTGTGTTCAACCCTTGTAAGTTTAGTTCATCGGGTAACTGCTCGTGTCGTCCACGTATATAATCTGTTTGGTAATTATAATTAGCCATATTTAAACCGTGGGCTACGTCTCCCTCACGATTTTTCTGCTCGGCTACGGTTGGGTAATGAGCCGCCGTAGTAGAATTACCTCGTTGGGTGTCATAAGTCTGTTGTGCGACATTGCCACCGTGCTGATAGGCACGATTGTCGGTCAGCCAATAGTTCGCCTGACCTGCTTTATTTTGACCTGCTGCGTCCATCATCGACAGCCCTGACTGATAACCACGGTTCATTACCTCACGCCCATAATCACGGTTGGCTTGCCAAATAGAAAATTGGTCTTGGGCGTGCCCTGAACCCATACGAGTTTTCGCAATCATTCCAGGGTGGGCTTCTCGTGTCACATCAGTATTCATCTGACTGACATCGACATTGTTGTAGAACATATTCATTTTACCAGGCATTTGCTGGCGGCGTTCCCAAATGTCCATAGCGGTCAAATCATTTTGATTTCGTGCAGCTTCTACACTTTCAAAATTTTTTAAATCTTGCCAGTTCTTTTCAATGGCGAGTTCACGCCCCTTTACATACGCACCGAATAAATCAGGAATGTACATAGATAGTCTCCTATATGTGGCTTCCGCCGATAGTTACATAAGATGTAGGGTCGATACCTGACTGCATATAGGCGTTTCCGCCACGACCCCAAGTAAGTCCGCCAGTTGCTTCGGTGGTAAAGTTAATACCACGAACTTTGTCTTGCACATTATCAAACTGGTTCACATTAAAAGTCTCTGCACGGCTGTTAAATCGTTCTCTTGCACCGTTGTATTCTGTTTGTCTGCGGTTCTGAGCATACCCGCTAAACTGCATAGCACTACTTGCCACTCCACCCATAGCCTGTGCGTAGGCATTGAGTGAATTTGACGCTTTTTGTGCGTGGCTTGCACTTTCTGATAATAGCCCACGACCACGAGCTGCCGCAGCAATCTGTCTCGCCCAACGAATGTCGTTTCGTTCTTGGGCTAGTTTTTCTGCGTATCTACGAGCGAAGTTATCGCTGTCGCCACCAATCGTGGACTTTGTAATATCCGCTTTGGTAAACAATGACACATCAGGGCAAACGCAATATTTTGCATTTAAGGCTTTACGCTGTTTATCTGCCGCAGCAAAGACATTATCAATCGTATGGGTATGTCCTGCAATCGCCGTTGGATAATCAGGCTCGTAAGGCTTTTCCGCCCAAATCTCGTCAAGTTCTTGTTGCTCTAAGGGGTGGTAGTATTGCTTGTGAAAATCCCATTGTTCTTTGGCGAGTTCGTGGTAGCGTTTTGCAATCTTATAATCTTCCTTTGCCGCCTTATATGTCTCATAAGTCGCCCATAACGCCACGCCTTGTGCAATCTTGTCCGCCCAATACCACGCACTATTTAACCCCTTATCATCAACTTTCGGACACGGAAGCGCTTTAATGCTTACATTTTTTACACGTGAGACTTCATCAATTCTTACTCTGCCTGGCTGATTACCAATGGTTTTTATGCTGTTTAGCATACCACCAGTAATATAGACGGTATCTCCAATACCAAATACCATTTATTTCTCCTAACCCAATAACTTAATAGTTGTCGCAGGTTCTTTGGGTTTCTCGTAGGTCTTAGGAGGTTCAGGCTTGAACAACTCTAAGGTTGTTGGTTTCACGATGTATGCAGGATAAGTAAGCGGTTGCCTACGCTCAGGATAAACTGTTTCGCCACGCCCATAAGCCAAAAAGCCCATAGCACCCTCCGCCGCCTGTCCTGCCTGTTTACCAAGTGAACCAAAGATACCTGCTGCCATACTCGCATACGATACCGCTTGGGTCGGAATATCACGACCGATTTTCAAAACCTGTTCACGCTTTTCCCACCGCAAATTATTGTGGGTAATTTCATCTTTGTCCACATAACGGTGTGCAAGCCCTGCCGCCAAACTCTCAATCGCTGACTGTTCAAGAAGTTGGTCGTTCATAATAGCAGCACGCTGACCTGTACAATAACGCCCTGTACACGCCAATGCTTTGTCAATCTTACCTGCGGTCAAATTACGAGCCGAAATCAGCATTTGACCTGTAATCAGTTTTTCTTTGTCTCGGTCGTACTTTTTAAGGTTTAACGCCTCTTGGGTCAGACTGATTTCAAGTGGCTTATATCGGTCATTGTAATACTTGCGTTGGTCTTCCGCCAACTCCTGATAAGCCTTACCGATGTCTCGTTGGAGTTTTGCCATTTTAAGGCTGTTGGCGGTATTAAGGGCGAGCATTGCGCCGCTAACGGCTGCTTTCCAACGAGCTGAGCGAATAATACCCTCATTGGTTACGCCCTTAGACTTACATTGGGGGTCGTCCTCAGATACAGATTTTTGTGCGTTATTTCTATCCAACACGGCGATGGCATCTTTGTCAGATGCACCGCCGCTGGTATCAACCACCGACACATATTTTGAAATGGAATTCCAAAGAACTTCGCCGTCTCCACCAATCGCCATTAACTATCTCCGTTCCATACTAACTCTTTCCCTTCGTTACCGTATTCATCACGGGTGCAGTAAAATAATAGATTAAATTGCATAAGACTTGCTACCGATTTCAAATAGTCAATCATATCTAGCAAAGTCTTTTCATTGACAAGCGTTTCAACGGCAACCGCAAAACGATGAATGTCCACTCGTGGGCGACCGCACCACAAATCTTTATATTGGGTCAGCATTGCCACACATTGAATTTCATCATTTTCACGCCCAACCAAGAAATATCCTGCACCATTGTCCCATAAGAACAGCCAATGGTCTAAAATAAAACTAATAGGACCAAACACCGCTTCGTCTGCTTTGGAATACATAGCGTCAAGAAATGGTGTGTATTCCATTAAAGTTTCGTGGAGTTCATATTGGTCTGTTGGCATTCTTACGATTTCGTACTTCATTCTTTTGTCCCCATATCTACTTCGGAAAGCCCAGTTACGATTTCCGTAATCTCGCCTGTACCGACAGCTTCAATATTAAATTGTCTCACACGACCGTGGCGACCAAAGGGAATAATCGTATCGCCTGTTGGAAACCGCCGTGTGATTGTGGCTCTGTCTGATACTAAACTAATCTGTGTATCAGCATTTAAAACTTTGGCACGCAGGCGTGTTAAATCAAACATAAACCCAGTATCAATATCAGCAGATACCCAACGATAAGGGCGGAGTTTAGTGCCAGCGTTCCATTGGACTATTGTACCATTTTGTTGCAATAATAACAATTCGCCCTGTCGTGTAACGGTCATATCAATGGGTTCATCGGATATGGTCGTCATCTTTTTATTTTTGCTATCGGCATAGGTGCTACTGTCAATCCACAAAATAAAACTGATTTTTTCCGTTACAACAAACAACGCCCCTTTATAATAAGCGAACCGTGCGGTGTGTGGGGCAAGTTTTCGCCAATCATCTTGCGATAAAACTTCGCTTGTAATAATCTGCGGATTAGCACCCTCCGTCAATAATACCACACCGTCAGTAGTAGCGTACACAAAGCCAAAAGGTGTAGCGAGAGAACCGCTACCAGTATGGCAACTGATAATGGGGAAAGATTGAGCAAAGCGAAACACTTGTCGGCATTCTCGTTTGTCGCAACCAACATCTGCTTGCACTCGATAAGGGTGTCCGTCAGTAGCCACAAACAGGCTATTACCAACTGCCCCCAAGCTAACAACATTATCATCAAGGGTCATCTCCTGTGAAAGTTCCCAGTTATGGGGTTGTAGGTTACGGCTAAACAACAGTTTATTGGCAACAGACCCTGCGAGAATAGCGGTCTGTGGAATGGCTGTGATGTTCTGTAATTGTCGTGGCGGTTCACGAACATCAATACCGTCAAACGCCCAACCTAAATCAATGATTGATGTCTCATCTGTAAACTCACGAGCCTGTACATCAAGCTCGGTCAAAAAGAACCAATGCGTTTGCAGTTGTTGTTCTTTTTCAAGTCCTGTGTTAAAGCCTGTCTCACGGCGATAAATACGCACCTTTCTGATGTCGTACTCAATCGGTGGATTGTATCGGAATGACAGCTCAACACGCTGACCGTCTTCAATGACAACATCGTTGGACGGAATTGACGGTCCACTCTCTTCCCCAAATGAATTAACAAATGTCGTGATATAGGCGACAGACCGTGATTTGTCATTATGCACATCGGTAGCGGTGGCAACAGGTGGAGACGGCGGAGCAAGCACACCGAGACGGCGGTACACAAGCTGTCCGTTTTCCATTGTCGCCGTTTGTGGATAGTCGGCGTTACCTGTTACAAATAAGCGTGGACAATCAGGTAGCCACTCCGCCACATCAACACACTTACCCCAAGTCAATAAATCACACCCCCACGCATAGAGTTTCACGGCGGTGGTGGGCGCGTCTTTAATATGGCGTGGCTCTAAAAACGCCTTGATAGAACCGTGCGATAAATCCACATTGTGTGCAACGGTGGCGTACCCTTTCGGCAACTGCTTTGACCGTAGGCGTGGAACGATACCAGCGAAATCAAAATTATTCCAAGCTAACATATCACGCTCTCAATGTGAGTGTTAAATATTTTTCAGCAGAGTTGATGACCTCACCTGTGTGGGTAATTGTCAGAATGTTCCCATTTAGGGAATGGCTGACCGCCCCATTAACCTGCACTTGCAACACGCTCACAACATAAGGCGGTAGCTGAACACCAAACGATTTGTCTGTGATATTCAACACGCTCGCGTCGTTGCCATAGGCTTCTTTTCTGACCTGTGTACCTAACACAGTAAACCGATACATATCACGAATTGGCTGTGGTGCGGTAGCGTTGGGTGTATTACCCAAACTGGTTACATCGGTAATGCGACCTGTGGTGTCGTAGGACACAAGTTTATTGTCGCTTGTTGTGAATGTCCCTGCACCGTCAGGTACTTCTTCATCTTGCACCACATTTGTGATACTGCCGAACTCGTTGATAGACATCTTATATGCCCCAACGGTGTATGTCCCTGCGGTAACGGTGGCAATGCGCTCCATTTCCACAATATGCCCTGACTTATTCAGCCCAACGGCAAAACCACCAAACACAGCAGCAACAGGTATGTCGTGTTCCTCGTGGGCGATTGTGGTTATGCTACCGTCATCGGTGGCGGTCAGACCTGCACCAGCTTTCACAGGTGAACTGTCTCGTGAGGCAACGTCAGAGAAACCGATGATTTGACCGTACTCGTTGACAGAGAACCCATTATACATTCCCTTTTGAACACCTGTCGGTAACAGACCAACATAAGTTACGCCACCACTTTCACGGTGGGTAATGCCAGCTTCGCCAACAACGGTGGTCTTTTCGGAATTGCCACTAAATGAAATAGTGTAGGGGTTCTGTACCGTGCCTTTGCCTGATACAGCGATGTTGCCTTTACCTTGCACGAATGTACGAGCGAACAGACCTGACGAACTCTCCACAAGGCTGTTGTCGCTGTTAGGCGATACAGTATAATTTACTGATGTAGCTTGTCCCTGACAATGTGCAGGATTGGGGTTGCAGTAAGGTGGCGTGTATGTCGCTTCGTCCGCATAGCCATACCCCACGATACAGCCGTCCACCACCGTTACTGATGTGTATGTACCGTCAGGCGTGTGGCGTGTACGCTCCACGGTAGTACAAAAACCGTCCCACTTCAATGTACGGTCGCCAACACATAAATCAAACGCTGGCGAGCAAGGTTCAGGTTTCGGTGCTGGGGTAGGCTCGCAAGGTTTTGGTTTTTTGCAATCTAATTTAGTCATAATGATATAATAGCCCCTAAGAGTATAGAGGCTATTATATCAATTTATGCGGGGGTTGTCTTTAAATTAGTTCTGTCAGAATATCACGGTGGTAAGTCCGCACTTTACCTTAACGGTGCAGTGGTCGTTGTCTTAGTCTAGCTGTTGCTGTTTTTGTTCAACTGCTTGTAGGCGGTTATCCATCGCTGATTGCTTCTGCTGAATTTCATAGGCTTGTTGTGCTATGTGAGCAATCAACAATAATGGGTCAGTGGGTACGGTAGCCTGCTCTAATTCGTGCCAACGCTTGATGATTGTCATTCTCAGCTTGGCGTTGTAGCCTGCCACTAAGCACAGGCAGGTGTCCTTATCAATCAGATATTCGGCTTGTTGGCGGTTTTGGCTGTCTGTGTAGATACCACCAAATTTGGATACATCTACTTCTAGTTGTGCAGCCAGTAGTTCAATATCACGCATAACGTTGTAATGCTTCTTGCCTGTCAGTGCCGTAATCTCACGGCTAGACATTGTAAGTTCATTGACGGATTTTTGAATTAGTTCGTTCATAGAAACTTCCTTAAAAAAAATGGGAGTAGGGTCGAACACGGCAAGGAAGAACCGTCCTACTCCCAAAACTTTAGCGGTGTTCGACTACCGTTGCAAATCTTGTAAGGTGTATAATATCAGAACCTGCGTTTATTTGCAAGTCTCATTTGAAACGGTTTATGCTTTGTGATATTGGTAAACCGTGCTTGGCGGACAAGCTGGCTATATAGGGTCGTCTGATTATTCGCCGCCTGTGGGTTATACCATTCGTTGTCAGTCAGTAAGTAGAGTTTTGACAAGGTTAAGACGGTAATTGCGTCCACCCAGTCTTCATAAATAAATTCAGGCACCTCTTCACTATCACGACTGGGAGCGACCGCAAGTTCAATCTCTGCCGATAATTTATGGCTAGGCGGAATAGTGCCTACATACAGCGTATCATCTTGAATGCGGTAGTTCACAGTATTAGGTGGTAGCTGATAAGTGTTGTCCGAAAAGAACCGCACCGACATCACTTCGGTAATGCGATTATTTGTATGTAATTTATATGACGGTGTACAAGGGTCAAGTTCTAGGCACACGACTTCTTTTAAAATTTTCGTGTCTCTTAAAAATTGTATAATACTATCCATTGTATATGTTGATGCCATATCAGTATCAACACCGTCAATATGAGAAAGAATGCGTGGTAGAAAGTCTGCAATAGGTCGTGTTTTTTGCCCAAACATAATAATAGCCTCTAAGAGTATAGAGGCTATTATATCAATTATTCGTTTTCTAAGATAGATAATACTCTTGAACTTCTTGTTTTGCTAGGGTGTTAAAAAATTTACACCGTTCCTAAAAACTTACCCAAATCTACTCAAGTAAATTCAGCGTTGGCGAATTGTCAATCCCCGAAGTTTTTCGTCAAATTGGTCATCTGCCTGTTTAACCATTTGCAAAATCGCTGTAAACATCTCACGATGTTCTTTCGCTTGACTTTGCATTGTTTGTGAAAATTCTCCGTCAATCATCTTGGCGTTGTATAGCACCCAATGACGAGCTGCGGCAAGGAACGCACAGCGTTCGTCAGGTGCTTCATCGTCAAGAGCGTAAGTTTTCGGAGAAATGGAACACCGCACTACCACATAGATGTCCTTTGTCGGGTCAAGGTTCTGTGGGAACACTCGCACCAAATTAGACTTATCAAGTAGTTCGTACTCGGTAATGCGGTCAGTAAATTCTTGTTTTTTCTTACTGCCTGTCCATACCGTAGCACGCTCTTTTCGGCGTTGAATAGGGCGAATGTTATTGCCCTTGGCGTTTGACTGTCCTAAGACATCTAGCACTTTTTCACAATCACACAAATCCAAATAGTTAGAGCAGGGTTCTACTCTAACCACTTTGAGTTCCGTAAACATATCAGGTCGGTGTGCAGCAATAAGGCAAAGGGCTTCATTAAAGAAACCCAATAATTGCTCCTCAGACCAAATAGAAAATTCGTGTCCAGGATATGCGTCATTCAAATCTTGTGCATAGCTTAATAATAACCGTCTCATAATAATAGCCCCTATGGAGTTTAGGGGCTATTATAGCATTTATTTATGCTTAGGTCAGTAGTAACCGCAGAGTCTCACGTCCTTTGGGTGTTACTAAGGTCTGAACACCTGAGTGAGCGTCTTTACTATATTCTTTGACTTCAAACAAATGCGGAACGTGGGTAGCATACGGGAGCAAATTACCTTGCAGGTCTCTGTAAATATACCCATTACCAAGCAAATAGTTAATGAAATCCTTTCGTTTAATCCCAAACTCTTTGGCAGTTGTTGTAAAATTAGTCAATAGGTTGCGTTCGACCAATTTGTCAAAATATTGAGCCTTTGGTTCAGCAATAGCAAGTGTTTGTTTGGTCTGCTCATGGGCTTCCACTTCATCTGCATAGGCTCTTAGTGCTTCAGCAAAGGTGAGTGGGACAGGTTGTACTGGCTGTGGTGGCTCACTCATATAAGCACCTGTTTTACGGATTGTAGGCAGCGCTTCGTTAAACACCCAATCTTGAAACTGTTTAGCCTGTTCTTTGTTAGAACGGAAAATCACACGATATAAATTAGGCTCGTTAATGAAAGTAATATTTTGAATACCGCCATTTGTAGGGGTAGGGATTTTTTCCACCCCCTTTGGGTCTAGTGCTCCACGATTTTTAGGGGTTTCGTTAAAACCGAAATCCTTTTGTACCTGTAAAAGGTCTGAGGAACGACTAATTTCAAGAACATCTGCAACATCAGTAAGGCAAAAATACACATCACCATTATCTTTAATGGCAGTTCGTACTTCGTTAATGCCGAAGTTAAAAGTTTGGATTACGTTCATGAGATATATCCTTGAAAAAGATAGAGGCTATGGTAACGGTTCTGCAAGGATAACAGACATAGCCTCTAAAACTGATAAACTGTGTCGCCCGTTACAGCGAATAAAGATATTATACTTCGACAACACAGGTTTGGCAAATCAAAGTTCAGCCATTTCGCCGTCTGCGGTCTCTGCGTGTTTAAGGGCGTTGTTCACATCAGTTACAACTTCGCCAGCACCGTCTCGTGGTAATTCGCCTAAATATGGTTCTAGGCAGTCGCTACGGCGTGCAAATTCAGGTGTGTTAGGAAAAATCTCGCCTGTAAATTTATTCACAAGCCATGGAGAGTTCGTCTTAATAGGTGGATATTGCAATTCCCAATGTTCAGCATTTAGGGTTGGGTTAGGTGTTGCAATAAAATCATTTTCAGCGTATGTAGTCATAAATAAAGCCCCCAATATAGTGAGTGTAGTGCAGGGTCGCTAAACCCTGCACCTATTACCGTTTAAATGCCTTTTGCTTTCAGCATTTTGCCTTTTTTACCGCCAGTCATTTTATCAACAGACGATTTAGACATTGTGTTACCTGTGATTGCTTTTTGTGGGTTGCCCTTTTGGACAGTACCCACTTTTGATTTAGCATTCAGACCTGTGATTTTTTCTTTACTTTTCATGACAACTCCTTATTGGAAGTCTTGTGATTGGTAGTCCATAGCGTGTACGCCCAACGCAAGCTTACCCATAATGTCAGCAATGGTAGATTTCGCAGGTAATGCTTCAACCTTAAAGCCAACGCCAATATAGGTCTCGGTGTCAGTAGTAAGATAAACACCTGCACGCAAGAATTGCTTTTTAGGATTTGTGCCCTCGGGGAACACGAGTGTACCGTGATTGGTCTCGCCACCTTGCATTTGACAGTTACCGTCTGCGTCTTTTTCTTTGAACTCTGCAGTTACAAGAGAAAGAGAGATACCACCAAAGGTAGTAAAGCTAGAACCTGGCAACGAAATAAGCAAGTCGTTGTAAGCAAATACATCACTGATGTGGTGCATAGGCGGAACAAGTGTAAGCCAAATATAATCGCCAACCTTAGCCTCAGCAAACACTTCTGCGCCATAGGCAGGTTCAACATACAGACCGTCTGTTACATTGGGAACAATCACACCTGTTAGTGTGAAATGTCCACGATTGTACTCGGCAGCGACACGCTTAGATTGAGGGCAAGTGTGTGGGTATTTATCATCGCACTTTACAATTTCGTACGGTGCTTTACCTTGATACCACTGCATAAAATGAGCCATTTAAATCTCCTTAGATAGTGTCTTCTGTTGAGAAAGTTACATAGGCTTTTGCCAAGCCGTCAGGATAAATTGCACCGCCACCATACAAAGATAGCATACGATAACCGATACCCCAAGAGTTTGGAATTTCACCCAAACGAGCGTCAATTACATCGCCAGCGAACGCATAGGCTTCATTCCAACCAGCAAGGATAGAATATACCAAGCGACCAGTTGCAGGGTCAATAACAGGTTCTAGGCGGTCAGTCTCAACGACAGTAAAGCCCATAATGTCCGCAGCACGCAAACCTTTAAACATCAAGCTGCCACTTACATCGCAGCAAAGTTGTTTTTCATAAAGGGTCTGCATTAGTAGAGACATCATCGCAGGTGGAACACTCAAGAACATCTCGCCAGCGTACCAACGGCGTGCTTGCTTCAATGTAGTTTGTAGGCGGTCAAAGAAACCGATGATGTTTTGTGGGGTCAAATGCAACGGAGTGCCGATAGTACCCAAGTTGATATTCTTAAAGCGACCAGCTTTCGCACCCATATTACGACTAGATACCGCAAGTTGCATACCAGTCAGAACATCAATATGCCACAAAGATGATAAGTTTTTCCACACATCTTCAAGCATAGCACTTTCAAACGCATTCCAATGGCTACCCATTTGACGAATGCTTTGTGGGTCAATCTTAACGCCCTTATAGGCTTGGTTACAAATGCTGATACAGAAATTGCCGCCCTTTGGTTGGTCGTACACAATCTCTTGGTTCAGCTCATAAGGTCGCCACGAGCCTGTTTGTGGTGGTTTTTCAAACTGGATAACCTGACCTGCTTCCAAAAGTGGGTCAAGGATACGAGTGTTTGTAACGTGGTAAATCCAATCGTCTTCAAAGTTTTTGTCGATTGCCATGCCTGCGAAGACAACGCCGTCTGCCAACGGAGTATTGAGCAGGTCTTTATAACCACTAGCGGAAATGGTGTTTGCCATAACTAACCTCTTGATAGTTGATATTGTTCCGCAAGCTGTTTAAGTGCATTTGGTGGGTAAGTCCCACGAGGTGCTGACCTAATCGCTTGCCGTCTAGCCAAGTATTCAGTCTCCGTCATCGGTTTGACTGGTACATTGCCTACGCTACTTCCCCCGCTACCTTGATGTGGCTCTGCACCTACTGGTGGTTTTGGTTTGCCTCTGCCTGCCACGAAAGCGTCAATCTTACGCACTACATACTCGCCGTCCCCAGCATAATATGCGTGCATAAGTCGGTCAAACCCAGTATCAGCCGAATAAGGGTCGCTATCTGCGTTCACGAAATCCTTAAATTGCTGACTTTGCAGAATTTTTTCCGCCTTTTGGTGTTTGGCGAAAATCTTGTTATTTGAATTGGCGACTAATGCTTTTTGTTGTCGCTCTTGCTCTTGCTTACGATATGCTCTAAGTTCGTTGAGTTCTGCGCGAATTGGAGCAATCATTTTACTGTCGAACTCAGCAGCAACATCTTCGTCAATGTGTTCAAAATCTTTGTACAAATCAGCCAACCGCTTTTGCTGTTCAGGCGTACCTTGCTCAGGTTCGGGCTGTGGCGGAGGTGTTTGTGTTTGTGTTTGTGTTTGTACTTGTGCCTGTGGCTGACTAATCTCATACGGCGTTAAATCATCAAGCCAACTTTCATCATTTTCATCGTCCTGTGGTTCAGGCTCTTGTGGCTCGGTAGGTTGTGCCGTTTCTTGTGGAATTTCCACTTCATCAGCTTTATCTTGCACAAATGTCTGTACGGCAGGTGTTGCCGTTTTAATTCGGTTACGCATTGTTTTCCCCTATACCTGTTTTAAATAAATTACAAATCGCTGTTAATACATTTATTTCACCTTGTGCAGTTAATGCCACACCACGATGTTTTTCATCACTTGTAGCGACATACGCATTTGCAGCTTTTTCGTAATCTGCTTTCGCCTTATCCAAACACATATTGTAGTGTTCATAAATATTTTGGCGAAGTACGGTAGGCAACGTTTCAATAGCTTTCTTTGTAATCATCGCCCTGTGAACCGTAGTCGTTGGCGCAAGGTATTACCTTTCTCTACCGCCCCTTGCGGATTGCCTTGTCGTTCCGCAGGTTTTTTATTCGGATTGATAGGAATAATACGCCCTGTTGATTTTCGTTGTGAACAAGCTGAACAGCCCATAATTCACTCCTATTAAAAATTTTTGATAATCATATCACATTGAAATAAAAATGTAAACTATGTCATCGTTGAACTGCCCAAAACAAGCCAATTCGTTCCGTTCCTAAAAACTTACCCAAATCTACTCAAGTAAATTCAGCGTTTTATTCCTACTTCAACACTTGTTGCCTTTGTCGTTTGACTTAGGTCTTACATAAGCTCCATAGGCTAACACGGTAGAACTTACCGCTTTTCTA
>RRZT011220921.1_pt1 | contig 37306 bp, 34 predicted proteins | sample 2165551 | NCBI WGS metagenome assembly RRZT01 (sample SAMN10456910, study PRJNA506462) | wastewater metagenome | biome: wastewater; feature: sludge; material: wastewater sludge; isolation source: wastewater sludge with Escherichia coli K12::gfp cells carrying plasmid... | place: USA: Moscow, Idaho...
GCGTTGAGCCGTTGCCGCAGCACCGGTGTCTGTGCCAGCCAAAACAGCTTGCATGGCATTGACCACGTCCTTGACCGAGGCGTTTTCAAGAGGGAAAACCCCGACTGACATGCCGGACAGAAAGTCTACGTCGAAGGTGTCGATGACTTCCATCCAAGCGTCAAGCTGTGTGCGACTGCCAGACATCAGCAAAATATTACGTAGGCCATCGACGCGTAGAAAAGCTTCTGCCGGGGCAATAGGCTTAAGAATTTCAGCCATTTCGCCCACACCAATATACTTTAGTGGGATGATGACAGTGCCGTAGCCCGGTGGGAGCGCGCCCGGGCGGCCGATGCTAGAGCCTAACAGTGGTTTAAGACTTTCTGCTTTGGCAACGTGGTAGATGCCCGCACCATCGCGTGACATGGCTAAGCCGTTGGCGGCAAGCAGTGAGTCTAACAGTCCCAGGACTTGATCGCGCGGAACAGCTGCTCGTGTATGCAAGGTGATTTCGCCAGTCAGGGGCTGTTGAATGGTGTAATTTAGTTTGAGCATGTCGCCCAAGACGGCATGTACGACTTCCGTGACCGGGGCTTGTTCAAACTCTAAAGTGACGCCAGCCCCTTTTTCTACCACGCCTGACGTGCGAGGTGGAGGCAGTTTAACGGTGTTGTCATTCCCTTTAATGACCGTGGGTTTTGGTGTATCGTCTGGTGACTCCGGTTCTGCTGCAGGCGTGCTGGCGGATGGTCTTTGAGCTTCAACAGGTGGCGTTGGGGTTGGGTTGACAGCGGGAGCCGTCGCTGCAGGTGCCGGTGTGGCGACAGGTGGTTTTTGAGCCTCAGCGGGCGGCATTGGGCTGATGGCTGGGTTTGCCGTAGCAGTTGGTACGGGAGGCTGCGGTTGCACGGTTGGGGCAGAGCTAATCGTCTCGGGTGTAGGCGTATCGCCTTGCGGGGTTTGCGTTGTGGCACAGCCGTAGGTGGAAGAAAGAATAATGGCGAGCGTCAAGCGGCTAAGTGTACGGGTGCGAGGCAAATGAGCTGACATAATGTGACCTTGTTGTGCTGGAGCAAGCTGAGAGGGTGAAATTTTATTAGACATAGCGATTGTTGATTTTACATTTGACCCGTCCGCCGGGCTTCGCGCTCGGCACGGCGTTCGGCCAGGGATTTGCGTGGTGCGGGGGCCGCAGGAGGAATATCTTGTACTACACCAGGTTGCACGGTGCCATTGGGGGCGGCTTCTGTCGCATTGGTGTTACCGCTACCGTCCTTTTTGGCTGTTTCTTTTGGGCCGGCTAAGTATTTAAGGGTAATGGAACGAGCCTCTTTATTTTGTCCCTCAAATTGAGCGACATTTTGTTTAATGCTGACTAATCGCCAACTGCCTAAAGACTGGTTGACTTTCAGGCGTTGTGTTTTATCGTCAACTTTAACGATGATGCCGCCTTCTTTTTCGCTAGAACTGAAAATGCCATGAAATACAATGTTTTCAAAGGGGTCTTTTTCAGCCGCTTGAGCTGCATTAGGGGCGAGTTCTTGCGGATGGGGTTTGCGGTCGGCTGAGAGTAATGGGCGTAGCGCAGTTTGAGGCAGATTAGCTAATTGGTTGTGTGGCGCAAAAGCCTGTGCGCTGGTCATAGCATCGGGTGCCGGTGGAATGGGCGTTGGGGGCACCCAAGGTGGGGTGCCGCGTAGCCATAGGGCCGCGAGCGCTAGGCTGAGGGCTGCGCCAATGCTTAAAAGAAGGGGTTTTGTTTTGATAGTCATGGCAGAAGGTGAACAGCAGTCACGTTAAGGCGAAGTGTCACGGTGTCGGTTCGAACTGCACTGTCTTGTGGGCGGCGTGCGGTGCGTGGAGGACGAATTTCAAGGTTTTCGACAAGCAGTCGAGGCGTTTGCTGTTCTAATGCCAACAGCAGGTTTTGTATATGTTCCATCGCCCCATCGGCGTTGATCATAATGGTGATTTCTTCAAACCCCTCGGCGCTTTTGGCAGGTAGGACTTGTGCGCTGGTGACACGCATTTCAGCCGTTTCTGCTAGTTTTCTGACGCGTTGTTGTATATCGGTTGCTACGCGATTAGCATCGCCCGCATTAGCGGGGTAAGCGATGGCGGCGAGTGTTGATTGGGCGGTTTTAAGGCTGGTTTCAATTTGCGCTTTCGCTTCAATCATGCCTTGAAGCCGGGCTTGGCGGGGGGCTATTTCGTTCATAGTGCGGTTGGCCCATTGCGTGCGGCGCCATAAATCAGCACCAATGACCAGTGCTGCTAGTAAGATGAGCGTACCAATCGTCACTAGGACGACCTTGGCTCGGTTGCGCAGGGGATTCATGGTGTCGCTCCTTGTGCGCTGGGTGGTGGTGGGGTTTGAGGCGCCGGTGCAGCGGTCGGTGGTGGGGTTGGTGCAGCCGGCGCGGCAGGTGCTGCAGCTGGCGTATTGCTAGCAGGTGCGTTTGCGGGAGGCTCCTGTATTGGTGCTGGTGCTGCGGGCTTTTCTGGGGTGGGTAAAGGCGTCGCAAGAATATCAATGGGAGGCCAGGGCGGAACGGGTTTGATGTGGCCTTCGATTTGAAAGACTTCTTTGTTCGTGTTTGTATTGCGGGTTGTTGCACCGAGAGATTTAATTTCTTCAACGCCGGGGAGTTGCCCTAGTTGTTCTAAAAGTAAGGTGGCGTTAGGGGCTTCCCCGTTTAGGCGGATTAAACCTGCTGGCCCAAGCTCGATGCGATTGAGTACAACATCATCGGCTAAGGTGCGGGTAATTTGTTCTAGGATAAAAGGGGCATCAACTTTGTTTTGAAATTGGGCGTTGATTCGAGTGATTTTTTCGTTAAGGTTCGAAAGTTCTTGGCGTTGTGCCAAAACGGGTGCGGCTTGTTTTTCAACATTTGCTACGGCAGCTTGCGCGCTAAAAGTTTTTTGCCGTAACTGCAATACGGGGGAAGCAGCGAGTGCGACGGTTAGTGCCGCTAGGCCCAAAAGCATGAGCAAAATTTGGATATGCGCTTGGTGCTCTAAGCGTTTTCGAATGTGTTCACCAAAGCCGCGTAGTACGATGGGGGCCTTGGCATCAAACCATATTTCAGGTTGTATGTTGCGCAGGCGTACATCGTTTTCGTTTAAAAAATCTTGAATATGTGTTTGCGAGGCTAAAGCTAAGCGGATTTCTTGGCGGTCCTCACTCCATGTCCAACCCCAAGCACGATTTTCTGGTGCGAAAGGGCTGATAGCAGAGACTTCGAGTTGTAGGGTTTGCTCGATTTCGCTTTCTGATAAGGGAGGAACCTTTAGTCTGCGTTCAAGCACCAGCTCTGCGGGGAGCTCAATAGCTGTGAGGCTGGTAGGGGTTTTGTCGGGTAGTGTTTGGGCGCTTGTGCCGTCGCATATCCGGGCGCTGCCATCGGTGCATAGCAAGCGGATGGGCTGATTGGGGGAGAGCCAACGCAGCGCAGGCATGCGCATGGCTTGAGCCCAGCCTTCTTGGATAAAACGGCCCAGTGCCCGGGCATCCAGGCCAAATAGGGTCATTTCGTTTTTAACGGACATTCAAAACATCTCCTTAACCCCGGATAACCGGGGGATCCACACGCAAGGTGCGTACGGGCAAACCCGGCATGCCGGGTGTGGCTAGCTCAATCCAGCGGCGTTGTACATGAAAGCGCCCTTCTGTGGAGGTGGGCACGGCAACGTCGATGCGAAAGGTGCGGCTGGGGATATTGATGGCTAAATGTTTTTGTTCTAAACCGCTTAGGTCAAGTCCCACCGCATCTTGGTTTCTTTTGCTTGCAATTTGTGACGCTAGTGCGGCATTACCTTTAGCCAGAACCATTAAAACAGGTTCGGGGGCGCATAAGGGGTTGACCCCGGGTGTGCCTTGAAGCGCAGTAGTTGTAAATTGTTGGATTTTATCAAATATTTCAAAGGGCATGCCGGGGATTTGAAGTAAGTCCTCGACAACGGACAAAGGCGCGTGACGCGCGTTTGTCATGTCAACGGAAACTGTGGGCAGACTAGAAGCATCATTACTCGTGCCCGTATTGCCGCTTAAGACAAGCGGTGTGCGAAAAACGATGACGCGCCGGGCAAGTTCTTGTGCTTCTGTTTCTGGAAGACCGCCTAGGAAGGTAAAGAGGTCTGCTAGTAAGCTTTCGGGTGCGTAATTTAAATTAATAAAACCTGAGCCCGGTATGATTTGTACAAGGCTTTCCCGGTCCTCAAAGGTGTATGTTTTTTCGACGATTTGGGGGGGCTCTGTATTCGCGGTGATATCCACGGCGGCCAAATACATAACGGCTTGGCTCAGGCTGTCCAGTTGTGCGGTATCTCGGTACTGGGCAAGCGCTTTGAGTTCTGCCCGGCTGTTGTTGCTCATGGCTGCGGCAAAAAGAGCCAGTGCAGCCAAGGTCCACATCACCATGACGAGTGCAGCCCCGGTTGTGCGTTGACTGAAGTTAGGGCGGGTGTTGTTCATCGAACTACCCCACTGATAAGGCCAGAGACTGGATCTACGCTGGTTAATGCGGCTACGATGGGAGGCCAAGCCCGGCCTTGAGAGGTGATGTCAAGCTTGATGCGTGCGGGTAAGCTGTTAGGTTCATTCCAATTGGGAAGCCAAGGCGTGTCATCTTGTGCTTGATATTGCAGCTCTATTTTATCAATTGAAACCATGCTTAATACGGGTTCATTGGCCCAGGCGGGCAGCTTTTCGCCGCTAATATAGGGCATTAGCTGAAAAACAAGTTCTTGGCTGGGACCGTTTTGGCGGGTAAAGAGATGCATGTAATGGATACCCGCCATATTGGGACGTGCCGGCATTGGGGCGATCCATTCCATCTCCTGAGAGGTGCCCTTAAAGTACAGGCCGGACTGCTCGGGACTTTGTACGGTAGCCGCCAAGGTGGTGGTCAGAACCGTGTGAAGAAAATTATGCAAAGTACGTTGATCTTCAATACGTTCGATAGCGCGATCTTGTGTGCCCATGCTTTGGCCGTAGCCATAAAGCGCGCTGACAAGTCCCAGCAAAATGAGTGTCATCAGCACCAAGGCGATGAGTATTTCTATAAGGGTGAACCCGGCGTGGCGGCGTGGCATCATGGTGTGCTCGCCTCTGGCAGAAGAGTGGTAAGTTGATAGTCCCGTTCGCCGTTGAGGCCTTGCCAGTGCACGATGACTTGAACTCGGTGGACTTTCCAGGCCAACTGAAAATTATTGGGCGTGCTCAAAGCGTAAGGGGCGGAGCTGACTTGCCAACTCATGTCTTCCAGTGCGCCTTGATCATTCCAGCCGGCAGAGGGCACAACGCTGCGCAGGGAGATAACGCTTTGTGCTAACTGAATGGCGCGTACTTGTTTTTCGGCCTCTCCAACAGCGGAGAGGGAGCTGCCGGAGCTCTCATATAGTACAGCCAGCCCCATGGCCATAATAACAAAGGCGATGAGGATTTCGAGTAAGGAGAAACCGGCTTGGTGACGTTTCATTGTTGTAGCAGAGTCTCTTGCGAGATGCGGCCTAAGAGCCAGTCCACGCGAAGACGCACGCCGTCGTCAGCATCGCGCAGAATTTCGACACTTCCCCCGGTTGCACCACCGTCCGGGAAAAAAATAAATCGCCCGGCTCCTTCAGGGGTGAGATTTTCTGACGCCATGACTAAGCTTAGATGCAGGTGTTTAGGGACGGTATTATTCATATCGCCTTCTACGCCAAATACGCCATTTTGGGCATCAACCAAGTAGCTGACCGGGCGCCCTTGCGCTAATGCGGTGGAGCGGGCATCTTTAAGCCCGCTTTGAAGTTCTCGCACAGTAGCGCGGTATTCTGCGGTTTCAATCAGTTTTGAAAAGGCAAGAGGCACCGCTGCCAGCATAAAGCCGGCAATGGTCAATACGACGATCATCTCCAAAATGGTAAACCCGGCGTTTTGTTGTGCAGGCCGGGTGGGCAGGTGAGATGAGGGTTTTGGGTGTGCCAAAAGGGTCATTGAGCGTAGGAAGGATTACTTCCAATTGCCCACATCAGCGTTTTCACCTTCGCCGCCGGGGGCGTTATCCGCGCCTAGCGTGTAGATGTCAAACTCACCGTGTTTGCCGGGGGCGTCGTAGTGGTAAGGATTTTTCCAAGGATCTTCTGGCAACTCTTTGATATAAGGGCCGCGCCAACCGCTTGCACTGCTAGGTTTTGCAACGAGAGCTTGTAATCCTTCTGCTGTTGTGGGGATGCGGCCTACATCCAAGCGAAACATGTTAACGGAATTTTCTAGTGATATGGCTTGGTTTTTTGCGGTATCGCTTTTGGCTTTGCCAAGTGTTCCCATTAATGCGGGGCCAACTAAACCGACTAAAAGTCCCATGATGGCAATGACCACCATTATTTCTAATAGACTAAAGCCACTTGTTTTGCGACGATTGAGCGTCATGGTGTTGTACTCCTACAAAGATAGAGGATTGAGTAGAGGCCTTAGCGCCCTACTAAACTGTTAACAGAAATGATGCCTAATAAAAGTGAGGCGATGATGCCGCCAATGCCAATGCCCAGGCCTACAATGAGGATGGGTTCAAGCAAGGTGAGACCGCGTTTGATGCTGGATTGTACTTCGCTGTCGTAGATGCGGGCGAGTTCGAGCAACATGCCATCCAAGCGCCCGGTTTCTTCTCCCAAGCGCACCATGTTCAGTGCCAAGGGGGTGAAAAGTTTGGTTTGCACCAAGGCTTCAGCAAGGCGCCCGCCGCGTTTGATTTCTGGATTGACAGTTTCCATGGCTTGGCGCAAAAAGCGGTTGCCGATGGTTTCGCTGGCAATTTTAATGGCGGTGACAATCGGCACCCCACTGCCTAAGAGGGTGCCCAGGCTGCGCGAAAACCGGGTGATTTCAAATTTGGTCATGATCTGACCCAAAATGGGTAAGGTCAGCATGCGTTTGTCTTTCCAGCGTTGTCCGGCGGGACTAGCAAGCCAAGTGCGCCCCAAAAAGATTAGACTGACAGACACTAAGGCAATGAGCCACCATTGATTACGCAGCAAATGGCCCGCCGCCAAAATAATTTGTGTGGGAATCGGTAGCCCGGCCCCTAAGCCTTTGAACATAGGTTCAAATTTTGGGACGACCACCAGCAGTAAGAAAACGACGGCTATCAAAGCGACAAGCACTAAAATGGCCGGGTAGACGAGGGCGGAGACAACGCTATCTCTCAGAGTTTTCATGCGGTCTAGGTGCTCTGCCAGACGGTTGAGAACCTCTTCCATGCTGCCGCCGGCTTCACCGGATTTGACCATGTTGATGTAAAAATCACCGAAAACGCTGTGGTAGGGCAGCAGCGCTTGTGAGAGCGCTTTGCCGCCTTTAACTGCATTGAGTAGGTCCTCTACCAGGTCTGCAATGACCGGTTTGGGCGCCATGTCTTTCATCACGCGCAGTGCTCTATCTAGCGGCAAACCGGCGCGGTACATGACGGCGAGTTCGTTAGTCATGGCCAGTAGATCGTCATGTGTGATTCTGTTTTTGCTGCCCCAGCCTTTTCGCCGAGCGCGCTGCTCATGCGCCAGTGTAGCCGCTTCGGTTGCTTCATTTAAGTCGAGTGGCGTGAGCCCTTGTCCGCGTAAAAGGCGAATAGCGTGTTCGCGGCTTTCTGCGGAGATAAGCCCGGTGGTGGTTTGACCGTTGGCTTGCGCGGCTTTGTAGCTGAAATCAGGCATTGCCTTGGTCCTGTGTTACGCGCATCACTTCATCTAAAGAGCTGACGCCCTCTGAAACTTTGCGTAGGCCATCTTCATAAAGTGTGAGCATGCCGTGTTTGCGTGCCAGGTTGTGTAAGGTGGTGCCGTCTGCCCCGGATAAAATGGCTTCATGCATGGCTTCGTTCATCACAAAGAGTTCATGAATGGCGGTACGCCCTTTGTAGCCGGTGTTTTTGCATAGAGGGCACCCAACAGGGCGGTAGAGTGTTTGGCCGGGTTTTAAAAAGCGGTTGAGGCCAGATTTTTGAAGGGCCTCAGCGGGCAGCTCTATCGGACTTTTGCAGGCTGGGCACAGGCAGCGCAGCAGACGCTGGGCTACCACGCCATTGACGGTGGAGGTGATTAGAAAGCGCTCCACGCCCATGTCTTCTAGTCGGGTAATGGCGCTGGCGGCGGTGTTGGTGTGCAGCGTTGAGAGCACCAAATGGCCGGTGAGGGCAGATTGCACGGCAATTTGTGCCGTTTCGGTGTCGCGCATCTCACCGATCATGATGATGTCCGGGTCTTGACGCAGAATGGAGCGCAGTGCATGCGCAAAGGTCAGGCCAATTTGTGGCTGAACTTGTACTTGGTTAACGCCGTCGAGCTGGTATTCCACCGGGTCTTCAACCGTGACAACCTTTTGGGTGGTGGAGTCGATTTTTGCAAGTGAGGCGTAGAGCGTGGTGGTTTTTCCTGAGCCGGTCGGGCCGGTCATGAGAATAATGCCGTGCGGGCGCAGTAAGAGTGATCGGTAAGTTTCGAGCAGATCGGGCGAAAAACCCATGTCTTCAAGGTTAAGGCGGATGCTGGCGCGGTCTAGCACGCGCATCACTACACTTTCACCATAGACGGTGGGCAGGGTGGAGACACGAAGGTCCAGCTCTCGGCCTTTGACTCGCATTTTGATGCGTCCGTCTTGCGGCAGGCGGCGTTCGGCAATGTTCAAGTTGGCCAGTAGTTTAAGGCGCGAGGTGACGGCCGCCCCCAGTCCTTGTGCGGGGCGCTCGCCATGTTGAAGCACGCCGTCGATGCGGTATCGAATTTGTAGATTGTCTTCAAAAGGTTCGATGTGGATGTCTGAAGCGCGAAGATCCACAACTTTTGCAATAATTTGATTAACTAGGCGAATGACCGGCGCTTCGCTAGCGAGATCTTTAAGGTGTTCGATGAAGTCGCTTTTGCCTTCTGCGGTGTCGAAGGAGTGGATGTCATCGTCCTCTTCTTCGGCATTTTCCGCAAAATAGCGGGTGAGTGCCGCTTGGATTTCGGACTCAATACCTAGATAGGTGCGTACTTTAAAGCCGGTGGATAGGCCAATGGCCCGGGTCAGAAAGCTGTCTTGCGGCACGCCGGTCACTACAGTGAGTAGGCCGTCTTCTAGGCTATAGGGCAGAAAATTTTGTGTGTTGATGAAGTCTTGAGATAAACCCGGCACTTCAAGTAAGGTTTCTGGAAAGGCTTCGCTTTCAATGAGCGGGACGTTAAGGTGTTCTGCAAGGCTTTTAGCAACATCTTGTTCTGAGAGTAGTCCCAGCCGTACCAAAATGCGCCCCAGCATATCGCCCATTTCGGATTGGGCCAGCAAGCCGCGCTCAAGGTCGCGTGCAGAAATTTTATTCTGCGAAATCAGTAATTCGCCAAATTTCTTTCCAGAAGTCACTTCAGAGTCCATCTCATTAAAAATAGGTCGCTTGTGTAGAGCGTTAAACCCTGCATTGTATACGGCATTCTTGCTTTTTGTTTGTCGGGTGGGCGGATAAAAATGTTTCAGAACGTGAGCGTTTTTAGACTTTTAAAATCAAGCGGCGCTGTTGGCAAGAGGTTTGGCAGTTTGCGTTATAAAATGACGGCGCTTTTTTATAAGCGCGCTGTTCATTACGTGAGAGGCGCACCTTCAGGACATTAATATGACTCAGTTTGTACCCCGGACTTTTAATCTGCGTGCTACGCAAACCTTAATACAGCAGGGCGTGTCGCCTATCTTGGCGCGGATTTATGCGGGCCGGGGTGTGACGCATGCAGGCGAGTTGGAGGACGATTTAAAAAAACTATTGCCTTTTAATTTGCTCAAAGGGGCAGAAGAGGCCGCAAAAGTGCTCGCTGATGCCATTGCCGCGCAGGCGCATATTTTGATTGTGGCTGATTATGACTGTGATGGCGCAACAGCCTGTGCGGTCGGCATCAGAGGGCTGCGAGCCTTGGGGGCCAAGGTGAGTTACTTGGTGCCAGACCGCTTTAAGTTGGGCTACGGCCTGACCCCGGCTATTGTGGCACTTGCCGCAGAAATGTCGCCCAAGGTGTTGCTGACGGTCGATAACGGTATTGCTTCTGTTGAAGGCGTTGCGGCAGCGAAGGCTTTGGACATTACAACAGTGATTACGGACCATCACTTGCCGGGAGAGGTGCTACCCGATGCGCAGGTGATTGTGAATCCGAATCAGCCGGGCTGCGGTTTTCCGAGTAAAGCGTTGGCCGGGGTGGGGGTGATGTTTTATACGCTGCTGGCCTTGCGTGCCGAATTGCGCACACGTGGCACATTCAGCCGGATGCCTGAGCCCAATTTTGGGGACTTGTTGGATTTAGTTGCGCTGGGCACGGTGGCCGACGTGGTGAAGCTGGAGCACAACAACCGGATATTGGTCTCGCAAGGCTTAAAGCGCATGCGGGCGGGCAGGTTGTGCCCGGGTTTAAAAGCGCTGTTTTCCGTGGCCGGGCGGGATGCGCATTATGCCAACACGTTCGACTTGGGGTTTGCTCTGGGGCCACGCATTAACGCTGCGGGGCGTTTGTCGGACATGAGTTTAGGCATTGAATTGTTGATTACCGAGGATATGGACCGGGCTTTGCACATTGCTCAAATGTTAGATCAACTGAATCGAGAGCGGCGCAGTATTGAAGCGCAAATGCAAGAGGAGGCGCTTTTTAACCTTGCTGATTTTGACCCTGGCCATGCCAAAAGTATTGTGCTTTTTGAGGAAAGTTGGCATCAAGGTGTGGTGGGTATCGTGGCCGGGCGTATTAAAGAGCGTTTTTATCGTCCCACCATTGTTTTTGCCCGGGGAGAAGATGGCTTACTCAAAGGTAGTGGCCGTTCTATTGTGGGCATTCACATGCGTGATGTGCTCGACTGGGTGACCAAACAATCACCCAATCTCATCCCCCGCTTTGGTGGGCACGCCATGGCGGCCGGGCTGAGCTTGGCCGAACCAGATTTGGCTGAATTTACGCGCTTATTTGAAAGGGGCGTGTCGGTTTTGGCCGACCCCGAAGCGCTGACCCCGGTGCTAGAAACCGACGGCCAGCTTGAGCCCAGTCAGATGAATTTGCTCACGGCTAAAATGCTGGAGCAAGGTATTTGGGGGCAAGGTTTTGCTGCCCCGGTGTTTGAAGGTGTGTTTGCGGTGGAGCGTCAGCGCATTTTAAAAGAAAAGCATTTGAAGCTCACCTTGCGGCAAGGCAATACCAGCTTTGAGGCGATTTATTTTAATCACGCAGAGCCGGTGCCCGAGCAGGTACATGTGGCGTATAAGTTGGACGTAAACAGCTATAACGGCGCAGAAAATCTACAATTAATGCTGTCCGGACTCAACGGTGTTTAGGGCTAAGATTTGCTTGGACATTAGGATATTTTCGCGAGAGTACAGAGTTGTTTTAAATTATTTTAATGAGATAAGTCCATAAAAAAATCTGATAAAATACGGGGGCTTCTAGATTGTTTTACTTTTGCATAGATGAAAGACGGTCGCCATGTCAGATGCAGGATTTATCATTATCGGTTTGACGCTTGAGGGCAAGCCTTTTCGACCCAGTGATTGGCCTGATCGCCTGTGCGGCATTATGTCAGCCTTTGGCGCTGACAATCGGATGACATATTCGCCATATGTGCGCCCGGGCAGTACTTTTTAGGGAGAAAAAACGGTGATTGTAGATGGGCGTTTACGTACGCTGGATCCGTTGGCATTTGATTCTCTGATTCATTTTGCCAAGGATAATCATTTGCAAGTGGAAAATATCTAGGGCGCATCAACATAAAAATTAAACTGATGTACCAATAAAAACGGCAGCCTTCGCTGCCGTTTAGGTGTTCTGTTCAAAGTGGCTTAAGCCATTGCTTTTACAGCTGCAGATAGGCGGCTTTTGTGGCGCGCTGCAGCGTTTTTGTGCATGATATTTTTATCAGCAATGCTATCAATCGTGCTCATTGAAGCTTTGAACACTGCTTGAGCTGCGTTCTTGTCGCCAGCTTCCACAGCCTTGCGCACAGCTTTAATCGCAGTACGTAGGCGTGAACGCAAGCTTGCGTTGTGCGCACGTTGCTTGTTGTTCTGACGGACGCGCTTGCGTGCTTGTGCCGTATTGGCCATAGTAAATACATCCAAACTGAGTTAATAAGACCGAGGATTCTAGCAGCGCATTTTAAAGTGTGCAAGCCCTTGTGCGTTCGGTTGTCTATGAAGAAGCGTATTTAATTTGGCTTGTGTGATTTAGGGCATTATTGGAATGCAAAGTTTTATGCGAAAAAGGGGACTAAATTTTCCGTAAAACTGTGCTGCATGCTAGAATTTTAGCCCCAATAATGCCGGATGGTGACCACCATGTTTTCACGTGAACAGACTCTTGCGAAAGTTGACCCAGAATTGTGGGCCGCGATAGAAGCTGAAAATAAGCGCCAAGAAGATCATATTGAATTGATCGCTTCAGAAAACTATGTTAGCCAGGCTGTGCTTCAGGCACAGGGCTCTCAGCTGACTAATAAGTACGCAGAGGGTTACCCGGGCAAGCGTTACTATGGTGGTTGTGAGTATATTGATATTGTCGAAACACTGGCTATTGAGCGCACAAAAGCGCTTTTTGGTGCTGAAGCTGTCAACGTGCAACCTAATTCAGGTTCTCAGGCAAATCAAGCGGTGCTGATGGCATTTGCGAAGCCTGGTGATACGGTAATGGGGATGAGCTTGGCCGAAGGCGGGCATTTAACGCACGGCATGTCTCTGAACATGAGTGGTAAATGGTTCAACGTGGTTGCTTATGGCTTAAATGAGCAAGAAGAAATTGACTACGACGCAATGGAGCGTTTAGCGCATGAAACCAAGCCCCGGATCATTATTGCCGGAGCATCGGCTTATGCGTTGAAAATTGATTTTGAGCGTTTTGCAAAAGTCGCCAAAGATGTGGGCGCGATTTTTTGGGTCGATATGGCGCATTATGCTGGCTTGATTGCAGCCGGTTTTTATCCAGATCCTGTGCCGCACGCAGATGTTGTTACCACCACCACGCACAAAACATTGCGTGGCCCACGTGGCGGTATGGTTTTAATGAAGGCCGAGCACGAAAAAGCAATTAACTCCGCCATTTTCCCGGGCTTGCAGGGTGGCCCCCTTATGCATGTAATTGCGGGTAAAGCCGTGGCCCTAAAAGAAGCCTCTAGTCTTGCGTTTAAAGATTACCAAGAGCAGGTGCTTGCCAATGCGCGTGTAATGGCACGAGTGTTGGGCGAGGAGCGTGGCTTACGTATTGTGTCCGGTCGTACAGAAAGCCATATGTTCTTGCTGGATTTGCGTGCTAAAAAAATTACCGGCAAGTTGGCTGAGGCAGCATTAGGCAAGGCGCACATTACGGTTAATAAAAACGCCATTCCAAAAGACCCCGAGAAGCCATTTGTGACTTCTGGTATTCGCATCGGTACGCCAGCCATGACGACGCGGGGTTTCTCTGAGTTGGAAGCAGAGCGAATTGCTCATTTAATTGCAGACGTGTTGGATGCCCCGGAGGACGAAGCCAATCTGGCAAGGGTGCGTGCAAAGGTCAGTGAATTGTGCGCGAAATTTCCGGTTTATGGAAAATAACATTGACCGGGGTGGCATGGGTAACCATGCCGCAGTCTTATTGGTATGAAATGTCCTTTTTGCAATGATCCCAGCACACAAGTAACCGACACGCGAGAGAATGAAGACGGGGATATTGTTCGCCGTCGTCGGCGTTGCGTTGCTTGTGATAAACGTTTTACAACCTATGAACGGGTCGATTTAAAGCTGCCTCATGTGGTTAAGCGTAACGGTAACCGCAGTGAGTTTAGTCGGGAGAAATTGCTTTCAAGCATGAAGCTTGCGCTACGCAAACGCCCGGTAGCGCTAGAGGCAGTTGAGGCTGCTGTGGCTAGAATTGAAGAGCGCCTGCTCTCCATGGGGGAGGGCGAGGTACAGAGCGTTAAAATAGGCGAACTGGTTATGCGCGAGCTTAAAAAGCTCGATAAAGTTGCTTACGTACGCTTTGCATCGGTTTACCGTAATTTTGAAGACATTGATGAGTTTTCACGGGTCATCCGGGAAGTAACCCCTAAAAACAGCCGTAGTTCAGACCATGATGCTTAATTTGGCGTTTTCGCCACCGCAAGCGCAAGACGCTCAGTGGATGCATCGAGCTTTGGCTTTGGCAGAAAAAGGGCTCTGGACAACAAGTCCCAATCCCCGCGTGGGCTGTGTCATTGTTGATGCTCAACAAAATTGTGTTGGCGAGGGCTGGCACGAAAAGGCTGGGCAGGCTCATGCAGAAGTTATGGCGCTTCGGCAAGCAGGCCTTGCAGCCCGGGGTGCGACTGCCTACGTTACTTTAGAGCCCTGTGCGCACTTTGGACGCACGCCGCCTTGTGCGCAGGCCCTAATTCAGGCTGGCGTTAGCCGCGTGGTGGCAGCGTTGCAAGACCCTAATCCTCTTGTAGCCGGCAAAGGCTTTGCGCAGCTGATTGATGCAGGCATCTCCTGCACCGTTGGTGTAGAGCGCGAACTTTCACATGAACTTAATATTGGTTTTATTCAGCGCATGACGCATGCCCGGCCTTGGGTGCGGCTCAAGGCAGCGGCGAGCCTAGATGGGCGCACGGCTTTGGCAGACGGGCGTAGTCAGTGGATTACCAGTTCAGAGGCCAGGCAAGACGGGCAGCTCTGGCGCGCCCGGGCTTGTGCCATTTTGACTGGGGTTGGCACTGTTTTGGCAGACAACCCACAGATGAATGTACGCTTGCCCGGCGCCAGCCGCCAGCCTTGGCGTGTGGTGGTAGACAGTCATTTTCGTACGCCCCCAGCCGCCCAAATTGTGAATGAATATGCCTGGATTATTGGCACACACCCCAATGCTGAGCGCGAAGCCGCGTTGCAAGCACGTGGTGCACGTACGCTTCATATGCCGGGCGCAGGTGGGCGGGTTGATTTAAACACCATGCTCACGTATTTAGCAGAGCAACAAATTAATGAGTTGCATGTTGAAGCCGGTAGTGTGCTCAATGGCGCGCTTATCGCGCAAGCTTGCGTGGATGAAATACTGCTTTATCTTGCCCCTAAATTGTTAGGGCATACCGCACAAGCGTTGTTTCAGTTTCCTGCTTTATCAGATCTAAATCTTGCCCCGGCCTTAAGTATTAAAAGCATGGCACCAATTGGCCCGGATTGGCGCGCGCTTGCGCGTACAAAATCGTTGGCATAAGTGCCTTAGTTTTAGTCTAAGGGCTGCAAAATTTCTGTTTAGCTGACGGTATTCTGTGCATGCTGGCGGCCAGTACGTTCAATTTCGCAACGTAATTGACATTAATACGGCAAAATACCTCATTTCCCATAATGTTTCTTTGGGCTTTTGGTGTAGAGGTGATTTATGCAGACAAAAAGTTTGGGTTTTATCGATACTACACGCGCTTTAGCTGCGTTTTTTATGGTATTTACCCATGTTGTGGGCCTTTATAGTACTAACGCAATTGCAGAGCACTCTTTTTTTGGGAAAGCGATCGGTTTGCTGGGCGAAGCGCCTGCCGCCCCGGTGTTTATGGTGGCTATGGGTATATTGTTTTCTTATAAAGGCAAAGCAGATTTTCATTTAAATATCAAACGCGGCATCAAGTTACTTTTTAAAGGATATGCTCTTAATATTGCCCGCATAATCTTGCCCGGTTTAGTTTTTCTATTGTTTTTAATTTTTGAATCTTCGCATTCAGGGGGGCAAGACAATTTGGGTTCAGAAATGAGTAAAAAGGCATTAGACAGTATTTTTGTGATTGATATTTTGCATCTGGCCGGTTTGTCTTATATTGTTTTATCTGTTTTTCAGAAATTGGGTTTAAAAAATTACAGCATTGTTTTTGTTATGACGGCGGTGGCTTTTATATCGCCTGTTATTTGGGGGATGGGGACTTCACTTCCGTTTATAGGCCGGGGATTTGATTTGCTGTGGGGCACCGGTGGAGAGCAGGTATCGTTTCCGCTTTTCCCGTGGATTGTTTATCCCTTACTAGGGATGATATTGGGCAATATCTACCGTGACCCGCTCAAGCTAACGCCGCGTACTATGCTATATCAGGCCGGGCTTGGAGGGGTGCTGGCGGCTATTGGCCTGGTTATGGCATTGGGCAATTGGGAATACCATTTTGGCGATTATTGGCGAACAGGCCCGGGTGGTTTATTTGTTTATACTGGGTTTGTGCTGATTTGGCTTTCGTTGTTTTTTTTATTGAATGATTTTATTCCTTCTTTTTTTGCAGAGTTTTTCCGGTTTGTCAGTCGGAATATTACGAATTTTTATATCACTCAATGGCTGATTATTTCCATAGGAATTGTTTTTGTAGAAGAAGATAAGCTTGGCATGCTGCCTACTATTTTTGCAATCTCTGTTGTATGTGCCATGACTGTTTTGATATGTCGTTTTCTTCAAAAAAAGAATATAAATTTTTAGAATAATTTAATATTTGTTTAAGTTGTATTTAAATAAACAGCTATATGAATGTGCTGTATGTATTTTATGAGCGGAAAATTGATTGTCTAAAGGGATTTGGCGTGGTTGGGCAGGAAAATATATAGGGTGATTGCGGAGTTTAAGGAATATTATTCCACTAGAACCCTTAAGAACTTGAATGGTTTTGAAGCAGAAGGGAAATAATGATGATTGAAAATAAGAGTCTTTATGATGATATCAGTTTGGTGGAAGGTGCTTATACGGATTATTGGAAAAGAACATGATAGGGTTAATTATAATTTTTTTGGTGGGTGGCTTATTTTTGAGCATTATTTTGCTCACCTTACTATCAAGGTTTTTATTTAAGTTTGCGGCCCAAAAACTGGGGTGTTCGCCCAAGAATATTCGCCGCTGGTCTTGGGTGGGGGTGGGGTTGGTGTTAGTGCCTTTGATTGGAGAGGGGATTAGCGTTCATTTTTACCATGATTACTTGTGCCGTAATAAAAGCGGTTTTTTCCAGTACGTAAGTCCGGAAGCCTGGTTAGAGAAAAATCCAGAGATGCGCGGCCAGCTTGTACGTTACACGGACAAGGAGGAGGAAGAAGGCTATAAAGCAGAAACTCAGCAAACGAGGAGTATGAGTAAAGAGGCTCGCAGAAGGTGGGTGAAGGCCAGAGGTGGGGCTGGCGGATTTTATTACAATGCGCGTTTTATGACGGGTATTCTTATTACTAAAAAAGGCCTGGGGGTGTTTGAGGTGTCTCGCAGATTATTGGATAGGAAAACTCATGAGGTGATTGCGGAGTCTAGGGAGTATTAGCCCGTGCCTTACTCAAGCGGCCGAAGATTCTGATCTTCGACGAGGCAGTCTCGAATCTGGATCAACAGACCGCCGAGCATTTTGCGCAGACCATCAACCGGCTCAAGGGCAAGGTGACGATGATCTTTATCACCCACCAGGTGCCCAAGGGCTTGCAGGTGGATGAGGTGGTGAATATGGGGCAGCATGCGATGAGCATGCATGTAGTCTCGACAGCCTCATGAAATCGGCGATCAGGAACAGGACCGAGTGCTCGGCCGGACGCGACAGAACACGCATTTACAAATATCGAGATTGAAATACAGGAGCATCGCCATGGCTTTTAAGAATGAATACGTCCCCGAAGCGGATTACGAAAAATACGACATGAAAAAAGTGTGTGCAGAGCACAACCAACCTCTCGGTCGAGACAGGCATATTTGGTTTGAATACTGGACTGTCGACCGCGAGAAAGATGCGTTTCTGGTCTGCATACATAGTCATCGCGAAGATAACTTCCGAGGCTACGCCTTCTACTGGAAGGGCGAGTGGATGTTTTTTGATATGCGGCCAATTGACAGCAAATACGACCAAACACGCAATGCCTATTGGTTCCGGGCATTAGTAAAGGGTTTTACCGTACCGGATCGACTCATTGCGCAGCGCGAGACAGTAATAGCTGACCTGAAAGAGGCGCTCACCACCAGAGATACTGTGGATGGCATTGTCACTGATCGGTCCAGCACAATCGAATTCATCTCGGAGTAACGAACATGACCTTTACAACCGATATCGAAGCTCTTGAGGCGCTGTCCAAGGTCAAGGCCACCCAGACCGACATCCTTCCAGCAGCCGCCCTGATAATTTGGACAGTTTTCAAGCAATACGTTTTTGGAATTATAGGGATGGGTGTTCCAAAAAAGCGCCTTCTATACATGTTTTTACCGAGAAAGATTTTTTACCTTATATTGAAACGGAGAGAAAGTAATTATGCTTAAAAACAAAGATCTTTATGACGATGCCAGTTTAGCGGAAGGAGTTTGTACAATTTTTTGAAATAGTAAAATGACGAAAGTGGGCAAAGATGTTGTAGAAATTGTGTGTGTTGGGTTAGTTTGGGGTGGGGTTTAAGTGTTTGAAGGTGGTGAGTTCAAGGTTGTGTGCTTTGAGTAGATGGGGCCATGCGTTACTGGCGAGATATGCGTATTCGGCTGCACGTGGTTCGGAGAAGGGGTCGGCCTGTCTTAAGGCGGCATCAACTTCTGCAGGGTGCACGTGTACGATGGGGTGCGTGCCAAGGTGGGAGATAAATCGGGGCATTTGGGTGGCAAAGTTTTGAGCACTGTTTAAAACGTAGGTGCCAGAAAATCCTTCGTTCATTTGAAATCCGCTTGTGTGTGCAAGGGCGGCAAACCGTTTGCCCAGTGAGCTAATGAGAGCGGTTTTTCCAAGCGCTATGCCCCGGGCGTAGATGCGAGGTAAGGGTTCGTAGCAGTTGCGCACATAGGGTAGGTGGCCTGCATAGCGCGTTTGCAGGAGCTGAAGGAGGATTTCTCGCACGCCGGGGAGCACGTGGACATGTTGGTGGCCGTCTACATAATCTGGCGCCGCGCCCCAGTGGACTTCAAAGGCGTCGAGCTGGGCGCTGATTTCTGCTTGTAGGGCGGCCGGGGAGAGTTTGCCCATGTAACTGTGTAGGATGAGGGTGCCCAGTGGCAAAAAACGCCCTGTGTGGCTGAGGCTCGGGGCCGGGGTAAGTGGGGCGTAGTGTGTGAGTGTTAGGTGTAGGCCGACATCTGCCGGACTTTTGGCGAGGGCCTGGCGCAGCTTGGGGGCGTCTTCTGCCCAGGCGGGGCATAGGCTCATAACGCTGGTGGCGGAAAGTGCACCCTGTTGAATGAGTTGTATGATGGCGCGGTTTACGCCGGCGCTCAGTCCAAAATCGTCCGCGCATGCGATGAGTTTTTTTGTTTCATAAAAGGCCACGTTTCATTGGCTCCTGTACAATCTTCCAGCTTTTAAATTATCGCTTCTTATTTTCTTGAGTCTAAACTATTGTGTTTCAGAATAACCCATTTCTTTTATCTGTGATTGTGCCTTTGTATAACGAGAGCGGATCGCTCCCGGCCCTACACCAACGCCTGACACAGGTGCTGGCGCAGCTTGCTGTTAAAGATTATGAAGTTGTGTTTGTGGATGATGGTAGCCGAGATGCGACTTTTGCCGGGGTGAAGGCTTTAAGTGAGCAAGATTCGCATATCAAGGCCATTCGGTTTGCTCGTAATTTTGGTAAAGAGGCGGCGATGTTGGCCGGGCTGCGTGCGGCGAAAGGCCAAGCCGTTGTGTTGATAGATGGGGATTTGCAGCACCCCCCGGAGTTGATCCCACAAATGGTGGCGGCATGGCAGCAAGGGTTTAAGATGGTGACGGCAGTGCGCCAGTCTCGCAACACTGACCCGTGGTTGCGCAGAAAATTAACAGGGATTTTTTATAGATTTTTTGCGATGATTTCAGAAGTCAGGCTTGAAGAAGGCGGTGGGGACTTTAGGTTGTTTGATCGGCGCGTGGTGGATGCTATTTTGTCTATGCCGGAACGCAACCGCTTTATGAAGGGTATTACCAGTTGGGTAGGCTTTGAGCACACAACTTTGCCCTTTGAGCCTGAAAGCCGGGCGGCGGGCCAGTCTTCTTTTAATTTGATTGGTTTGGTGCGTTATGCGTTTGACGGTATCTCCGCTTTTTCAACCATGCCGCTTAAAATTTGGTCCGGCATTGGCGCGGTGATGGCGCTTATATCTTGCTTATACGGTGCATTTCTAGTGATTAAAACCATCGTATTAGGGATTGATTTACCCGGTTATGCTTCTTTAATGGTTTCTATCTTATTTTTGTCTGGCTTGCAGTTGATTAGCTTAGGGGTGTTGGGAGCTTATATCGGAAGAGTATTCACGGAAGTTAAAGCCCGGCCTGTGTATTTAGAAAGTGACAGAGTTGGCTTTGAATCTTCCCCTCGTGAGCCTTAAGGAAAAAACGGGTATATGCATATGCGTTTAACGGAACGTTTTGCCAAGGGGCTGACGGGTGCGCTTTTCGTCTTATTAGTGCTTTTTTGTTTATTGACCTACCGGCAACACGGCATTTCAAATGATGAAGAAGTTCAGCATATTTATGGCCGACTGCTGCTGGATTTTTATGGCAGTTTTGGGGCGGATAAGAGCGCTTTTCAGTATAAAAATCTTTACCTTTACGGTGGTTTTTTTGACGTTATTGCCGCTGCCATAGAGCGTTTTGGGGGTATGGCTTCGCCTTGGGAAACGCGCCATTTGTTGTGTGCTGTTTTCGGTTTATATGGCATGTGGGGCGTTTATTCCTTGGCTAAGCTTGCAGGGAATGCCTGGGTGGGGTTTTGGGCGGTTCTCTTTTTATGTGTGACCGGGGCGTGGTCAGGCACTTTGTTTACACATACCAAAGATGTGCCCTTCGCTGCGTTTATGACGTGGGCGCTTTATTACAGCGCGCGTGTGTTGGAAGACTTCCCGAATCTTCGCCTGCCAATGGTTTTAAGGCTCGGCGCGGTGGTTGGTTGTGCCTTTGGTTTGCGTGTGGGGGCGTTGTTTGCGGTTTTCTATTTTGGTTTAGGGCTGGTTTTTTGCGCCTGGATGTCCCCTAACCGCGTGCAGAGTTTTAGGATAGCCTTATTAAAAGCGTTACCTGGGGCGCTGCCCATTTTTTTGTTAACAGCCGTATTCTGGCCTTGGGTGGTGCAATCCCCCGGCAATCTTTTGGAGGCCATTACCTCTTTTTCCCATTTCGCTTTTGAATTGCATACGCTTTTAAATGGGCAGGATTTGTTGATTTCGGATTTACCGGGGGATTACTTAAGCCTGTATCTTGCTGTGAAATTGCCTGAGCTGGTGATTTTGGGGATGGTTTTTGCAGTATCGCTGGCATGCTTGAATATGCGCCGGTGTGCCTATGGGCAAGTGGCTATTCTTGCGCGCGTGTTAACAAGTTTAGCTTTCTTTTTCCCGGTGGTTTATACGTTACAGGCTGCCCCGCCGCTTTATAACGGCCTACGCCACTTTACCTTTGTTTTGCCCCCAGCATGCGTGCTTGCGGCTTTGGGGTGGTGGGCCGTGTGGCGAGCCTGCGCGCATCGTCAAGGCGTGCGCTGTGCGCTAGGGGCCGGGGCCGCTGTGCTCTTTATGATGGTTGCGATCCCTTTGTACAGACTTCATCCTTATACCTATGCTTATTTCAACCAGTTTGCTGGTGGCACCCGGGCTTTAGGGAGTGGGCAGTGGGAGACGGATTATTGGTCTTCTAGTTTGCTAGAGGGGAGTTTGGCGTTGAATGCGTTTATTCAAAAAGAGGCCGTGCCGCCCAAGCCTTGGTTGGTTGCGGTGTGCGCAGAGGCGCAGCAAGTGAGCCCTTATTTAGATGCGCGCTACTTTGTGATTAGTAAAGATTGGTATAACGCAGACTTTTTCCTTTCCGGCACCCATATGAGTTGCGATAAAGCCATGCAAGGTAAGGAAATTGCCATGGTGACACGCGCAGATATGACGCTGGCGGTGGTTAAAGACCGGCGCGCCTTAGTGACGGTGCAAGAGCGCACGCCACGTTAAGGCGCGGTTGTTTGCTTTAGCTTTGTAGTAGAGCAGAAACTTCTTCAGGCACGGGGGCGTAAGCGCCGGGGTGGGAGGCCACTTTAGCCGCCGCTGCGGCAGCGTAGCGAATGTGGTCTGCCGCAGAAGCTTCTGGGGCATTCAGTAGGCTGGCCATCCAAGCGCCCATGGCTGCGTCGCCGCAGCCTACCGTGTCCGCAACAGCTACTTGAAAGGCGGGCTGTGTTAGGCGTTCGCCTTCCGGGGTAAGAAGCGTCATCCCCTGGCTGCCTTGGGTCAGTAAAATCTGCGCTTGTGGGGCGATGCGTCGCAGCTCGCTTAAGGCTTCTTCTGTGTTCAATGCGGGAAAAAGTTGGGCAAGGTCTTCATCCGAAACTTTAATGTAGTGCGCGATTTGTGCAACGGCTTGAAAGTTTGGGAAATACGTAGGCGTTGCCATCAGTTTGCGTAGATTGGGGTCAAACGCAATTTTCTTTCCGACCGCAGCAGCCTCTCTCGCTAGAGCGATTAAATGCCGGGCCAAAGGGTCCCGCGCTAGACTGATGCAGCCAAAGTGCAGAACCTCTGCCGCAGCGAGCCAGCCTTCGGGCAGGCGTGAGGGGTCGAAGTAAAGATCTGCGCTGTCATTTCCAATAAAAAAGTATTCTGGCGGTGTGGTACTGGGCACGATGGCCAGTAGGGGAGGGCGATCAACTTGCTGAATGAAACGGTCGTCGAGCCCGGCTTCAATGGCTTTTTCACGTAGCTCGTTACCAAATAGATCTTGGCTAACCGCACCGCCCCACGCAGAGGGCAGGCCCAGCCGGGCTGCAACACGGGCGACATTCCAGCATGCGCCGCCCGGGCATGCACGCCAGCGACCATCAGATTCGCGGATAAAGTCGGTGAGGGCTTCACCGAAAACAACAAAGCGGGGTAAAGGAGCACTCATAGTCAATCATCTCGTAATAGTAGAAGGTATGCTCAAAGTGTAGCCTTTTAGTTTGAGCTTGACCACTTGGACGTGCTGGGCGTTGTGGCTTTGTTGTGTTGTTTATGTAAATTAAATGAGTGCTTATGAAAAAATATAGAATGCGCGCTGAGAATGCCGGTGGCTAATATTAATTTTAGGAGGGGGTGTTATGTTCAAGCTTAAATCTATTATGTCCAAGGGTAAATCTATTAAGCGATCTGAGGCCGATTTGAAAGCAAAGTTTGAGCGGCTTGGCGTGGATGAAGTAGATTACTGTGTGAGTGATGAGTTGGAAGAGGGGAATCCCCGGCTTGCACCGTTAGTTATGTTTCACGAGATTTGGCAAGGTGCATTGCGTAAGGGAGATACGCAGTGGATTGAAGCGAGTCTCGCGCATTTTGAGAACCGTAAGAAATTGACCGGGGCGGCAGGCGCCATGTGGGCAGAAGAAGATGATTTTTTGCAGGCGTTATTGGCGGTTCGTGCTTCTGGTATTGATTTGAAGCACATTACGACCATCGCCCGGCGTGCGCAAACGAATTTGCTATATGGCGCAGCACATACCTTGTCAGGTGCTCACTCGGATGATCCTTTATTTCAGGATGTTCACTGGGCCGCTTTTGAGACGGATGAGAGGGGGGAACCCCTGCGTAAAATGGCGTGCTTGGCAGAGTACTGTGGCTTGGTGGAACCTGATCGGGATGCGAGTTAAGCCGCGCAGCTTGACGCCGGGCTTTGCTTGGGCTGGTGGGTATTGCCCGGTTTGATCCATACGGAGGTTGATTGGCGTATGGATCCATTGGCCGGGGAGTTGAGACTTTTACCTTAGCTGGCGGTTTGGCTTTGGGCCAGGAAGAGGTCGTAGGCCGGGTTGTTGGATTCTTCAACATACCGGTAGCCGAGGGTTTTTAAGAATTGCTCAAAGTCTTTTTGGTCTTGCGGGGGGACTTGCATGCCCACGAGTACGCGCCCGTAGTCCGCGCCGTGGTTGCGGTAGTGAAAGAGGCTGATATTCCAGTCACTACGCAGGGCGCTTAAAAAGTTCATGAGGGCGCCGGGGCGCTCTGGGAAGGTAAAGCGGTAGAGCTTTTCATGGGTGACGGCGCCGGGGGCTCGACCGCCAACCATGTAGCGCACGTGGGTTTTGGCCATTTCATTGTCGGTGAGGTCGATGGCAGGTAAATTGTGGCGCTTGAGTTGTTCGATGAGTTTGGCCGTTTCGGCCCGGTTTTGAAGCGTAACGCCCACAAAGATGTGCGCTTGTTTTTGATCGGCGTAGCGGTAGTTAAATTCGGTGATATTGCGGCTGCCTAGCAAAGAGCAAAACTTTTTAAAGCTGCCGGGCTGTTCTGGAATAGTCACGGCAATGACGGCTTCGCGCTGTTCGCCAAGTTCTGCACGCTCGGCTACAAAACGCAAGCGGTCAAAATTCATATTGGCGCCGCTGGCAACGGCAATGAGTGTTTTCCCTTTAAGCTTGTGGCGCCGGGCGTATTCTTTTGCACCGGCTAAGGCGAGCGCCCCGGCCGGCTCTAAAATGGCGCGGGTGTTCTCAAATGCGTCTTTAATGGCGGCGCAGATGGCGTCGTTGTTTACGACGACCATTTCATCCACCAAGCTTTTGCATAGACGGAAAGTTTCTTCTCCGACTTGTTTGACGGCAGCACCGTCGGCAAAGAGGCCAACTCTCTCTAATGTAATACGCTCGCCTTTAGCAAGGGATTGCGTCATGGCGTCAGCGCCTTCGGCTTCAACACCAATAATTTTAATTTCAGGGCGAAGGCGTTTAACAAGCGCTGCGACGCCAGAAATTAAGCCGCCCCCGCCAACGCAGCAAAAAATAGCTTCGATGGGGTCTGGATGGGCGCGTAGGATTTCTAAGCCAATGGTGCCTTGACCGGCAATAACATCAGGGTCGTCAAAGGGATGAATGAAAGTGAGTTTTTCTTGTTTTTCGAGTTTTTTGGCGTGGGCGTAAGCGTCTGAGTAGGATTCTCCCGCTAAAACGACTTCTCCCCCCCGGGCGCGGACGGCGTCTACTTTAATCTGTGGGGAGGTTTCTGGCATGACGATAACGGCACGTGTTTTAAGCTTTGCTGCGGCTAAGGCAACGCCTTGTGCGTGGTTGCCGGCGGAGGCACAGATGACCCCTCGTTCAAGCGCAGTGCGAGAGAGGTTGACGAGCCGGTTATAAGCGCCGCGCAGCTTAAAGCTGAAAACGGGTTGCGTGTCTTCTCGTTTAATCCAGAATTGGTTGTTGAGCCGTTCAGACAGGGCCGGGGCGTGTTGTAGTGGGGTGTCTATGGCGACATCATATACACGGGCAGTGAGTATTTTTTGCAGGTAATCGTATGGAGTAGTTGCAGGCATGGCGTGAGTGAAAATAAATGAAAGCGCAAAGCATAGCAGAGCTTGCATGCTTACATACTTCGTCTGAGCCTTAGTGTGGCTTTATTCTGTGCGTAATGCGTCTACGGGGTTTAGTTGTGCAGCATTTTTGGCGGGTAAAACGCCCGCGATAAGCCCAATTAGGATTGCGCTGATTTCTGCACCGATAACGTAAGACCACGGGATGCTGATGGGTAGGCTAGGGTGTAGGCCGGCCAGCAGAGCCAGCGCGCAACCTAGGGTTAGACCCAATAAACCACCCAGCGCGGCTAAAACGGTCGCTTCTGCTAAAAAGAGCCCCAAAATAGCACGTTGAGAAGTCCCGAGCGAAACCAAAAGGCCAATTTCAGCCGTGCGCTCTGATACGGCAATGGTCATGATGGCCACAATGCCGACGGCGCCAACAAAAAGGGAAATGCCACCCAGCGCCGCAACGGCCGCAGTAAGAATGTTGAGAATACGCGAGAGGCTTTGGAGCATATCGTCTTGCGTGAGGATGTTGAAATCCTCCCGCCCATGGCGCTGGGTGAGGAGTTTTTTAGCCTGATTGGCCACTTCAGCGCCTTTTGCGTCTGCGCGGTAAGACAGGGCAATTTTCAATAGGCCGCTTTGGTTGAACAAAGATTGCGCCCGGGCGGTGGGGATATAAACCGCATCATCCAGATCAATCCCCAAAAATTGCCCCTTGGCTGCCATGATGCCGATAATGCGGTAGCGCTCTGTGCCAATGCGTAGCGTTTCGCCCAATGCGTTCTTATCGCCAAAAAGCTCTGTTTTGACTTTGCTGCCCAACACCACAAAAGCGCGTGCTTGTTTGAGGTCTTCATTGGGCAGGAATTGGCCCACGCTGGTTTTCATGGCGTAGACCTGCTCCATGCCGTGACTTACCCCATTGATGCTGACGCGGCGCACCCGGCCTTGGGCGCTGACTTCGGCATTGCCACTGGCAATGGGGGTGAGCGCGGTGACATCGGGGAGTTTTTCCAACGCCAGTGTGTCGTCTAAAGTCAATTCCCGGGCGGTGCTTGGAATGCCGGGCGGGCCACCCCGGGCGTCTTTGCGGCCGGGGTTGATTTCGATGACTTGCGTGCCAAATTGCGTAAATTCATTTAAGACAAATTGGTGCAGCCCCTCTCCGAGTGCGGTTAAGAGAATGACCGCGCAAATGCCGACCGCAATGCCTAACAGGGTAAGAAAGCTGCGTAATTTGTGCGCGCCGAGCGCAGAGAGAATCAGACGCAAAAAGTCTCGAAGGGGCATAAATAACAGGCTTAGGACGTCGCCAAGGCGGTAAAGGCTGCGGTGACTTCTGGCGGCGCTTGGACAAGCTCAATCAATACACCTTCCCCGCTAATGGGAAATTCTTCATTGCCCTTGGGGTGCAAAAAGGTGATATCAAACCCGGCCGCGCCTTTGCGAATGCCGCCGGGCGCAAAACGCACGCCTTGCGCGCTGAGCCAGTCAACAGCGGCGGGTAAATCGTCAATCCACAGGCCGATGTGATTCAGTGCTGTGGTGTGAACGGCAGGTTTTTTAGCCGGGTCAATGGGCTCCATTAGATCAACTTCTACTTTGAAGGCGCCGTTACCCAGCGTGCAAATGTCTTCATTCACATTTTCACGTTCAGAACGAAAATGCCCGGTAGGTGCTAAGCCGAGCATGTCGACCCAGAGGGTTTTGAGTGCGTTTTTATCGAGTGCGCCAATCGCGATTTGTTGAATACCGAGAACTTTAAAGGGCCGGGGCGTTGAGGGCATGGGGGTATTCCTTGAATGGAGTAGGTTGGCTTTTTAAGTGTGCGCCGATGCGCGAGTGCTGTGTTACTGGGTCAAAAAATATTTAGGAGTACCGTCACCAGGCTTGTTTTAATGAGCCCGGCCGGGTGACGAGCCGGTTGATGCTTTAATTAACAAAACAGGCGCCGGGGTTACGCCTGTTTCTGAATGCTTATTCTGCATCTGCACTACCGGGGCGCTCCCCTTTTTCATAAACGATATTGGCGCGTCCAACGATAAGCGTATCGAGCATGCCAATGGCCGCGGCATCTTTTTTGGTGTAAGGCAGTTTGTGGAGTATGTAGCGCATGGCGTTGAGGCGGGCGCGTTTTTTACAGTCTGATTTAACCACGGTCCAAGGCGCGTCAGCGGTGTCAGTATGGAAGAACATGGCTTCCTTGGCCTTGGTGTAGCCGCTCCATTTGTGTAGCGAAGCGACGTCAATAGGGGAGAGTTTCCACTGTTTGAGCGGGTGATTCTCGCGTTCTTTAAAGCGTCTGAGTTGCTCTTCTTTGCTCACGGAGAACCAGAATTTAATGAGGCAGATGCCGCTTCTGACCAAGTTGCGCTCAAACTCCGGGGTTTGGCGCATAAATTCATTATATTCCTCGTCCGTGCAAAATCCCATTACGCGCTCAACCCCGGCGCGGTTGTACCAAGAGCGGTCAAACAGCACAATTTCGCCGGCGGTGGGCAGATGAGAGATGTAACGCTGAAAATACCATTGTCCTCTTTCAATTTCAGAGGGTTTTTCTAGTGCAACAACGCGCGCACCCCGGGGATTGAGGTGTTCCATAAAGCGCTTGATGGCCCCGCCCTTACCGGCCGCATCACGCCCTTCAAAAATAATGACAACGCGCTGCCCGGTTTCCTTGACCCAAGCTTGAAGTTTTAGCAACTCCACTTGGAGGTGATACTTCATCTTTTCGTAGCGCTTGCGGGAGAGCAAGTTTTTGTAAGGGTAGGCACCGTCTCGCCAGTTTGGATTGAGTTCTTCGTCTGGGTTAATGGGCTTTTCTGCTTTGATGACGTGTTGGCTCAGTGCACGTTGGAGCACTCTTATATCATCGGGAGAGGTGCCGCCCAGGAGGGTCTTCAGTGTTTCTTGAACGGCTTCGGGCTCGCCACTTTTACGTGCACGCGCTAGGATGTCTTTAACCGCAACTGATTTGCTGGCATGTGCTGCGTTAATGGATTCTTTTTGTTCAAAATCTGCGATTTTAGCCGGGGTGAGCTTAGGCGCGGTGTCTCCTGCTTGTGCTGGACGGATATTTTTAGGGGTGGGAGCGCTGTTTTTTTTTTGCACGCGTTTGTGAGCCAGGGCGTTTTGGATTAGTTCTGCTGGGGGTGTCAGCCATTTTTGTCTCCTATAAGTGCTCTCTACGGTTTGGAAAGTATTTTTAGTGCAAAACGAATGCCATCCGAAACATTGGCTTCTGCCGGTAGATTACGCGTTGCCAGCAGCGCCTCCTTCTCATTGTATCCCAAAGCAATTAGCGCTTGTAATACGTCCGTATGGGTATTTTCCAAAGCCGGGGTATTGGTTTTTTGTGCCAGGCCACTGAGTTGAGGCAGGCGTTTTTGAAAGCTGTCTTTTAGTTCTAGCAGTAGGCGTTCCGCTGTTTTTTTGCCAATGCCGGGAATTTTAATAAGGCGGGCACTGTCTTGTAAGGTGATGCATTGAGCTAATTCAGTTACAGAGAGGCCGGAAAGAATGCCCAGTGCAGTACGTGCGCCAATGCCCGAAACTTTAATTAATTGTTCAAAGGCAATTTGTTCTGCCAGACTTGAAAAACCGTACAAAAAATGGCCATCTTCTCGAATAGCAAGGTGAGTAAATAGTGTGGCGCTTTGCCCGGTGGCCGGCAGCTCATAGAATGTGCTCATCGGCACGGAGACTTCATAGCCCACGCCGTGGACGTCTAACACAATTTTAGGGGGCGCTTTTTCAAGCAAGATGCCGTGTAGTCGCGCAATCATAAGGATGCTCTGTTTAAGGAAAAGAGCATTATCTTAGTTTATGTTTTACTGTACTAGGGTTTGTTAGTACAGTAGGAAAATTCAACAAACAGTTAGTTATCGGCTGCAGGGCCACCTTTGTTCATTAGTTAGTTTACCGGGAAGAAAACTCTCGATCCGTCGCTATTGTTCATGAGTAGGCATTTGTCTATCCATTGATTACATTTAAATTTCAGAATGTAAACATAAATCAGACATTGTGAACAGGCCCCAGGATGTGTTCGCAGTAAGTCAATATTTATGCGGCGGAATATTCGCCAGAGTCCCTGTAGCTTCGATATCTTGGATTAATTGGTCGCTATCGTAAGCCTGTGACACAGCTATCATAGCAGTTGCATGAATGCTAACGGCCAAGGTTTTATTCTTTGTAATATTGGCTATTTGCCCGATTTGTTTTTCTTGTTTAAAGACTGATATAACCAGCCGCCGACATAGAGCGATGCACTCATCGTAATCAAAGCTAAGACTCTAGCAAAAGAGTTGCTGTCAGATAAATCAAACAATAAAACTTTGCCTGCTGCGGCCGCAAAAAATAGTAATGCAGACCGTCCAAGCATTTTGTCCCTAACTTTAATTGCGAGCGATAATAATGCTACACCGCAAAAAGCCCAGATTGCCGATAAATAGATGCTGTGTGTTATCCAACTGGGTTCTACGCAAAGTAGAGTAAAATGCCCAACATACAGCAAAATAAAAGAGTTCGTGGCAATCTCAGGGATTTTTCGGCATCTCCAATAAGCGCCATAGAGTGATATAGCATATAAAAATAGTGCTAAAGTTTGCAAAGTAATTTCTAATGAAAAACGGGAAAATCGTATGTTTATTAGCATAAAGTAGCCGCCTAAAAATACAGCAGCAAATACAAAATGCATAGGTAATAAAACATCTAAGTGTTTAAAAGCGCTCTTCCCCAGTAGCAAATAAACAAGAGCAAACCCTAAGCCCGCCCAGGGTAACCAAGAATTACCCATCATCCCAAAAAAGATAGCATGGACAATTACTAAGGCATAATAACAGCTTACAATTTGAGCTCCATTCTGTATTGTTTGAGTGTTTTTGATATAGTGGCGGCCCACTGCATAAAACCCAAAAACAACGGCTCCACTTGCTAATGAAACATAGTTGGCTAATGCAGGGTGATTCTCTTTTAAAAAAACATACTCGATATAATAAAATAAAATTAAAATAATGCCATGTGAAAATGCTTCATCTTCTTTTATTGGGAGTCGTTTTTTAATACTAAAAACAACTGTAGTTACTGAAAAAATTAAAAATTGGATAAATTGAAATAAAGCTGCTTGCATCCATTCTGTTCTGAAATTTAAATCAACTTCTACAGTAAAACTCAAAATAGCTAAATATGCCGGCAATAAATAAGTTAAACGACGTTCTTCTTGTAAGGCACAAAATGAAAAGAATAAGTTCCAGACTGAATAATAGAGCATCAAATTCAGTAAATGCTCGTATTGAGCATGAACCAGCATCGGCGATATATAAACGCCTAATGCAGACAAAATCATGTAGACCGTTTTTTTGTAGTACCGCCCTAACCAAATGCCTAATAAGCTAGTTATTGCTACCAAAATGAGTGCTGACAGCGATGGTATAAGGTGATAGACCAGGTGCGCAAAGAACGTTGCTAAATGCAGTACTACCAAGGCTACTGCCGGCAAATATGCCGCGTAGTGTTGGTCTTTTTTATGCAGAAAGAATCCTGAAGTAATTAATAATACCGCGCTTAGATAGCCTAGCATCACTTGCCGAAAGGGGGTAAGCCAGCCCGCGTCGTATACCAATTTGAAAAAATATAAAGCGGCCAAAATAAAGATGATGCCGCCTGACCATGCCATGAGTTTAGCGGGGTTCATAGTGTTATTACTTGTGTGGTGGGCGGTAGCTTGGGTTGAAGGATGGGGATGGTGCGTTGGATGCGTAAAAGCCTTGGCCTTTGGAACAGATTCAAAAGGCTTTTTGGGAGGAGAGGGGGCTTTATTGGGGTGTCGTCCGTAAATAGATCCTCTATTTCCTCTAGCAGTTTTGGAATAGGGTGTTTAGGGCCATGTAATGACTCACCGCCCGGACGCGTGTGCTGGTCTGAGGTATTCATATTTGTCTTGTGTTTAAAGTTAACATAGTCACTGACGTTTACAAAAGATCAATAGCTTAAATAATCAATAGTTTAAATTATTGATTGTTTTTGAGGTATTTGCAAGCAAAATGATGCTATGGCGTGATCCGCAGGAAGGCGGCAGCCTGCTAGAGAGGGCACTTAAAGAATCAGCTTGGCGCACTCTGAGAGAAACAGGGGGGCGACGTTTGTAGTACGTTCTTGATCGTAGATGTGCAGAGTGTGAAGAACTCTGACATGGCTTGACTGAAGGGGTATGACGCGGACAAAAAGGTATCGGGTATCAAGCGTCATATTGCCGTTGATATTTTGGATTTCCTACAGCAGCAGAAGCTGAATCGGTTTGTCAATTTCTACTATATGGTGAAGCCACATAAATCTCTGAGTAACCATTCGCCGTATGAGATTCTCAGTCTTTATTTTCACAAACAAAACTGTAAATAACGCGCCGGATTCTTACAAATTAGATTATGTGTTCCGCGATGGTGAGATAGTGGCCGGTCGTGTATGTTGTCGCTGTTTTGCTCGCTCTTATGTTTTTTCTTATATCTGTGAAGTATGCAGATCTGGTGTTAGAAAAATGACTGAAATGCCCTTTAACGGGCAGGTGTTTGTGATATTTTTCGTGCACTCAATTTTAAGAGGAGTATTCGTGTTGATTGAAGGCGTGCCTCAATTCCTCGTCATATTTTGAGCCGGCACTGTATAATTATCAGTGACTTCCGTTTGCTGTGAAGAACTATAAGCAATGAAAAGTGCTACCAATATCATCTGCTTTGGTTTAAGGGATTATGATTGTTCTTATGTGATAGCTAGGTAGAAATATTATTTTTTATTAGATATTTTTTCAAAATAGAAGAATATTCTATCTTTGTATTGTTTGGATTTGTTTTGACCATAAAACCTAAACAAACCGGATGTGTCTGATGGAAGCTCCTGCCAGTTTTCACACCAACCAATTTTAAATTCTATAATTTTTTCTTCGCTATTTTCACTTGGGGCTTTTTCTCATCGTATTACTTTGAATTTGAATGTCGCAAAATTTTTGTTGAGAGGGTCTCCTTTTTTGTCATCGATAACATCTTCAATTTTTCCAACAGCAACCCAGTCACTGGTTTGGGTGCATTTGTCTGAATTAAATTTATGATCCGGATCAAAGCAGGGAGGTTCCGGAGGGCACATTTTTGTAGCAAAAGCTGTAGAGCATAATAGGGAAGGCAGTAATAGAAATACGAGGCGTTTTATTTTCATATTCTTTTTGAAGTGGTTAATGTGGGGTGAGGCGAAGGTCAGTGTAAAGTGTAGGGCTCTTTGAAGCAAATGCTTTTGGGGAATGGTGGGTGTGTTGAGTTTTACAGCATAAGCGTAATGTTATTTTGTTAGGGCGGGTACCAATGCTGCCCACATATTTAGGGCACGCGTTGGATGTTTTTAGAGTCGTTTTCCCATTTCACTCGCTGGTCTAGCGCTTGTGTTATGACGATATTGCCTTGGGCGTCAATTCTCATGCCATGAGTGACTTGATAGGGTTTGAGTGCGTCGCGCCAGCTGGTTTCGCCTGCTATAAAAGCGGGTTTGCTGGCAACGTCAGACAGGCGGCCGGCGCCGGACTGAGGGGGAATGAGGACGGTGAGGGAGGCGGTGTGTTGGTGAGGTGTGCCGGTGCGTGGGTCGAGTATATGGCAGTAACGTTTGCCATCTACTTCAAAAAAACGCTGGTAGTCGCCCGAGGTGCCAATGGCTTCGCCAGCGTAGAGTGGTAGGGTGGCCAAAACCCGGGGCGCGCGCGGGTCTTGTATGCCGACGCGCCAAGGGAGTTTGCCTTTTTGCCCGAGTGCCAGGACGTTGCCGCCGATATTGATGAGGGCGTTGGGGATGTTTTTGTCTTTGAGGATTTGGGCTGCCCGGTCTAGTGCATAGCCTTTGGCGTAGCCGCCTAGGTCAATTTGTACTGCGGGGTTGCGGCTTTTGATTTGATCTCCTTCAATGATGAGATCTGCCATGCCGGGTTGTTTTTCCCGGGCTTGTTGTACAAGATTTTCTGCGGGCAAAAAGGGGGGGAAGGTGTCGGATTGAAATCCCCAAAGGCTAATGAGGTGACCAATGGCCGGGTTGAAGAGGCCTTCACTTTGCAACGAGAGGGTTTTGGCGTCTTGCAGGATGTCCCGCATCTCTTGGGAAACCTTGGTGCTTTGTCCCTGTGCGATCGCTGCATTTAAGGTGCTGAGTTCTGAAGGTTGCCAGGCGTGATAGGTGTGATGCAGCCGGTCAAATTCGCTGAGTACGGCATCGATGGCGGTTTGTGCTGTTTCTTTAGATTGGCCGTAAATAGAAACATCTACTCGGGTGCCAAAAACGTAGCCTTCCCGGTGTTCTACCGTGTCGGCTTGGCACCCATTGAGCATGCAGACGAGAAAGAGGCTCCAAGCTGCATGCTTTATTTGGCTTACAAGCACAGGGTTTGTCCAAAAGCACGTTGGTAGTGCTGTGCGACCAGTGCCGGGGTGGCGTGGTAATTTTGCCCGCCTTTGCTGGCAATTTTGAGGGATCCCATGACGCTGGCCAGCTGCCCGGTGGTTTTCCAGTCGTAGCCTTGTGTCATGCCATACAGCAGGCCGCCCCGGTAAGCGTCGCCACAGCCGGTGGGGTCAAGCACGTTGTCGGCTTTGACGCAGGCAATGTCAATACAGGTGCCGCCGGTGTAAATGTGGGCCCCTTTGGCGCCGCGCGTCACAACAAGGGCTTCGACTTTTTCTGCCAGTTGGGGGAGCGTAAGGCTGGTGCGTTCGCAGACCAGTTGGGCTTCGTAGTCATTTACCGCACAGTAACGGGCGAGGGATAAAAAGTGTAGCAGGTCTTCGCCAGAGAATAGGGGCAGGGCTTGGCCGGGGTCAAACATAAAGGGGATGCCAGCTTTATCTAAGGCGCGGGCGTGCGCAAACATGCCATCGCGTCCATCGGGGGCGATAATGGCCAATTTGGCTTGGGGGACGGCGCCGGCATCATTTTGGTGGGAGAACATCATGGCGCCGGGGTGAAAAGCGGTGATCTGGTTGTCTGCTTGGTCAGTGGTGATAAATGCTTGTGCGGTAAAGGTGCCGGGAACCGTGCGTACGTAGTCGGTTTTCATACCCAGCGCTTGCATGCGGTTTAGATAGGGTTGTGCATCTTCGCCCACGGTGGCCATGATTAAGGGATCGCCGCCCAGCATTTTGAGGCTGTAAGCGATATTACCGGCGCAGCCGCCGAATTCACGGCGCATTTCGGGTACGAGAAAAGAGACGTTTAAGATGTGAATCTGATCGGGCAAGATGTGCTTGGAAAATTGATCTTGGAAAACCATGATGGTGTCAAATGCCATGGAGCCACATATTAAAACAGACATGTTTATCTCGCTTTGTAGATGATAGATGATGAAAGGGGGGATTATCCCAGATTTAAAGCCGCGTGTTATCTGCCTTTAACGCGGCTTTAGGCGGGAAGGTTGGAGGTGTGAGTGGATTTTTATATGCCAGACCGGGGCCGGGCTTAAGACGGCATTTTTGTTTAATTTGGGGTGCGCTGGACAGCGGAGAGGCGGCGAATAATTTGCTGCACCAAGTCGGTTTGCATATCTTTATACAGCACGGTTTCTTCTTGTTCTTTTGCCAGCACTTGGTTGTCGTTGTACGTCATATCCCGGGAAGCGGAAATTTGAACTGGAGCGAGGAGTTCTTTGCCCGTTGCGTTGTCGGTGAGGGTCATGGACAAGGTTTGTAGTAATTGGTATTCACGTACCTTGCCGGCCCCGGTGAGGCTGAGAATGTCTTTTTTGCGCTCATCGCCTAAAAATTTGAGCTGTACTTCAGCCTCTTGGGCGCTGCTCACGACCCGGGTGCTGCCATTTGCTTGAATTTGACGTTTCAGTAGGACAAACAGGGGGGTATGTTCTGAAAGCCCCGTGATTTGAACAGTGTTAAATGAGAAGGCCCGGGCTTGTCTGAGTTGAAAGCCGCATCCGCTGAGTTGCGCCATGGCGAGCGCACCCAGGGCGAAGTGAAAACGGCGGCGGTTGGGATTAAATGGATGCATAAAACAGAGCCTTTTTAAAGACGCCCGGCGTAGCGCCGCAGCTTGCCGTTAGAGACAGGCTGCGGGCAGGGCACAATTAAACAACAATATTAACCAAGCGGCCCGGCACAATGACCACTTTTTTGGCGGGTTTGCCTTCCATAAAGCGTTGGGCCATTTCATGCGCCAGTGCTTGTGCTTGGATGTGTGCTTGGTCGGCTGAGGCGCTGACCTTTAGGCTGCCACGTAGTTTGCCGTTGACTTGGAGCATGAGTTCAATTTCATCTTGAATCAGCGCGGCTTCTTCCGGCATGGGCCAAGGGGCTTTGAGAATATCGTCCCCAAAGCCGAGATCGCGCCACAGCACATGGGTGATATGCGGGGCGATGGGCGAGAGGGTGCGTAGCAAAATCGACAGACCTTCGGCCATCACCTGCGCGGCCAATGCGCCTTCACGCGGGGCTTTTTCAAGCGCGTTGAGCATTTTCATGTTGGCTGAGGCAACGGTGTTAAATTGTTGTTTGCCTAAGTCAAAGTTGGCTTGTTTGAGTAAGAGATGAATTTCTCGACGCAAACTGGCTAAGTCGCTGGGGAGTTTTTCGCTGATGGGCTCGCCGGGCCGGGCACTGAGTTGCGCAGCTTGTTCTGTTTTAAAGCTGTAGGCCAAGGTCCACACCCGGCGTAGGAAGCGGTGTGCGCCTTCCAGCCCGGAGTCAGACCATTCCAGCGTTTGTTCCGGAGGGCTGGCAAACATCATGAAGAACCGGGCGGTGTCTGCGCCGTAGGTTTCGATCATTTTTTGAGGGTCCACACCATTGTTCTTGGATTTGGACATGGTGGTGAGTTCAAAGGTGAGCGGCGTGCCATCAGGCAGATATGCGGCGGTCGTTTGGCCTTTGGCATCGCGCTCTAGTTTGACTTCGTGTTCCCAGTAATACTTTTTGCCTCCGGCGGCGGGCTTGTCGTAGTAGGCCGTGTTGAGCACCATGCCTTGTGTGAGCAGCCGGGCGAAGGGTTCTGCGCTGGGGGCGTTATAGTGGGTCAGGCCCACGTCGCGCATCACTTTGCTCCAAAAGCGGGAATACAGTAGGTGCAAAATGGCGTGTTCAATGCCGCCAATGTATTGGTCGACCGGCATCCAGTATTGTGCGCGCGCATCAAGCATGGTGGTGTGGTTGTTCGGGCAGGTAAAGCGTGCGTAGTACCAAGAGGAGTCGACAAAGGTGTCCATGGTGTCAGTTTCACGCGTGGCCGGGCCTTGGCATTTTGGACAGGTGCAATTTAAAAAGTCAGCCCGTTTTAAGAGGGGGTTGCCGGAACCGTCTGGCACGCAGTCTTCCGGTAAAACGACGGGCAGTTGGTCGTCTGGCACGGGTACATCACCACACTGTGGGCAGTGGATGATGGGGATGGGGCAGCCCCAGTAGCGCTGGCGAGAGATGCCCCAGTCGCGTAGGCGGTACTGCACTTTTTTCTCGGCGCCTTGGCTGGCGAGGTCTCGCGCAATGGCGTCTACGGCGGCTTCGTACTGTAGGCCGTTGTATTGGCCGGAGTTGACGCAGATGCCTTCTTTGCTGGCGTACCACATTTGCCAGGCATCGGTCGAGAAGCTGTGCTCGCCCAGCGCAATGACTTGTTTGATGGGTAGCTGGTATTTTTTGGCGAAGGCAAAATCGCGCTCATCGTGGGCGGGCACGCCCATGACGGCACCGTCCCCGTAGCTCATGAGCACGTAGTTGCCGACCCAGACTTCAACGGATTCGCCCGAGATGGGGTGCTGAACGAATAAGCCCGTGGGTACGCCTTCTTTTTCCATGGTGGCCATATCGGCTTGCATGACGGAAGTGTGCTTGCATTTTTCAATGAAGGCGGCGACATCGGGTCGGGTTTTGGCGGCGTGCTGCGCCAAGGGGTGTTCTGCTGCCACGGCGCAGAAGGTGACGCCCATGAGGGTGTCGGCCCGGGTGGTAAAGACCCACAGTTGCCCGGCTTGGCCGTCGAGGGTGTAGGGGAAGGCAAAGCGTACGCCGGTGCTTTTGCCAATCCAGTTGGCTTGCATGAGGCGGACTTGTTCTGGCCAGTCTTGGAGGTGGTCTAAGTCTTCAAGCAGTTCTTGCGCTTGTTGTGTAATGGCAAGGTAATAGCCGGGGA
>RRZT011751022.1_pt1 | contig 37278 bp, 27 predicted proteins | sample 2165551 | NCBI WGS metagenome assembly RRZT01 (sample SAMN10456910, study PRJNA506462) | wastewater metagenome | biome: wastewater; feature: sludge; material: wastewater sludge; isolation source: wastewater sludge with Escherichia coli K12::gfp cells carrying plasmid... | place: USA: Moscow, Idaho...
TCAAATCCCTTTTTTAGAGACAAGATAACTTGATCTTTTCAAAGTGGCACAAATCGAACCGTAAAAAGTGGCACGGTTTGAACCGAAAAAGGTGGCACCCATAGACCGAAATCACTGGCACAAATCAAACCGTTATATCCAACAATCATGCCCGTATTTCAGAGCAGGTAATGGCAACCTATTTTTTCTATAAAGTTTTTATCAAAGATGATATATTATCATTTAGGTTATTGTTAAATAATTTTTTCACGGATTGGAAGTCTCGATTTAAGGATTCAATAATTCCTGCAAATAACTCATTTGGTTATGAGAATGTAATTACAAAGATTGACCATGACCTTTCTGCTTATTTGCAGTCGATATCGGAAAATGAAGAAGCGGTAATTAATTTCCTTGACTTATTCTGGTTTTATAAACCAGAGGATACAATAGCATATTTTTACAATAAAACTTCTAAATTACCAGAACCTGAATCTCCTGTTTATTTGACACATTATGACACCAATGATTTTGTCTATGAAAGGGAACAAACAATTGATTTTGTTTCAAGATTTTTTAACCATTTAACAGAATGGTTTAAACCATCAATTGAATTGGGGTTTGAGTATATCAGGAAAAAACCAGAACACCTTCCTGAATTTATTAGGAGAATCCGAGAAAACTTGATGTTTGATGAGCCAGACGAAAGACTCGGTTTCAAACGACAGGTCGATTTTATAGATATTTTAATTGAAAATTTCAACAACAATAAGCCACATTATATTCCTGCATTTTTTGCTCTTGCAAAAACATTTTTAGCACATTCTTTTAGTGTAACACATGGAGGAAGAAAGCACACAATTTCATGGTATAATTATCCATTGCCTTTTTATGAGGTCACGAAGAAACTAAGAACCAAAATATGGAAAACACTTTTTGAAAGCTATGAAACCTTTCCTAATGAAGTGTTTGATGTAATTAAAGATTTTAAACCAACTCATCATGATTTAGTCCCTGAGATAATGGATTATGATTTGAGCCTTTTGATACCATTTATTTCTGACAAGTTATCACCTAATATTTTCAAACATGCTTATTTTGTGCATGACATGATTTATTGGAATGACAGGGAAGAAAAAATCACAAATAGGTCTTATCGGGATTTAAAGCAAAAGTTTCTTACTGAACAGTATTCCATGTTTTGCAAATTAGACTGGAATAAGTTAAGGGATAAAAACGATTTCGAATTTGATAATTGGAAAGAATATGACAATCTCAAATCTGAGGAGATTAGGAAAAATTTTGTTTTTAAAGATGAATCGGAATTTGATAAACTATTAAAAACCATTAGCAACATTCAATCTATAAAAGAGAACAACCATTTTTCAGCTAGTCAATCCATAGATATTGTTGTTGAAGAGAATTTCATGCAAAATCCAGAAATTGGATTTAAACTTCTGAAAACAATATTGAATAATTATCCGTCAGGTTTACATTTACTGTATAGGTCATTTAAAACAATCACAAATGAATCAGAAGAATGGTGTTTAAGACTTTGGAATGAACTTGAACAATGGGAAAATGAAAATTCACTTTTTTGGCGTATAAACTTCTTCAACTATCTGCCTGATTCTTATATTAATGAAAACTATTGTACAAAGCTATTTGCTACGATTCAAAGTATTGATAGATATGCTTATTTGTATTTAGAGTTATATCCAAAGTTCGACCTAATTGATAAACATATTTCAAAGAATATTTTAGAAACGGTTGCTGATAAAATAGATGAATTAAATATCACCATTGCATATTCAGACGATGTGTTTGAAAAAAACATAGCCTTTTTTGAAAATGATTATGAGTTAATAAAACGTTCATATTTTCAGCAATACAATACTAATCATTCGCAAATTTTTGATTTTAAAGGAAAAGGATTTGCAAAAATATTTGAGACTTATCCTGAATTTTTAAAAGATTTTGTTTCAAAATACTACACAGACCATTCATTGAGCAATAGGGATACTAGATTAAAGCTCAATTTCCTTTGGAATAATAATTTGAATTTTGAAATTGTTGAAGAGTCAATAGATATAGTTATTGAAAGAAATCCCTATTTCGGAATTGGAGACCATTCGATTAATATTTTCTTTAATGAACTAAATGACGAACAATTAATTAATGCAAAGGAATTTATTAAACAATATCTTGCGAAAAATAAAAATGATTATCGGAAGGTAAACCTTATGTTTGATGGGGTAAGACATTGTTTGAATGCCGTTTTTGAGGAACTATTCCTTTATTTTTTAGAAATAAATTCACAACCTGAGACATTTCAGAAAATAGATTGGGTTGGTAATGTTGGAGTTCAGGTTGGCGAGGTAAATTTTGGAGAATTGTATGTTAAAAGATGGGAGAATATATTAGAGATTGTAAATAAATCAAATAACACCTTAGCAATGATTCCAATTAAAGCATTCCTGAAAAAGAAAATAGCAGAACATCACAAAAGAGCTGAACATGAAAGAGAAATGAAATTTTTAAGACCTGATTGGTAGCCAACGCATCGCAACCATACACATTGCCAAGTCGCTCAAAAAGCCAACGCACAGACCAAAACTTGTCAAAGAGTATGGCTGCCCAAACACACATTGACACAGAAAATGATAAAGCACGAAAACACAACACGGTATATAAAACATTTGGCGGAAAGTGCTAATTTTAAAGGCGGTTCATTTAATAAATATCACAACGGTTTGATAGGAAATCGCTTTGAAATGCCAAACGTTTCATATACCCATCCGTTACCAACTCCCCAATCAACAACTCAACCAATATAACGTTAATGTAATAGTTCGCAGCTGTTGGTCTTGAAACTGCAAGGTCGTCCACTACAAATTCAATTTTAGTATAAGGATTTAAAAAAAAATGTTGAATAAATCTTTGGTGTAAAAACTTATATTTATCCTCCATCAAAGTTTTAAACTCTTGCATCAAATTCTTTATTTCAAGAATTAGCTGAATGGTTCTTGAGGTGGAAATCATTTTCGAATTGGCGCATCAAAACCCCGCTACTACTGTCTATTGGCACTTAGATAACGATTATCTGGGCGAGACTTCCGATGTACATCAGATGGAGCTATCGCCTAGCAAAGGCAAACATCGGGTAACGGTGGTGGATGAGGAGGGGAATGCTTTGGGGGTGGAGTTTGGGGTGGAGTGAGGAGGGATGAGTAGAGTGAGTATAGTTATATTTGATGGTTTAACGAGACGTAAATTCATACAAAAGCAAGCGTGTTGCACAACAGAATGAGCACTTATTGAATATATTGCACATTCTGTTGTGCATTTATTCGAAATATTGCTCATCCTATTGTGCATTTTTGTATCTTTACAGAAAATAATGTATCAACGCAATGAGAACACTTTATCAGAAATTTGAAACGCTCTTACAACATACACCTACCGACTTTAAACGTTATTTATACGATAGAATCTCTTGGGATAGTAGGATGATTGGGATTATTGGACCTCGTGGAGTGGGTAAGACAACAATGATTTTGCAATATATCAAAGAGAAATTGGATAGCAAAAAAGCATTGTATGTATCGGCAGACGATTTGTATTTCAGTGAAAATAGGCTTATTGATTTGGCTGATAACTTCTCTAAAAATGCAGGGCAATATTTGTTTATTGATGAAATACACAAATATGCTAATTGGTCGCGTGAATTAAAAAACATTTATGATTCATTTCCTACTTTAAAAGTTGTGTTCACCGGGTCTTCGGTGCTTGATATATTGAAAGGTTCTGCCGATTTGAGTCGACGTGCAATCATCTACAAATTACAAGGACTCTCATTTCGGGAATATTTAAAACTTTATCATAATTACGATACAGGGGTTTATTCGTTAGAACAAATAGTTAACAACGAGGTAAAACTTACAGATATACCACATCCGCTACCACTGTTTAATGACTATCTAAAACGCGGATACTATCCGTTTGGTATTGAAAATGAGATGAGCTTACGTTTGGGGCAAATCATTGTTCAAACTTTAGAAACAGATATCCCACAATATGCCAACCTAAATGTTGGAACAAGCCGTAAACTAAAAAGATTACTATCTATTATTGCAGAAAGCGTGCCTTTTAAGCCCAACTTTTCTAAAATTGCAGAAATAATCAGTGTGAGCCGAAATTCATTAGATGATTATTTTTCATATATGGAGAAAGCCGGACTTATTGCCCAGTTGCGCGATGAAACGGGTGGTATTCGTGGTTTAGGCAAGGTTGATAAAGTGTACTTAGACAATACAAATATTATTTTCAATTTGGTAGGAGATAAGTCAAATGTAGGGAATATACGAGAGACTTTCTTTTTCAATCAAATGCGCGTAGAAAATGATGTAATATCCTCTAAAAATTCAGACTTTGTCATTAATGATTACACTTTTGAAATTGGCGGAAAAAATAAGCAGCAAAAACAATTGGAGAAAGATGGCAAATCATTTATAGTTAAAGATGATATTGAATTTGGTTATCTCAACGTTATACCACTTTGGGTTTTTGGATTAAATTACTAAAAAGACTAGCATTAATTAATTTGTAAAGACTAATTTTGAATTTCGCAAATGACTTACATAGAGTCGAAGCTTGAATAATTAATATCGTACAATTAGCGAATATATCCTACCACCTGCCAATATTAATTAGAAGTGATGAGAAAGAAAAAAATAATCAGGTTAATAAGTCTATTCATAGTTATAGCACTACTACACTTTTTTAATTTTAAGAGCAATATCCATATCTTATTAGATAACAGTGGAGAGGCTTATAATTATGAGGTTGAAAACCAAGAGGTGTTGATCAATTCATCGGATGTTTTAATAAGACAAATAAACTTGAGAAGACGAAATTCGAGTATTACCAAAAAAGTAGTTAGTAAACTATCAAGACCCAAATTGTACTACATAGAGTTTAAAGAAAACAGCAATAATTTTAGTGTCGCCTATTATAAGAGCGGTAATACAGCGTATAAAAACATAAAAGAGAGCACTATATTTTCAATCAATAGTTCTTTCTACGATTCAAACTTCAACCCAAACGGATTGATAACTGTAAAGGGAAAAGAGTATGGAAAAACCTCCATATCTTCAGGTCATTTTAAGGTGATAAACGGAAGGGCTAAAGCCGGTCCTACCAGTATTTTTAACCCAAATGCGAGCGTTGATTATAGTTGTCAGAGCCATCCCTCTGTAATGAAGAATGGAGTGATTTGGGACTACATATTGAATGAATCGAAAAACGAGAAGTATTGGAAAGCTAAAAAATACCGCAGCTTGGTGGGCCAAAATCAGCAAGGGAATGTCTGTTTCTTGGTTTCTGGAAATGGTGGCCTTTTAAGTATCAAAGAGATAGCCTTAATTGCCAAAAGCAATAACATTCATACTGCAACTTGCTTGGATGCTGGTTCAGCTCTGCAATATGCATTAAATGATGAGGGTTATAAATTGTCGTTTTCGAGCATGAATAACAAGGTGTCATTGGGAAGAAGTTTTGATAGAGTGACAAGTAAGCTTTTTGGTAAAAGATTCTATAATGAATCGCCTGCTTTTATAAATTTTTCAAAGAGATAGTACTGCAAATAGTATATAGGGAAACTGCACCTCTATGCTAAAAGCTGCTTAAATACATTAGAACAGCCTTCTCTCCTTCTTATAAAACAAGATGGCAATAATAATGAACTCAACTCCAGTAAGCCCCGGAGGATATATTTTGATGCAATACTCATGTAAATCATTGCAATTGCAATGATAATAAGAACGATTAATAAGATGTTTCTCATATCTATTTTTTCTAATTCAATTATTACTTTACTTCTTTTTTCGTGCCAATCACGCTTATAATTACCAAAATCATTGTAGCTATGCTAACGTAACTTCCAACGTTTTTTTTTGACCAGGACAAATTACTATAGTCTATTATTATAAATTGTGCTATTATTTAATCCGTATTATTCACGTTTTTAGCTTTGCGTAGATGCAAGGCCTCGAACTCCGCTGATATAGGACTCTATTTTAAGGAGTTTGCAACACAGCAGATACGTGTATTTCGACAGGCTCAATAACCATATTTCGACAAGCTCAATAACCAAATAAAAGCGAACATAGTCCAAAAGGGAGTCTTTATAATAAATTTCAATAAATCACTATAAATCTGATTATTAGTTGCTGACATGTACATAAATGAAAATGTGATAAATAATGCGGGATAAAATAGAGTATAAATGTATTGGATTTTTATATCTTTATATTATCAAATAAAAATCAGTATAACAGCAAATCACAAACCAACAATCCCAAGATGAGCAAAAATAAAAAATTCAATAAGTTAGATACAGAAAATACACTTTCAAAATTGATGAAGGAGATTGATAAACATGATTTTGAAAGTATCGATGAAGTGAACGAGTTCTTAAAAACCATGCAAGGAAAAAGCCTAGATGATCTACCTGAATCTACTACCGACAAAGAGCGCTCACAAGATTTAGTTTCTGAAGCTTATGGCCAATCCATTTCCAAAGGGAAGAAGTTGGTAAAACAAGCACTTGAGCTCGATCCAGACAATGCAGATGCTTATAACTATCTTGCCAGTTTGGAGACAGACGTTGACAAAGCATTGGCTTTGTACAAACAAGCTTTAGAGGCTGGTGAGCGATCAATGGGTGAAGCGTTTATGAAAGAAGTAAAAGGGCATTTCTGGGGAATGATTGAAACCCGACCTTATATGAGAGCCAAAGCAGGCCTTGCTGATTGCTTGTTTGCTAAAAATAGATTGAATGCGGCAATTGATATATACCGAGAGATGTTGGAGTTAAATCCGAATGATAATCAGGGCGTGAGGTATTTGTTGTCCACACTATTGTTAGGTAAAAAAGAGTTGTCAGATTATGAATCCTTTATCAAGAAACATCCCGATGAGGATTGCGCTTTATGGCACTACAATAATGCGTTGTATCATTTTAAAAAGCGGGGCAAGTCAACTAAAAGCGACAAAGCGTTATTGAAAGCCTACAAATTTAACCCTCATGTTGTGGACTATATGTTGGGAATGAAAGAGATTCCAAATGAATCCCCACGCTTTATTGGCAGAGGCGATGAAAATGAAGCTGTTGCTTATATTTTTGATGCTATTCACACTTGGGGCAAAACAGACGGTGCTTTGAGTTGGATGTTTGAGTTTGTGAGAGAGAGAAGAAAGATGAATTGATTGGTTTGGAGTGCCTTCATGCCTATCGGGGGATGTTTCACTGTCAACGCACACCAAAGGGTTAATGTGGCAGCGATGTAAACAAGATGTAAGGTACAAACTGAAAAAAACAATTTAAGCATGGCACTTAGAGAATTAAAAAATGAACAACTTTCAAATCTATATCTAGCTATAACGATTCTCTTTTCCCCAAATAAAAACAATCTCCCCAAAACTTTTGTTATTTAACTAGTCTCTTGTAAGACAGAGTCAAATCACTAGAAAGGACGAAATATAAATCAATTAAAACAATTATTTATGGGATTAATTATTGCGCTTGTTATTATAATCGCTATAGTTGTATTGTATGGAATTGCTGTATACAACAAGTTAGTGAGATTCAGAACACTCGTTGAAGAGGCTTGGAGTGGAATTAATGTACAGTTGAAGAAACGTCACGATTTGATTCCAAACCTTATGGAGACGGTAAAAGGATATGCAACGCATGAGCGTGAAACATTTGAAAGTGTTACCCGTGCTCGCACATCTGCTATTCAGGCACAAGATGTGAAAACGCAGGAGGTTGCAGAGAATCAATTGAGTGGTGCTTTGATGCGATTGATGGCTATATCGGAGCGATATCCAGAGCTTAAATCAAATCAAAACTTTATGCAACTACAAGAACAATTGGGCATAATTGAAACTGATATCGAGAAATCGAGAAGATACTACAATGGTGCAGTGCGACAAAAGAATATAACTATAGATACTTTTCCAAGTAATATGGTGGCAAATATGTTCAGTTTTGATAAATCAGCTTTCTTCGAGCTCGAAAGTGAAGCTGAAAAAGCTGTTCCACAAATTAAATTCTGATGCGAAGCTTTATTCTTATACTTCTCCTAACAGTTTTTCCTGTAGTTCTTTTATCACAGGAAGAGAGAATATATACGCATCATTCCGATATTGTGTTAGACACAACCGGAGTTATCAGAGTGAGCGAAAAAATTAGAGTTTATGCTAGTGGCGATCTTTTTAAACGAGGTATAACAAGAGCACTCCCCATTACACGTAAAGATGTAGATGGCAACAGAATAAGAATTTACTACACCATTCTAGAAGTGTATAAGAACGGTGAAAAAGAGTCTTATTTTACTGAAAGAGAAGGTGGCGATTTGGTGATTTATGTAGGGAATAAAGACAAGTTATTGAATCACGGATTTTACGACTATGAGATAATATATGAGAGCGCTGGGCAAATAGGGTTTTTCGATGAATACGATGAACTGGGTTGGAATGTAAATGGCGAATCGGACAGACCAGTAGATTTGGTAAGTTGTGAAGTTCGTTTACCCAATAATGCACAGATAGTAAGCCACAGATGCTATACGGGTGTCTTTGGTTCTACAAATGATAGTGATTGCACTTCTGAGAGTGAAAGCAATGGTGTTTTCAGAGCTTCCGCTTCAAACCTACAGCCCAATGAGATGATGACAGTGTATGTAGGTTTTGAGAAAGGCATTGTTAATGAACCAGTGGTAAAAGAGACAGCCATGTCGCGTTTGCTCTCATGGCTTGATAAGATGGGACTTTGGTTCATGAATTTGATAATAATTGTTCCGCTCTATTTTTATTACATTGGCACTTGGCGCAAACATGGAAAAGATCTTCCACAACCTGTTGTGATTCCACAATTTACTCCTCCCAACGACATGTCGCCGGCAAGCGTTGGCATGATTCATGATGAGACGTTCGATTTTAGTTTTATTTCCACTTCCATCATCAATTTAGCAGTAAAAGGGTTTTTACGCATCGAGGAGGTCGAACGTAAAGGAGTATTCTCTTTTGGAGCAAAAGATTACAATCTTGTGAAATTGAAAGATGCTGAAGGCAGCTTGCCTTCAGAAGAGGCAATAGTATTGAATGAACTCTTTGCAGAAAGCAACGAGGTGCTATTGGGTGGCAAGTACAACAGCAGTGTGCAGGCAATGATGCTTAGTTATCAAAAAGATTTGCTATTACAACACAAAGACACATTGTCAGAAGGACGAAACCATAAATTTAAAATTATTCCATGGCTTGTGTTGATTATGTATCTAGTACTTCTCTTCTACTATGGGGGTAAAGTTTCAATGGAGCTTTTCTTTACTTTTGCGTTATTTAGCATTCCCATGTATGTGATAGTAACATTAATATTGGTTGTAATTGATGCCTTTCGCAAAAAGAAACAGAAAAAACTAAACTCAATCTCTTTAAGCGTGGCTTTAATTGTAGGAGCTATAGGGGTCTTTTCTTATTCTCCTTCTCATCTCTTAACAACAACTGCTATAGCTGTTTTTATTGGAATTCCGTTTGTGCTAATAAGTCATATGCTCTATTTACATTTAATAGTTAGACCCGGGAAAACTCTTCTGCAATTGCAAGCAGATATAGAGGGATTGAAGATGTATATTAGCCTAGCTGAAGAGAAACAGATGCAATACTTTAATCCCCCTAAGGTTACACCAGAAGTGTTTGAGAAACTTCTACCTTATGCTATTGCATTAAAAACAGAAAAAGTATGGGGCGACAAATTCGAAAACACCCTTCTCCAATCTATGCAATCTGTTGATGCTTATGCGCCTGTTTGGTATTATGGCACTGCAATGCGACCTGTGAACTTTTCTAACAATCTACGCAAGTCGCTCACCAGCAACATCCAGCAAAGTGCAGCCTCTCCAAAAAGCTCTGGCGGCAATTGGGGAAGCGGCTCATTTGGTGGAGGCTCTGTTGGAGGTGGAGGTGGAGGTGGAAGTACAGGTGGATGGTGAGTTGGGGAAAAGATGTTTTAAAACCGTAGATATCCAATTAGTTTATTTTTATAAATTGAGTAATATTGCAGGTTAGTGTTAAAGAATATCGTATATTTGTTCAACAAGCTTGATATACCGTAAAATACTAAAAGTACAACTATAATTTATTTTGTTTGAAATACAAGAAACAATATGATGAACAACAAGCTGCTTTTTGAAAACATACCATTTGGTATAATATTGCATAATAATGATGGCTTAATCATCGATGCCAACAGACATGTAGAGCAAATTTTAAAAATTAGCTTAAACAAAATTATAGGCAAAAAGTGGAGCAATCTATCATTTAAAGTAGTCAATAAGGAGGGCGTGGAGTGCATGATTGAAAAAGATCTTATAACAAAAGTGCTTACATCAGGTAAGGATGTTAAAGATCAGATAGTTGGCATAGTTCATCCAAGCAACAAAAAGGTAATTTGGATAAGTATAAACACTGTTTTTAAACCAGCAGATGAAGAGGAGAATACAGAAGATGATAAAGCATTAATGTATATATCTGATGTAACCGATATAATTAAAACAAATGTGGCTATCGAAAACACGATAGATAATCTAAATTTAGGCACTTGGCAGTGGGACATAGAAGTAGGGACACTTATATTTAATGATAAATGGGCTGGAATGTTGGGGTATACCTTAGAAGAACTTTCATCTTCTAACATAGATGTTTGGCATAAATTGATTCATCCTGACGATTTTAAAACGATGGAAGATAGTTTGCAGGCTCATTTTGAAGGAAAAAGCCCTCAATATTACTGCGAAATACGCCTGCATCATAAAAGCGGACAGTGGGTGTGGGTAAGGCATATTGGCAAAGTTACTTTATGGTCTGATAAAGGTAAACCTTTATACATGTCGGGGATGCATCAAGACATAAGTGATTTTAAAAAGACTGAATTACATCTTTCACGGAAAATAGAATATGGGAAAATATTAAGCGACATCTCAACTAATTTTATTAATACACACGACATTGACGCCACAATTATTGAATCATTTGCCAAGATTGCCTCATTAAATAAGGCTTCAAGAATTTATCTTTTTAGGTTTGATATAGAAAAGCAGACCATGAGCAACACTCATGAATGGTGTAGTGATGGGGTATCTCCTCAAAAAGATATTCTGCAAGATTTGCCATTAACAGACTTTCCTTGGTGGATAAAAAAGTTGTCAAAAGGTGAAATTATCAATATAAGCGATGTTTCTAAAATGCCTTTGGAAGCAAGTGCCGAAAAAGAAATTCTAGAATATCAGAGCGTTAAATCGATATTTGTTTTGCCAGTTGTAATAAAGCAATCGCTTGTGGGTTTTATAGGTTTTGATAATGTGCTTTCTACCGAAGATTGGTCAATGGATGATATTGATCTCTTATCTACAACAGTATCAGTGTTTTCTTATGCTTTAGATCGTCAGTTATCAGAAAAGGAGTTAAATAAGAGTTACTTAAACTTACGTGCCTATTTCGATTTGAATAGCGATTATGTGATGATTCTAAACGAGCAAGGGGAGATAGTTGAAGTAAACAATATGGTAAAAGAAAAACTTGGCTATCAAAACAAAGACATTATAGGCAAACATGTTTTAATGCTACATCCTTATGATGTACGAGAAAAAGCTGCTCAAAATTTTGAAGCTATGTTTGAAAATAAAACTAGCTCTTACTCTCTACCTATTCTCACCAAAAAAGGAAAGCAAATACTTGTAGAAACCAGTATGACCAAAGGTGTGTGGAACGATGTGCCAGCACTATTTAGTATAAGTAAGGATATCTCAGAAAAAGTATTTTCAGAAGAAAAATTCGAGAAGATATTTCAGAATATTCCAATAATAGCAACATTAACAGATTTGACAACTAACGAATATACTGAGATTAACAGCGTCTTTTATGAAAAACTAGGTTTTACAATCAATGAAGCAATAGGTAGTAATGCTGCTAAATTACTTGGAATGGAGCCAGGTATTTGTGCTCAATTATCATCTAAATTCGCAGAAAAAGGATTTATGAGGGATGTTGAAACTGTTATTTATCATAAAGATGGTACACCTATCTATGTTCTTTTGTCTGCCGCAAGCATCTATCTTCTAGATAAAAAATACAGACTTACTCTTATTACAGATATTACAGAGACTAAAAAAAATGAACAGCAGCTTATTGAAGCGAAGTTGAGAGCAGAAGAGAGCGATCGTTTGAAGTCGGCTTTTCTAGCCACAATGAATCATGAGCTACGCACTCCTTTAAATCATATAATTGGCTTTAGTGATATGCTTCCTGATATGACTGAAGATGCAAGTATCAAAGAGTTTTCAAAATTAATACATAAAAGTGGTATAAACCTTTTGAACATAATTGAAGATATTTTTGATCTTGCTATGATGGATCAATCTAAAGTTCGATTACGAGAAGAGAGTGTTTATATAAGAGAGATTTATCTTGAACTAAAAAAGCAATTGCAGGAAACTTTATCTGAATCAGATAAAGCAAACAACATTCAATTAGAGTATAAAATAGACAGCAGTATTGTTACAAAGAGAATTATTACAGATAAGTCTAAAGTAATGCAAGTGGTGTCTAATCTGATTAATAATGCTATAAAGTTTACCCACAAAGGTAAGATATCATTAGAGTTTATTTTAGAGTCAGATAATATGCTATCTATTTTAATAAAGGATACGGGTGTTGGAATCCTTAAAGACAAACAGGGTGTAATATTTGAGTTCTTTAGACAAGTAGATGATTCTCATACTCGTATATACGAGGGCATTGGTATAGGGCTTGCTATTTCACAAAAAATAGCCAATGTTATGGGTGGTGAAATTAGTTTGAAGTCTGAGCCTGATGTCGGCTCAGAATTTAAATTTACCTTTCCAATTAAATATCACGAGGATCAATTGATTGATAAAGTAGAAGTTGTCGCACATTCTACAACTCCACTATTATCAGGTAAGAAAATATTAATTGTTGAAGATGACGTTATTGGTATGGAGATGATTGTGAACATGCTTTTACCAACAAAATGTGAAATTATAAAAGCCGTAAATGGATATGAAGCAACTATTGTAGCCTTAGAAAATCCAACTATAGATATAGTTTTGATGGATTTGAAAATGCCTGTAATGGATGGCTATGAAGCAACAAGGTTGATACGTAAAGGGTTGCCACAATTGCCTATTTTAGCTCTCACTGCATATAGCATGAAAAGAGACAGAGACAAAGCTTTAGAAGCTGGGTGCAATGATATTATTACAAAGCCTTTGAATAAAGTAATGCTATTTAAAAAAATAGAGATTTTGTTGATGGATTAATTTAGGGAGCATACACTTCAAATTCTTATATAAACTGTAAGATTGGTGTTTCAAGATTTATTGGAATAATATCTGCTGGTAGAATTAACAGCATAAAAATAAAAAACTCATCTCTTTTCGACGTTTTTAAAAATACCGTTTTAGAATGGACGATACACTTCCATAATAACTCCTCCCAAACAGATTGAGATGTACTAATAAGAAATAGAGTTGATAAAGGTCTATTTGAGCATTGTAGTTGTTAGGGTGTTCTATAATATTGTGATAAGCAGCATAGAACTCATTGCCAAACCCTCCAAATAATTTACTCATAGCAATGTCAACCATCGAATGACCCCAATATGTGGCAGGGTCAATTAAATAGGGAGTACCATTAGTAGCAATAAGATAGTTGCCAGCCCACAGATCTCCATGTAAGATGGATGGTTTTACATTCTTCCCCAACAACTCTTCAAAAACGCTTGTTGCCCTCTGGTCCGATATAATTTCATTCGACATCAGCATTTTACTTTGCTTTGCCAACTTTAATTGTGGAGCAATCCGTTGGTGCCAATAGAAACTAATCCAGTCAGTATACTGGGTGTTTGATTGTGGTAAACTTCCAATAAAATTGTTGGAGGTAAAGCCAAATTTGTCTTTATAATTGAGATGCAACTTTGCTGTTTGTGTGCCCAATGCTCTGTAGTCGTTAGTATTGGCTGGCTTACTCTCAATATAATCCATCAGTAAAAATGCTTTTCCATTATACACATGCACACAGTGCACTTTTGGAACAGCAATAGTATCAGTTTCTTCAATTGCCTCCAAACTTTCTTTTTCAGCAACAAACATATCTAAAGCATCGCTATTGGCGTTTACTTTTAAGAAGTAAGCACCTTCTTTCCATTTTAAAACATAAGCAGATGATATGCTCCCTCCTGAAAGAAAGTGAATGGTTTGAAACTCTTTGTTGGTTAGTTGTGATATATGTTTAATTAGATTCTTCATAAAGCTGTCTGCATACAATCTGTTTTGTTACTTTGATCAACTTTAAAAGTTAATCATTTGGAGTCTAAAATTAAAACATTAAATTTACAAAACAATAGCGAATCATGTTTTCATAACAGAATAAAAACGTGTAATCAATTTATAAACCTCATAATACTGTCTTTTGAAATCGATATTTATTGTTTCAGGCGGAAAAGAGAGTGGAAAGACCTCTTTTCTTATAGATATAATCTCTCTGCTGCAGAAGAGTGGCTTTGTGGCAGGAGGTTTTGTGGCATTGCATGATATTGAGTCGGACTGTTATCAAATCAAGGATCTAAGAACAAATGAAGCCTCTCCACTAATGCAGCGTGTAGCAAGTTTTGAAAAGCGCCCCCTTCATTTTAAGTTTTTTCCTGAAGGTATAGAAATGGGTAACAACTGCATTAGAGAGCTTTTGATACATCCTCCCGATATTGCTATTGTTGATGAAATTGGAGGTTATGAATTGAGAGGAGAGCTTTGGAGTAATAGTTTTACACAGCTTGTCGAATCATCTATTCCTTTAGTGTTTTCTGTAAAAGATAGATTATTACACAAAGTGGTGTCAAAATGGGATATAGAGCCAACTTATGTTTTTAGTTCAGCTAATTTTAGCGAACCCGATAAAGCTTTTGAGCGTATAAAGAGATCTCTACGAGAATAATAAATCATACTTCGCAATAAAGTACAGATATAATTATTAATTTGCACAGATGAATTTAGGTAATGCTAATATAACAGGGGTGGTTTTGGCTGGTGGACAAAGCAGGCGCATGGGTTTTAATAAAGCTGAGGCAGAGATGCACGGCGAGTCTATGCTTCTCAGAATGATAGATAAACTACAAAAGATAACTCCTTCTATTTTGATAAGTTGTGGAACTGCTAGTTATCCGAATATTGCATTGCCTCAAATATTGGATGAGTATCCTCAATGTGGACCATTAGGAGGTATCTATTCTGCGCTGAAAGCTTCAAACACTTCGCTCAATCTAGTAGTGTCGTGTGATATGCCTTTGGTTTCTATAGCATTGTTAGAGTACATTGTAGCTAAAGCTAACGAAAGTAAAGCCTTTATCACACTGCCCGTAGATTATGATGGGCAGTTGCAAATGATGTGTGCAGTATATCACAGAGATGTTTTACCTATTCTGCAGCAGCAGTTAGATGTCAATCAATTTAAAATGAAAAACTTATTAGACTTGGTGGCTACAAAGTATGTTGAGATATCAAAAGAGCATCCACTTTATTGCGAACATGCTTTTATGAATGTAAACAACCCAACCAATTTAGAAGAAGCCCGTAAGTTATGGAGCAGTCAAAAGTAATAGTAAACGATAAATGGATTAAAGCATCTGTGCTAGCCGGATTGTGGGCTGGCATTGAGATTATTGCAGGGAGTTTTTTGCACAATTTACGCATTCCTTTTTCTGGAACTATTCTCACTTTTATTTCTATAATTTTGGTGTTCGGTTTTTTCCAAATATGGCCCAAATATGGTATTATTTGGCGTGCAGGGTTGATAACTGCCCTCATGAAATCCATATCGCCCAGTGCCGTTATTTTAGGTCCTATGATTGCAATTACAATGGAGGGTTTTATCATGGAACTTGCTGTTCGTCTTGTAGGTAGAAATATCACTGGATACTTAACTGCTGGAATGTTAACAATGGTAGGAATACTCGTTCACAAAGTTGTACGTCTATTTCTGCTTTTTGGGTGGGATATATTTCTTATTTATGAAGAGATGTTTATCTATGCTACCAATATGTTAGGTTTTATGCCAATTCAGCCTGTTCGTGCAGTGGCAACCCTCTTTGTAGTATATGCTCTGTTGGGTGCAATAGCTGCTTTTATTGGCTACCGATTGGGGCAAAGGGCTAAAAAGGAGCAACATGGTGAGTATGCTTCTTCGTCAGAAGCTCCTGCTAATCAGTGGCAACAACACTCTAAAGAGATTGAGTATTCAACCCGATATTTAATTCTGCTTGTGATAACTATACCACTACTACTTTTTATATTAAGTACACTCTCTCTTGGAGCTGCACTTCTATTGACGCTGCCTTGGTTTGTTTTTATATTTTGGCGGTATCGTTTTGCTATGCGACAGCTAAAGAAGTGGCTCTTTTGGATGCAGTTGTTGGTAATACTTGTTTTGGCATGGTTCTTTAGTAAGACATCGAGTGGGGGATTGGAAGGGCGACTTATAGCACTTTCTGGAGGAGTAATTATGGTTTTACGCGCCCTTGTTGTAGTTACAGGATTTGCAGCTATAAGCACAGAGTTGCGTGCTCCAGTTATGCAACAACTTTTCTTTCGTTCAGGATTCAGACAGCTTTATATTTCAGTAAATCATGCTTTTGGTATATTGCCCATGGTTGTAGGCGGACTTTCTACACCGCGTCAGTTTATTCTAAATCCTGCACGCTCAATTGCCAATAGTCTGCGCAATGTTAATAGTTGGCATCAATACCTTGTTAGGTCTCTTGATAAAGAGGAGTTTGATTGAATTCGATAAACAGATTGTGGGCATTCAATAAAACACTTTCATTATTCACTTTTGCTATTGTATAGCTATAGTGCTTTTAAACTATTCTCCTCAAAAATTCAACTCCTTTTTCTCACCAACTGATACCCCGATCTAAAGAGGTAAACAAATGGATAAACCACAATATGCATTAGTTTGGTGTAAGGGAAAATCATAAATATAAAAAGTCCCGTTACGATGTGAATTTTATACTGAATAGAGTGACCTGCTATTATAGCACCAGCATCTGGTTGAAAAGTAACAACTGCCTGTGCCCATTCGCTAAGAGCTGCATATTTATCGATAGGACCTGTAGCAGTTTCAGCCACAGCAGTTAGTCCTACTATTGCTTCAACTAACAACAGAATGATAATGAAATAGTCTTGAAAACTACTATTCATTTTTATACGTGGCGAACTAAATCGTCTGCTCACCAAAATAAGCATACCCACAATAGCAATGATTCCAAACAGAGAGCCCATCGATAAAGCAATTATTCTTTTAGTTTCGGTGGTCATTACCATGTGATAGAGCCATTCGGGTATAAATAGTGTGAGATGTCCAAAAAAGACAAAGATAATACCAATATGAAAAAGGTTGCTTCCCAACTTTACTTTCTTATCGGCAAGAAACTGTGTAGATTCAGCTTGCACTGTTTTGTTGCCAATAAATAGCCGAGTGACAACACCAAACAAAAATATGGCTATGGCTATGTGTGGCAGATAGGTAAACAGAAGATTGTTGATATAATTGTCCATGTCTGTTGATTTTTATGTTTGAAGTATATCAAATTAGTCTATTGGTTGACTTACATGCAGAAGTTCCTTGTGAAGAGCACGAAGGTGCTGCACCACCAAAAGTTACAGGTTCCTCTTCATATTCAGCATCCAAATCCAAAGGCTTTTCATTTTTAATCATCGCTTGAGTTATGGCTTTATCAGGTTGTTTTGCCGATAATGAAATAATAGCTTTGAAGATAGAACTATATGGATTGTTGCCGTCGCTGAGTGCTACATTAATTTTATCCATAATATTTACCGTCTCTCCTAAAAGTTCGGCAGCTTTTGCAATTGAAAGAGTAGATAAAAACTCCAAAAATGCAGGAATATAATCTGGCAATTCTCTAGCAGTGAGGTGCATTCCTTTCTCTTTGTAGAACTCTATAAGATTTACCATTGCTTGTCCTCTGTCTCTTGAATCACCCTTAATATGTTCAAAAATATGTAGCGAAACACTTCTTGAATAATCAAATAGTTGCACATACTCTCCTTGCCAATCGGTAAGATCGATATGATTGAATCTTTTACAAAATTCACCTATTTCATCTATTCTGTCCTTTTGTAGCAAAGCTTCTTCTCTCAACTCTCTTTCTACTTCAAGTAGAAAGTTTTGCAATTCATCATTTGGATAAGAGAGTAAAAGAGATAGTATTTTGTAAGTCTTTATCATAATTAGATACCTCCAAATAGATTTTTAAATTTCTCAGTGTCGTTGCTATCACCATCTGGATAACCACCGCTAGATTGATGTTGATACACATTCTTAGCCTCCTCTCTATGGCTGGTAGGTATCACAAATCTATCTTCGTAGTTGGCTATTGCCATAAGGTGATACATCTTCTCTGTTTGTTCAGGAGTAAGTCCAGTGCCTTCCAAAACTTCGGTGTTGATTACCTTGTCCACTGTTTTGCTGCGCATATAAGCACGCATTGCCAACATACGTTTAAGTGCATCTTTAACGGGTTTCTCATCACCTGCTGTGAACATATTAGCCAAATACTTATGCGAAATACGCATATCGTCCACATCTGGCAAAATTCCGTTCATGCCAATTGTTCCGCTTTCAACAGCCGATTGAATGGGGGATAATGGTGGTACATACCACACCATGGGCAATGTTCTATACTCTGGATGCAACGGAAATGCAACCTTCCAATCGATAGCCATTTTGTAAATAGGCGATGCAGCAGCAGCTTCCAAAACGTTTTGTGGAATGCCCTGTTTTCGTGCCTCCGCAATTACTTCAGGGTCATTTGGGTCTAAAAACATACTCAGATGCTCTTCGTATAGATCTTTTTCATTGGCAGTTGCTGCTACTTTTTTAATCTTGTCTGCATCGTACAAAATCATTCCAATGTACCTTATCCTTCCTACACACGATTCGCTGCAAATAGTAGATTCTCCCACTTCAATGCGTGGATAGCAGAAAGTGCATTTCTCTGATTTCTTGGTTTCCCAGTTGAAATATATCTTTTTGTAAGGACATCCACTTACACACTGACGCCAACCGCGACACTTGTCTTGATCTATGAGCACAATGCCGTCTTCTTCGCGTTTGTAAATAGCTCCCGATGGACAAACAGCCACACATGTGGGGTTGAGACAGTGCTCGCAAATGCGCGGTAGATACATAATAAACGAATTTTCAAACTCGCCATATATATCTTTAGGAACATCCTTAAAGTTGGTCTCTTTGCTTCTGTTTTTAAATTCTCCACCCAAATCATCTTCCCAGTTAGGAGTTTTCTCAATCTTCTCCATCACCTTACCTGTCAAAATAGAGTGAGGACGAGCTGTGGGTGGTGTTTTAAATTTAGAGCCTTTGTGCAAGATAGAGTAATTGAAAGTAAAAGGCTCATAATAATCATCGATAGTGGGCATTGTAGGGCTAGCAAAAAGGTTTTTCATAACACCCAACTTACCTCCCATCAATGGGGTTAGTCTATCTTTATCAACTTTCCAGCCACCTTTCCAGCGTTCTTGATTTTCCCACTCATCGGGATAGCCAATACCAGGCTTGGTTTCTACATTGTTAAACCACACGTACTCAACACCTTTGCGCGATGTCCATACGTTTTTACAAGTGACTGAGCATGTGTGACAGCCAATACACTTGTCTAAGTTCATTACCATTGCTATTTGTGCGCGTATATTCATAGCGGTTGAGTTTTTTTAGTTTTCTTCAATTGGTTCATCCATCCACTCAACCTTGTTGAGTTTACGGATAATAACAAATTCATCGCGGTTGGCACCGATAGTGCCATAATAATTGAGACCATAGCTCAATTGTGCATATCCGCCTATCATATGAGTGGGCTTCAAACAGAGTCGTGAAACCGAGTTGTGAACACCTCCACGATTTCCTGTAATTTGGCTTACGGGCATATTCACAGTTCGCTCTTGGTTGTGGTACATAATAAGTGCACCATTGGGAATCCGCTGCGACACTACCAAACGAACTACTGTAGCACCATTTTGATTGTAGACTTCCACCCAATCGTTGTCTATCAAGTCCATTTTCTTGGCATCATCCTCGCTTAACCAAGCTACGGGACCTCCACGACCCAAAGTAAGCATCAATAAATTGTCTGACCAAGTAGAGTGTATCGTCCATTTATTGTGAGGCGTCATCATATTTAGAATCATATACTTTTCTTTCCCCTCAAGTTTATCAATCATTCCTTTCAGCGACTTCGTATCAATAGGCGGTTTGTAGCACACCAAATTTTCACCAAAGTCAATCATCCATGGATGGTCTTGGTAGATAGATTGTCTACCAGTAAGTGTTCTCCACGGAATTAGTTCATGCACATTTGTATAGCCAGCATTATAAGAGACATCATGCGACTCTATACCACTCCAAGTGGGAGAGGTAATAACTTTTCGAGGCTGTTGAATCAAGTCTTTAAATCTAATCTGTTCGTCTTCACGTTTAGCCGCCAAATGGCGATGCTTGCGTCCTGTTATTTTTTCTAATGCCTCCCATGCTTTAACAGCTACATGTCCATTGGTTTCGGGTGCTAATGTTAGAATCATTTCGGCAGCATGTACATCGGTTTCTATCAAAGCTCTCTCATTGGCTTTGTGCCCAATGGTAGATGATAAATTGAGCTTCTTCAACAGAGCTACCTCTTCTTTGGTATCCCAACTAATGCCTTTTCCGCCATTGCCCAACTCTTCCATAAGAGGACCTAGCGATGTAAATCGCTGATATGTATTGGGGTAATCACGAACTACTTCAATAATATCCGACATGTTTTTGCCTGGTTTCAGTTCTAAATCATCCACCTTCCAATCTTTGGCAAAAGCAGTTTCTGATAATTCCATGGGCGAGTCGTGTTGCATGGGCTGCAGCACAATATCTTTTTCTACTCCAAGATGACCTGGAGAAAGTTCCGAAACTTTTTTAGCTATTCCTTTAAATATATTCCAATCGGTGCGTGCTTCCCAAACTGGATCTACAGCATCGGAGAAGGGGTGTATAAATGGATGCAGGTCAGTAGTACTTAAATCATTTTTTTCGTACCATGTGGCTGCAGGTAAAACTATATCGGAATGAAGCGCTGATGTGGACATTCTAAAATCTAGCGTCACCAATAAGTCTAATTTTCCTTCTGGTGCTTTGTCGTGCCATTTCACCTCTTGTGGAAGTTGCTTACCGTTGGCTTTTAAGTCTGCACCCATTACACTGTTTTGTGCACCAAGCAAGTGCTTCATAAAATACTCCATTCCTTTGGCACTCGAAGCCAAAAGATTAGACCGCCAGATAAACATGTTTCTAGGGAAGTTTTTTGGATCATCTGGGTCTTCAGAGGCAATGGATAGTTCGTTGCTCTTTAATTTCTCAGTGATAAAGTTTTTCACATCTTTATCTTGTTTCGCTGCATGTTGTCCCAGTTTAATAGGGTTGTCGCTTAGTTGTGGACTTGATGGCAACCAACCCATTCGCTCTGATTTTACGTTGCAATCTATCACCGACATCATGTTCCACTTCTCTTTGTCTGCCAAAGGAGAGATTAATTCTGATAGACCAACTTTCTCGTAACGCCACTGATTGGTGTGCATATAGAAATACGAAGTTGCATTCATGTGTCGAGGAGGACGATGCCAGTCTAAACCAAATGCTAGGGGTGTCCAACCCGTTTGTGGTCGAAGCTTTTCTTGTCCTACATAGTGCGACCATCCTCCACCTGATTTACCAATACATCCACAGAATATTAACATATTTATTGCACTGCGGTATATCATATCTGTATGATACCATTGATTGACACCGCAACCAATAATAATCATCGACTTACCTTCTGTTTTCTCTGCAGTCTCAGCAAACTGACGTGCAGTGGATATTATATGTGATGCAGGCACGCCTGTTATTCTCTCTTGCCAAGCGGGTGTATAAAGAACATCCTCAGAATAATCGGGAGAAGGAGCCTCACCAGGTAACCCTAACGAAAGACCATAATTGGCAATAGTTAGGTCATACACTGTGCAATACATAAATTTTCCATCCGGGGATTTACGCACTGGTATTTTCCTATCAACTATTTCATCGTGCTTGGTAGCATTGAAGTATTCGTTTTTGTAATCGTCTCCACCAAAATAGGGAAAAGACACCTCTTTTATCTCATCAAACTCATTTGCAAAAGAGAGTTGTGGTGAAATCTCTTCGCCTGTTAAGACGTTCACCATCTCTAAGTTCCATTTCTTACTTTTATCCCAGCGCGAACCAATAGTTCCATTGGGAATTACCAACTCTTTGCTCTTTTCATCGTAAAGAAGAGGTTTCCAATCTGCATTTTCTTCTGTTGCATACTTTTCATCCAAATCGCTGGCTCTTACAACTCGTCCAGCCACATATCGTTCATTTTTCTTCTCTACTTTCACCAAGAAAGGCAGGTCGGAGTATTGCTTCACATATTCCTCAAAATAAGGCGTTTTTTTATCCAGATAAAACTCTTTCAGTATTACATGCCCCATAGCCATACCAAGAGCAGCATCTGTGCCTTGTTTTGGTTTTATCCAGAGGTCAGCAAACTTGGCAGCCTCGTTAAAATCGGGAGATATGTTGATTGTTTTTGTTCCTTTGTAGCGCACTTGGGTATAAAAAGGTGCATCGGGAGTTCGCGTCACGGGAACGTTTGACCCCCACAACATTAGAAACGAAGAGTTGTACCAATCAGCACTTTCAGGCACATCGGTTTGCTCTCCCCAAGTTTGTGGTGACGAGGGTGGCAAATCACAATAGAAATCATAAAAGCTGAGTATTGTTCCACCCATAAGGCTTAGATAGCGAGTTCCAGAAGAGTAGCTAACCATCGACATAGCAGGTATAGGTGTGAAACCAACTAAGCGATCGGGTCCGTATTTCTTGGTAGTATAGATATTGGCGGCAGCTATTATTTCTTGCGCCTCTTCCCAATCTAAACGGATGAGACCACCCAAGCCACGCTGCGTTACATATTTATTGCGCGCAACTGGGTCATCCATAATGCTTTCCCAGGCAACAACCGGGTCAGGGTGAGTTTTTTTAGCTTCCCTATATGCTTTAGCCAATGCTCCTCGAATCATTGGATACTTTACTCTATTGGCACTGTATAAATACCACGAGTAGCTTGCCCCACGAGGGCAGCCGCGTGGTTCATGGTTGGGCAAATCAGGACGTGTTTCAGGATAATCTGTACTCTGCAACTCCCAAGTAACTAAACCATTCTTTACAAATATTTGCCACGAGCACGATCCAGTGCAATTTACACCATGAGTGGAGCGCACCACTTTATCAAATTGCCATCGATTGCGGTAAAAGCGTTCCCAATCTCTTGGGCCATCGGTAGTAACAACGTGTTTGTCTGGACTTACTGTTGCTTTTTTGCTGAAGTAGATGAGTTTGTTGAGTAGGCTCATAATAAAAGCGTATTAAGTTGAAAAACAAGGTGATTTGAATAAACGCCTGATTTTTCTTGTTTGTTTATATGGTAGAATATGCAAATATTCAATAAATATACAATATGAATAAATATTAAACAAGCAAATTTTGAAAAATAATAGTGATAGATTTAACATTGTAATGAATTACAACGGACTGTTTTTAAGATAAATCGTTCATTTTTAATTAAGAAGGCTGTCAATTTGACTTTGTAGTTTATCACTATTCAGTGCTTTTCATTATATCTATTTGTCTAATTAATGAGGTTATCAGGCTTAAGATAAACTTTAGTAAATCGAAGAGATGGGTTTTTATAAGGAGTTCTTAACAAATAGGTAATCTTTACCAATAGAGTAAAACATACCAAATGCAGCTACAGCCCAAGCCATCAGTGCAATGTAAATGAAAAAGGTAGGAATCATCATCAAAAAAGATAGTTCAAGCGCTTGCGATAATTTTATTGTGCAAACTGTGTACATTCCCATGGGGAATATCATACCCCAATACTGAGGATGATATTTAAGAGGGAGTTGTTTAAAAACATGACGCCATATACCCAATATAACGATGAGTGGAATCCACCACGTGCCTATAGCCCAGAAAAACAGTGTAAAACCTTTAAGAAAAGGGGTTATTTCACCTATAAACGACCATTGATGAGCGTTCATAATTATCGAAGAGCCAGCCAAAGTAGAAATGGCTACTGCACCCATATTTATCCAGTAGGCAGGAGCAAACTCTTCGGCACGCATTTCAAAGAAAGACATTCTGTAAACAATGAGTGTAATAATGATAATGTAAAACATGCAACCACAAAGAAACATAGCCAATGCAAAGAACGATACAAGATCGTTGGCAAAGGGGATATGCCCCGTCAATTGACTTGCAAGAATGGATACCGACTGAGTGGATACAATAATTAGCAACCATACTCCACTAATAGCTTTGTTGATGGGAGGTTTGTTTTTTTTTACTGTAAAAACCGTAAACACTGTATAGATAAGTATCAACCATGCAATACTACCTATATAAAAGAGGATAGATGCAATTGCAAAGTTGCTAGCAATCACAACAAACTGTGTGCCAAGAACACATGTGCCTGCCACATAGGTTAGAAAACCTGGACTTTTAGCAAGGTCTTTAATATCGTCCATGAAGTTTTTGGGATAAAGAACTACCCTTAAAATATAGAGGAAGTTCATAAAGAGATATGCCGCTATATTAAAATAGAAAAGCGTTTTTGCTATATAGATAAAGTTGAGGTTGTATGAAGCAATAGAGACTATGCCAGTTGCCATAACTAAAGCAAAATAGGCTGTAGGCAAATTGGAAAGGTCGCGAAGGAATGTGGCTGAAATCAATTTTCTTTTTGTCATCTTCGATGAGTTTTAAAGTATATGATAGTTGATATATAAGATACAACCAGTTTTGTATCACCACGTATCTGAAACTCTTCTCTTTTTCTTGGTTTCGCTATGCTTCACGTAGCTATAGAGAAGAAGCACGCTTAGATAATAACTCATGTTGATATTTGTGATTTATAAAAACACAGATTCGGGTCAATAGTTATTAATTGATAAGCTGTAACAAATTTACACATTCACAAGCATTAAAAAAAATTGAAGAGCTATAAATTATCTGCAATGTTCAATTCATTTCACCTATAGTCACCTATCTAATGTAAAGGTAAATAGCATCATCTTTATAATTTTCTCCATATTATTCAAAGTCTCATAAGTGATGTAGAATAAAAAAGCCTCTGAAAATACTATCTTCAGAGGCTTTTGTGTTTATATGGTTTTGTTTCTACATTTATTTTACGAACTTTTCACCCATTGGCAAAACTGTTTTTCCTGCCAAATCGTTGATTATGATACCTGCCATCATATACCACGCTGCAAAAGCACAGATAATAAGATCGATTGCTGCAATGGCTTTGAGCTGAGGGAAATAGAAATGCTCAAGCACCAGTAAAATAAAGCCAATTAGCAGTGTTCCAAATGTAATAGACATTGCTTTGTGCACTCTAAGTGAGGCAATAAACATGATGGCTGTGTAGATCGTCCATCCAAATAGGTAGAAACCTACATCTTCGGTACTTGATGAGTAGATTCCATAATGGTTGAACAGTTTAATAAGACTAAGCCCTATCCAAAAAGCTCCATAGGATACAAAAGCGCTGTATCCAAAATTATTGCCCACTTTTTGTTCTTGAAAGCCTGCTATCATTTGTGCCAATCCACCAAATATAAGCCCCAAGCTAATTATGGGTCCCCAACCAACAAGTCCAAGATTGTGTAACTGAAGCAGGAGTGTTGTCATTCCAAAGCCTGCTAAACCTACCACTGCGGGATTTCCTTTTTTCATTTGTTTTCTTTTTTTAATAAGTTAATAATTACGGGTGCAAAAATACTCATTTAAATTGTCAAAAGCTTATATGTGTAGTGAGATAAGATGAATATTCATCATTAGGCTTTTACTTGTGGTGTAAATAATTGTTTTTTAGAGGATTAATTATATAAATGCGACATTATATCTAAAATATTTTTTAACGACGAATTGGTATTATAAGGAGTGGGTGGTGAATTTTCACACTTGTGGGTAATCTGTTGGCAAACAAATGATATGCATGTAAACTTTTTGGGAATGTAAAAATGTAAATATGTGAGTAAAATTTACTGTAAATATAAACAGATTTGTTTATTGTTTGTTATATTTGTAGTAAAGTAAATTTCTATGAGTAATCACATTGATATAATACAAGGTATTCATCCAGGCAGATTCATTGGTAGAGAGTTAAGGAGAAAGAATATCACTCAGCGTAAACTAGCTGATCAGACAGGTGTTTCTTATCAAACTATTAATGCCATTATTGCCGGAAAGCGTAACTTGACAACTGAACAATCTCTAAGGATTGCTGATGCGCTGGGTTACGAAGAGGCTTTTCTTGCCTTGCTGCAAACATACTATGACATTAAAAAGGTGAGAGAAAAAGAGTTCGATACTCTTTACAATGGAGCGCCTCGAATTCGTAAATCGCTGTTTTGGGATGCAGACTTTGATACTATCAATTGGGGTAAGTATAAAAATGCAGTTGTTAAACGAGTGATGCAACGAGGGAGTAAAGATGAAATAGAAGAAGTTATGCGATTCTATAATTTGTCCATCGATGAACTCCAAAAATGCAAGTCGAAGAATACTAATCAACACGATTTATCAAAAAAATAGAAGAATAAAAACATGTCGGACAAACTACATTACGAAACTGTGACTTCGTTATTAAAAAGTGTGCTTGATCAGCTTATGTTAAGCCCACTATTTAAATCCTTTTATTTAGTTGGAGGCACATCGCTAAGTCTTCGTTTAGGTCATAGAAAATCGGTGGATATAGATCTATTTACAAATGAACCTTATGGCAGCCTTGATTTCTCAGTTTTTGAAAAGTTCTTCCAAAATAATTTTGATTACTACGATTTTACTGGTTCATCTAATATCATTGGGTTTGGTAGGTCATACTTTGTAGGTGAGTCGAAAGAGAGGAATGTAAAGATTGATTTATATTATAAAGATGAAATTATTGATCCTTGCGATATTATAGATAACATTCGGATTGCTTCTCTAAATGATGTTATTGCAATGAAAATAGATGTTGTTTCACGTAAAGGGCGAAAAAAAGATTTTTGGGATTTACACGAACTCTTAAATATCTATTCTATAATCGAAATGTTAGATCTGCATAAACAACGATATGAATATACACACGAACAAGGTCAAATTGTCAAGAATTTCACAAATTTCGATTTGGCTGATGAAGATTTTGACCCTGTTTGTTTTAAAGGGAAATATTGGGAGTTGATAAAATTAGATTTTGTAGAGTTAATCGAAAAAACAAAATTTTAATGAAGAAGCAATAGTTCATTGTAATTTCTCAAACTAAAACCCCTTCTCTATCAACTATTCGATAAAGAAGGGGTGTATTCTTTTTTATAAGAAGACGTTGCGTGCAACATCTCTACACAATTTTAAAGTCTTTCTAAAAGACTATCTATTTTCCAACGATTCAATACTCTCTTTCAGCGAAGCAATTTTACTTTCAGCATCAGCCAGTTTCTTGCGTTCATTATCAACAATTTCAGGTTTTGCATTTTGCACAAAACGCTCGTTGCTCAACTTCTTCTGAACCGATTTTAAGAAACCCTGTTGATATTTCAAGTCCGCTCTCATTTTCTCCAATTCAGCTTCCACGTCAATGTTGTCGGCAAGTGGCACTGCAAACTCTGTTGTACCAACCATAAAGGGCGCTGCACCTGCAGATTTTTCACTCACAGGAGTAATAGCGCTCAAATTTGCCATCTTTGTAATAGCTGCATCATAAGCATTGTTGTGATTTCCTAGTATCTCCAATGTAAGTTCATCTCTGTTTGGAATGTTCTTTTCAAGTCTGATAGTGCGGATACTCGAAATGATATGCTTTGTATGCTCAATATCTGATAAGAACTGATTGTTGTACTCTTTGGCTTTTGGCAGTAGAGCTATCATTATGCTTTCATCCTCTTTGCGTGGAGCAATAGCTTGCCACAACTCTTCTGTAATGAAAGGCATAAATGGGTGAAGCAAGCGCAACAGCGCATCGAAAAACGAAAGTGTTGCTTGGTAAGTTGTTCTATCAATTGGTTTTTGGTAAGCAGGCTTTATGAGCTCTAAATACCAAGATGAAAACTCATCCCAAAACAGCTTGTAGAGGAGCATTAGTGCTTCCGATAGGCGGTATTTAGAGAATAGGTTGTCCATCTCTTCAATGGTCTCCGATAGTTTGTTGTCGAACCACTTTGCTGCTATTTTGGCAGCTTCAGGCTGCTCTATTGTATCATCTATTTCCCAACCTTTCACAAGGCGGAAAGCATTCCATATTTTATTGTTGAAGTTGCGTCCTTGCTCGCACAGCACCTCGTCAAATGGGAGGTCGTTGCCAGCAGGAGATGTCAACAACATCCCCATTCGCACACCATCTGCACCATACTTCTCCATCAATTCGATAGGATCGGGTGAGTTGCCCAGCGATTTAGACATCTTTCTACCTATCTTATCACGCACAATACCTGTGAGATACACATTTTTGAAGCAGTGTTCGTCACGATACTCATATCCAGCAATAATCATTCGTGCCACCCAGAAAAACAGAATCTCAGGAGCAGTAACTAAATCATTGGTAGGGTAGTAGTAGTTGATATCTTCATTATTTGGATTGTTTATACCATCAAAAACCGAGATGGGCCACAACCACGAGGAGAACCAAGTATCCAAGCAATCTTCATCTTGACGCAAATCGGAGAGTTGCAAATCTGGATTCTCCTTTCTAGCCAACTCAAGCGCCTCATCTTCAGTTGCTGCTACTACATATCCACCTTCGGGTAGGTAGTAAACAGGAATGCGATGACCCCACCACAATTGACGAGAGATACACCAATCCTTCACGTTCTCCATCCAGTGGCGATAGGTGTTTTTAAACTTGGCAGGATACAGCTGCACAGTATCGTCCATTACAGCATCCAATGCAGGTTTTGCCAAATCTTCCATCTTCAAAAACCACTGCATCGATAGTTTTGGCTCGATTATAGAGTCGGTTCTTTCAGAAAAACCTACACTATTGGTGTAAGGTTCTATTTTGTCCATCAAACCTTTCTCTTCCAGCTCTTTCTCAATAAGGGTTCTTACTTCGAATCGATCTTTGCCATTGTAATGCAAGCCATGCTCATTGAGTGTGCCGTCATCGTTAAATATATCGATGCTCTCTAAGTTATGCTTGTCACCCAGCATTTGGTCGTTAATATCGTGAGCGGGAGTTACTTTCAAACAACCTGTTCCAAACTCAACATCCACATAGTCGTCTTCTATCACCTCCACCTCTCTGTTGGCAATAGGCACAATAAGTTTTTTGCCTTTAAGGTGAGCAGTTTTAGGATTATCTGGGTTGATACATACAGCAGTGTCACCAAATATAGTTTCGGGGCGAGTTGTTGCTACAACAGCATACTTACCCTTTTCACCCACAATGGCATAGCGCATATAGTACAACTTGCCGGTAACCTCTTTGTGAATAACCTCCTCGTCCGAAAGAGCAGTTTTGGCTTGTGGGTCCCAGTTTACCATCCGTACACCTCTATATATGAGACCCTTGTTGTGAAGGTCTGCAAACACTTTCAATACACTCTCAGAGCGTTTCGCGTCCATAGTGAAGCAAGTTCTATCCCAGTCGCATGAAGCTCCCAGTTTTTTCAATTGCTCCAATATTATGCCTCCATGTTTGTGTGTCCACTCCCATGCATGCTCTAGAAACTCTTCGCGGGTGAGGTCAGATTTCTTGATTCCTTCGGATGCAAGCTTCTCAACTACCTTTGCCTCAGTAGCAATAGAGGCATGGTCGGTGCCTGGCACCCAGCATGCATTTTTGCCTTGCATTCGTGCACGACGCACCAGAATATCTTGGATGGTGTTGTTAAGCATGTGACCCATGTGTAACACACCTGTCACATTGGGCGGAGGAATAACTATTGAATAAGCTTCACGGTCATCGGGTGTAGAGTGAAAGAAACCTTTCTCTAACCAATATTTATACCACTTATCTTCTACTTCTATTGGGTTGTATTTGCTTGTTATTTTCATATCTATTTAAATTGAATTGCAAAAGTACAAAAAGAATGCATCTCTTTGAAATGCATCCTTTACTATTTGTTCTATTTTGTAACTACATTGTCTATCAGTCACTCTGTTTTGTATACAAGAGATAAGGTTGACGTTGTTTTTTAAACCTCACCACATCATCTTGCCACATTGCACGTATCTCTTTGTTCGTCTTGCCCTCTTTAATCATAGTGCGTATATAATCTACACCCACCAAGTTCTCGAAGAACGAGGTGAAAAACTTATCACCCATATCTAAGTTGTTGTATGCATCTATCACATAAGAAAGGTTGAAGCCATTTTCCCAAATATACTCGTTCGGCACATTGCGGAGATCTACTCCATAACATTTTTTGTTGAGCAGAGGAGGGTTTTTAGCTCCAGCCACACTGCGAGGGGTAAAAGAGAAATCTGCACCACTGAATTCTGGATGTCCATACACTTCGAAAGGGAATGAAGTGCCTCTACCTAAACTCATTACAGTGCCTTCGAAAAGACAGGTGGATGGATAGAGATAGATGGCGTGTATGTTGGGCAGATTGGGTGATGGAGCAATGGGAAGCTCATATTTCATATTGCTAGTGAAGCTTTCACAAGGAATTACCGTTAATTGGCAAGCACGCTTGCTGGGCAGCCACTTTTCACCATTTATCATTAATGCTAACTCTCCCAATGTCATGCCGTGAACAACAGGGATAGGCAACGAGCCAACTCCCGATTTGTATTTCATATCCAATATAGGACCATCTACATAAGACCCATTTGGGTTGGGTCTGTCTAGCACAATCATTTCTTTGCCATGCTCTGCACAAGCATCCATCATGCGAGCCATTGTAATATAATAGGTGTAGAAACGTAGTCCCACATCTTGTAGATCGAACACCAAAACATCAAACTTATTCATCGTCTTGGTAGAGGGTTTGCCCCCTTTTCCATCGTACAGCGACCATATAGGAATTCCTGTTTTCTTATCAACTGTGCTAGATATATGCTCTCCAGCATCTGCTGTGCCTCTAAAGCCATGCTCTGGTGAGAAGATTCCTACCAAATCAAACCCCTTGTGCTTCAACATATCTACTAGGTGTACGTCTCCTACCATTCCAGTTTGGTTGGTTAGTACTGCCATTCTTTTGCCCTCTATCAGAGGGAAATATTTGTCGGTTGCTTCTGCACCCATTTTAATGGGTGCAGAAGCAACATTATCGATATTCTCCTGGTTTTTAGAAGACTGCGACGATTGAGGATAGGTGCATGCAAACAGCGTAAAAAGGGTTGCTAATAGTAGAAGTGGTTTTTTCATTATTTACTCTTTCGAAGTTGTTTTGCTATATTTTTGTTGTTCGTGTAAGTTATTAAACTCCTCTTCGAGCTGAAGAAGCTCTTTTCTCAAATTTTGTAAGCGCATCAAAGTCTCTATTCGGATATCTTCGGCAGTTTTGTTAGTTTTCAATGCTTGTCGTGCTCCATCAAGGGTTAATCCCTTCTCCTTCACCAACCTATACACAACTTCTATCTCCATTACATCGTCTTTGGTATATTGACGTGTACCTCCTTTTGTCTTTTTAGGATTGATGTTTGGAAACTCCTTTTCCCAATATCGGAGCAGCGATATATTTACAGCAAAATGGTCTGCTACCTCTTTTATAGAGTAGTATAGACGCTTGCTATCAAAGTTGATAGGTTTTTTACGTTTCGCCATAATGCTGGTTGTAATAAGTTGTGAATGATAATTGTAGCGGTAAACACAACAAAAATAAACTTTTTAAAGTAACTTTGCAAACCGTTTGTAAGATTTATATCTTTGTATATTCAAAAAAAGAGTGTATAATTACATCAATCAATCATTTTTATTTAAATTTTATGATGACTTCAAAAGAGATACGCCAATCGTTTTTAGATTTCTTTATATCTAAAAATCACAAAATAGTGCCTTCTGCACCCATGGTTATTAAAGATGACCCATCTTTGATGTTTACCAATGCAGGTATGAACCAGTTTAAAGATGTGATACTAGGCAACGCCCCTATCAGATATCCACGTATAGCCGACTCGCAAAAATGTTTGCGTGTAAGTGGCAAGCACAACGACTTGGAGGAGGTGGGACATGACACCTATCACCACACTATGTTTGAAATGCTAGGCAATTGGTCTTTTGGCGACTATTTTAAAGAAGAAGCCATAGCTTGGGCATGGGAATATCTTGTGGATGTTATCAAACTTGATAAAGACAGATTGTATGCTTCGGTATTTGAAGGTGACAAAGCTGATAATTTAGAGCGAGACGTTGAAGCAGTGCAGCATTGGGAGAAGTATTTGCCAAAAGATAGAATCATAGATGGAGATAAAGAAGACAACTTTTGGGAAATGGGCGATACAGGTCCTTGTGGTCCCTGTTCGGAAATTCATATAGATTTGCGTTCTGATGAAGAACGTGAGAAAGTGAGTGCTCTTGAACTTGTAAACAAAGACCACCCACAAGTAATCGAAATTTGGAACCTTGTATTTATGCAATACAATCGCATGGCAGATGGCTCGTTAGTCGATCTTCCTGCAAAAGTGATTGATACCGGTATGGGCTTCGAACGCTTGTGTATGGCTATTCAGGGTAAATTATCAAACTACGATACGGATGTTTTTCAACCCATTATCAAAAAGATTGCAGAAATTAGCAACGCTACTTATGGAGTAGATGAGAAGAAAGACATTGCTATGCGTGTTATTGCCGACCATGTACGCACTATTGCCTTCTCTGTTACCGATGGACAGTTGCCATCGAATGCAAAGGCTGGCTACGTAATTCGTCGCATCTTGCGTCGTGCAGTACGTTATGGCTACACCTTCTTGGATATGCACGAAGGGTTTATGTACAAACTTCTTCCAGTGCTAATTGAGGTGATGGGTGATGCCTATCCTGAACTGATTGCTCAGAAAACATTGATAGAGAGGGTTATAAAAGAGGAGGAGGAATCGTTTTTGCGCACACTTGAAACAGGTATTCGCCTGTTAGATAGGCAAATGGAAGAGCATAAAAAAGATAACAATCTAGTACTTGAAGGTGCTACAGCCTTTAAACTTACCGATACTTTTGGTTTCCCATTAGACCTCACCGAACTTATTTTGAGGGAAAACGGAATGACAGTAGATCATGAGGGTTTTGAGGTGGAGATGAAAAAGCAGAAAGATAGAGCTCGCAATGCTGCGGCTGTTGAAACTGGCGACTGGGCAAAAGTACACGATGGAGAGCCCATCTTTATAGGATACGATTTTGAAGAGACCGAAGCAGAGATTCTTCGCTACCGTAAAGTAAAACAGAAAAAACAGGAGTTCTACCAAATAGTATTCTCACAAACACCTTTCTATGCAGAGCAGGGTGGACAAGTTGGCGATAGTGGCTGGATGACATGTGCTGATACAGGCGAGAAGCTAGAGATATTTGACACAAAAAGAGAGAATAACCTAGCCGTTCATTTGGTAAAGAAGTTACCAACCGACTTGGCATCTACTTTTACACTGCAAATCGATACCGAGCGCCGTGTAGCAATAGAGAGCAATCACACAGCTACTCACTTGATGCACGAGGCTTTGCGTGAAGTACTGGGCGAGCATGTAGAGCAAAAAGGATCGTATGTTTCAGATGAGCTTTTACGTTTCGACTTTTCACATTTTCAAAAAATGACTGATGAGGAGATTCGCAAAGTAGAGCAAGTGGTAAATGCAAAGATCCGTGAAAACATTACTATCGAAGAGAATCGCAGTGTGCCTATCGAAGAGGCTAAAGAGATGGGCGCTATGGCGTTGTTTGGAGAGAAGTATGACGATGAAGTGCGCACCATCCGTTTTGGCTCGTCTATTGAGCTGTGTGGAGGAACGCATATCTCTTCTACAGGTCGTATTGGCATATTCCGTATCATCAATGAAAGTGCTATTGCAGCAGGTATTCGTCGTATTGAAGCCATTACAGGTAAAGCTTGCGATAAGTATCTCTATGGAAAAGAAGACATTTTGACACAATTGCGTGTTATGCTAAACAACACACCCGAAGTTGAGGGTGCACTAAAGCGTTTGTTGGCAGAAAACGAAGAGATGAAAAAAATGGTGCAAGAGTATGAGCGAGAAAAAGCTAAAATACTCAAATACACACTGTCAACATCTAAAAAAGAGATAGATGGCGTGAATGTATATAGTGCTGTTTACTCTGATGTTTCACCTGATATCATTAAAAACATTGCTTTTCAATTAAAGGGAGAGGTTGACGATAATCTTTTCTTTGTAGTAGGCTCTGTTTCTGATGGCAAACCCAGTCTTACAATAATGATTGGAGATGAATTGGTGAAAAAAGGATTGCATGCAGGCAATATCATTCGCCAAGCTGCCAAACAAATTGAAGGTGGTGGAGGTGGACAACCACACTTTGCTACTGCAGGTGGTAGAAATGCCGATGGATTGCAGTTGGCTGTTGACGAAATATTGGGTACATTGAAATAAGAAATCGACCATTTATATTTTATCCAGCATGTTGGCATTAAATATAATACATATAATAAAACAGTTTATTTAATAATCTTAAAACACAATTTAAAATGAGAGAAGTAGTTATTGTTTCAGCAGTTAGAACACCCGTTGGTGCATTTGGTGGCGTTTTTAAAAATGTATCAGCTGTGCAACTTGGAACTATTGTTGCTAAAGAGGCTTTAAAGAGAGCCAATCTAGATCCAGCTATTGTAGAGGAAGTTATCTTTGGTAATGTGCTACAAGCAGGATTGGGACAAAATGTAGCTAGACAAATATCTGTACATGCAGGTGTGCCAATAGAAACACCTTCGTATACAGTAAACAAAGTGTGTGGATCTGGACTTAAAACAGTAGCCCTTGCAGCTCAGTCTATTATGGCAGGTGATGCAGATATTGTTTTGGCAGGTGGCACAGAAAATATGAGCCAAGCTCCTTATCTACTGAAATCGGCAAGATGGGGACAAAGAATGGGTGATGGATCTATTGAAGATTACATGGTGAAAGATGGACTATGGGATATCTTTAATGATACTCACATGGGGATAACAGCAGAAAATATTGCAGAAAAATACTCCTTTACCCGTGAAGAGCAAGATAATTTAGCGTTAGTAAGTCAAAATAGAGCAGAAGAGGCTATCAAGAGTGGTAGATTTAAAGATGAAATTGTAGCCGTTGAAGTTCCACAAAGAAGAAAAGACCCCATTGTAGTAGATACAGATGAGTTTCCAAGATTTGGCACTACTATCGAGGCTTTAGGTAAGTTGAGACCAGCATTTAAAAAAGATGGCACTGTAACTGCTGGTAGTGCATCGGGTATTAACGATGGTGCAGCAGCCTTTATAGTTATGAGCAAAGAAAAAGCAGAAGAGCTAGGGCTTACACCATTGGCTACTATTGCATCTTATGCTTCTGCAGGTGTCGACCCATCAGTTATGGGAACCGGACCTATTCCAGCATCTAAAAAAGCATTAGCTAAAATTGATATGACTGTTGAGGACTTAGATTTGGTAGAAGCCAACGAAGCTTTTGCAGCTCAAGCATTGTCAGTTATCAAAGAATTGAATTTAGATGCCGAAATAACCAACGTAAATGGTGGAGCTATTGCTTTGGGTCACCCAATTGGTGCTTCGGGTGCTAGAATATTAGTTACGCTATTGCACGAAATGGCAAAAAGAGATGCTAAGAATGGTTTAGCCACACTATGTATAGGTGGTGGACAGGGTATAGCAATGATAGTAAAGAGATAATAACCTCACAACTATTGTAGATAAATTATAATAGAAGAGACGTTGCAAAATTGTGCAGCGTCTCTTTTTTTATCCACCTATGCCTTATTTTGGCTTACCTGTCATATATCTTTGGTAATAAACCAAAATAATCAATTAAAACTATGTGACATGAAAGCAATTGTAGAAAAACATATAGGTAAGGAAGCTTATAAAGAGATGTTAGAAATTTTGAATGGAAACCAAGAGTACAGAGAGGTAGCTGCCAGCTATGTTAAAGATTTTATTGCTCAGCTAGAAGTTCAAAGCATGCTAGAGGAGGAGGCTTCTACAGATGAGCTATTAGAAGCATTTTTGCGTTTTATAAATTGTTATAAGCTAAGCAGAGAGTATGGTTTTAGTAAGCAATGGAGCAAATATTACGGACTGAGCAAAGCTTTTGTGAGAAACGAAGACTACCTACTAGCAGACTGTTTCGAAAATGTAGCAAAAGAGTGTCTTGATACAGCTAAAAAGGATTTGCGTCTTTACTGCGAAGTGAAGAAAATAAATATGGTTTATATCTTTTGAATGCTACTCATGGGTGATTATTGCACTTTTATTACTTGTAGTTTGGTTTGTTTTCCAACAAATAGTGGGGTAAAAAACTTTTCCCAGCACTTCTACCACCGTAGAAAGTGTTTCAACTGTCGAAAATCATTTCTACCACCGCAGATTTGACGAACAACTCTTGAAAATCAAATCTACCACGGTAGATTGGCTTTGAAAAGATAAATTGTCGCTTTTTATGCAGAAAAAGGTGAAAAAAGGAGATGTGTAGAGAAAAAACTAAGGTTGTTGAGAAAAAAGAAGATGAAAGGTGAATAATAAAGCAGGGTTTTAAAATTTAGACTACTATTTGTGGTTAAAACTACAGGAAAAATGATTTTGAGGACAGAAACTCCCTAAAACCGTGATATATTGAAAAAATAATCTTTTCGAAGCAGATCCGACGCAGTAGATGCAATTTTCAAGAACTGAATGCCAAATCTACCATGGTAGAAGAGCTTTGAAAAGTTTTTCAGAAAAGACTGAAAATTCTCATATCACTATCCCTTTTATAGAGTAGGGAGTATCTCATAAACTGTGTAAGTAATTAATTGGAGGTTAAAAGTCCGGACTTTAAACCCTCAATTAATTTTTTTTATTTACTTTACATTATAAAACTTACACTTAGACAGTTATGAAAAAAGAAGATTTATTACAA
>RRZT010242873.1_pt1 | contig 37218 bp, 31 predicted proteins | sample 2165551 | NCBI WGS metagenome assembly RRZT01 (sample SAMN10456910, study PRJNA506462) | wastewater metagenome | biome: wastewater; feature: sludge; material: wastewater sludge; isolation source: wastewater sludge with Escherichia coli K12::gfp cells carrying plasmid... | place: USA: Moscow, Idaho...
AATAAAGAACTGGGTTTAGCCGAACTGGAATTTGGTCAGAACGTTTTGGCCGAGACAAATGCCTATAAAAAGGTGATTACCAATGAATCGGACTTAGCCGGTTTACCTGAAGGTGTTCGTCAGGCAGCTGCCGATGCTGCAAAAGAGGCTGGCATGGAAGGTAAATGGGTATTTACAACTCAAAAAGCAAGCTTTATTCCGGTACTTCAGTACAGCGAAAACCGTGAATTGCGTAAAGAACTGCTGATGGCCTACACGCAGCGTGCCAATAATAACAATAAGAACGACAACAAAAAGGTAATCAATAAAATCATTAAACTGAGAATACAAAAAGCCAAACTACTTGGTTTTGAATCACCAGCAGCATTTATTCTTGACAATACCATGGCAAAAACGCCAAAGGCTGTTTACGATTTCTTAGCTACCGTATGGAAACCTGCTGTTGAACGTGCAAAAACGGAAGCTTCGGAACTGCAAAAGCTGATGGATGCCGAAGGCAAAGGCGAAAAACTGGAAGCCTGGGACTGGTGGTATTATGCCGAAAAATTACGTATTCAGAAATACAATTTGAACGAAGAAGAGCTTCGTCCCTATTTTAAACTCGATAACGTACGTCAGGGAGCCTTTGATTTGGCCACCAAACTTTGGGGTCTTCAGTTTAAAAAACTGGAAAACATGCCGGTTTATCACCCTGATGTGGAAGTGTTTGAAGTAAAAGATGCTGATGGCTCGTTAATTGGTGTTTTATATACCGACTATTTCCCGAGAGCCAGTAAACGTGCAGGAGCATGGATGGAAAACATTACCCCTCAATATAAAAAAGACGGTAAAAACGTACGACCAATTATTTGTAATGTAGGTAACTTTACCAAACCAACTGCCGATAAGCCATCGTTATTGAACATGGACGAAGTTGAAACATTATTCCACGAATTCGGGCATGCATTACATGGATTATTGAGTCAATGTACTTACCCCGGCCAATCAGGCACAAATGTTTCGCGCGATTTTGTTGAACTACCTTCGCAAATTATGGAAAACTGGTGTTTTGAACCACAGGTAATGAAAACATATGCCAAGCATTACAAAACGGGAGCTCTTATTCCCGATTCGTTAATTACAAAAATTCAGAATGCCGGTACCTTTAATCAGGGATTTGTGATGACTGAATTGTTGTCAGCTGCATTACTTGATATGGATTACCATAGCCTTACAGATACAACTGCATTTGATGTGAATGCATTCGAAAAAGCTTCGTTAGATAAAATCGGTATGATTCCTGAGATTATTGTACGATACAGAAGCACTTATTTTAACCATGTAATGGGTGGTGGATATTCTGCAGGTTACTACAGCTACACATGGGCCGAGGTGCTCGATGCTGATGCTTATCAATCGTTTGTAGAAACAGGCGACATTTACAACAAGGAACGTGCTACCGCTTTCCGTAAAAACATACTTGAGAAAGGCGATTCGGAAGATCCGATGGTACTATATAAGAAATTCCGTGGAAAAGACCCGAATCCGGATGCTTTACTCCGCAAACGAGGATTGAAATAAAAACAAAAAAAGTGACCTGATTAATGATCAGGTCACTTTTTTTATACAAAACAATTAAATGCGTGCTTTGATGGCAGCCGATTCAGCTTCGAAACCAGGCTTATCAAGTAATGCAAACATATTTTTCTTGTATGCTTCTACTCCGGGTTGGTCAAAAGGATTCACCCCAAGCACATAACCACTTATACCACAGGCCTTTTCGAAGAAGTATAATAGTTGTCCCAAATAAAATTCATTCAGTTTTGGCAACTCAATTTTCAAATTAGGTACTCCACCATCGATATGAGCAATCATAGTTCCTAACTCGGCCATTTTATTAACTTCGTCAACACGTTTTCCGGCAAGGAAGTTCAGACCATCAAGGTTAGCATCGTCCGATGGTACTTTCACGACATGATTCGACTCATTTACAGAAATAACTGTTTCGAAAATTGTACGCTCACCTTCCTGTATCCACTGACCCATTGAATGTAAATCGGTTGTAAAATCAACAGCTGCAGGGAAAATACCTAAATTATCTTTTCCTTCACTTTCGCCATACAACTGTTTCCACCATTCCGATACATAGTGTAATTTGGGGTGGAAATTCACCAGAATTTCTATTTTTTTACCCGATTTATACAGTTCATTTCTTACTGCCGCATAAATGGCAGCCGGATTTTCTTCAAAAGCAGTTTCAGTTCCACAAATAGTTTCCATCGAAACTGCACCAGTTACAAACTGACGGATATCGAAACCAGCCACAGCAATTGGCAATAAACCAACCGGCGACAATACAGAATAACGTCCACCGATGTTATCTTCAATCACATAGGTTTTGTATCCTTCCTGAGTTGCAAGCGTACGTAAAGCCCCACGCGATTTGTCGGTTACTGCAACAATCAGTTTTTGAGCTGCCTCTTTACCCTGTTGCTCTTCAAGTTGTGTTTTAAGCAAACGGAAAGCAAGTGCAGGTTCGGTAGTAGTTCCCGATTTTGAAATAGAGACAATACCGAATTTTTTGTTTTTAAGCAATTGTTGCAATTCAAATAAATAATCTTCACCAATGTTTTGTCCGGCATATACTATTACCGGCGATTTACGCTCGGTAAGCAACCAGTCGAAACTATTCGATAGAGCATCGATAACCGCCTTTGCACCTAAATAGCTACCTCCAATACCTACTACTACCACTACTTCGCAGTTTTCGCGAAGTATACGGGCTGTATTTTCAATATCAGCCAGGTGAGCTTCGTCAATTGAACCCGGCAGGTTTAACCAACCCAGGAAATCACTTCCTTTTCCGGTTCCGTTGTGCAAATCGGCATTTGCTTTTGCGACAGTATCTTTATAAGCTGCTACTGCTTGTTCCGACACAAAACCAAAAGCTTTGTCAATTGTTAGTTTAATGTTTTGCATAAAAATTTATAGTTTGATGTAATTTGATGTTATCAAAAAAAAACTTCATTAAAAAGGCAAATCACTACCTTCGCCAGCCGATGGAGCTCCGTTAAATGCAGGAGCCGACACAACCGACTGAGGGCCTGATGCAGCTTGTGCTCCGTTTTTATCAATTTTCCACGCACGTACAGTTGTATACCATCGACCGTTGTACTCACGACTTTCTATATCAAAACTTACTGTAACAAGTTCATCAATTGCCAACGGGAACTGATCTATTTTATCGTTAAACAAGTTAAAACATACTTTTTTCGGATATTGATCACCTGTTTCCAATACATAATCCTGCGAACGCCACATCCCGTTTTTACCTTGTCCGGTCGACTGAGGTAAAATAGCAATAATTTTTCCTGTAATTTCCATTCCTTTACTATCTGTTAATATTGTATTTTTTTAATGACACAAAGATAATGTTTTTGAACGTAACCACAATTTATAATTCCACATCAAATAACGCACTTCATGTTTCGGTATAATATCAAAGCATTCAATATTATATGGAATTTAAACTATAAATTATAAAGTCATTAAGAGATTATTGCATACTTTTATTATCTTTGTGTATCGGTTTACATATTAAAATGCATTCCGACAATTCTTGATCTTTTACAATAACTTGATATATTGGATTAAATATAACGTATGAGTGTACTTCCATTAATTAAATCCGATCAATATTTAGAACCTTATGCCGCCTCAATAACCGGCAGATATAACTATTTTTTAGAAGTAGAAAAAAAACTTATAGGCGATAACAAATCGCTTTCTGATTTTTCAACCGGTTATATATATTTCGGGCTGCACCATCAAAGTGAAGGTTGGGTTTTCAGAGAATGGGCTCCAAATGCTACTGCTATTTTCCTTATTGGCGATTTCAATAATTGGCAACGCGTACCTGAATACCAGTTAAAAAAACTACCGAATGGTATTTGGGAAATTAAACTACCCGAATATGCGTTAGTACACCTGCAACTATACAAATTACTGATTGAATGGGAAGGTGGCTCAGGCGAGCGTATACCCGCCTGGACCCGCAGAGTTGTTCAGGATGAGCAAACCAAGATATTCAGTGCTCAGGTATGGAATCCGCTTAACAGCTATCAGTTTAAAAATAAGAACTTTGTACCAACTAAAGACCCGCTCCTTATATACGAATGTCATATAGGTATGTCGGGCTCTGAGGAAAAAGTATCAACATACGATGATTTCCGACTCCGGATTTTACCCCGTATAATCAATGCTGGTTATAACTGCATTCAGATTATGGCAATTCAGGAGCACCCATATTACGGCTCGTTTGGCTACCACGTTTCTAATTTCTTTGCTCCTTCGTCGCGCTTTGGCACACCTGAAGAACTAAAGAGACTTATTGACGAAGCACATAGGAACAATATCGCTGTTATAATGGACATTGTTCATTCACATGCGGTTAAAAACGAACTCGAAGGACTCGGCCGTTTTGATGGAACGCCATATCAGTATTTTCATGGTGGCGAACGCCGCGAGCACCCCGCATGGGATTCGCTTTGCTTTGATTATTCAAAACATGCAGTAATGCATTTCCTGTTATCAAACTGCAAATACTGGCTCGAAGAATTTAAATTTGACGGATTCAGATTTGACGGTGTAACTTCAATGCTTTATCGCAGTCATGGTCTTGGTGAAGATTTTACCGGCTACGAATCGTATTACAACCTAAATCAGGATGGTGATGCTATTTGCTACCTTACACTGGCCAACCGCCTAATCCACGAAGTGAACCCGAACGCCATCACAATTGCCGAGGAAATGAGCGGAATGCCCGGATTAGCCACTCCTATTGACGACGGGGGAATTGGTTTTGACTACCGTATGGCTATGGGTATACCCGACTTCTGGATTAAATACATCAAAGAAGTTAAAGACGAGGACTGGAAAGTAGGACACATGCTTTGGGTATTAACAAACAGACGTTTTTCAGAAAAAACCATTAGCTATGCCGAAAGTCACGATCAGGCTTTAGTAGGCGATAAAACCATTATCTTCCGCCTGATAGATGCCGATATGTACTGGCATATGCAGAAAGGCGATAGCACATTACTTGTTGACAGAGGCGTGGCATTACACAAAATGATTCGCCTGATTACTGCCAGCACAATAAATGGTGGCTATCTGAACTTTATGGGTAACGAATTCGGACATCCGGAGTGGATCGACTTTCCACGTCAGGGCAATGGTTGGTCGTATAAATATGCGCGCAGACAATGGGAATTAGTAGACAATCCTACTTATCTGTACCACGCACTTGGCGAGTTTGACAAAGCAATGATTGCACATATTAGCAACATTAAGGCATTTGGTTCTCTACCCATTGAAGAACTTTGGGATCATGAAAGCGACCACGTACTGGCCTATAAACGTGACAAGTACATTTATGTATTTAATTTTGATGGAATAAAATCATACAGCGATTATGGCATTTTAGCACCAAAGGGCACTTATAAGGTAGTACTAAATTCAGATGATATTTTGTTTGGTGGATATGGAAATATCGACGAGAGCATAGAGCATATAACTATTGCTGAACCAAAACATGTATCAGGCAAACACTGGCTAAAATTGTATATTCCCGCCCGCACAGTGCAGGTGCTCGAAAAAATTAAATAACCGGTTTTAGTTAAACCATCATATATGGCGACAGCAGTTGAATACTGCTGTCGTTTTTTATTTTTATTTCAATAAAAAAACAATAAATAAAACGATTCGCATCGCTTAAATATCTTTTTTTGTTATTTTTGTCAGTAAATATGTCAAATTTACAGTTTTTGAAGTACACAAATCATGCAAGCATCTGAAATTCAGGCCGTAAAACAACGTTTTGGAATAATTGGTAATTCCGAATTATTAAACAGAGCAATAGATATAGCTGTTCAGGTTGCTCCTACCGATTTGTCGGTACTGATTACCGGCGAAAGTGGTGTTGGAAAAGAAAACTTTCCGCAAATAATACACAACTACAGTCATCGAAAACACGGTCCGTACATTGCAGTAAACTGTGGAGCAATACCTGAAGGCACAATTGACTCCGAACTTTTCGGACACGAAAAAGGATCCTTTACGGGAGCCACTTCGGATCGGAAAGGTTATTTTGAAGTTGCCGATGGTGGCACCATCTTTCTGGATGAGGTAGGCGAACTACCTTTATCAACTCAGGTACGACTTTTGCGCGTTTTAGAAACAGGTGAATTCATCAAAGTTGGTTCATCAAAAACGCTTAAAACCAATGTACGTGTAGTAGCTGCTACAAACTTAAACATGCATCAGGCAACGCGGGATGGACGATTCAGAGAAGATTTGTATTACCGCCTTAACACTGTACCAATTATTATACCTCCCTTACGCGACAGAAAAGAGGACATTGCCCTGCTATTCAGAAAATTCGCATCTGATTTTGCAGAAAAATACCGTATGCCCGCTGTAAGGCTTACTGATGACGCAAAACGCCTGCTATCAAACTACTACTGGAACGGTAACATCCGACAGTTGAAAAATATTACCGAACAAATATCAGTTATTGAGCAACAACGCGAGATAAATGCAAACACACTTCGGATTTACTTACCTGATAATGAAGCCGAAAAACTTCCGGCATTATTTGGGCGCTCCGGCAACGACAGTAAATCTTTTAATAGCGAGCGTGAAATTTTATATCAGGTTCTTTTTGATATGAAAAAAGACATGAACGACCTGAAGAAACTAGTGCACGACATAATGAACGGACAAACTTCAGTATCGTCGACTACCGAAAATCCGTTTCCATCATCGTACTACGGGGCTACCGAAAAGAATTTCTCTACAGGTGCAGGCATTAAAGAAATATACACTGATAAAACAAATCGCGAGCCTCAACCATTTGTAGCCACAATTGACAACGCGGATGATTTTGAAATTGCTGAAGAGTACCACGAAGTGTCATCGGTTGCTCCTCCTCAAACTCTTGAAGAGATGGAGAAACAAATGATTAAGCAAACATTAGAAAAATACCGTGGCAAACGCAAATCAGCAGCCGAGGAGCTAAAAATATCAGAACGAACATTATATCGAAAAATAAAAGAATATGGCATTGAATAACAAATTTGTTTTGCTACTTGCAACGCTTTCGGCTGTTTTATTAACAAGCAGCTGCAAAATGTCCTACAAAATGAACGGAAGCTGGATTGATTATAACAAAACAAAAACAATCTCAATAGCTACATTTGCCAATACGGCTGAATTAGTGTATCCTCCGTTTGCCGTTGATTTCTCGCAAGCCTTGCGCGACACCTATATGAAAAACACCCGATTGCAGGTACTTAACAAAAATGGCGACATGCAGCTTGAGGGTGAAATCACAGAGTATTATTTAACTCCATTGGCTATTAGCACTGATAATTATGCCTCGCAAACAAAGCTTACAGTAACCATAAACGTCCGATATACAAGCAAAGCCAATCAGGCCGATGATTTTGAGCGAAAATACAGTGCTTTTCGTACATTTGACAGCAGTGAAATGCTTACAAATGTACAGGATGCATTATTAAAAGAAATAAACGAGGAAATTTGTGAGAAAATATTCAACGACACTGCCGGCAAATGGTAAAAACTGAGCAATATCAGCATCGGACGCACAAATGAATAAAAACGAATTTATATCAATACTCCAAAACGAAGCCACTATAACTGACGATATGGTAGCGCAATTAAAGGAAATGACTCAGCATTATCCTTATTTTGCGCACCCGCATATTTTGCTTGCTCAAAAATTCAAACAATCAAACGACATTAACACTGCAGTTTACATTCAAAAAGCAGCCGTTTATAGTTCTGATAAAAAAACATTGTATTTCAAACTTAATCCCGATAAAGCAAGCTTAGAAAAACCTCAGCGTGTTGAACGAAGCAACAATGCCAACGGGAACTATTTTGATATGCTCCAGAAAGTTGAAGCGGGCGGTGGCGACACCAAACTCAGCCTTAAAACCCTTGCCGACAAACTAAAAGCAGCCAGGGAAGCAATTCAAATCGGGAAAATGCCCGAAGTTACCACCATCATTCCGGAGAAAAACTCCGGGGAAACCAAAGTTCGAAAAGTAGAAATACCTACCCCCGATTATTTCTCGGCAAATGAGTATAATGCGAGTGCAGATACATCGGAAAGCGAGGAGGAGGTGAAATTGCTGATTAAGAATAGAAAATATGAGCAGGCACTGAGATTATTAAAAGAATTATATTTGATTAATCCAAAAAAAAGTATTTACTTTGCAGACCAAATTCGATTTTTGGAAAAAATACTTGATAACACAAAAATAACAACATAATTATGTACACTCTTTTCACTATTCTAATTGTAATTGCATCAGTGCTGTTGATTTTGCTCGTTTTAGTTCAAAACTCAAAAGGAGGAGGTTTGGCTGCCGGCTTTCAATCATCAAATCAGATTATGGGAGTACGCAAAACTACCGACTTCCTTGAAAAAGGAACCTGGGTATTGGTAGTATTTGTAGTCTTAGTTTCTATTGCCTCAGTAGCTGTCAATAAAAAAGATGTAGCAACGAACGATTCTGAAATTAAAGAACAATACCAAAATGCAAAACAAGCTGAACCGGGTGTTGTTGCTCCGGGATTTGGCGAAAATCCGGATGCGCAAAAAGAAGCTGCACCTGCAAAATAATCAGCCTGCAAAAAAAATAAGAGCGTGTCAGAATGAAACATTTTGATACGCTTTTCTTTTTAGCTCAAAACAGAAGCCATGAACTTAATAAACTTTGTAGACTACGCCGGCACATTTGCATTTGCTATAAGCGGCATCCGACTGGCATCTGCTAAAAACTTCGATTGGTTTGGCGCATATGTAGTAGGCCTGGTTACAGCTATTGGAGGCGGAACCACACGCGATTTATTATTGGGCGTAACTCCATTCTGGATGCTACAACCATCGTATCTGATTATAACCGGTATTGCATTGTGTGCAATTATAATTGCCGGAAAAAAGATGAAGGTTTTTAACAATGCATTTTTTCTTTTTGACACCATTGGCCTGGGACTTTTTGTAGTAGTGGGTATTGAACGAACCATCGATGCCGGTTTTCCGTTTTGGGTTACCATTGTCATGGGTATGATTACAGGCTCAGTAGGTGGTATTTTACGCGACATCCTTATCAACGAAGTTCCGCTTATTTTCCGAAAAGACATTTATGCTTTAGCTTGCATATTGGGTGGGGTGGTATTTTATTTTTGTACAATATTAAATCTCCCCAGAGAAGCAACTCAGGTTTTAGCTGCGCTTTCGGTTATAGGTATGCGCTTAATTGCTGTAAAATATCATTTACAAATACCAGCGTTGAAAAATGATTGATGGGGGTTCGCTATTCGTCAACAATTGATTTTGATTTTGGAAGAGTAATATTTATTTTTGTTCCTTTTCCAGGTCCCGTTTCAATTTTCAATTCACCTTCAATCAAATAAACTCTCTCTTTCATTCCCAACACACCATAATGATTAACTTTCTGCGACTTTTCGAGTTCAAAACCCACACCATTATCAGTAATTGAAAGTGTAATACTATTTTCAGAAGTGTTCAAATCAACAAATACTTTGGTAGCCATTGCATGTTTTGAAATATTTGTTAGTGCCTCCTGTATTATGCGAAACAACGAAAGTTCAACCGTTTGATTTAGTTTAAGTTTTTCGAAATTTGTAGTAAAGTTCGAAATAATAGTATTCCGAATTCCAAATTCCTTCACATACGCTTTGACAGTATCCACAAAACCCAGAATCTCAATTACATCGGGTCGCAATCCCGAAATTATTCCACGTGTTGTTTTAAGGGTATTGTCAACCATAGTTGAGATTTTCGAAAATGCTTCCAATGATTTTTGCATCTTTGAAAACTCAGCAGATTTGGATAGTTCGTTTTTCAACACTCCAACTTCAATTTTCAGCGCCACCAGTATCTGCCCTAAATCATCATGAATTTCCCGGGCTAAATTTGCACGTTCTTCTTCTCGAAGTGTGTGTAAATGACCTGCGTAACTCTTTAGATCGCGTTGATATTCAAGCAGTTTATTTTCATTACTTTTTCGTTCCGAAATATCGCGGCTAACAACGTAGGCATGCGTATAATTACCATCAGCATCGTAAAAAAACTTTACATGGTCTTCCTTCCAGGCATAATCTGTATTACTATTAAAGTACTTGTATGAATAAATAATTCGTTCTTTATGTTGCGAAATTGAATATCTCAAAACAGTTTCAACAGTCTCTCTATCAACAGGATGAATGGAATGAAGATAGTAATGTTTGTCTTTATATGTATGATACTTTTTAACCTGATTAAAAAATACAGGAGAGCAATATGTTACAAAAAATTTATCGTCGATTTCGAGAATGGCATCCGAAGTATTTTCAGCAATTAATCGGTATCTTTCATCACTTTCTTTACGCGCAATTTCGCTCTTAACACGGTCTGTAACATCAATATTATATCCTAAATAATACATAAACCGATACTCATTATCGAAGGCAGGCTGCATATTGAACCAAATATGCCTATACTGATTGAAATAATCTTTTACTCTGACCTCAAAATCGAACGCAGCAATATCCACAAATACATTTTCCCAGGTACTATCAAATATCTCTAAATCATCCGGATGAATTTTCGATCTAATCAGATTAAAATCAATATGTAAGTCAACACCTTTCGAAAAGAAATTACACATTGATTTATTCGCAAATAAAAAACTCTTGCCATCGTACTTCCAAATATGTATTGGTGAACAATTTAAAATATTCTCTAATTCGGTTTTACCAATTAGAATTTCGTTCTGAATTTCTTTAAGTAAAGTAATGTCGGTAAAAGCAGTTAAATAAACAACTTTCTCATCTATCACTTTGCTTATACTCTCAATTCTGAAAGTCAATAATTTTGATTTTGCATGTAGCACAATATTTAAAGGTTCATTGGAACTGCTTTTTCTAAGTTTCTCGAAATGAAAATAAAAATCATCCTGAGAATTAGGTTGAATATACGAGCGCAAATCTGTTCCCAACATATTTTCGGATTGAACTTCCAAAATATTTGAGAAGTATTTATTGCATAGCTGAATTTTAAAATTTTCATCATATTGAACGTAAGAAAAAGGAGCACTCAGACTTAAATCCGAGAAATAATAGCGTGTTTTTTCCAGATTAAACTGAGTATTACGCAGTTCATCATTCTGAAACTCCAATTCACGAAAATAAATACTCAATTCTTCGAGCAAAACCTGCTTTGATGTATTGATATCAAAGTACTGAATCTTTCTATCTGAAAGCGTTTCATCAATAATTGCACTTAGGTTACGTGTATTCATAATACTATTCAATAATTGTTATTACTTTTCCGTTCTTTTGATTATTTGAATCTACAATGCTTTGTGCTCTGATATCAAACCGACGCACTACACCATCAATTTTCGACTTTAAATGTACCGAAAAATGAGCATTTTCATTTAATAATTCATTTAAAAACGGATTTTTTTCTTTCTCTAACTTTTCACCCTGTTCATTTACAATAGGCCATTCATATAAACATTCAATAAAATCAGAACAAATATATTTTATCGAAAAGTTAAATGCGGCTTTATTCCAATACAATATTTTATTTTGATTGTCGATTATGAGTTTGGGCAAATTATCGTTTCTGAACGATTGTAATAAAAATGCATTCTGAAGGTTAAGCCGTTCTTCGTACGATTTCAATTCACTAACATCAATGACAGTACCTATCAACTTCAATGGATTACCTTTATCATCGCGACTAACAACTTCTCCCCTATCGTAATACCAGCCATATCCACCATCTTTACGCTTTATACGATAAGTTGCTAGCCATGCCGAAGTTTGACCACTCATGTGTTTACGCATAATTTCCATGGTATTCTCATAATCATCTGGATGTATTAAATCACAAATTTTATATACATCAGTCGGAAATTCTTCTACAGTGTAACCAATCATGGTAGCCTTTTTCGGGTCAAATTTTACTATTCCTGATGTAACATCCCATTCCCACCATGCCATTTTTCCAATTTCAAGTGCATTTGTCAATCTCTCCGTAAGCACTTTTACCTTTTTCTCTTCTTTTTTTATTTTATCGATATTAATAAAGGTTATCAGAATGCCATCCACTGCATTGCTCTCAATTTTATAAGGACGAATACGTACAATATACACACTGCCATTTTTATCGTTAAATTCAGTATCGAGAGCTTGCAGATTTTCAGTAACTTTCAATACATCTTCCATAATAGGCATACCATAATTGAAATCAGAAATGTGTGCTATGGGTCGGCCTATATCACTTTGAATAATATTTGTAATTTTCGAAACTGCCGGAGTGATTTTTCGAATACATAAATTTCTATCGAGATAAATTGCACCTACTTCGATATTATTAAGCAGGTTATTCATATCGTTATTCATTCGTTCGAGTTCTTCAATTTTTAGCTGATACTCAGAGTTTACGGTATATAATTCTTCGTTTACCGACTGAAGTTCCTCGTTCGTGCTCTGTAGTTCTTCGTTGGAAGCTATTAGTTCTTCGTTGGACGATTGCAACTCTTCATTTGAAGTTTCCAACTCTTCAATAGTTGCTTGTAGTGCCTCCTTATTAAGCTGTAATTCTCTTTCGAGCGAAGTAATTCGTTCGCTAAAATCATCGGATATAACAACCGAATTATACTTATATTCACTTTCTTCTACTTTTTCTTTCAGTTCAAAAACAATTACATTGTAAAAGTTCCGTTCTGTTTCAATAATATGACCCTCAAGTCTTATCTGCTTATTATCTAATTCATTTATCGTAAAAAATCCCTCTGAACGCAAGGAGGTATTTTGCTTACGCATACGACGTACAAATCCCGAAACAAATTTACCTAAACTATCGGGTAAAATTGAGTACAGATTTTGACTGAATTTTCCCTGATTAATGGTAGTAAAATCGTTTACATTACCTACAATCTGAATAATATTATCATTTAAATCAATAATAATAGATGGAGGCATATAAAACGAAATGACTTTCTCAAGTATTCGTTCATTTTTAGTATTAACAATTGCCTTATTGCTAAATGGTAGATTATCCGTACTTGATTTACCTACAGAAATCAACATACTTACATCTTTTGAAATATTGGGTTTATAACCTACCTTGTGTTGATAAATTTTATTTTTTGCATCCAAAACAGCAAATGCATCAGTCATTTCGCCAATCGACTCGCTACTACCCATAAAGAGCACTCCCTCAGGGTTTAAACTATAATAAAACACGCTAAGAATACGTAATTGAACTTCTTGTTTCAGATAAATAAATAGATTTCGACAAATAATCATGTCTAATTTCGAGAACGGAGGATCCTTAAGCAGGTTATGAGTGGCAAAAACAACCATCTTGCGAATTACCTCTTTCACCTGATATCCACCTTCGATACGATTGAAGTATTTAGTAAGCAATACTGAATCAACATCGGCCATAATATTATCAGGATAGTACCCCTGACCTGCTATTGTTAAAGCCTGCCTGTCAATATCGGTAGCAAAAATTTTAATTTCAACATCTAAACGTAAGTGTTCCAAACGTTCCGCAATGAGAATAGCTAAAGAATACACCTCCTCACCAGTTGAACAACCTGCTGACCATATACGTATGGTTTTTGATCGTTTAGTAATAATTTCGGGAAATATTTTTTCGTTTATAAAAGCAAAAGCATCACTATCTCTGAAAAAGCGGGTAACACCTATTAATAAATCACGATAAAGTGTATCCTTTTCTTTATCCGATTCTGAAAGCAAAATAATATAATCCTCAATTGAATTGCATCGGTTTATACTCACCCTTCTTTCGAGTCGCCGAATAATTGTATTGCTTTTGTAATATGAAAAATCTATTCCACAAAAATCCCGAAGAATTAAGGTGATTTTCGTCAAATTATCGAAGTCTTTAGAAAGTATTGCTTCGTTGGTGCTGCTCTTTTGAATAAACGGGTGCCTTACATAGTCAATTAAAACTGAAGGCATTTTATCAGGAGTTAAAACAAAATCAACTAAACCGGTTGATATCGAACTACGAGGCATACCATCGAACTTTGCCGATGCTTCGTCCTGTACCATAATCATACCGGCTGCTTCTTTTATGGCTTTTGTACCCAATGCTCCATCGCTACCGGTTCCCGAAAGGATAATACCAATTCCTTTTTTTCCTTTTTCGTTTGCCAACGATCTGAAAAAAATATCAATGGGTAAATTTAATCCCTTTCGCAAATTGTAATCATCCAAAAAAAGCTGATTATGGAAAATTGACATATTTTTCCGGGGAGGTATAAGGTAGATTGTATTAGGTTCTACCTTCATACCATCTTCTACAATATGTATTTTCATCCTTGTATGGCGGGCTAATAACTCATCCATCATACTTTTATAGTCGGGCGATAAATGCTGAATTACAACAAATGCAAAACCACTATCAACTGGCATTGATTTAAAAAAATCCTGTAATGCTTCTAAACCACCTGCGGAGGCACCAAGTGCCACAACAACCTGTTCATCAATTTCTTCTTTTTTCTTTTTTCGGGCCGTTTCCATAAAATCAAAAGTATTTTACAAACAATTATACCTTATTGACGCAAATTTATAAATAATTTCTTTAAAAAACAGTAAAAATCACCTAATGTTCTTCCTAATATAAGCTTTATTATATAAAAAGCCGATAATAAAACGCAGGAGTAACCTTTAATAATTGCGAAATTTGAAGTCGGATTAAATATTACTCACTTTAAAATGCTTAATTTTGAACTTTATTTCATTTATAACAAAGATTTATGCTTCAAATTGACGATACCATCATTAGCCTTGATTTACTCGAAGAACGTTTTGTGTGTGATTTAAGCGTGTGTAAAGGCGCTTGTTGCGTGGAAGGCGACGAAGGTGCTCCGGTAACGCAGGATGAAGTAGAAATTATCGAACAGCTTTTACCCAAAATTTGGGACGAAATAACTCCGGAAGCAAAAGCAGTTATCGAAAAGCAGGGAATTTCGTACCTCGATCGCGAAGGTGAATTGGCAATTTCAATAGTAAACGGAGCAGAATGCATATTTACCTATTACGATGAGATGGAAACCTGCAAATGCCTCCTCGAAAAAGCATTTAAAGAAGGGAAAACTGATTTTTACAAACCAATCTCGTGTCACCTGTACCCGGTAAGGATAAAAAAATTCGACAGTTTCACAGCCGTAAATTACCATCGCTGGCATGTCTGCAGTTGTGCCCGTAAAAACGGAGGTAAATTAAAAGTACCTGTTTATAAATTTTTAAAAGAACCACTTATTCGGCAGTTTGGAAGCGAATGGTACAATCAGGTGGAGATTGCAGCCAATGAACTGGCCAATCAGAAGTAATAAAAAAAAGAGACAGAACTTAAACACGTATAACATGCCACAAATTGAAATAATTACCATAGGCGACGAAATTTTGATCGGTCAGATTGTTGATACAAATTCAGCATGGATGGCTACCGAATTAAATAAATACGGATTCAGTGTAACGCAAATTACTTCAGTACACGATAATGAGAGCCATATTGTGACTGCTTTGAACGATGCTCTGAAACGTGCCGACATTGTATTGTTTACAGGTGGAATTGGCCCAACAAAAGACGATATCACAAAACAGACACTTTGTAAATACTTTGGGACAAAACTGGTATTTAACGAAAAAGTTTATCAAAATATTGAGCTACTACTTCAGCACAGACACCGTGCGATGAACGACCTCAATGCCTCGCAAGCGATGGTACCTGAAAACTGTACCGTCATCAACAATCTGGTTGGAACGGCACCAGTAACGTGGTTCGACAAAGATGGAAAAGTAATTGTTTCAATGCCTGGTGTACCCAACGAAATGAAACATGTTATGTCGACAGAAATAATCCCCCGACTAAAACAAAAATTCCACACACCTGAAATTATTCATAAAACCGTCATTATAAAAGGATATCCGGAATCAGAACTCGCAATTAAAATTGCCGATTGGGAAAATTCACTCCCTGAAAACATTCATCTTGCCTACCTGCCCAATTACAGTATTGTAAAATTACGACTTTCAGGCACCGAAACCGACGGATTGGCACTTGAATTTGCCATCAACCAGCAAATAAACACTTTAACTCAAATACTCGGAAATGCAATTGTGGCTTATGATGATATTGCTCCGGAAGTGCACATTGGCCAGTTGCTGAATACAAAAAACGCAACAATTGCTACAGCCGAGAGTTGTACAGGCGGTTTACTTGCTCATAAAATCACATCAGTTGCAGGTAGTTCAACTTATTTTAAAGGCTCTGTAGTAGCCTATAGCAATGATGTAAAAACCCACCTGCTCGGAGTGCCTGGTGAAGTAATTGAACAATACGGAGCAGTGAGCGAACAAGTTGTAAAACAAATGGCCGAAGGCGTAAAACGAATGATGCATACCGACTTTGCCATAGCCACCTCAGGCATTGCCGGACCCGACGGAGGAACACCTGAGAAGCCTGTAGGCACAGTTTGGATAGCCATCAGTACTCCAGATGGTACAGAAGCATTACTGTACAATTTTGGATTAAACAGACAACAAAATATTGAAAGGACAACACAATCGGCCTTTTTAAGTTTAATTGAGAAACTGAAATAAACCGTCTGAAGCAGCATTCAATTAAAAATTAATTGTTTTTACATTATTTAATCCAAAATAAAAGGGGATAACGCTTGTCTGTTTCGAATATTTATCGTAATTTTGCGCACTGTTTTTGAGAAAAAATAATATACACAAAAAAGATATACTGAAATGTCAAAAATTTGTCAGATTACCGGAAAAAAAGCGATGGTAGGAAACAACGTTTCACACTCAAAACGTCGTACAAAACGTACTTTTGACGTAAACTTGTTTACTAAAAAGTTCTACTGGGTAGAACAGGATACATGGATCAGCCTGAAAATATCGGCTTCAGGCCTTCGCACAATCAACAAAGTTGGTTTAGATGCAGCCATTAAAAAAGCTGCCGAAAAAGGTTATTTATACGCTTAACGAGGAGAAAAGAAAATGGCTAAGAAATCGAAAGAAGCACGTATCCAGGTAATCCTGGAATGCACAGAACATAAAGAAAGCGGCATGGCCGGTACATCGCGTTATATCACGATGAAAAACCGTAAAAACACTCCGGGTCGCATGGAATTGAAAAAATACAACCCAATTTTGAAAAGGGTTACTGTACACAAAGAAATTAAATAATATTTGAAATATGGCAAAGAAAGCGGTTGCATCGCTCCAAAGCGGAGAAGGTAGAGCTTATGCTAAGGTTATCAAAATGGTAAAATCACCAAAAACCGGAGCATATATCTTTCAGGAAGAAATTGTTCACAATGACAAAGTAAAAGATTTTTTCGCAAAATAATCATTTACATTTAGTTACACAATATTTAAAAACCTCTCATTTCAGTTTGAATGAGAGGTTTTTTTGTGCCTGTCAGAAAAAATTGTAACTTTGTATACCAATCAGTAACAGCAATTAATATGGGATTATTCAGTTTTTTTAGTAAAGATAAAAAAGAAACACTCGATCAGGGTTTGGCAAAAACCAAAGAGAGTGTTTTTTCGAAAATTACCAGAGCTATAGCCGGCAAATCAAAAGTCGACGACGAAGTACTCGATAATCTTGAAGAAGTACTTATAAGCTCCGATGTAGGCGTCGAAACAACTATTCGCATAATTGAGCGCATTGAAAAAAGAGTTTCGAGAGATAAATATGTAAATACCGCCGAGCTCAACGACATTCTCAAAGACGAAATTGCTGGACTGTTGGCCGAAAATAACTCGAACCAACCCGTCGCTTTTACTGACAAGCTACCTCACACGCCATATGTAATTATGGTTGTAGGAGTAAATGGTGTTGGCAAAACCACCACAATCGGGAAATTAGCCCATCAGTATACAAAAGCCGGCAAAAAAGTGTATCTCGGTGCTGCCGACACTTTCAGAGCTGCAGCTGTAGAGCAATTGGTTATTTGGGGCGAACGTGTGGGCGTACCGGTTATCAAACAAAAAATGGGAGCCGATCCTGCTTCTGTGGCTTTCGACACATTATCGTCGGCAAAAGCTAACAACGCTGATGTAGTAATAATTGATACAGCAGGACGCTTACACAACAAAATAAACCTGATGAATGAACTTACCAAAATAAAAAATGTTATGCAAAAAGTAGTACCGGATGCTCCACACGAAGTATTATTGGTACTCGACGGTTCAACAGGGCAAAATGCCTTTGAACAGGCTAAACAATTTACCAAAGCAACAGATGTAAACGCACTGGCCATAACAAAACTCGACGGGACAGCCAAAGGAGGCGTTGTAATAGGCATCTCCGACCAATTCAAAATCCCGGTTAAGTACATTGGACTTGGCGAAGGTATGGAACACCTACAGGTGTTTGACCGGAATGAATTTGTTGCTTCGCTTTTCAGTTAAATAAATAAATGACAAAAAGAAAAAAAGATTACAAAGGAACAGTAGACGTTGTCACACTTGGATGCTCAAAAAATTTGGTTGACTCTGAGTTATTAATGCGCCAGTTTGATGCTATAGGCTACAAAGTACGCCACGATGCTGAAAAACCCGATGGCGACATTGTTGTTGTAAACACATGTGGTTTTATAGGTGATGCTAAAGAAGAGAGCATTAATACCATTTTGCAATTTGCCGACAGACGCAAAAACAAAAAACTCGAAAAGCTTTTTGTAATGGGCTGTTTGTCTGAACGTTACCAAAAAGATTTAGAACGTGAAATTCCCGAAGTAGATAAATACTACGGAAAATTTAATTATACAAACATTCTGACTGATTTAGGACAGGAATTCAGAGCCGATTTACGTTTGGAACGCTCTTTGACTACTCCATCGCATTATGCATACATAAAAATATCAGAAGGTTGCAACCGGATGTGCTCTTATTGTGCCATACCACTGATAACCGGACGCCATCGCTCAAAACCAATGGAAGATATTGAACTGGAGGTCCGTAATTTAGTAGCAAATGGTGTTAAAGAGTTTCATCTGATTGCACAGGATCTATCGTCGTATGGGCTGGATAAATACAAAGCACTCAAACTGCCCGAACTGGTTGAACGACTATCGGATATACCCGGGGTAGAGTGGATACGATTGCATTATGCCTACCCTGCACAGTTTCCGTACGACATTTTACGTGTTATGCGCGAAAGAAAGAATGTGTGTAAATACCTGGATATTGCCTTGCAACACATTAGCGATAATATGCTGACAACTATGCGCCGCAATATTACCAAAGAGCAAACTTATGCATTGATAAAACAAATCAGAGAAGAAGTACCCGGCATACACCTGCGCACTACAATGCTTGTTGGGCATCCGGGAGAAACAGAAAAAGATATTGAAGAATTAAAAGAATTTCTTAAATTTGCAAAGTTTGAGCGCATGGGTGCATTTACCTATTCAAATGAAGATGGCACCTATGCATACGAAAAATACGAAGACAATATTGAGGAAGACGAAAAACAAAACCGCCTGAATGAAATCATGGCTATTCAACAGCAGATTTCGAACGATATTAATCAACATAAAATTGGCACCAAATTAAAGGTGATGATTGATAGGCTTGAGGGCGATAGTTTTGTAGGACGTACTGAGTTTGACTCTCCCGAAGTTGATCCGGAAGTTTTAATACCTGCAACTACAGCCGGTATTAAAATTGGTGAATTTTATATGGCAGAAATTACAGACGCAACCGAGTTTGACTTATACGGAAAATAATTTTGAATAAAAATAAATGAACCACAAAGAACTTATAGCCACTTTGGCGATTAAAAACAATTTAACCAAAGAAGCAGCTGAAGTACTGCTAAATGCCACTATCGATATCCTGAAAGAAAATCTGACAGATGGAAAGGATGTTGGTATATCATCATTTGGCAGCTTTGAGGTCCGTAAAAAGGAAGAGCGTTTATCTGTACATCCGGCTACTCAAAAGCGCACTTTAATACCCCCAAAACTGGTGGTTGCATTCAAACAAAGTAGCATTCTCAAAGACAAACTAAACAATAAAAAGCCATGAGTAAGGACAAAGTCACATCACAGGAACTGGTTGAACAGGTAGCAAACCGGCTATCGGTAAGCAAACGTGTGGCTGAAGAGTTTTTAAAATCGCTTTTCAGCGAAATTGAAGATACCCTTTTGAAAGGTGATGCTGTGAAAATCAAGAATTTAGGCACCTTTAAACTTCAGTGGAACGAACCTCGTAAAAGTGTCAATGTACAAACCGGCGAAGTTATTGTTATTGAGGGATATAACAAAGTAACATTTACCCCAGATAATGAACTGAAGGAGAATGTAAACGCACCCTATGCCCACCTTGAACCTGTTGAGCTAAATGATAGCACGCTGCAGGAAACCGAGGAAACAACTGTAGATGTGAAAATTGAACAAACCCCTGAGCCTCTGCGCAATTTAACTGAACAGGCATCAGAAATAAAAAATATTTTATCAGAAATACAACAGCTCTCAGCCAAAAATCAAAAAAAAGAAATCAGAGCCGAACAGCCTTCAACACGCTATGAAATACCGGACTACGATCTCATTTTAATTGATGAAGATGGAGATGAAAAGACTGAAATCACCCCTGATGAAAAACCGGAACAGGCAAGTTCAGAAGAGATGACAGCAGAGCATGTTATTGAAGCAAATGAAGATGAACCCGAAACTTCTGAAACAGTTGAAATAACTGATAATGAGGAAACAGACACGGTAGAAGAAGATGAAATATTTCAACCGGACGAGATTACAGTTCTTGAAGTAAAAGAACACATTCCGGAAAATACTTTTGCCGCAAGCAATTCGTCAGAGAATACTGAAATTCAAAATATTACAGAGAAAACTACAACTGAAAACACATTAAAAAGCAACTTTGATGAAGAAGTTGTTCAGTCTTCAGCTACATCGCAAATATACTATTCTCAACCAGTTACTCCCTCAAATACCGGAAACGATTTGAGTGAAACAGTGGTTAATCCGTTTATCCTTAAGAAAAGAAGAAAACGTAAAGGACTCAAAACTATCTTTTGGCTACTACTGGTTTTAGGTGTAATTAGTGGAGGGTTATATTTGGCCTACGGAACTTCATCGTGCTTTAGTTGCTGGGTTAAGTACACGCTATTAAGCGACGAAAACAAAGAACTGGCAAACAGTTACATAGTTAAAGTAAAATCGTGGTTTGGAGGTGACAAGGAAAAAAACATCTCTCAATCAACAAAAACAGAAACAAAAGCAGCTGACACTGTGGCTGTTAAGGATAGTATTGTACCGGCAATTGATAGTACAAAAACTATCACTCAGGAAAAAGACAGTTTTCAGATAGCATTCGACAATAGACGTAATTACAATGTATTTATTGGCGAAGAAGAGATTTCGGAAGGTATTCGACTCACCAATATTTCACAAAAATACTACGGAAAACGTGAGTTTTGGGTTTATATTTACGAAGCGAACAGAGACAATATTGTACACCCTGACCGAATAACTCCGGGCACCATTGTACGTATTCCAAAATTGAATCCACTTTTGATTAACAAGAAGAATCCTCGCTGCTTGGAAAAAGCACGTGAGTTGCACGATTTATACATTGGAAAGAAATAATATTTTTGGTGAATCTACAATAAAGTTCTGTATTTCAAGGTGATTTACAGAACTTTTTTTTGTGGATTAAACTTAAAAAAAAAGTGATGCTGAGCTATTTAGAGGCTCTTTGACTTAATAATCTAAAATCAGGTTAATAGATATTAAATCAGTATTTTAACACAATCAATAATAAGTATATTTGTTCAGGAAAATGAACTTTAATACACAAAGTAATTAATATGGATCAAACTATTGATATTAGAGAACTTAACGAAAGAATTGAAAAGCAGAGTGCTTTCGTTGATGCACTTATTATGGGAATGGACAAGGTGATAATCGGTCAGAAACATTTGGTTGAGTCCTTACTCATTGGATTATTATCAGACGGACACATTCTCTTAGAAGGGGTACCCGGTCTGGCTAAAACACTTGCCATCAAAACTTTATCAGAACTGATAAAATGCGATTTCAGCCGCATTCAATTCACCCCCGATTTACTTCCGGCCGACGTTATTGGTACAATGATTTACAGTCAGAAAAAAGAAGAGTTCAGCATTAAAAAAGGACCCATCTTTGCCAATTTAGTATTAGCCGATGAAATAAACCGTGCTCCGGCAAAAGTACAAAGTGCATTACTCGAAGCTATGCAGGAGCGTCAGATTACTATTGGCGAAAATACATTTAAACTGGATGAACCATTTTTGGTTTTAGCAACACAAAACCCGATAGAACAAGAAGGTACTTATCCGCTACCTGAAGCTCAGGTTGACCGTTTTATGCTTAAAGTGGTAATTAAATATCCTAAAAAGGAAGAAGAACGATTAATTATCCGCCAGAATCTGAAAAAAGAAAAACCTGTTTTAAACCCGATATTATCACCAAAGGATATCATTGAAGCCCGTGATATTGTTCGTCAGGTTTACATCGACGAAAAAATTGAACGTTACATTGTTGACATTGTTTTTGCAACTCGTTACCCTCAGGATTACGGTTTGGAAAGCCTGAAAGATATGATATCGTTTGGTGCATCGCCACGTGCCTCAATCAGTCTGGCATTGGCTGCCCGTGCATATGCGTTTATTAAACGCCGCGGCTACGTAATCCCCGAAGATATCAGAGCTGTATGTTATGATGTATTGCGCCACCGTATTGGTTTGAGTTACGAAGCAGAAGCAAACAATATGACTTCGGACGAAATAATTACAGAAATACTGAACACAGTAGAAGTACCCTGATAAATGTACCACATCATAAGCTGCTTTAAGTGTAAAAAACAATAAACTACAGCTAGTTTACAGATTTACGCTCCGGCATATAGGCACATTAGCACATTGGCACATTTGAACTTATGGAGACAAGCGAAATATTAAAAAAAGTACGGAAGATTGAAATAAAAACGCGGGGATTATCAAAAAACATCTTTGCGGGTGAATATCATTCTGCTTTTAAAGGGCGAGGAATGACATTTGCTGAGGTACGTGAGTATCAGTATGGTGACGATATTCGTTCAATCGACTGGAATGTAACTGCACGCTTCGGGCATCCTTACATCAAAATTTTCGAAGAAGAACGTGAATTGACTGTAGTATTGTTAATTGATGTTTCGGGGAGTCGGAATTTTGGTACTGTATCGCAAATGAAACGCGACATAATAACCGAAACGGCGGCAACTATTGCCTTTTCGACGATTCAGAACAATGATAAAATCGGGGTCATTTTCTTTTCAGACAAAATTGAAAAGTTCATTCCTCCGATGAAAGGCAGGAAGCATGTATTACACATCATACGCGAACTTATTGATTTTAAGCCACAAAGCAACTTAACGAATATAGGCGAGGCGTTACGATATTTTACAAATGCGATCAAAAAAAGTTCAACAGCTTTTATTATATCCGATTTTTTCGATAGCAGTTTTGAAAAAGAATTGATAATTGCCAACCGAAAACACGATGTAGTAGCTTTGCAGGTTTATGACATTCGGGAAACTGAAATGCCCGATGTGGGACTTGTAAAATTAAAAGATGCAGAAACAGGTGAACGCATATGGATTGACACATCGGACAAAAGATTACGAACTGCCTATAAACACAGTTGGGGTGAAAATCAGCTGGAATTGAAAAAAACATTCACACGTTCAGGAGTGGATTTTGTATCGATGAACACATCAGAAGACTATGTTCGTTCGCTGATGAAATTATTTAAGATGAGAGCATAATTCCCTTATAAAAATGACATTGGTCAGCATGAAGTATTCAATTATATCGCTATTATTACTCAGCATGGTTTCGCTGAATCTGTTTTCGCAAAACATTTCGGTGAATGCAAAAATTGATTCTACAATAATAGTTATTGGCGCTCAAACCAAGCTTACGTTTGAAGTAACACAATCGAAAAACCAAAAGGTAGCCTTACCCGTTTTTTCAGACACAATTATTGGTGCTCTGGAAATTGTAGAGTCGCTTAAAGCAGATACAGTAAAAGCCGATGGCGATAATATTCTGGTAAAGAAAAGCTATATCGTAACTTCATTCGAAGATTCGTTATTGTATATACCTCCCTACCCTATTGTTAGTAATTCAGACACCTTTTGGACAAAGTCTTTGTCATTGAAAGTAGTTCAACCTTTTCAGATTGATACTGCAACGCATCAGATTGCCGACATTAAAAACGTGATGGAGCCTCCATTTAACTGGAAAGCACTTATTAAACTAATTTTGTTGATAATACTGATAATTATTACGATTGTTCTGATATACATATTGGTTCGTAAGTTTATTTATAAAAAACCAATATTTAACGACACTGCTCCAGAGGTTATATTAGCTCCTCATATTCTGGCGCTGAATGAATTAGAACGCATCAGAAATGAAAAGGCCTGGATGAATAACAGAGCAAAAAATTATCATACAGAATTGACCGATGTTTTGAGGGTATATATCGAAAAAACGTTTGACATTCCGTGTATGGAAATGACATCAGAAGAAATTGTGGAACATTTGAATCATTTACGTTTCGAAAACAAAACGGCTTACACAGCTCTGAAACAAATTCTGAATTTGGCGGATCTGGTAAAGTTTGCGAAGTGGGAAGCAACAATCCCCGAGCACGAAGTCAGCTTAACCAATGCTATAGTTTTTGTAAATGAAACAAAAATTGAGGAAGAAGTAATTAATCCCAACGAAGAGGGCAAAAAAGAACAAGAATAAGTGCTCTGTTTAAAAACCCATTGAAATGACTTTTAGAAATCCCGAATATCTACTTTTTTTGCTTTTAATTATACCGGTTTTATGGTGGTATATTAAGGAAATGCATAAGTCGGATGCCAGTTTGCAGGTATCAACGCAACGTAACATTCAGCAATTCAGAAAAAGCACTAAAATCAAACTTCTACATGTACCATTTGTATTACGCACGCTTGCAATTATATTGGTTACAATAGCACTAGCACGTCCGCAGGCATCAAATTCGTGGCGTACTGAAAACACTGAAGGTATCGATATTATGCTAACACTGGATATATCGGGTACTATGATGGCTGAAGACTTAAAACCAAACAGACTGGAAGCCTCAAAGGATGTAGCTACCGAATTTATACTATCCCGACCAAACGACAATATAGGACTCGTAGTGTTTGCTGGCGAAAGTTTTACACAGTGCCCTCTCACAACCGACCACACAGTGCTGGTAAATCTGTTTAAAGGAATTGAATACGGACTACTCGAAGATGGAACTGCTATTGGACTTGGTTTAGCAAATGCTGTGAATCGAATTAAAGATAGCAAAAGTAAATCAAAAGTAATTATTCTGTTAACCGATGGTTCGAACAACAGAGGAGATATTGCTCCTATTACGGCAGCGGAAATAGCGAAAAGTATGGGCATTCGGGTATATGCAATTGGTGTTGGCTCGTATGGTAAAGTGAACATACCAGTACAAACACCTATCGGGATTCAATATCAGCAAATGGAATCTGAATTTGATGAAAAATCGTTGCAGGAGATAGCACAAATGACAGGCGGAAGCTATTTCAGAGCCACCAATAACGAAAAACTCAGAAGTATTTACAAAGAAATAGACGCTTTGGAAAAAACGAAAATAAGTGTTAAGGAATACAGCAAAAAAAATGAGGAGTTCTATGTTTTTGCTCTGTTAGCATTTCTCTTCCTTACACTTGAAATTATTCTACGTAATACATTATTAAGAAAAATCCCCTGATTTCAGGTATTTATTATTAAAAACTCAACACAGTTATATGTTTCGATTTGCACATCCAGAATATTTATACTTGTTTATTATCGTTCCGATAATTACAGGCCTATTTATATACACTCAATACCTGCGGCGAAAAAAGATTAAACTTTTCGGTAATCCGGAGTTGTTAGCGGAACTCATGCCCAATATCTCATATATACGTCCCCATGTTAAGTTTTACATCCAGCTTTTAGCTGTAGCACTGATAATTATAATATTAGCACAGCCACAGTTCGGAACTAAAGTTGAAAAAGATAAACGTAAAGGGATTGAAATTATGATAGCACTTGACGTTTCTAATTCAATGCTGGCGCAGGACCTGCAACCTAACAGATTGGAAAAATCGAAACAATTGCTATCAAAACTGGTCGACGAGATGGTAGAAGACAAAGTAGGATTGGTGGTATTTGCCGGTGATGCCTATACACAGCTTCCGATTACGGTCGATTACGTATCAGCTAAAATGTTTCTTAGCACAATTAATACCGACATTGTTCCTCGTCAGGGAACAGCCATAGGCACCGCCATCGATTTATGTATTAAATCATTTGGCAATATTGAAGAAAAAGAACAAACCGGTAGAGCCATTATATTAATTACAGATGGCGAAAACCATGAGGATGATGCTAAGGCAGCAGCAAAACTAGCCAACGACAAAGGCATCAGAGTATTTGTAATTGGTGTAGGTCGACCTGAAGGTTCACCTATTCCGGTAGATGGAACCATGAGTTTTTGGAAAGATAAAGATGGTAATGTGGTAGTATCGAAACTCAATGAGGAAATGTGTAAGGACATCGCTTTAGCTGGTGGAGGCACATATGTTAGAGCCGACAATTCAAGCACTGCGTTTAAAGTTATTGAAAAAGAACTTGATACCATTGCAAAGTCTGACATGAATAGCAAAGTATATTCTGATTATAATGAGCAATTTCAATCGTTTGCCATTCTAGCTTTGATATTATTAATTTTAGATACATTTATTTTCGACAGACAAAACAAGAAACTGAGTAAAATCAAAATTTTTAATCTGAAAGAGAAATTTACACGAAAATGATTGCCAAAAAATGAGTAGAAAGATGATTAATAATAAAAAAACGCTATTATTTATAACAATTATAGCTATCAGTATATCAGCCTTCTCGCAGGAAGAATCGGCCGATGTAAAGGATGGTAATAAGTTGTATAAATCGGAGAAATATGTAGATGCTGAAGTCTCGTACAGAAAAGGATTGCAAAAAAATCCGAAATCATTTGAAGCAAATTACAATCTGGGCAACGCGCTGTTTAAACAAGGAAAGTATCCTGAAGCACTTGAGCAGTACCAACGAACACTTGCATTAAAATCGGCCGATAAAAATAAAATGGCTGCCGCATTTCATAATACCGGGAATGCACTTTTGTCTGACAAAAAAATTCAGGAAAGTATCAATGCCTATAAAATGTCGTTAAAGTTAAACCCAAACGACGATGAAACCCGGTATAATCTGGCTTATGCGCAAAAGTTGCTGAAAAAACAGCAGCAAGATAAAAACAAAGATAAGGATAAGGACAAAAAAGAACAGGAGAAAGAACAAAACAAAGAGCAGCAGCAACAGCAGCAACAGCAGCAATCATCGATGACAAAGCAAAATGCACAACAAATACTGGATGCGTTGATGCAGGACGAGAAAAACACGATGGAAAATAAGAAAAGACAAAACCCTAGAAACCAAAAGAGTGCAGAAAAAAATTGGTGATAAAAGATGAACTAAATATTTGAAATATAGTAATACATGAAACTCAGACACATCATATTTCTTCTGGCATTGTTTGTCAGTGTAGGCGCCCGGGCAGACGAACCGGTTCGCTTCTCAGCATCTGCCCCATCAACTGTTGTGCTGGATCAGCCATTTCAAATTGTATATACAGTAAACGCAACTGGCAAAGATCTCAAAACATCTGATTTCAATAATTTCGAAGTACTTGCCGGTCCGTTTGAATCGCGAAGCTCAAGCTATCAAATTGTAAATGGCAAAGCCTCATCATCGGTTTCTGTATCGTATACATATACACTTCAGGCAACCAAAACCGGCACATTTACGATATCTGCAGCCAGTATCGTTGTAGATAATAAACGATACAATTCGAACGGACTGAGTATTAAAGTTCTGCCAGCCGACGATAACTCATCGCAACAAGGCGCCGGAAAACAAGGGAAATCGGGCAAAACCCAATCAGCTCAAAACATATCCGACGAAAATATCTTTATTAAAACGCACGTATCGCGCAACAGCGTGAGCGAACAGGAACCAGTTTTAATAACCTATAAACTTTATACTTTGCTTGATGTGGTTCAATGTAATAACCGCAAAATGCCTGATTTCAAGGGATTCATGAAAAACGAGATTGAATTATCGCAAAACAAGCAAATTTCTTTTGAGAATTTCAATGGGAAAAATTATGGCACAGTAGTTTTATATCAGGTATTATTATTTCCACAACAGGTAGGTGAACTGAAAATTGATAAAACAATTTTTGATGCTGTTATACGTGTTCAGAACCGTCAGCAAGTGCGCAGCATTTTTGACGATTTCTTCGATTCTTATTCAAATGTGCAAAAAACACTGGTTGCACCAGCCACAGTTATTAAAGTATCGGCTTTACCCGGGAATAAACCTGCCGACTTTACAGGTACTGTAGGCTCGCTAAGTTTAACATCGGGTTTATCAGCGAATTCCATAAAAACCAATGACGCGGTAACACTGAAAGTAACTATTTCAGGAACAGGAAATATGAAAATGCTTCAAAATCCTGCCATTAAATTCCCCGATGGGTTTGAAGTATACGACCCAAAAGTAACGAATAACTTTAAAGTAACAACAAATGGTATTTCGGGTACAAAAACAATTGAATACATGTTCATTCCCCGACATGCTGGTGAGTACAACATTCCATCAGCAAGCATTTCATATTTCGACAGTAAAGAACGCACATACAAAACCTTACGTACACCTGAGTATAACATCAGTGTAAAAAAAGGTAGTGGTGGCGACGAGAATACCAGCGTTGTAAACTCTTACACTCCGAAAGAAGATCTGAAACAATTGGGCAATGATATTCGCTATATTAACACTAATAATGTGTCGCTGTCGCACGAAAAAGAGCCTTTCTTTGGTTCAACACTTTCCTATGCAGGATATATTTTGCCAATAATTATTGCATTGATTTTGTTTATTGTCTTCAGAAAACAAACCGAAGAGAATTCAGATTTAAATTTTGTTCGGAATAAGAAAGCAAATAAAGTTGCCGTAAAACGCCTAAAACTAGCGTCGAAACTACTTAGCGAAGGTAAGAAAGAACAGTTCTACGAAGAAATTATGAAAGCCACATGGAACTACCTGAGTGATAAGCTAAGTATTCCGGTTTCTTTATTGACCAAAGAAAATGTAACAGCAGAACTCGTAGCACGAAAAATCCCTGTCGAAACGGCTGAATCGATAATTAATATTCTGAATGCTTGTGAGTTTGCCCGCTACGCACCTAACAATGGCCAAACAGAAATGGGAAATCTTTACGAGGAAACAGCTGAAATTATCAGCAATATTGAAAACACAATTAGTAAAGCATAAAACTATAATACTAAAATGAAAATTAAGAACATATTACTTTTTATAGCTTTATTGCTGGCCGGTTTGGTATTTGGTGAACAAAAAACCGACTTGTCAAAAGCAAACTCATTGTATAAAAGCGGACAATATGCCGAAGCAGCAGTGGCGTATGAGGAAGTGATGAAGAAAAATGGCAGTGCTCCTGAATTGTACTATAATCTGGGAAATGCCTATTTTAAATCGGACGAAATAGGGAAATCTATCCTAAATTACGAACGTGCGCTCCGACTGGCACCATCGTATGCCGATGCACGTCATAATTTAGAATTTGCTCAAACAAAAATCGTTGATAATATTGTTCAAATACCACCTTTCTTTATCAAAAAGTGGCTCACCACATTAATCCGGCTACTTTCACCGGACCAATGGTACGTTATAAGTCTGATTCTTTTAATTGTTACACTGGCCGGATTCTTACACTTTATCTTTGGACGTAGTTTAGCATTTCGTAAAATTAGTTTTTATCTGTCATTTGTATTCTTAGCTTTAACCATTGTTTCGGTTACATTTGCCACTATCAGGCTGAATAAGTTGGTGCAACATAATGAAGCTATAATAATGACTGGTAGTGTAACTGTTAAAAGTTCTCCCGACAAAAGTGGAACCGATTTGTTTCAATTGCACGAAGGCACTAAAGTAGAAATAAAAAGTTCTTTGGATAGCTGGATTGAAATAGAAGTAGGAAATGGAAACGTGGGATGGATTGAACGTATAAAAGTAGAAAAAATATAATTCGGATGGATATTTTAAAAGAGTTGATTCAGCTCGACCATACATTGTTTCTGCAAATAAACAGTTTGCACACAGGCTTTTTCGACTCTTTTATGCATACATATAGCAAAGTGGCTGTATGGATACCTTTTTATATATCTGTAGCATGGATTATTTTTCGCAACTATGGTCGCAAAGGTATCATAATGATACTATTCTTAATTGCCGGTGTTGTATTAGCCGATCAAATATCAGTGCTATTGAAAAACTATTTTGAGCGTCCCCGGCCCTCACGGCATCCATTATTAGAAGGTTTAGTGCATTTGGTAAATGGACGTAAAGGTTCTAAATTCGGATTTGTATCGTCACATGCAGCCAACACTATGGGGTTTGCACTCCTTAGTTCGCTTTTTATCCGAAATAAAATATATTCATATGCTGTTTTCACCTGGGCGCTTATCACGTGTTATTCACGCATATATTTGGGCATGCATTTCCCTGCCGACATTGCAGGAGGAGCAATCTTAGGATGGATAATCGCTTATAGTTTATTTCTGTTGTTCCAAAAAACCAACAAATCCATTTCACTTTTACCCGTTAAAAATGCACTTATCCCTACCATTACAGTTGGGATAAGCACATTAATAATAATTATTTTCGCACTTTTTTAGCGATTGAAGAGTTTACTTTGTAAATCAGTTCGCTTCATTTTTTGCAAATCACGAATTATTGGACCCTTATATTCAGGCTTATACCAAAAGAAAAATTTCCTTTGATCCAGTTTTTCGTTTTTCGATTTTGCTGTAAATACAGGTTCTAAAGTATACGGATGATATCCTGAATAATAAATTTCAGTAGCAAGAGTCATTGGAGTTGGCGTAAAATCCTGTACCTGTTCCAACTTAAAGTCCATTTTTTTAGTTAAAACTGCCAATTCGGCCATATCTTCATTTTTGCAACCCGGATGACTTGAGATGAAGTAAGGTATTAATTGCTGATTCAGCCCTTCTTCTCTGTTAATTCGTTCAAAGTGAGTTTTAAATTTGCCAAAGTATTCAAACGAAGGCTTTCGCATTAAGTATAAAACATTATCCGAGGTATGCTCAGGAGCCACTTTTAATCTACCGGATACATGTTTACTAATTAATTCACGAATATATTCTGAATGACTTTTATTTGCTTCTTCATTTTTACTGTCGCACAAAAGCAAATCGTACCTGACACCACTGCCCACAAATGATTTTTTAATACCGGGTAATGCATCAACCGTACGGTACACATCAATTAGTTTACTGTGGTTAGTATCCAGATTAAAACAAACTTTCGGATGAATACATGAAGGTTTCCTGCATTTTTTACAAATTTCCAAATCAATACCCTTAAGACCATACATATTTGCCGAAGGTCCTCCTAAATCGCTCAGATAACCTTTAAAATCGGGCATTTGTGTTACTTTTTTAACCTCCCTGACAATTGATTCTTTTGAACGGGAAACAATGTGTTTACCCTGGTGAGCCGATATGGTACAAAACGCACATCCTCCAAAACACCCACGATGCAGATTCACCGAAAATTTAATCATTTCGAAAGCAGGAATTGTTTTGTCTTTGTATTTCGGATGTGGCAAACGCGTATAAGGTAAATCAAACGAAGCATCCAATTCGGCCTCAGACAAAGGTGCATAGGGAGGATTCACAACAACCCATTTATTAGCTGTTTTTTGCAGCAGTCTATCGGCTTCTATCCTATTACTTTCTTCCTCGATATGTTTAAAGTTGGATGCGTATAGTTTTTTATCCTTTAAACAGGTTTCATGATCAACCAACGTAAGATCCTTATAAGCAGATACAGGTATTTCTTTTGCCAAAAAAGATGTTTGGGGAATATCAAAAATTTCACCTATTTTTCTATCTTGTCGTAAGCACCTGATTAATTCGCGTATAGGTTTTTCACCATTTCCATATATTAATAAGTCGGCTTTAGAGTCAACTAATATTGACGGCATTAATTTATCCGACCAATAATCGTAATGGGTAAACCGTCGTAAAGAAGCTTCTATACCTCCGATAACTACCGGAACATCCGGATATAATTTTTTTAAAATATTCGTATATGTAATAGTGGCATAATCAGGCCTCATATTGGGCTTTCCATCAGGCGAATAGGCATCATCAGAACGTAATCGCCTGTTAGCCGTATAATGATTAACCATTGAGTCCATATTGCCTGCCGATACAGCAAAAAACAAACGAGGCTTACCCATCTTCTTAAAATCGCGTAAATCGTCTCGCCAGTTTGGCTGTGGAACTATTGCAACACGCAGACCTTCAGCTTCGAGAATTCGTCCAATCACCGCTGCACCAAAAGCAGGATGATCAATATATGCATCGCCTGTAAAGAAAACTACATCCACTTCATCCCAGCCTCTTATCTCAAGTTCTTTTTTAGTGGTTGGAAGAAAATCAGTTAATTGATATTTAATTGATTGCATTTTTTTAATATCTAAATATGTAACGAAACTGTTTACTTTATAGCACAGTGTCAGAAACATTGAACAAAGATACTATCAAATAAGTTCTTGTAAAAGATTGTTTTAGCCGATAAAAATGTTAAGGGAATGAAAACTTTTGCACAAGGGATCGGCTCCAAACATTATTTTAAATAACTTTGTGAATAAAATTGTATTATAACGGATTAAAAACAAGATATGAAGCGAAATGGATTTCTTATTATCAGCTGTATATTAGCTGTACAGTTACACGCAGGTTTATTATACGATATTGTTGATGGAAAGTATAGGGTTAAAGGTTTTGAAGCTCTCAGATCAATGAACGATGGTGAGCATTATTCTCAAAAAATACAATCAAATGCAGTTGTAAAATTCAGTTACAAATCCGGAGCAAGTATTGATACTTTGTTTAGCATTTTTCAGGCTAAAAAATGTCCGATAAAATCAATTTCCGGGTACATTCTGAGTCCTAATGAACAAAAAATGCTGGTATACACCAATGTAAAATACAGGTATCGACGTTCATTCACAGCCGATTACTATGTATATGACATTAAACGAAAAGAAATCTACCCGCTTTCGGAAGGTTCGCAGCAAGTACCTCTCTTCTCGCCCGACAGTCGGTATATTGCATTTGCCAAAAACAATAACCTGTACATTCACAAACTGGATTTTGGAACCGAAATAGCAGTAACTAAAGATGGTGAACCGGGAAAAATAATTAATGGCACCCCCGATTGGGTGTATGAAGAAGAGTTTGAAGCGACCTGTCACTTCACATGGAGTCCTGATAGTAAACTACTTGCTTTTACGAAGTTCATTGAAAATGAAGTTCCAGAGTTTTCATTCCAAACTTTTAAATCAACCGAAAAAGACGCCGGAATAAACCTTTACCCTGGTTTTGAACGTTTTAAATATCCCAAAGCAGGTGAAAAGAACTCAAAAGTAATGGCATGCGTGTACGACGATTTCAACAAAACTACCCGCATAATGAAAATTTCGGATGCCAATGAAGACATTTATATACCAAGAATTCGATGGACAAGACAGTCAGATCAACTTTTAGTTTTCAAATTAAACCGAAATCAAAATCAATTGGATGTTTTAATGTGCGATCCCCGTTCAACAACCAGTAAATTATTGTTACGTGAAACAGATTCACGCTATGTGAACTACGAAATTATCGACCATATGACTTTTTCATTAGACAACAATTTCTTCTTTTGGTTAAGTGAGCGCGATGGGTATAAACACATTTATCAATACCGCATAAATGGTCAAATGCTGAAACAACTCACGAAAGGAAATTGGGAAGTGACTGATTTTTACGGATATAACGATTCGAAAAAACTTTTATATTATCAATCAACGGAAACTTCTGCCCTGCAGCGCGATATTTTTTCGGTAGATTTAAATGGAAAAAAAACAAAACTCAGCGACGGGAAAGGCACTCATATTGCAAGTTTCAATACGAATTATACATATTTCACAGATAATGTGAGCAGCTTAACAGAACCGAACCGATATATATTGAGTAACTCAAATGGCACTTTGGTTAGAAATATCGACGATAATAAAACCGTAAAATCGGAATTTGTGAAATTAAATTTACCAGTTAAATCGTTCTTCAAATTTACAACATCCCAAAAAAACGAACTGAATGGGTGGATGCTTAAGCCGGTAGAATTTGACCCAAACAAAAAATATCCTGTACTACAGATTCAATACAGCGGCCCGGGCTCACAACAGGTACTTGACCGTTGGGAAATTGGGTGGGAATATTATTTAGCATCGAAGGGTTATGTAGTTGTGTGTGTCGATGGACGTGGTACCGGTGCACGTGGAGCCGAATTTTGCAAAACCACCTATGGAAAGTTGGGAATATATGAAGCTATCGATCAGGTTGAAACTGCAAAATACCTGGCATCACAATCATTTATCGACAAGAATAGAATCGGAATTTGGGGCTGGAGTTTTGGTGGTTCTACCACATTATGGAGTATGAGTACTGGCGAAAACATATTTAAGGCTGGAATTTCAGTAGCTCCTGTTACCGATTGGCAATTGTATAATACGGCCTACACTGAGCGATTCATGAAACGACCTCAGGAAAACTTCGACGGGTACAAAATGACTTCAGCTATTAATCTGGCTTCGAAACTAAGTGGAAAACTACTCATTATACACGGCACAGCCGACGATAATGTACATTATCAAAATACGCTTTTATACATTGACAAATTGGTAGAAAATGACAAACAATTTGAAATGCAGGTATATACTGATAAAAATCATAGCATAACAGGCAAGCAAACCAGAAGACATTTGTATACACGTATGAGTGAGTTTCTATTCAAAAATCTTTAATAAGAATACAATAAGGAGATTATTAAATATCAAGGCTAAAATAGTGTTGTAAAACATTTTTTTAGCCCTTTTCATTACCCTTTAACGCTGATAAAATCATTAAATTTGTAACCGAAAAATTACAATAATTCAAAATCAAATATCAAACTATATTAATCTAAAAAAAAATCAAATGAGTACAGAAAACAAAAATTACGCATTGCCTATTGCAATGATGTTTGCTCTTTTCTTTATGATTGCATTCGTAACGGGTTTACCAAGCCCTATGGGTGTTATTGTAGCTAAACAATTCGGAGCATCCAATTTTGAATCACAACTTGGCTTCCTGGGCAATTTCCTTGCATATGCATTTATGGGTATTCCGGCAGGTATCATGCTAAAAAAATGGGGTTACAAAGTAACTGCACTTCTAGCCATCGCAGTAGGGTTTGTAGGTGTATCTGTCCAATTTTTCTCAGGTCAGGTTGGAATGTTTTCGGTATATTTAATCGGAGCATTTATTTCCGGATTTTCAATGTGTATGCTTAACACCGTTGTAAACCCAATGTTAAATACACTTGGTGGAGGTGGTAACTCGGGTAATAAATTACTACAATTTGGAGGTTCAATCAATTCTATAGGTGCTACAATTACTCCTATGCTTGTAGGATATCTTATGGGTGCTGAAGCTGGCCGTACAATTGAAAAAGCTAATCCTGCTTTATTCCTTGCTATGGGTATTTTTGCTTTAGCATTTGTAGTGCTTTCATTTGTTAAGATTCCAGAACCACACAAAGAATCAGCTACAGAGCGAAAAGTGAAACACGCTCATAGTCCTCTATCATTCCGCCATTTTATTTTTGGAGCAATTGCAATTTTCATTTATGTTGGTATTGAAATTGGCATCCCAAGTACCGCAAACTTATACATGACTGCTCAAACAACAGCAACAAACCCTGGTTTAGGGATTGATGCAACTTTAGCAGGTAGCATTGTCGGTTTTTATTGGTTATTAATGCTTGCAGGTAGATTGGCTGGTGGACTTTTAGGTTCAAAAATTTCTAGTAAAACAATGATGACTACTGTGTCGCTTCTTGGTTTAATATTTATTGGTTTAGCAATATTTATCCCAACAACAGTTACAGTTACCATTCCAGGTTTAAATGTGGCTGTACCATTAAGTATTCTGCTATTTGTACTGTGTGGTTTATGTACCTCAATTATGTGGGGTGGTATTTTCAATTTAGCTGTAGAGGGCTTAGGGAAATATACTGCAGCAGGTTCGGGTATCTTTATGGTTATGGTTATGGGGGGTGGTATTGTTCCACTTATTCAGGGATGGTTTTCCGACCATTTTGGCTATATTAATAGCTATTGGGTTATGTTTGCATGTTTGGCTTACCTTCTTTGGTATGCACTTGTAGGATGTAAAAACGTAAATAAAGATATTCCAGTAGAATAATAATCTTCATTTAAAAAGAGTCGGCCATTAATAACTGTGCCGACCTTTTTATTCACTTAAAATTTTTAATAAAATGGAAAAACCATATGTAATTGGAATGGATATGGGTGGAACAAACACCGTATTTGGTGTAGTTGATGCCCGTGGTAATGTAATTTCAAAGAGTGCTATTAAAACAGGTACACACTCTGATGTAAACCTTTACATCAATGATTTATACGATGAATTATCAAAACTGATCGATATCGCAGGTGGTATTAGTAAATTTAAAGGAATTGGTATTGGGGCTCCTAACGGTAACTACTACACAGGAAACATTGAATATGCACCAAACTTACCATGGAAAGGAGTAGTGCCATTTGCAAAACTTGTTTCTGATAAATTCGGAATCCCGGCTGCTTTAACTAACGATGCTAATGCTGCTGCCGTTGGCGAAATGACCTATGGTGCTGCTCGTGGGATGAAAAACTTCATAATGATAACACTTGGAACCGGTGTAGGTAGTGGCATTATAATCGACGGGAAAGTTGTTTATGGACACGATGGATTTGCAGGAGA
>RRZT011560280.1_pt1 | contig 37186 bp, 35 predicted proteins | sample 2165551 | NCBI WGS metagenome assembly RRZT01 (sample SAMN10456910, study PRJNA506462) | wastewater metagenome | biome: wastewater; feature: sludge; material: wastewater sludge; isolation source: wastewater sludge with Escherichia coli K12::gfp cells carrying plasmid... | place: USA: Moscow, Idaho...
AACAACCACTTCGACCAGGACGGCCTCGTGTCGGTGTTCGCCCTGGCCGATCCCGCGGCGGCCCTGGCCCACGAGGACCTGCTCACGGACGTGGCCGCGGCCGGCGACTTCGGCACCTACCGCTTCCGCGACGCCGCCCGGGCCTCGATGATCATCGCCGCCTACGCCGACCCGGCCCGGTCCCCGTTGGCCGACGCGATTGCGGTCAGCGCCGACCCGACGGGCCTGCTGTACACCGAGCTCCTCCCCATGCTGCTGGAGGTGGCGACCGCCCCCGAGCGCCATGAGGACCTGTGGGCCGAGGAGGACGCCTGCCTCACCGCCAGCGAGCACTGCGTGGCGGACGAGGTGGCGCTCGAGGAGGTGCCCGAGCTGGACCTCGCCGTGCTCGTCGTGCCCTCTGGGGCGCCCAACGCCGGCGGCCACCGATTCGGCGGCGAGTGGGCTGCCGGGCTGCACCCCATGGCCCTCCACAACGCCACCGAGCGGGTGGCGCTGCTGATCGCCCGCGATCGTCGCTTCGAGGTGCGGTACCGCTACGAGTCGTGGGTGCAGCTGCGGTCCCGGCCCGTCCGGCCGCGGGTCGACCTCGCCCCGCTGGCAGTCCATCTCGACGAGGTCGAGTCACACGGGGCCACCTGGGAGGCGGATGCGCCCAGCGGGCTCACCGCCGGCCTGCGCCTGGTCGGTGGGGCCGAGAGCTCCCTCGACCTCGCCACCTTCCGCGCTCTGGTGGAGGAGCACCTGTGCACCGCCCCGCCGGCGTGGGACCCGTACCCGGCCGACGAGCACGCCGCCGCGCCGGTCTGACCGCCGCCCGCCCGCCGCGATCGCCGGATCCAGAAGCGTCGAGGAGGGCGGGTCAGACGGCGTCGGGGCGCAGGAGGGCGTCGGTGCCGCCGTCCACGAACAGCACCTGTCCGTGCACGAAGCAGGCGTCGGGCCCCAGCAGGAAGCACACGGCGCCGGCGACGTCGTCGGCGGAGCCGTTGGCCCGCAGGCCGACGGGCAGTGTGTCGATGCCGGCGGCGATGAGCGGGTCGGCGAGCAGGCCGTCGAGCATGGGTGTCTCCATGCGGCCCGGGGCCACGGCGTTGAGACGCACCCCCGCGTCACCCCAGGCCTTCGCCCGTTCGCGCACGCCCTGGGCGACCACCCGCTTGGCGCTGGAGTAGGCGATGGCCGAGCGGTAGGCGGTGCCGTCGTCGGCTGCGGCGCGGGCGGCGGCCTCGTCGCCGGTCCGCAGCACCCCCACCAGCGACTCGTCGGCCGAGCCGTCCACGGCTCCGATGCTGGAGATGGCCACGGCCGCGGGGTCGGTGCCGCGGGCCAGCAGCGGCAGGAGCTCGTCGAGCACCGCGAGGGCGCCGAAGGCGTTGACGCTCACGACCGTGGCCGGGTCGGGATGGATGGGCGACACCGCGGCGCAGGACACGAGCCCATCGAGCGCGTCGGTCGCCTCGGCGATCGCCTCGAGGGCGTTCGCCCGGCCGTCGGGGGTGCCGAGGTCGGCGAGCAGGTCGACGAGGTCGCCGGGCTGGACGTCGATGCCGATGGTCGAGCGCCCGGCGGCCCGGAGGCGGCGGACGACGGCGGCACCGAGGCCGGACGCGCTGCCGGTGACGACGACGGGGTTGGACATGCGAACGGGTTCGAGCCGGCCGGCGTCAGCCGGTGAACGCCGGCGTTTGCTGCACCACGCCCGCGGGCTGGGCGGCCGACGCGAACACGTTGGTGATGGTCTGGGTGCAATCGGTGGGGTCGGCGATGTCGATGTCGGCAACGTAGTCGGCGAGCGTCGCCGCCAGGGTGAGCGACCGGGGAGCGGGCACCTCGAGGTCACGGGACCTCTGGCTCTGGCGCCGGCGGGGCCGCGCCTGCTTGCCTGACGCCATGACGACCGCACTGCTCGATGCCGCACGCTCGCTGTTCGAGACCATCGACACCAACGCCGCCACCACGCCATCGGGCGAACCCATGGCCAAGGCCTCGCTCGACGCCATCGAGGCCGCCGGCCTCTACGGGCCGATGGTGCCCAAGGCCGTGGGCGGCCTCGAGCTACCCCTCGCCGACGTCGTCGACGTGTACGAGGAGATCTCGCGGGCCGACGGCTCCACCGGCTGGTGCTACTTCGCGGCCGACGTCGCCGCCGCGTTCTTCGGTGCCTACCTGCCCGACGAAGGCGCCGACGAGGTGTTCGCCGACGGCGTGCCCGTCGTGGCCGGCCAGTTCGCCCCCAACGGCACGGCCACCGTCGAGGGCGACGAGCTCGTCCTCAGCGGCGACTACCAGTTCGGCAGCGGAATCGCCCACGCCACCTGGGCGGGGGCGGGCATGCTCACCGTCGAGGAGGACGGTGGCGACGCCCGCTACTTGATGGGGTGCCTCCCAGTGGATGCCATCGAGCTCAAGGGCAACTGGGACGTGCTCGGCCTCCAGGCCACCGCCAGCTACGACTACACCATCCGCGACCAGCGCCTCCCCGCGGCGCGCACCTTCGACTTCTTCGCTCCCGTGGTGCACCGGGGCGGCCCGATGCACGCCCTCGGGGTGCTGCCCCTCACCGCCGCCGGTCACGCCGGCTGGGCCCTCGGGGTCACCCGCCGGGTGCTCGACGAGGTGCTGGCCAAGGCCAAGGACACCACCCGCATGGGGGCCTCGACCTCGCTGGCCGACTCCGAGCGCTTCCTGTTCGAATACGCCGGCCTCGAGGGCCGCTACCGGGCGGGTCGGGCCTGGGTGCGCGAGGTCTGCCAGGAGGCCGAGGCCGAGGCCGCCCGCGACGGCGCCGTCTCCGCGGTGACGGCCAACCTGGTGCGTGAGGCTTGCCGCCAGGTCAACCAGGGCGGCGCCGACATCGCCCGCCAGGCCTACCTGCTCGCCGGCACCAAGGGCCTGCGGGCCGGCCCCATCGAGCGGGGCTTCCGCGACCTGCACGCCGGCGCCCAGCACTTCTTCGCCAGCCCGTCGGCCGCCCTCGACCTCACCCGTTCGCTCCTCGACGCCGGCTGAGCCCGGCCGTCAGCGGGCGAGGGACTCGAGGAGGGCGGCGTAGTCCTCGATGGTCTTGGCCGCGGGCTCGGTGCTCTTGGCCTCGTCGTCCCAGCGCCGCAGTTGCACCGCGGCCTCCCAGCCCGGGTGGGACTCGAACTCGGCGACCTCTGTCGCTCGCATGGGCCCGCCCTGCACGGCCAGGCTGCGGACCGACACCGGCGACAGGCTGTGGGCGTAGGCGGGCTCGACCGCGCAGAGGTAGCGCTTCGCAGCCACGTGCATGCCGACCGGGGCACACACCTCGGGGCCGAACCACCGGCCGAGCAGGCGCTCGCCCACCGAGTCGTGGGCCCGGTCCGCGGCCACGAAGGCCCCCTCGGCCGAGTCCCACGCAATGGTGAGGCGCCCGACGTCGTGGAGGAGCGCGGCGGCGACGGTGGCGGGTGGCGCACCGGCGGCCTCGGCCAGAGCGGCGGCCTGGAGGGCGTGCTCGCGCTCGGTGACCACCTCGTCGTACATGGCCGTGGCCTTGTCGCTGCGGTAGAGGTCCAGCAGCTCGTCCAGATCGTCGAGGGGCGCGGTCACGAGGAGGCCCCCGCCCGCGGCGCCTCGACCGGGCGGCCCAGGAAGTCGTCGGTGATGCTGAGGCGCACGCGGTCGCCGGCGCCGTCCAAGGCGTCGAACTCGGCGACCTTGTCCTGGTAGTAGGTGGTGCGGAAGTCGCCCGCCGAGGCCGCGTTGTAGGTGAGGTACAGCGCCCGCCGGGCCCGGTCGGTGGTGTTGGTGCCACTGCGGTGGGGGGCGTAGGAGTCGAACCAGAGGAGGTCGCCGGGGGCCAGCTCGACGGGGTGCCAGTCCAGCTCGGCCACCACGTCGTCGCTCAGCCCCCGCAGCCCCTCCATGGGCAGCAGGCCCCGGTCGTGGCCCCGTGCCACCCACAGGCAGCCGCTGGCCTCGGTGGCCGGGTCGAGCGGCACCATCACGCTGACGTGGTGGTCGACGAAGCGGTAGGCCGGCGCGTCCTGGTGGGGCGCGAAGCCCCCGCCGCCGGGCTGCTTGTAGTTGACCTTCTCCTTGTAGAGCAGCGCGGGCTCGCCGAAGAGCTGGCCGGCGAGGTCGGGGAGCAGCCCCTCGGTGAGCAGGGCCCGGAGGCCGGGGTGGTGGCCGATGAGGTCCTCGCTGCGGGCGATGGTGGGCCCGACGTCGGTCTGCTCGAAGTGGTGCAGGCCCGGACCACCCGCGTCGGCCCAACCCTCGACCTCGTCGACCCACGCCGTGATCTCGGCGACGCGGGTTGCGTCGAGCGCGGCCCGCAGCACGAGGTAGCCGTCATGCGCCCAGGCCGCCCGCTGCTCGTCGTCCAAACGCATGCCGAAGCCTCCTCGCCGCTGTGCCGACCCGCCCGACCACCCTACCGACGCGACCCCTCGCCGCTCCACGTGTCACGGCGTCGGCCGGGGCCGTTCCGCCGGTGTTCATCCGGACGTCACCGCGCCGTCGCGGCCGGGGCCCCCGGCGGGGCCGTCGCCACGTCGGGGGGTCAGCCCCGGGCGAGGACCTCGCCGTGGAGCACCGCGAAGAAGCCGTCGGGCGCCGCCGCCCAGGTGCGGAACGCGTCGGCGAGGTCGGCCAACTCCGCCTCGTCGGCCAGACCGCGCTCGAGGGCCTGGGTGGCGTAGGAGGACTGGGTGACCCGGTCGGCCCACAGCGAGCCCCACCAGGCGCGCGTGTCGGGGTCGGCGAAGGTCCACGTGGACGTGGTGGCCGTGACCTCGCTGAAGCCGGCGGCCTGCGTCCAGCCGAGGAGGAAGCGCCCGGCATCGGCCTCGGCCCGGTTGCGGCGCGTGAGCTCGTGGTAGAGCGCGAGCCACCGGTCGAGGCGCGGGTCGAGCGGCGCCCAGACCATGGCCGCGTAGTCGCTGTCGCGCACGGCCACGACGCCGTCGGGCCGCACGACGCGGCGCAGCTCGCGGAGCGCACCCACCGGGTCGCTCAGGTGCTGGAGCACCTGGTGGGCGTGGACCACGTCGAACGAGTCGTCGTCGAGGTCGAGGGCGTACACGTCGCCGACCGCGAACGCGACCTCGGGCCCCTCGTCGGGAGCGTCCGCCCGCGCCGCCTCGATGGCATCGGCGGCGGCGTCGAGGCCCAGCACCCGTCCTGGGGCGACGCGGGCGGCGAGGTCCCGGGTGAGGTTGCCGGGCCCGCAGCCGACGTCGAGCAGATCCAACCCCGGCCGCAGGTGGGAGAGGAGGTAGCCGGCGGAGTTCTCGGCCGTCCGCCAGCGGTGGCTGCGCAGGACGCTCTCGTGGTGGCCGTGGGTGTAGGTGTCGGGGGGCTGCTCGCTCACGGGGCCATCGTCGCAGTTCCCAGCGTTTTCCCAGGTTCCTTTACCCCCGCTTTGAGGGGCGTTCCTCATGCTGGTGCTCGTGACCGACCTCACCCCCACTCCCGACGACCCCTCCGCCGCCCCGAAGTCCCCCGCCCACCGGGCGCGCGTGATCGCCGCCGCGGTCAGCGCCGGCGCCTTCGTCGGCATCGGCATCGGCCTCGTCGCCACCAACCTGGGCGACGACGCCGACCCCTCGCCGGTCAGCGCCGACGGCGGGGTGAACCAGCAGCAGTCGCCCTTCGGCTCGACCGACCAGGGCGACGGCACCACCGACCTCGACGGCGACGGCCGCGTCGGCGATCCCGGCGATTTCGGCGGGGGCGACCCGTTCGGGGGCAGCGACCAGTTCGTCCCGCCGAGCGGCCAGTTCGGCGACAGCGACGACTTCGGCGGCAGCGACCAGTTCGCGCCGCCCAGCGACCAGTTCGGCGGCTCCGACTCCGGCGCCACCCCGGCCCCGTTCGGGGGCCAGACCGCACCCGACACGAACAGCGGAGGATCGTGATGGACCAGCTCTGGTGGTACACCGCCCGCGCCGGCGGCATCGTCTCGTGGGCCCTGCTCTCGGCCAGCGTGCTTTGGGGCCTCGCCCTGTCCACGAAGGTCTTCGGCAAGCGCCCGCGTCCCAACTGGCTGCTCGACCTGCATCAGTGGCTCGGCACCCTGACCATGATCTTCCTCGGGGTCCACGTGGCCGGCCTGCTGTTCGACACCTACGTCGACTTCGGCCTCACGGACGTGCTCGTGCCCTTCGCCTCGAGCTGGGACCCGTCTGCGGTGGCCTGGGGCATCGTCGCCTTCTACCTGCTGCTCGCGGTCGAGCTCACCGCCCTCGGCCGTCGCTGGATGCCGAAGAAGGTGTGGCGCAGCGTCCACTACCTGAGCTTCCCGGTCTTCGTCCTCGCCACGGTGCACGGCGTGGCCGCCGGCACCGACGCCACCACCACGATGGCGGTCGCCCTGGTGGTGGTCGTGGTGGCCATGGTCTCGCTGCTCTCGTTCGTCCGCCTCGACCAGGCCGCCCGCCAGGCCAAGCTCAACGCCGAGGCGGCGTCGGTCGCCCAGCCTCAGGCGAAGGGGGCTGCCCGGCCGATGGCGATGAGGGCGGCTGCCGCCCCCGCCCGGACGGCCGCCTCGGTGGCGCCCGTCTCCGCCCAGCCATCGACTCGACCCCCGGCCCCACCCGCGCCGCCGGCCTACCGACCCCACGCCGGCGCCCCGGCTCCCCGCCACGCGGCGGCGCCTCCCCCTCCGCCACCACCCGCCCGTCGACCGGCCGCCCCCGCCCCGGTCCCGGCGGCAACGCCGGTCACGGCCCCCGCACCCGTGACCGCCGGCCGCACGGTTTACTGACGGGATGGCACCCGGTCCCCGATCCCCCCTCGGAGACCGGGTGCGGGTGGTGGACGGCGGGCTGGGCTCGACGCTCGAAGCCCGGGGCGCCGATCTGGCCGCCCCGCTCTGGTCGGCCAAGGCCCTCGTCGAGCAGCCCGGCCTCGTGCAGCAGGTGCACGAGGCCTTCTTCCGCGCCGGGGCCGACGTCGCCGTCACCGCCTCCTACCAGGTGAGCGCTGAAGGTTTCCGGCGGGCCGGCCGTTCCGCGGCGGAGGCGACGACCGCACTGCGGAGATCGGTCGAGCTCGCACGGGCCGCGGCCGACGAGGTGGGCGCGGAGTTCGGCGGTGAGCGCCTGGTCGCTGCCTCGGTCGGGCCCTACGGTGCGATCGTCGCCGATGGCTCGGAGTACCACGGCCGCTACGAACGGACCGCGGCCGAGCTCACCGCCTTCCACCGGGCCCGCATCGAGGTGCTGGAGGACGCCGGTCCCGACCTGCTCGCGGTCGAGACGCTCCCCACCCTGACCGAGGCCCTCGCAGTACTCGACGCCCTCGACCGGGCCGGGCCGCCGGTGTGGGTTTCGTTCACCACGGTGGCCGGTGGGCGGACCGCGGGAGGCGACGATCTGGCCGCTGTCGGCCCCCTCGTCGCCGCGCACCCCCGGGTTGCCGCCATCGGCGTGAACTGCACGGCCGAGGCCGACGTCGCCGACGCCCTCGACGCGCTCGCGCCCACGGCGCTGCCGCTGGTGGCGTGTCCGAACGCCGGCGGGGAGTGGGATGCCCACGCCCGCTGCTGGCGCTACGCCGGCGTCGGCGCGATGGACGGCGGGCTCGCCGCCAGCTGGGTCGCCCGGGGCGCCCGCCTGGTTGGCGGCTGCTGCGGCGTCGCTCCTGACGACATCGCGTTCCTCGCCGCTGCGCTCCCTCACCGCGGGCGCCTGGCGTCCGACGCCGGCTCACGCACCGTGGCCAGATCCCGGAGCAACGACCGAGGTGGAGGAAATACTCGTCACATGTGACGGGTATTTCCTCCAGCTGAGGGGCTCTCCGCGTGCCCGCGTGGGGAAGGACCACGCTAGGTGGCGGCATGGGCGACGGTGACCGTCGGCGAGTGGCGCGTCCCCTGCCTCGCGCCGTTGGACGACCCCGCTGGTTCGAGTGGGATCGTCGAGCCGCAGCGGCCGAGGTGCCATCGCACGTCTTCAGCCCGGGCAGTCAGCCGACAGCGTGGCCGTCGTCGCCAGCGACCCGCACCAGGAGCTTGCCGAGGTTCTCGCCGGTGAAGAGCATGTTGAGGGCCTCGGGGGCGTGCTCGAGACCCTCGACCACGTGCTCGCGGTGGCGGATGCGGCCGTCGGCGATCCACGCCGCCAGCTCGTCGGTGATGGCCCCGAACCGGTCCCAGTGGTCGAAGGTGTTGAAGCCGGTCATGGTGCCGCGCTGGGTGATGAGCTCGAGGTAGTTCGACGGCCCGGGGGGCTTGGTGCCGGCGTTGTACATGGCGATGGCGCCGCAGAGCACGACGCGACCGTGGCCGGCGAGGCGCTTCAGCACGGCGTCGAGCACGGCGCCGCCGACGTTGTCGAAGTACACGTCGACCCGCTGGGGCGTGGCCGCCTTCAGCTGCTCGTAGAAGTCCGGGGCGCGGTGGTCGATGCAGGCGTCGAAGCCGAGCTCGTCGACCACCCAGGCGCACTTCTCGGGCCGGCCGGCGATGCCGACCACCCGGGCGCCGTGCAGCTTGGCCAGCTGCCCGGCGATGGAGCCCGTGGCGCCGGCCGCGGCCGAGACCACCACCGTCTCGCCCTCCTGGGGCCGGCCGATCTCGAGCATGCCGATGTAGGCGGTGATGCCGTTGTTGCCGAGGGCACCGAGCGCAGCGGGAAGGGACATGCCGTCGGGGAGCCGGGTGGCGAAGCCGTCGTCACGCACGACGGCGTAGTCCTGCCAGCCGGTCAGGGTGTAGACGGGGTCGCCGACGGCGAAGGCGTCCACCTTGGAGGCGACCACGTGGCCGGCGCCCGGGCAGCGGACGGGCTCACCGAGGGCCACGGGCGGGAAGTAGCTGCGGGCCTCCGAGATCCAGGTGCGGACCGTCGGGTCGATGGACAGGTACTCGGTGCGCACCACCGCCTCGCCGTCGGCCGGTTCGGGCACGGGGACCTCGACCATCGCGAAGTCCTCGGAGCGGACCAGGCCCTCGGGCCGGCGGGCCAGTGTCAGCTGTCGGTTCACGTCCCCCATGGCGCCAGCATCGCGCCGACGCGCTACCCGGTGAGACAGGTGTAGAAGGCCTCGGCCCGGCGCCCCTCGGGCAGGCCGCCCTCCTTGGCCGTCGCCGCCGTCCATCCACCGACGAGGGCGTCGAGGTCGACGTGGCTCGTCTGGCTGGCATGGGCCCGCAGGGCGGCGAGCTTGGCGTCGTAGGTGTCGGTGACGTCGACGTAGCGGTTGGCCTGGGGGTGGGCCATGACCCACACCTCCTTGACCGCGTGCGGCCCGAGGCCCCGGCCGGCGAGCTCGGGGTGGGCGTAGGGGTTGCGGGCGTCGGGGTACACGGCCTGGAGGACGGCCTCGCCGGCGGCGAGGTGATCGGGGTGGCTGGCGAACACCCGGTCCCAGCGACGCTCGGGCGACTGGCAGATGACAACCTCGGGCTCGACCTCGCGGATCACCTGGGACAGGTCCCGACGCAGGTCCAAGGTGACCTCGAGGCGGCCGTCGGGGTAGCCGAGGAAGCGCACCTCGTCGACGCCGACCGCGGCGGCGGCGGCCCGCTGCTCGGCCTGGCGCAGGGCCCCGACGTCGGTACGGGCCACGCCTTCGGGGGCCTCGCCGGCGTCGCCGTCGGTGACGATGCAGTAGTGGACGTCGGTCCCCGCCGCGGTCAGGCGGGCCACCGTCCCGGCGGCGCCGAAGTCCACGTCGTCGGGGTGGGCGGAGATCACGAGGGCCCGCTTGGGCACGGTCGGCGTCGCGCTGAGGTCCATGCCGGTGATGGTGATCATCGAGCGCAGGCTACGGGTCGGACGCGCGAAGCGGGCCGGCCACCGAGGCGGCCGGCCCGCGTCTGCCCGTAGGCGGCGGCGTCAGTGCCCGGCCGCTGCCGGCATCTCCACGTCGCCGGCCTGGAACAGGCCGAGGGCGCCGCGGCCCACGTTGGCGAACTTGTGGGTGACCATCGGGTAGAAGCCCTCTTCGGCGAAGCTGAACTCGACGAAACCACCCTGGGCGGGCTGGAGGTCGAGCACCTGCGAGCCGCCGTGGGTGGCGTCGGGCTGCAGAAGGTAGCTGCCTTCCTTCCACACGGTGTCGAAGATGGTGCCGACGATGTGGAACGCCGAGTTCTCGGAGGGGCCGTCGTCGATGACCCACACCCGGATGCGCTCGTCGGCCTCGACCCGGATGGGCGAGAACTTGTACTGGTTGTAGTACCCGTTGAAGACCACGGCGTCCCAGTCGGCGTTCGTCATCTTGTCGAGGTCACCGGGCTGGCCCTGCTCGCCCAGGTAGAGCTCGGACTGCACCACCACGAACTCGTGGTCGACGGCGGGCAGGTTCGGCGGGTCGATGATGATGGCGCCATACATGCCGTTGCCGATGTGGTGCAGGGCGGGGGCCGTACCGCAGTGGTACATGAAGGCGCCGGCGTACTCCGCCCGGTACTGGTAGACGAGCGACTCGCCGGGGGCGATGGAGCGCATCTCGTCGCTCCAGGCGACCCGGCTGGCGTGGAAGTCGATGGAGTGGTCGATGGCGCCGTCGTTCACCAGCGTGATGGTGAAGAGGTCGCCGACGTTGCCCCGCAGCACCGGGCCGCCCATCCGCGGAGTGCCCTGGTCGGCGCCGTCGCCTTCGACGAAGGTCCAGGCCTGCTGGGTGACTCCGGGGGCCACCTCGACCTCGGCCTCCACGGCGTGGAGGGTGATCTCGTGCTCGGTGGCGCCGGCCGCCGGCTCGAGGCTCGGGTCGAAGGCCTGCCAGTCGGCCTCGGGTGTCGCCTCGGGGTCGATGGTGGCGCCGGTCGTCGTTGCCGCGGCCATGTCCATCCCGGGCATTGCAGTGTCCCCACCGGTCACGTTGATGGTCATCTCCATGCCGGCGTCGCGGTGGCCGGGCACGGTGCACCAAGCCTGGGTGGTCTCGGTGATGGTGCCGAGGCTGACGCCCTCGACGCTGGCGCCGGGCTCGAGCATCTCGGTGCCGTCTTCGCCGTTGACCTTCAGGTCGTGTGCCATCGCGCCCTCGTTGGTGACGTTCACGATCACCTCGGTCCCGGGGGCCACGTCGACGGTGGCGGGGTCGACGGAGAACTCGGTGAGGGTGACGTCGACGGTCTGGACGCCGCCGGAACCAGTGGCGGCGTCATCGCCGTCCCCGGTGGCCACGACCGCGATGAGGCCCACGGCGAGGGCCAGGACGGCCAGGACCGTGAGCACCGCGATCGCGGCGGCGTTGGAGCGTTGCGGTGGTCGGTCGGTGGATGTCATCGGGATCTCCCTCGTTCGTTCAGTTCTATAGTTAGAGACTAAATAACTCGGAAGAAGGCACCTAGGGCCGTTGGTCCCAACGAAATCCGTCCTCGCCGCGCCCGGCGCTGCGACAGACTTCCGCGGTGGAGCGAACTGATCCCGACCTCGCCGGTGACGAGCTGACGCTGTTGACGCAGTTCCTGGACTACTACCGGGCCACCATCCTCACGAAGGTGGCCGGACTCGACCGCGCCGCGATGGCCACGACCCTGCCGCCGTCGGATCTCACCCTGGCCGGCCTGGTGAAGCACCTGGCCCTCGTCGAGTACGGCTGGTTCCAGGAGGACCTGCTCGGTCGGGGCCTCCCCGAGCCGTTCGCCAGCGCGCCATGGGACGACGACCGGGACTGGGAGTGGCACACGGCGGTCGACGACGACCCCGAGTGGCTCGTGGCCCTGTACGAGGACGCCTGCGCGCAGAGCCGCGCCGCGGTGGCGGAGGTCGGCGACCTCGACGCCTTGTCGGTGCGCACGAGCCGGCAGCGACCGGGCCAGCACTACTCGCTGCGCTGGATCCTGCTGCACATGATCGAGGAGACCGCCCGCCACGCCGGCCACGCCGACTTCGTGCGCCAGGCGGTCGACGGCACCGTCGGCGACTGACTCGAATCCGCGGGTACTGGAATTCGCTCGTACTGGCGCCCGATCTGCTGGCCAGAGCGAGTCGATCAGGCGCCAGTACGGGCCTCGGGATCGAGGGGCGGGTCGCCGAGGAGGTAGCGGGGGCCGGCGCCGAAGCGGCGGGCGCGATCCTCGGGGTTGTAGAGCACGCACCGGTCGAGGGAGAGGCAGCCGCAGCCGATGCACGAGTCGAGGTCGTCGCGCAGGCCCTCGAGCAGTCGGATGCGCTCGTCGAGCATCGGCCGCCACGAAGCCGAGAGCCGGGCCCACTCCTCGCCCATCGGGCTGGCGTTGTCGGGCAACTCGGCCAGGGCCTCGCCGATCTCCTCGAGCCGCAGCCCCACCCGCTGCGCCACCCCGATGAAGGCGAGGCGGCGCAGGACGTCGCGGTGGTAGCGCCGCTGGCCGCCGTCGGTGCGCTCGGCGGTGATCAGACCCTTGTCCTCGTAGAAGCGCAGGGCCGACACCGCCAGCCCGCTGCGCTCGGCCACGGCGCCGATGGTCAACTCCTCCGACGGCCCCACGAAGCTCGAGGGTACGTCAGGTCCGCTTCAGCGGAGCGGGCGGCGCCGCTCCCGCCCCCGCCGACGGCGCGGCCCGAAGGTCATCTCCACACCGCCGACCAGGCCGGAGATCTGGTTGTAGGTGCAGGCCGCGGCCACGGTGAGGAAGGTCGCGGTGGCCACGAGGATGCCGGCAGCGGTGGCCGACGCCCGGAACAGGGTCGTGCCGTCGACCGCGGCATCGGTGAAGCCGATGTCCACGAGGAACCCCGTCCAGCCGGTGACCCAGCCCTCGCGACTGGCGAGGTGCCAGAGGATGACGCCGGCCAGCAGCAGCACCGCGAACAGGCACACGAACGAGGCGAGGGCCACCTTCAGCACCGACCAGAGCCGGAACCGGCGGACGACCAGATCGCCGACGTAGAAGCGGCGGCGCTCGACCCGCGCCGCGGCGGCGGTGGTCGCGGGGGCAGTGTCCTCGGTGGTCGTGCCGTCCGGCCCGTCGACGGGGGTGGCCGGGTCGCGGTGCGGCGCCGGCGCTGACCGTGGTGGGGCGGACAGGTCCTCGACGGCCCGCTCCTCGTCTGGGTCGGTTGCGGTGACGTCGATGAGGCGGGGACGGCCGTCGTGGTGGCGGGTGGGGTGCAGCGGGCGGTCGCGGTAGGCGGCGAGGCGGGCGTCGGGCTCGCGCGGGACGCCCCGCGTCTGGCGGTGCCGGGCGGGTGCGTCCTCGCGTAGGTCCACGGTCGAGCCGAGCGGACGCAAGGGCCGCGTGGTCGGCGGCGTCGGCGAAGTGGGGGTGGCGTCAGCCAACGCCGACCTCCTCGCTCGTCGCGGTGGTCGTGGAGCTGGCGCCCTGGGCGCCGCCGGCACCGGCGGGCAGGGCGGCCGTGGCGTCGAGGCGGCGCAGCACGTCGTCGGTGAGGTCCCAGTAGTCCTCGGCCAGGCCGGCGGCGTCCTCGTCGAACGAGTCGGCGCCGGGCAGGCGCTCGAGGTCCTCCCGGGCGTCGCGGGCGGCCCGCAGGTACTCGCCGGCCACGAGGCCGTGCCGGCGAAGGTCACGGGCGGCGCGGGGCCGGTAGCGGATGAAGGTGTCGAGGACGGGGGCGGCGCCGTCGAGCTCCCACTCGACGTCGGTGCGGACCTCGCGGTGGAGCCGGGGCTGGGCCGGGTCCATGGCGAACAGCACCACGCCGAGGGGCTCGAGGCCCGGGTTCAGACCGCGGCTGCGGGTCACGTGGTAGCGGTCCGACACCAGCTCGAGGCCGTCGAGGCTGCCGGTGTCGACGCCGACGGGCATCACCATGGAGCGGGCGATGCAGAACGCGACGTCGATGGCCACCCGGCTGGCGGGCGGGGTGTCGATGACGACGAGGTCGTACTCGGCGCCGAGGGTCTCGAGGGGGGCGACCACGTCGGCGACCTGGCGCTCCCGGTTGGCGATGCGGCAGTACACGGCCTGGGTGAAGTCGCCGGCCGCGATCACGTCGAGGCCGGTGCGCACGTCCACGAGGGGAGCGAGGCGCTCACCGTCGATGACGGCTCGGTAGAGAGCGCGGCCGTCGTCGGTCTCTCCGGTCTGGCGGTAGCCGAGGTCCTGGTCGAGCGAGCCCAGGGGATCGAGGTCGACCAGCAGGGTGCGTCGGCCGGTGGCGGCCGCGTTGGCAGCGAGGGCCGAGGCGATCGATGACTTGCCGACCCCGCCCTTGCCGTTGCAGATGACGAGGCACTGTTCGAGCATCGCCGTTGCTCCTTCGCCGTTCGTTCGCCCACCCGAGACCCGGGGGTAGACGGAGCGTAGCATTTTCGACCACGCAGCGTGAGTACTTGAGAGAAGATCCTCAGAAGGTGGTGGCGCGCAGCGCGGGGAACACGCGAGACACCTTGGTGACGAGGTGGTCGCCGTAGGTGCCATCGATGCCAGGGACGAGGGCGTCCCAGCTCGGGTCGAGGAAGAGCGGTGCCGAGATGCGGCCGGCACCAGTGGGCGGGTGCACCCGGTGCGGCGTCGACCGGTAGCGGTCGCCGCTGAGGGTCGCGAGCATGTCGCCGAGGTTGCACACCAGGGCGCCGGGCTCGGGCGGCACCTCCACCCACCCGTCCGGCCCGTGCACCTCGAGGCCCCCGCTGGCGTCCTGGTGCAGGAGGGTGAGCAGGCCGTAGTCGGTGTGCTCGGCCACCCCCCAGGGCCCGGTCTCGGGCTCGTCGGCCCGCGGGCCGGGGTAGTGGAAGATGCGGAACAGCACGACGGGGTCGGCGCAGATGGTGTCGTCGAACCAGCGCTCGTCGTAGCCGAGGCCGACGGCCATCCCCCGCAGCACCGCCTGGGCTACCCGAGCGCCCTGGTCGAGGTGGGCGAGCACCGCGGCGCGCAGGCCGGCGGGGCGGCGGGGGAACAGGTTGGCCCCGTGCAGGGGGGTGCCGGCGGCCACCCGAGGGTCGTCGGGGTCGAGCTCGGTGCCGAAGTAGAGGCCTTCCTTGCGGTCGGGCACACCGTCGGTGAGCTCGTCGCCGACGCCGAACCACCCCCGCCAGGCCCGGCCGCCGTGGACCATCGCGATCCGGGCCTTCTCCTCGCGGGGCAGGGCGAAGAAGATGCGAGCCTCTCGGTCCAGGGTGGCGAGGTGGGTCGCGTCGATGCCGTGACCCACGACGGTGAAGAAGCCGTGCTCGGCACAGGCCGCGTCGATCTCGTGCGCCACCCGGCGCCGGTCCCCCTCGCCGGCGCCCGGCGCCACCAGCGCGCCGACGTCGATACGGGGCACCCCTGCCATGGTGTCAGTCTGCCTGGTGCGTCACCGGGCGCCGGCTCGGGAGGGGACGGCGCCGACGGTGGGGCGTAGCCTCGGGCGCGTGGAGATCGACTACGAGGCCTTCGACGCGGACAACCACTACTACGAGGCGCTCGACGCCTTCACCCGCCACCTCGACCCGAAATGGGGGCCGCGGGTGGTGCAGTGGTGCGAGATCGACGGGCGCAAGTACCACGTCGTCGGCGGCAAGGTGAGCCGGGCGGTCACCAACCCCACCTTCGACCCCATCGCCCCCGCCGGCGCCCTGCACGACTACTTCCGCGGCAACCCCGACGGGAAGTCGCCCATGGACTTCCTCCGCGACCGCGGGCCCATCCCTCCCGAGTACCGCGACCACGACGCCCGCCTGGCCGTCATGGACGACCACGGCCTCGAGGCCATCTGGCTGTTCCCCACGCTCGGCGTGCTCTACGAGGAGCCCCTGAAGCACGACCCCGCCGCAGTCATGAAGATGGCGCAGGCGTTCAACCGCTGGCTCGACGAGGACTGGGGCTTCCACTACCAGGAGCGCATCTTCGCCGCGCCGTACCTCTCGCTCGCCGTGGTCGACGAGGCCGTGGCCGAGCTCGAGTGGGCCCTCGAGCGCGGCGCCCACGTCATCTGCATCCGCCCTGCCGCGGTCTACACCCCGACCGGTCCGCTCTCGCCCGCCGACCCCGCCTTCGACCGGTTCTGGGGCCTCGTGAACGAGGCCGGCATCCCCGTCGTGGTCCACGCCGGCGACAGCGGCAACAGCGCCAACGGCTACGCCGAGGAGGGATTCAGCGCCTCGTTCAGCACGACGTCGACCGGCCAGTTCCGCCCGACCATCAAGTCCTTCAACATCGAGCGCGCCGCCTTCGAGTTCCTCATCACCGTCGCCTTCGACAAGCTCTTCGACCGTTTCCCGAACGTGCGCATCGCCTCGGTGGAGAACGGCTCCGAGTTCCTCGGCGACCTGTTCAACAAGCTGCGCTCGACGGCCAAGAAGACCCCGGGCTACTTCCCCGAGGACCCGGTCGAGACCTTCCGCCGCCACGTCTGGATCAACCCGTTCTGGGAGGACGACGTGCACGAGGTCGTCGAGCTCATGGGCGCCGACCGGGTCATCTTCGGCTCGGACTGGCCCCACATCGAGGGCATGCCCCGGCCCCTCGACTACGCCGTCGAGCTGAAGGCCTTCACCGACGACGAGCGCCGGCTGATCCTGCGGGACAACGCCCGCGAGCTCAACACCCCGCGGGTGACCTGACCGGCGCCGCCCCGGCGAGGGCCCGCCCGGTAACGTCCGGCGCGGTGTTCGACAATCGCGTCACCCGACTCCTCGGCGTCGACCTTCCCATCGTGCAGGCGCCGATGGGATGGATCGCCCGTGCGGACCTGGCCTCGGCCGTGTCCAACGCCGGCGGCATGGGCATCATCGAGACCTCGTCGGGCGAGCTCGACCAGATCCGCCTCGAGATCGCCAAGATGCGCGACCTCACCGACAAGCCGTTCGGCGTCAACATCGCCCAGGCCTTCGTGCGGGACCCCGACATCGTCTCCTTCGTGGTCGACCAGGGGGTGCGCTTCGTCACCACGTCGGCGGGCAGTCCCACCCGCTACACCGAGCCCCTGAAGGCGGCCGGCCTCACGGTCTTCCACGTCGTCCCGACCCTCAAGGCGGCCCGCAAGGCCGTGGAGGCCGGGGTGGACGGCCTCGTCGTCGAGGGCGGCGAGGGCGGGGGCTTCAAGGCCCCGCAGCCGGCCTCGACGATGGTCCTGCTGCCACTGGTGTGTTCCACGTTCGACGTGCCCGTCATCGCCGCCGGCGGCTTCCTCGACGGCCGCACGATGGCCGCCGCGCTGGCCCTCGGCGCCGAAGGCATCCAGCTCGGCACCCGCATGGTGTCGGCGGCCGAGTCGCCCATCGCCGACGGGTGGAAGGAGGCCATCGTGGCCGCCGCCGAGACCGACACCGTCTTCCTCAACCGCCACGCCAGCCCGGCGCTGCGAGCCCTGCGCACGCCCTACAGCGAGGCCCTCGAGTTCGACACCGAGACCAACGCGTTCGCGGCGTTCGGCGACCAGCCCGCCGTCTACTTCCGCGGTGAGCTCGACAAGGGCATCGCCCTGAGCGGCGAGGTCGCCGGGCGCATCGACGCCGTGCGCCCCGTGGCCGACATCCTGCGCGAGTGCGCCGACGACTGCCTCGCCGTTTTGGCCGACCTGGCCGCTCGCTACCCCCAGCAGGCCCCGTCCGTCGACCCCGAGAGGGACGTCTCGTGACCGATCTCGCCGAGCCCGTCGCCGTCGATCTCTTCGACCCCGACACCTACGTCGACGGCCCGCCCCACGAGTACCTGACCCACCTGCGGGCCACGCAGCCCGTGTTCCGCCAGGCCATGGCCGAGGGCGACGACGCCTGGGTCGTCCTGCGCCACGCCGACCTGGTGCACGTGGCCCGCGAGCCGCTGCTGTTCTCGGCGTCGCTCGGGGGCGTGGTCATCGAGGACCTGGACCCCGAGGCCCTGGCGATGATGCGTCACATGCTGTTGGCCATGGACCCGCCGCCGCACGCGGACTACCGGGCGCCGCTCTCGCCCCACTTCGGGGCCCGCGTCATCGGTGGCCTCGAGGAGCGGGTGCGCTCGATCTGTCGCCGGATCATGGCCGACGCCGCCGAGCGTGGCGACGTCGAGTTCGTCCACGACGTGTGCGGGGCGCTGCCCTCGCAGGTGGTGGGCGAGATCATGGGCCTGCCCGAGGAGGACTGGGGCCGCATCCAGCGCTGGGCCGAGCGCCAGACCAGCGGCCAGGACCCTGAGCTCGCCGCGGTGGGTGCGGACGAGGACGAGAACGCCATGGTGGCGATGGCGATGTACTTCATCGAGTTCGGGGCCCGTCGGCGGGCCGAGCCCATCCGGGAGGACCTGACCTCGCTGATCCTCGCCACCGAGTTCGGCCGGGACGACCGCGCCCCCGAGCCCATGAGCGACATCGACTTCGGCAGCTTCTGCGTGCAGCTGGTCACCGCCGGCAACGACACCACCAAGACGATGCTGTCCTCCGGCCTGCAGGCGCTGCTCCAGCACCCCGACCAGCTCGCGGCACTGCGAGCCGACCCCTCGCTCATACCCGGCGCGGTCGAGGAGATCCTGCGGTGGGCCAACCCCCTCCACTACTTCCGGCGCACCGCCAGCGCCGACACCGAGCTGTCGGGCGTGCCCATCGCCGAGGGCGACAAGGTGGCGATGTACTACACGTCGGCCAACCGGGACGAGGCCGTCTTCGCCGACGCCCAGGCCTTCGACGTCCGCCGCAACCCGAACCCCCACCTGTCGTTCGGGATCGGCGAGCACTTCTGCCTGGGGGCCCACCTCGCCCGCCTCGAGGGCCGCGTCTTCTTCGAGGAGCTGCTGGCGGCCTTCCCCGCCATCGAGCAGACGGGCGACGCGGTGCGCGTCCGCTCCAACCTCAACAACGCCCTCAAGCGCCTCCCCGTCCGCCTCACCCCGGCCTGAGGCCGGCGACAGCCCGCCGGCCGAGGGCTCCGGCTACAGCTCGCCGCCCGAGAACACCTTCCCGGGCTGGAGGAAGACCTGCAGGACGAGGATGACGAGCCCGACGAGCAGGCCGCCCGCGACCGCGCCGACGAGCTGCCAGCGCCGGAACCCCGCGCGCCGCCCCGCGACGTAGCTCCAGTAGCCGAGCGACGCCGCGCCCGCCCACACGATGGTGTTGATGGACCACTTGACGGACAGGCCGGCGAGTTGGGTCCCGAGGAGCAGGACGAGCGGGGGCACGGCGAGCAGGAGGAACCGGGCCTCGGCCCGCATGATGGCACCGCGCTCACGCAACTGGAGCCGTCGCCCTTCGGCGACCTGCCGGGCGAGGCTGGCCGAGAACGAGTGGGCGAGGAACATGGCGAGGATCGGGCCCATGATCACCCCGCCGACGTCGAAGAGGTGCACGTCCTCCCAGCCGTCGAAGATGATGAGCACGCTCATCACGGTGATGGTGGCGTACACCACGCGGTCGATGGTGCCGGTCTCGCCCGGGATCCGCAGGGCCCCGAGGAGGCGTCGGGAGCGCTTGCCGAGTCGCTGGTCGCCGGTCGCGATCCTCGGGACCTCGCCGGTTGGACCGCCCGGGTACTCCATCGTCCACCTCACACACGCCTCGAGAACGCTTCGAGTATGCGTCATCGGACGGCGGGCGACCGCAGCCAGCGCGGCGGATCGCCGTCGGCTCGTGCGCCGCGGACTTGCCGCACCCGGGACCGGTCTGTGCCGGTCGCGCGGAGGGTCGACGCGATGCCCCGTAGTTTGGTGCTGTCAGGCGGCCACGCCGTGCGCCGCCGGACCACGGAAACGGAGCGATCATGGCGAACGAGATCAACGAGCTCACCGAACTGGCCCACGAAGGCAGCCCTCTACCGCTGACCACCTCGCCGGTGGTGGGCACGCCGACCGGGCCTTACGCCGAGGTGCTGGCTCCGGGGGCCGAACCGCTGGCCGCCGACGAGATCCGGGTGACGATCCTGGGGAGTGGGGACCCCTTCGTGAAGAAGAGCCAGGCGTCCGCGTCGGTGCTCATCGAGGTGGGCAACCCCGAGGGCGACTTCTTCTTCTTCGACCTGGGGTCCGGGTCGTTGGCCAACTTCAACGGGCTCGGGCTCCCGGTCACCTCGACCACCAAGCTCTTCCTGTCGCACCTGCATGCGGACCACGTGGGCGACGTGCCGACGCTGCTGTGGAGCCTCGCCAAGGCGGGGCGACGGGACCCGGTCGAGGTCTGGGGCCCCGGCGGTGAGGAGGAGCACCTCGGGACGCTGGCCTACACCGACCACCTCGAGCGGGCCCACGCATGGGACATGAAGTCGCTGTGCGGCCACCCCGGTCAGTCGGGCGCCCGGGCCGTCACCACCGAGGTCCCCTACGACCGCACCGAGGTCGTGTACCAGCGCAACGGCGTGACCATCACGTCGTTCCCCGTGATCCACATCCACAACGGTGCGGTCGGCTACCGCCTCGACTACGCAGGGCGCAGCGTCGTGTTCTCCGGCGACACGCGGCCCTGCCGCTACCTCGTCGAGGCGTGCGACGGCGCGGACCTGCTGATCCACGAGACGTTCCCGACCGCGTCGGTGCTCTCCGAGAAGAGCGGGATGCCGCTCGCCGTCGCCGAGATGATCGTCAACGGTGCCCACACCAGCCCGGAGATGGCGGGCATGGTCTTCGACCGTGCCGGCGCCCGCATGTCGGCCATGTGGCACCTCGTGGTCGACCACCAGACCGTGGGCCCGGTCTTCGAGGAGATGCGCACCCGCTACGACGGGCCGGTCGTGATCGCCCAGGACCTCACCGTGTTCAACGTCACCAAGGAGGCAGTGGTCGCCCGCCAGCGCACCATCGACCCCTTCCGGTGGCCGGTCGTGGGCCCCACCATCGAGACGGGGCCGCCGATGTCCGACCCGCTCCCGCCGCCGGCCTGGTGGGCCGACGCCCTGATCACGGACTAGGGAGCGGCCGGCGCCGGCGCCCGGTCAGTGCGGGGCGAGGCCGCCGTCGACGATGACGCACTGGCCGGTCATGAAGCTGCCGGCGTCGGAGGCCAGCAGCAGCGCCGGCCCGATGAGCTCGTCGGGGTGGGCGGCCCGGCGCAGGAGCGCGGCCTGGGCCATGCGCTCCTGGGCCTCCGGCGGGTTGGCCCGCACCATGTCGGTGTCCACGGTGCCCGGCGCGAGCGCGTTCACCCTGATGCCGTCCGGGGCCAGCTCGGCGGCCATGGACCGGGTGTACTGCAGCAGGCCCGCCTTGGCGGCGGCGTACATCGACGTGTAGGTCGAGAAGAGGAACGCGCCGACGGAGATCACGTTGATGACCGACGCGTGCTCGCTGGCGCGCAGGTGGGGGAGGGCGGCCTGCACGAGCAGCACCGGGCCCCGCAGGTTCACGTCGAACACCTTCTGCCATGCCTCGGGGGTGATGTCCTCGATCATCATGGCGAGGGCGGTGGCGGCGTTGTTGACCACGATGTCGACGCTGCCGAAGCGATCCACGGCGGCGTCGACGAGGGCCCGGAGGTCGTCCGGCTCGCCGAGGTGGGTCGGCACGCCGAGGGCGTTGCCGCCGAGTCCCTCCAGGGCGGCCTGGGTCTCGGCGCAGGCATCGGCCTTGCGGCTCGCGACCACCACGTCGGCGCCCGCCAGCGCCAGTCCCTCGGCGATGGATCGGCCGATCCCCCGCGTGCCGCCCGTGACGATGGCGACCCGCCCGGAGAGGTCGAAGAGGTGGTCGAAACGGTCGCGTTCCATCGCTCTGTCCTAGCAGGCGGTCGGTGCCCCTCCAGCGAGCGCCCTGTGGTGTGACAGCCGTCGGCGCGCGCCGTAGCGTGGGGGGCGATGGACGACGCCGCCGCCACCCTGGACGCCACCGAGGTCACCGGGCGCTGCCCGGTCGATCACGCCGCCATCGCCGCCGAGCAGGCACGCGGCGAGACCGCGTTCGAGCGCTCGCTGGCCGACCAGCGCATGCGCCGCTTGCTGCGCATCGACCCCTTCGCCCCCAAGGTGAGCCTGATGCAGGCCAACCGCGCCTTCGAGCGCTCGGTCACCATCTCGGCCGTCCGGTGCATCACCACCTACCTGCTGCTGCCCTTCGTCCTCCCCCTCATCGGCCTCTCCGGCGCGGTCGGCCCGCTGGTGAGCATCGTGTTGAGCATCGTGTCGGTCACCTTCATCACCATCTCGGCCCGACGCTTCTTCGGCTCGGACCACCCGTGGCGCTGGGTCCACGCCACCATCGGCGTGATCATCGTCACGGTGCTGGCGGTTTCGGCCGTGTTCGACGTCCTGAACCTCGCCAACGCCATCTGAGCGCCGCCGCCTCCGCTACTGCTGGGCGATGACCTCGGCGCCGTAGCGCTCGAGGGCCTCGACGGCCGCGTCCATCGAGTCGTCTGGCACGCCGGTCGAGCACCACGTCACCCCGACCGCGGCCAGGTCGGCCAAGGCGGCGAGCTGGGCATCCGCGGAGAACTCGGGACTGCCGGCCCCGGGCAGGCCGGTGGTGAAGGAGACGTCGATCGTGGCCGGGTCGCGTCCGGCCGCGTCGGTCTCCCGGCGCAGGTGGTCGAGCGACGGCGCCAGGTCATCGAGAGTCTCGAGAGGTGACGTGCGGGCGGTGCGGGCGAGCGCGGCCGGGGCGGGGAAGGGGTTCCAGCCGTCGGCCGACCGGGCCACCCGGCGGCGGGTCAGGGCGCTGTTGCCGCCGATCCAGATGGGCACGTGAGCGGGTTTGGGGTTCGCGGACACGCCGCCGGCGGTGAAGCCCGTCCCCTCGTAGGCGAACGCGTCGGTGGTCCAGACCCCCTGGAGCACCTCGAGGGCCTCGTCGAACAGCTCGTTGCGCCGCTCGAAGTCCACGCCGAGGGCGCGGTACTCGCTGCGCAGGTAGCCGGTCGCCACCGAGAGGGTGAAGCGCCCACCGCTCAGGGCGTCGATGGTGGCGGCGGCCTTCGCCACGAGGAAGGGGTTGCGATAGGGCAGCACCACGATGTTGGGGATCAGGCGGAGCGTGGTGGTCACCCCGGCAACGAAGGAGAGCGCGGCGAAGGGGTCCAGGGCGTCGTGGCCGCCGGCGTTGAGCCACTTGTCCGAGGGCGCGGGGTGGTCGGTGAAGGCGATGCCCGAGAACCCGGCCGCCTCGGCGGCCCGGGCGAAGCGGGCCAGTCCGTCACCGGCCACGAAGGCCGGGTTGTGGGGGTGGCGGATCAGGGGGTAGGTGACCCAGTGGTGCATGGGGTCAGCTTGCCCCATCGCCCCCGCTGGGTGCGGCGGGCTTCGGCGGCCCCGGGAAGAAGCTGTTCGTGCGGCGGACGTAGTCCTCGTAGCCGGGGCGGCGCTTGCCGATGGTCCGCTCGAGCATGGGCACGCCCGACACCCGCATGAGGAACACGGACATGACCACGGGGCCGATGACCGCCACGACGCCGATCCCCGTCACCGCCGCCACCAGCCAGATGCCCCACCAGACGCAGAAGTCGCCGAAGTAGTTCGGGTGGCGGGTGTAGCGCCACAGGCCACTGTCCATGACCTGGCCGGCGTTGGCGGGATCGGCCTTGAAGCGGGCGAGCTGCCAGTCGCCGGTGGCCTCGAAGAACAGGCCGACCGCCCACACCGCCACACCCAGGATGCCGAGGACGCCGATGGACTCGGGCGAGTCGGGCACCGAGCCCACCTGCACGGGCAGGCTGACCACCCACATGATCACGCCCTGGACGGCGAAGACCGTGACCAGGCTCTTCACGGCGAAGCTGCTGCCGGCCTTGCGGCGCATGGCCTGGTAGCGGAAGTCCTCGCCCTTGCCGGCGTTGCGCCACAGCAGGTAGCCGGCGAGGCGCAGGCCCCAGACCGAGACCATCGCCGCGAGCAGCAGGCGCCGGGTCTCGACCCCGTCGCCCACGAGGTAGGACACCCACGCCACGACGACAAAGCCGAGGCCCCAGACGATGTCGACGATGCTCGCGTTGCGCAGGGGGAGCGACAGCAGCCAGGTGCCGACCATCAGCACCGCGATGGCGGCGGCGCTGGCCGCGAAGACGCTGACGTAGTCCACGCCCGCACCGTAGGCGGGCCTGCGGCGCACCGCCGTGCCAGGTGGAGGCTCAGCCGTCGGGCAGGACGGTGCGTCGCCAGCCGCCGGCGGCCCAGTTGCCGCCGTCGACGTGCACGGTCGTGCCGGTGACGAAGCGGGACTGGTCCGAGGCGAGGAAGACGGCGGCGGCGGCGACGTCGTCGGGTCGCCCGAAGTTCCCGAGCGGCGGGAGGACGGCCGGGTCGAACTCGCCGCCGATCTCGCCCGCGCCGGCGAGCACGGTCTCGCGCAGGTCGTCCTCGCCGGAGGTGGGCACGGCGTCGGGGGCGATGGCGTTCACCCGTATGCCCCGGGGCGCGAGCTCGAGGGCGAGGGTGCGGGTGAGGCTGGCCACCGCGGCCTTCATGGCGGCGTAGACCGCGAAGCCGGGCGCGGCCTGGTGCGCTTCGATCGAGGTGACGTTCACGATGGCCCCGCTCTCGGCCATGAGGGGCACCGCGCCGCGGATCAGCCCGGTGACCTGCCCGAAGTTCTCGGCCACGAGTGCGGCCTCGCCCTTGGCGCTGACGTCGAGCAACGGGGCGTGGAAGGTGCCGCCGGCGTTGTTCACGAGGACGTCGAGGCGGTCGTGGTCGGCGGTGACCGCCTCCAGCAGCTCGGCCACGGCATCGGCGTCGCGCACGTCGAGCACCCGGGCCAGGACCGGTCGTCCCTCGCCGGCCGCGGCGAACACGGGGACGGCGGCGGTGAGGGCGTCGCCGTCCCGATCGCACACGACGAGGTGGGCGCCGAAGCGGGCGAGGGTCTCGGCGATGGCGAAGCCGCACCCGCGGGCCGCGCCGGTGACCAGGGCCACCCGGTCGGTCAGCAGGATCGCCGCAGGGTCGAAGGCCATGGGGCACGGTAACTTCTGCGCCCGATGGCACCTGACCCGCTCGGCACCCACACCCACTACGACGTGCTCGTCATCGGCAGCGGCTTCGGCGGCAGCGTCACCGCCCTACGCCTCACCGAGAAGGGCTACAAGGTCGGCGTGCTCGAGTGCGGGAAGCGGCTGGCCAAGGGCGACTTCCCGAAGACCAACTGGAACCTGCGCAAGTTCCTCTGGATGCCGAAGCTCGGCTTCCGGGGCATCCAGCGCATCTCCATGCTGCGCGACGTGATGGTGATGTCGGGCGCCGGCGTCGGCGGTGGTTCACTCGTCTACGCCAACACCCTCTACGAGCCTCTCCCGCCCTTCTACGCGGACCGCCAGTGGGGCCACATCACCGACTGGAAGACCGAGCTGGCCCCGCACTACGACCAGGCCAAGCGCATGCTCGGGGTCAACGAGGTGCCCTTCGACACGCCCGCCGACGAGGTCATGCACCAATTGGCCGACCGCTTCGACGTGGCCGACAGCTACCACCGCACGCCGGTCGGCGTGTTCTTCGGCGAGGCCGGGGTGACGGTGGAGGATCCCTACTTCGGCGGCGAGGGCCCCGAGCGCACGGGCTGCAACCACTGCGGCGGCTGCATGGTCGGTTGCCGGTTCGGCGCCAAGAACACCCTCGACCGCAACTACCTCTACCTGGCGGAGAAGAACGGCGCCGAGGTCCACCCCGACCGCCTGGCCGTGGACGTGAGTCCGAAGCCGGGGGGTGGCTACCGGGTCCGGGCGGTCCGGCCCGGCTCGTGGATGCGCAAGCGCCAGAAGACCTTCACCGCCGACCAGGTCGTGTTCTCCGCGGGCGTGCTCGGCACGCTCAAGCTGCTGCTCAAGCTGAAGGAGGAGCAGCGGCTGCCCAACCTCTCCGACCGGCTCGGCCACGTCGTGCGCACCAACTCGGAGGCCATCCTCGTGTCGGTCGCCAACGACACCGAGGTCGATTACTCGAAGGGGGTGGCCATCACCTCCTCGATCCACGTCGACGAGCAGACCCACATCGAGCCGGTGCGCTACCCGCCGGGCAGCAACGCCATGGGCACGCTGACCACGATCCTCGTGGACGGCGGCGGCCGGGTGCCGCGCCAGGTGCGCTTCGCCTACCAGGTGCTGCGCCACCCGGGCGCGTTCCTCCGCTCGATGTCGGTGCGGCGCTGGTCGGAGCGGGGCGTGATCCTGCTCGTCATGCAGACCCTCGACAACAGCCTCCGGGTGTTCCGCCGGGGCAACCTCCTGTGGACCACCCAGGGACACGGCGAGCCGAACCCCACCTACATCCCCGTTGCGAACGAGGCGGCCCGCGTCACCGCCGAGATCATGGGCGGCGAGCCGCGGGGGGCGTGGAACGAGGCCCTGCTCGACGTACCCACGACCGTCCACATCCTCGGCGGTGCCTGCATCGGCGACTCGGCCGGGACGGGCGTGATCGACCCGTACCACCGGGTCTACGGCCACCCCGGACTGCACGTGGCCGACGCCTCGGCCATCAGCGCCAACCTCGGCGTGAACCCGTCGCTGACCATCACCGCCATGACCGAGCGGGCCATGGCCCGGTGGCCCAACAAGGGCGACGACGACCCTCGCCCGCCCCTCGGCGAGGCCTACGAGGCGGTGGCGCCGGTAGCGCCGGCCCGTCCCGCCGTGCCCGTCGGCGCGCCGGCGGCGCTCACCATCGGCTGACGGGTCGTTCGACTTCGCCACGTGGCGCAGCACCGCCTGCGCCGGCTGCGCACCAGCGGGTCGGTCGTCATGTGGTGGGCCGCCCTGGGTTCAGGGCCCGGTTCGTCGCCGGCGTCGCTGGCGGCGGACCCATTCCTTCCAGAGGTTGTGGCCCTTGCAGCGGGGACGGAGGTTGGCGATGTCGGTGAGGCCGCCCTCGGTCCAGGCGATGAGGTGGTCGATCTCGCAATGGTCCGAGCGGATGTCGCAGCCGGGCTGGTCGCAGGTGGGGAAGGCGATCTGTGCTGCTCGTCGTTGGGCGCGGGTGGCGATGCGGTGCGTGCGGCCGTGGTTGAGGGGCACGCCGTCGGGGTCGAGGGTCAGCACATCGAGCCACCCGGTGAGCGCGGCCCACACGGCCTGCTCGGGGGTGGCGGGGTCACCGTTGGCCCACTCGCAGCGCCGCTGCAGCGGGTAGGGGAAGCGGTCGGGATCGGTGCCCATGATCTTCGCCACGATGCGGGCGAACGCGGTGACGAAGGTGTCGTGGTCGCAGACGATGGTGGTGCCGATGTCGGGAGCAGGCCCGATCCCGTCGTGGGCCTTGGAAGCTCGGGCCATCTCGATGAGGGCGTCGTGGCGCCGCTGGGCGGGGGTGCGGGCCAGGTCGAGGGCGGTGGCGTCGTCGCCGAGGCGGGCGCGGGCCTCGGCCCAGTCCTCCTCCAGGAGCTGCCGGCAGCGGCGGTCGAGCTCGGTGTGGACCTCGTGGTAGCCCTGCCGCGACAGCCAGCCGTCGAGGCGGCCCTGACCCTCGAAGCTCTCGGAGAGGTGCACGCTGCGCTCGTCGTCGTGGCGAGCGGCGCGCTCCTCGGCGTCGTCCGGCCGGACCGCCGCCACCCACGCGTCGACATCGGCGCGGAACCCGTCGAAGGACCGGTCCCGGGCGTAGCCGACGAGCAGTTCCTCGTCGCGGGCGAACAGCTCGGACAGCTTGGCGGTGTTGGCTCGGATGAGGACGTCGACGTGGTCGAGGGTGATCGACCCGGCGGCGAACGCCTCGGCGGTGTGCGGCATCGTCCGTAGGCGCCGGGCGGCGCGCTGGAGGCGCACCACGGTGTCGTGCTTGGCCCGGCACCGACGCCGCAGCAGGTCCGCCGGCGAGAAGTCGCCGGTGGCCTTGTGCTCCTTCGAGGCGTCGAGCGCGGCGATGGCGTCGACGGTGATGGCGTCGACCAGCGAGCCCGCCTCGACCAACGCGACCGCAACGTCGGGCAGCGTGCAGGCCGGCTCGTTCGCCCACACGACCGTGCGGGCCTTCTCGATCGCTACTCGAAGGTCGACGAGCTCAGAACGCACAACGGACACCTCCCACAAGCACAGCAACAGGAATGGCGGGGAAGGCAGTCAGGCCCAGATCGGTGTCTCTCCGGAGCCGGCGGACCGGCCCGGTGCACGCACTCAGGACTGCGAACTGATGTTCGATACCGTAGCCGCCGCACCCCTGCGGCGCAAGCATCGATGGAGGAATCCTGGTCGTCCTGACGGTCGGCGGCGAGCCACGCCGCAACGGGCTCTACGACACGGTGGTCGCGCGCGAGTTGGCCGACGCCGAGATGTAGTCCGCTGGTAGCGCCGTCGCACCGTCAGCCGACGAGCTCCCGCCGGCCGTGGAGGCCCCAGACGAGGAGGGCGCCGCCGCCGAGGGCCGTGAACACGCCGGCGAGGATGGCCACGACCCCGTCGGCGGCGAGCGACGGTGCCCCGGGGCTGACCAGGAAGGCCCGGGAGTCGGCCCGGCCGCGGTCCAGGCGTCGGGAGGGGGCCCGCCACCCGCAGGTCACGGTGGTTTCGCCCGGGGTGGCCGAGAAACCGCCGACGGAGCGCAGACCGTTGATGTCGGAGGCCACGCCCTGGATGCGGCCGAGGATCTCCTTCTCGGTCCCGTCCGATCGGCGCACGACGCATTCGGTCGACTGCACCTCACGCTCGAGGTGGGTGTCGTTGCCCGTCCCTGGGGTGTCGAGGTAGATGGTGAAGTCCTCGCCGGTGGACGCGTCGACGACGAACGACACGGGGGCGGTCGGACCGACCCCTTCGAGCCGCCCCTGGCCCACCGCGTCGTCGAGTGCGTTCGACCGGTACTCGATCGACGCGACGATGCCCCCGATGGCGACGGCGATGCCGCCGACGAGCAGCAGGCCCCCCAGGAGGACGCGGCCCCATCCCCGCCGGTGCCGGCTGACCGGTTGGCCGGTGGCGTCGCGCGCCACCCCGACGGGCGTGACATCAGGGTTGGGCCAGGTCACGTTGGCTGGACTGGATCCCGCCCGATCAAGGAACGACCGGCCAGCAGTACCGGTAGGGCGGCGGCGACTCCCACTCGCCGAAGGTGCTCACCCTCTCGGCCAGGTCCAGGGCCTTGGCGCCGGCTCGCAGCACCGGGTTGTTCGGCAGATCGTCGGGGGTGACCGGGGTGCGCAGGTCCGTGCCGCGTTCGAGGTGGGCCAGCAGCACCTCGTTCTGGTAGCGGTGCCAGCGAACGCGGCCCTCGGCGTACTCCGGCCGATCGCGATACGTGACGACCACGCGACGGGCGCCCTGGAGGCGCCGCCGCTCCTTCCCGTCGGCGCACGGTTGGGCGGAGCCGACGTTCGAGGTGCCCATGAGAATGCGACCGACGAGGGGGAAGGGCCGGTCGATGGTGACTTGGGCCGAGTAGCAGTCGAACGACCGCACCCCCACGACCTCCAGGTAGGCCCGCAGGAGCTCCTGAGGCGCCGACGGGAGGTACGGGTACGGCGACGGCGTCGGCGGGGGGTGCTGCAACCGCTGGTGCACGGCCCGCGCGATCTCCTTCCAGTTCAGGACCTCGGTGTGGATGCCCGTCATAGCGTCCGTGCCGAGCGTGATCGGCGCTTCGGCTCGGATCTGGTCGACGGCCGGGGTCGAGGCGCCCGGGTGGAACGCCAGCACACCGTCGACGATGGGGATCACCGGGTAGCCGTCGTCGACCTCGCCACCGCTGTTGTTGACCGCGAACCACCGATCCTTGGGCTCGACGAAGGTGCAGAGGCGGGCGATGCCGAGGCACTGCTCGGCGCCGACGCCGGCCCGGTTCAGGTAGGCGATGGCGAGGTCCTCGTCGAGGAGCGAGGGCTCGCCGCGTCGGCGGGCCACCCACTGGTGGAGGGCGTCGAAGTAGCCCGCGACCACCGGCGCCTCGACGGGCGCCTCGGGGAGGCCGCTGTGGACGATGTCCCACTCGACCACCCGGCCGCCCTCCGAGCTCGGGGTGATGGCGGGACTGATGCGGTCGGGCACGCGATACACGCCGTAGACCAGCTCCGGTCGAGCGGCGAGGCCGCTGCTGCGCAGGAAGGCCAACACCTCGTCCACCTGGGTACGACCACGGGTGGCGATGCGGCTGATGGACACCGGCCAGCGGTCGGGGGCGAGGTACGGGGCCCGTGCCGCGTCGCGAGCGGCACGCTCCTGGGCGCCGATCCCCGCGGCCAGTTCGCGGTCCTTCTCGTGCTTCGGAGGCCCGGTGTACGCCCCTTTCAGCTCCTGGCCGAACTGCTTGGCCGTCATGGCCAGGGAGCCCTTGATGCCCCCCGTCTGCAGCGCGGTCATCTGCGCCGCCGCCGAGGGCCCGTACAAGAAGTCACCCGCCGGCCCGTCGAGCACCCGATGGGCCTCGGACTGCGCCATCGCCTGCTCTTGAGCGGCGTTGGCCAGGGCCAGGTTGGCTTCGAGTTCGGCCCGCTGCTCGGGCGGGAGCGAGTCCAGCGTCGCCTGCATCTCCTCGCGCGTCGGCGGCGTCATGGAGGCGGCCGACAGGCCCTGCTTGATGGCCTCCGGGTTCATCGCCTGTTTCGCGAGGCGCAGCGTGTCCCGGATCCCCATCGCGCCAGTGAACCATCTGTTTCCGTGGTCTGCCCGGGGAACGGCCTGGCCGCAGCGTCAGCCGGGGTTCGGGCGCGCCTGGGCGGGACCCGCCCGATCGTCGCAGCTCAGGCGGGCGCGAGGACGGCGGCCAAGTCCCCGGCGTGGCGGTCGAACGACGCCTCGCGATCGGGGGCCGCGACGAGGACCCCCTCGATGAGCCAGGCGATGAGCTGGCCCCGCAGGATGCGGGCCATCGCCGCCTTGTCGCCGGTGAGCTCGGGCAGAAGTTCCGTGAGCCAGACCTCGAACCCCGCGTCCATCGCGGCGAGCAGCCGGCGGACGATCTCGAGCGCGGCGGGCTCGGCGCGCAGGCTCTCGCCGAGGATGAGGCGCACGAGCGCTTCTTCGTCCAGCGTGGCCCGCCACAGCCACTGCAGGACCGACTCGAGGCGCTCCCGCGGGGGGAGGTCGAGATCGACGGGCGGGACGTCCTCGGCCAGCCGGTCGAGGTAGCGACGGTCCTCGATCACCGCGTGGACCAGCGCCGCCTTGGAGGGGAAGTAGTGGTAGAGCGTCGCCACGTTGAGACCGCAGGCATCGGCCAGGTTGCGCATCGAGGTGTCGGGCGCGCCCCGTTCACTCATGAGGTCGAGCGCGGTGGCGAGGATGTGCCCCCGCTGATCCGCGACCGTCGTGGCGCTCACGCGGGGGTGAAGATGGCCGGGAGGCTGTTGATCGCGAGCACGAGGGCCGAGTCGCCCCGCGCCGGGATGACGCCGTCGGGCACACGGATGTCGGGGAGGCGGGAGAACAGCTCCTCGAACACCACACGGATCTCCGCCTTCGCCAGGTTGGCACCCATGCAGTAGTGGGTGCCGATGCCGAAGCCGAGGTGAGGGTTGGGGCTGCGATCGACTCGGAAAACGTCGGGGTCGTCGAACACCCGCTCGTCGCGGTTGGCCGACTGGTAGAGCATGAGCACCTTCTGGCCTTCGCGGATGGTTTTGCCGTGCAGCTCGTGGTCCTCGGTGGCCGTGCGGCAGAAGCTGAGCACCGGGCTCACGTAGCGGACGATCTCGTCGACCGCCGTCTCCATGAGCGACGGGTCGGCGATGAGGCGGTCGCGCTCGCCGGGGAAGCGGCTGAAGGCGATGAGCCCGCCGGACAGGGCGTTGCGGGTGGTCTCGTTGCCGGCCACGATCAGGAGGACGAGGAACATCAGCAGCTCGTAGTCGTCGAGCGACAGCTGCTCCTGCTCGATCTTCGCGGTGGCCGCGGACGGGTCGAGCTTCAGCAGGTCGCCGGCGTCGAAGGTCGCCGTCAGGGTGCTGATGAGGTCGTCCTTGGGTACGAGGCGGCGCTCGTCGATCAGCTCCTGGCACATCGTCGTGTAATCGCCGAACGCCGCCGCCGCGGCGTGGATCTGCGGCGCGTCGGGGTCGGTGTGGCCGTCGCCTTCCATCATGGCGTCGGACCAGGCATACAGGCGCTCGCGCACCGCCGGGTCGAGGCCCATCATCTCGGCGATCACGATCAGCGGCACGTGGATGGCGAACTCGGGGACGAAGTCCACCTCGCCGCGGCCGGCGATCTCGCCCACGATCTCGCGGCTCACCTCGCGGATGTGGTCGGCGAGGTCGGCGACCTTCTTCGGGGTGAAGCCCTTCGACACGATGCGGCGCTGCTGGGTGTGCTCGGGGTCGTCCATCGAGATGATCGACATGGGCACGGGCACGGCGGGGCGGACGCCGCCGGCGGCCGAGTAGCGGGCGTTGTCGCGCGAGACGATCGACACGTCCTCGTGGCGGCTGACCACCCAGAGCTCGTTGTTGGCGTCCCAGTGCACGCGGCTGTGGTCGCGCATCCAGCGGTAGGCGTCCCAGGGGTCGTCGTAGAAGCGCGGGTCGTTGACGTCGATGAGCGGCGTGTCCACAGCGGTCATGGCGCCAGTATCAATCAAACGTTCGTTTGGGAGCAAGGACAGATGGTCCGGGGGATCCGCGGTCATCGGCTGCCGCGGTCTCAGTCCGGCGTCGGGTCGAGGCGCGTGGCCGTGCCGGGCTGGAAATTCGTGGTCCAGACCACCTCGTCGGTCGCGTCCACCCCGTTCGGCGTGTCGCCGACGTCAACCGTGGCCACCACCTCGTTCGTGGCCACGTCGATCTCGCTCAGGGTCCCGTCGGCCTGGTTCGCCACCCACACCTTGGTACCCGTCGTCGCCACACCGTTCACCTGGTTGCCCACCTCGACCGTCGCGACCACATCGTCGGTGGCCGGGTCGATGCGGGTCACGGAGTCGTTGGCGAAGCCGGACACCCAGACGGCGTCTGCAGACGCAGTCACGCCGTTGGGCTGGACGTCGATGCCGAGGTCGATCGTTGCGGCCACCTGTTCGGTGGCCCGGTCGATCCGGGTGACGGTGCCCGCCGACGGACTCGCGACCCAGACCGCGTCCTCGGTGAGGGCGATGCCGTTCAGCGGCGATCCCACGTCGATGATGCCGGCCACGCGGTTGGTGGTCGCGTCGATCCGGGTGACGCTTCCGTCGTCGAAGCCGGCGACCCACACGTCGTCCTCGTCGGCCGCGATCCCCCCTGGGAACGAACGGAGGGTGATGGTGGCCACGACGTCGTCGGTGGCGGGGTCGATGCGGCTCACGGTGCCGGCCTCGCTGTTCCCGACCCACACGGCACCTTCGGTGGCGGCGAGGCCGAACGGGCTCGTGCCGACCGCGATGGTCGCCACCACCTCGTCGGTGGTGAGGTCGATGCGGCTCACCGTGGCGTCTTCGCTGTTCACCACCCAGACGGCGTCGTCGGTCAGGGCCACCTGCTCGGGGCCGGCGCCGACCGCGACCGTGGCGGTGACCGAGGGAGCCGCGGCGGTCGTTCCCGGCGTGTCATCGCTCGTGGAGGCCGAGGATGGCGGGCCGTCGGACCCTGCGTAGCGGCCGAGCATCATGATGGCGACGGCGACCACCACCACCATCACGGCGACGCCGGTCACCGCGGCGATGCCGATGATCAGAGGCGTGGCCCAGGGAGGTGTGGGGCGCGACGGAGGGCCCGGCGCCATGGTGCCCCCCGGTGTGGGCGCCGCCGGTCGTCGGGGTCCTTCCACGGGCGGTGGCGCAGGGGGCGGCGGCGCGGTGGTGTCGACCGGGGCCGGCGGGGGAGGGACCAGCGGCTCGTCAGAACCCGGGGTGAGGCGCAGGGCGGTCACGGGGTGGCGGTGGGTCGCCTGCACCCCTTGGAGGGCCCGGCCGAGCGCCGCAGCACCTGCCGGACGGGCCGACGGGTCCTTGGCGAGGCCTCGATGCACGACGGCCGCGAGGTCGTCCGGGACGCGGTCGAGGCGGGGCGGTGGGGTGTGCAGCACCCGGGCGATCACGTCGCCGAGCGTCCCGCTGTGATCGTAGGGCGGCTCCCCTGCCAGCAGCGTGTGGAGGGTCGAGGCCAGTGCGTAGACGTCGGACCGCTCGTCGGGCTCCTCGCCCCTGAGCACCTCGGGGGCGACGTGGGCGATGGTGAGCGAGATGGCGCCCCCGGCGGTACGGGCCGCGCCCTCGACGGCGGCAATCCCGAAGTCGCCCAGCTTCGTCTCGCCGAACGGCCCCACGAGCAGGTTCTCGGGTTTGAGGTCGCGATGGAGGGTGCCGGCCGCGTGTGACGCGCCGAGGGCGCCCGCCACCTCGACCCCGGCACGCACGGCGTGGGGCCAGGCCAGTGGCCCCTGGCTGAGCCGGTCGCCAAGCGATCCCGCCTCGAGGTACTCCATCACGAGGTACGGCCGCCCGTCGGGGGTGAGCCCGGAGTCGTGCAGCGCCACCACGTTGGGATGCCACGAGAGGCCGCCCATGGCCACGCACTCCCGTTCGAAGCGGCGGCGGGCGTCGTCGTCGAGGGCCTCGACGTCGAGGACCTTCAAGGCCACCACTCGCCCGAAGCGCTCCTGCCGTGCCCGGTAGACCGTCCCGAAGCCTCCGCGAGCGATCCGCTCCAAGCTCGTGTACCCGTCGATCCGTGGCTGACCGGCCACCCACGCCTCCCCGCACGCCGCCTGCGATGGGGCGCGCCGACGCGTCGACCCTACCGCTGCGGCGGTCGCTCGGTCAGCGCGCCGGGGGGCCGGTAGGTTCTTGCTGTCATGCGTGCTCGATGGAGAACGGTTGCGGCCGTGCCCGTGCTGGTCGCGCTCGCCGTCGTGGGCTCCACCGCCCCCGTCGCGGGCGCCGGCGTTGCCGGCGCTCAGAGCGCCCCCCTCCCAGAGGCCGATCCCGACGGGCCTGCCGGCCCACCGCTCGAGCTGACCACGCCCGAGGGCTGGTTGCCCCATCCGCTGCCGGCACCCCAGGTCCCGAGCGTGGCCTTCGTGGGCGATTCCATCGGTCGGGACGCGCAGTCCCACATCCGCAGCCAAGTCGGCCGCACGCACCCGATCAGCTACTACCACGCAGTGGCGGCGGGCTACATCGGCTACCACCTGCCTCGCCTGCTGCCCGTGGTGCGGGCGGGCGACGGCCCAGACCTCCTCCTCGTCGAGCTCGGCACCGGCGACGCGTTCTGGGATCACAGCAGCGCCCGGTTCGAGCGCGACGTGCGCCGCTTCCTCGACAGCGTCCTCAACCTCGATCCCGGCGGTGCGCCTCTCGGGCCACCCCACGTGACCTGCGTGCGCTGGTTCGACCAGAAGCCCACGGCCAACATCGCCTATCCGCACGTCAACGCGCACCGGGTCGCCTTCAACCGGATCCTCGGGCGGGTGCTGGCCGAGCCGCGCTACGCCGACCGCAACGTGGCGCTGGTCTCCTACTCGGCCTGGTACTGGCTCTCAGGGGACAGCGGCTACTTCCTGGCCGACCGCCTCCACCAGACCGAGGCCGGCCGGCGGGAGTTGGGGCTGCTCGCCGGCCAGGCCGCGGAAGGCTGCGATCCCGCCTACACGTCTGGTCCTTTCTGGGACGTGCCCGACCGCTCGTCATCCGCCCAGGCCATCGGTTGGCTCGGGTTCAACGGCATCGCCACCCCCTACCGCAACGGCACGTTCCGGGCGCAGCTCGGCAGCCTGCCGGTGTCGCTCGACCGCAGCCAGTTCGCAGAGCTGCTGTGGCGCCTCGCGGGATCGCCGAGCGACCTGCCCCTCAGCACCTGGGCCGACGTTCCCTCGCCCTTGCGTCAGCCGGTCGGCTGGGTGCAGGCCAGCGGCATCATGCGGGGCTACCCGGACGGGACCTTCCGCGGCTCGGACCTCGTCTCCCGGGAGGCGCTCGCCGTGTACCTGTGGCGCGCGATGAGACAACCCACCGAGGGTGTCACTGCTCACGGGTGGCCGGACGTCCGGCCCGAGTACCAGGCCGCGGTGGACTGGGCCGTGGAGGCCGGGATCCTCTCCCCCCAGCAGAGTGGCGTCTTCGGCTCGCAGGTGACGGTCACCCGCGCCCTTGCCGCCCGCGCGTTCTATGCCCTCGCGCTGCTCGTGGCCTCCCTCGAGGCGGGCACGTCGACCACGTCGACCACGTCGACCACGTCGACGACCGCGACGGCCCCACCGACCACCGGTCCGATCGGCCCGGGCCCCCCGAGCACGCTGTCGCCGCCCCCGTCGATCACCACGACGGCGCCGACCGCCACCCCGGCAACGACGACCGTGCCGGGTCCGCCGTCCGACGGCTGAGGCCGCGTCCGCAGGGGCCGACGCGCACCGGCCGGCACGGTTCGTCGGGAGCGCTACTCGAGGCCGAGCTCGACCCCGAGGCGGCTGCGGCTGACCTTGCCCATGGAGTTGCGGGGCAGGGCATCGACGACCACCACGGTCTTGGGGCGCTTGTACGGGGCGAGTCGATCGGCCAGCCAGGCGTGGACGTCGGCGGTGGAGAGCTCGCCGACCACCGCGGCGCACACCCGCTGGCCCCACCGCTCGTCGGGCACGCCGAACACCGCCGACTCGTGCACCCGGGGGTGGTCGAGCAGGGCCCGCTCGACCTCCAAGGGGTAGACGTTCACCCCGCCGGTGATGACGAGGTCGCTGCGACGGCCTTCGAGGAACAGGTAGCCGTCGTCGTCGAGGCGGCCGAGGTCGCCGACCGTGCAGGCGTCACCCCGCCAGGCCATCGCGGTCTTGTCGGGGTCGTCCCAGTAGACGAAGCGCGCGTGGCGGGGCGTGTCGCACCAGATGGTCCCGTCCTCGTCCACCGAGAGCCGCCGGCCCGCACGTGCCCGCCCGACCGTGCCCGGACGGGCCCGCCAGTCGTCGGACGAGCAGACCGTGAACTGGGCCTCGGTCGAGCCGTAGAACTCCCAAACCGAGCCCTCGGGGAACGCGTCCAGGGAGCGCTCCTTGAGCCGGGTCGGGCACGGCGCGCCCGCGTGGGCGACGAGTCGGAACGAGGACAGGTCGGGCAACGGTGGGGCGTCGGGGACGAAGAGCCGCTGGAGGTGGGCGGGCACGAGGAACGCCGAGGTGGGTCGATGGGCGGTGACGGCGGCGGCGAAGCCCTCGGCGGTGAAGTGGCCGGGAAGGACCACGGTGCCGCCGGCGAGCAGCGTGCCGGCGGCGAAGCGCAGGGGCGCCGAGTGGTGCAGGGGCGACGCCACCAGGTGCACGTCGTCGGCCTGGAACCCCCACTGCTCGCGCTCCTCGGCCAGCAGCGCGGCGGCGTCCTCTTCGCCGAGCACGCCCGACCAGACGCCTTTGGGTCGACCGGTCGTCCCGGAGGTGTAGATCATCGGGCGCCCGAGCGGCGCCGGGGCCAGCGGCACCTCGGCGGCGCCGGCGCCGGCCCCGATGAGGCCGTCGAGCTCGCCACCGCGCAGGACCAGTGCGGGGCGGGCGTCGGCCAGCAGCGCGTCCTGCTCGGCCGGGAGCAGATGGGTGTTGAGCAGCACGGGGATCACCCCGGTGCGCAGCGCTCCGAGGGCCACCGCGACGTAGGCCGGACCACCGCCGGCGATGAGCGCGACCCG
>RRZT011328271.1_pt1 | contig 36856 bp, 31 predicted proteins | sample 2165551 | NCBI WGS metagenome assembly RRZT01 (sample SAMN10456910, study PRJNA506462) | wastewater metagenome | biome: wastewater; feature: sludge; material: wastewater sludge; isolation source: wastewater sludge with Escherichia coli K12::gfp cells carrying plasmid... | place: USA: Moscow, Idaho...
CCACGGCTCACATGATGCTCTCTGGCGTAGAACGGTAGCCATTGGGCGATGCAAGCCTCATCTGTGCAATTGGAGTGGTTGTGCGTGTCGCCATCGTAGGTATAGAGTGTTTGTCGATTGACGCTGTCCACCATGGTGCCGTTCAGATTGATGGCTGGCGACATGTCGCTGCTGTGCGGGGTGTTGGCAGGCATGCTGCTGCACGCTGTGAGCAGGCAAGCTGTTGCGCAGATGATGGATGAAAAAAAATGATGCGTATTTTTTTGCGGCATGGCTGGATCAGAGTGCAGATGCACGAAAATTTTGCCTGTATCTTTCAAGTTTACGCGGCATAGGGCATGGAAAATGCTTTTGTTTGTTTTTGCTTGAACGCTCATGGATACAGATTTGTTCGGCTACGCGCCCGATCCACATGCCAATCTGCTGCCCTATGACGGCATCGTCAATGACTACGGCGTTGTGCTCAATCTGCAAAAGGCAGATGCCTGTTTGCACGCCTTGTTGCACGACATTGCGTGGCAGCACGACCAAGTGGTGATTTATGGCAAACGGATCACCACTGCGCGCCAAGTGGCATGGTACGGGGATAGTGACTTTGGCTATACCTATTCTGGTGTTACGCGCCATGCGCGGGTGTGGACGCCGTTGTTGCTGCAACTCAAACACAAAGTGGAACAGCATCTGCAAGCGGTCAGCCCAACCACGTTCAATTCTTGCCTGCTCAACCGCTATCACAGCGGCCAGGAAGGCATGGCTTGGCACAGCGATGACGAGGCAGAACTGGGGCACAACACCGTGATTGCTTCGCTTAGTTTGGGCGCGACGCGCAAATTCGCCTTGCGCCACAAGCGCACGCAGGAAAAGCGCGAACTGATGTTGCAACATGGTCAATTGATCGTGATGCGCGGCAGCACGCAACACCATTGGCAGCATGCGGTAATGAAAAGCAGCAAAATTCAAGAAGAGCGGGTCAGCCTGACGTTTCGCACATATTGCGCACATATGGCAGAAAAAGCGGCAATTGAAAACGGAGGTTGAACATGCCTGCATTCACAGCGAATGCTGTGCCGCGGCGTAAGGCATACAAGGCATAATTCCTGCTGTTTGGAGAATGATGGAACATGAAAAACGAGGCAGAAGCAGGTGTTGCGGCCGTGGCGCAGCGCATTCACGAGGTTCTACCGCAGACCCAGTGCAGACGCTGCGGGCAGCCCGATTGCGCCGCTTATGCCCAGGCGGTTGCGCAAGGCGATGCGCCCATCAATCAGTGTCCGCCAGGCGGGCGCGAAGGCATCGTTCGCATTGCGCGGGCGTTGGAGCAGCCCGAGCGGGCACATGGTTTGGAGATTGACCCTGCCTGCGGCAGCGAAGGGCCGATGACTGTGGCCGTGATTGATGAAAACTGGTGCATCGGCTGCACGTTGTGCATCCGCGCTTGCCCGACCGATGCCATTGTGGGTGGCCACAAGCGCATGCACACGGTGCTGCCTGCCTATTGCACCGGCTGTGAATTGTGTCTGCTGGCTTGCCCGGTGGACTGTATTGCGATGGACGTGGTGGATAACGGTGGCGCGGGCGATACTGTGCCAATCGGGTGGGCGGCATGGTTGCAGCAGCAGGCCGATCAGGCCTTGCAGCGCTACAACCAACGGCAGTTGCGTTTGCAAAAAAACAAGAATGGGCGTGCGGCTGATACGTCAGGGCAGGGGAGCGATGAGCCGGAGACGGCTGCTGGTGGGCACGGGCAGAATGCTGCGACTGATGCGCCAAGCGAAGTTCCTGCTGCATCTGCTGAGCAAGACCGCAAACGCGCCATGATTGAGGCCGCCTTGGCGCGCGCACGGCGCAATCGACAAATGCCTGTGTAAACACCGCCACTGCGCGCACAGCGAAAGTCTGTGCGCGTTTTACGGGTGTGTGCGCAGTAAAGAACGTGTCAGCCCGCGTGTTGCGCCAAGGTGGCAAAAGCGCGGATGACTTCTTCGGGGGCTTGCACCAGCTCGATCAATACGCCTTCGCCGCCAATGGGCAGTTCTTCATTGCCCTTGGGGTGGATGAAGCAGATATCAAAACCCGCTGCGCCTTTGCGAATGCCACCGGGTGCAAAGCGCACGCCACGCGCCGTCATCCACTGCACAGCCTCGGGCAGATGATCGACCCACAACCCCACGTGATTGAGCGGGGTGGTGTGCACGGCTGGTTTTTTTTCGGGATCTAGCGGTTGCATCAAATCCACTTCAACCTTGAAGGGGCCGGTGCCCATGGCGCAAATGTCTTCATCGACGTTTTCGCGCTCACTTTTGAAGGTGCCGGTGCACTCCAGTCCAAAAATATCGATCCATAGGGTTTGCAAGCGTTGCTTGTCTGGCCCGCCGATGGCGATTTGCTGGATGCCCAGAATTTTGAAAGGGCGCTCGGTAGTGGTGCTTGCTGCAGGGGTGTTCATGGATTCAAGCCTTTGGGTTGATGGAAAGTTGTTGCAGGCGCTGCAGCTGTTCGTGCGCAGCCTGCCGTTGTGCTTCGGACGGAAAAACGATCTGGATGATTTTTTGGCGACTGGCTGTTCCGTGTAGCAATTCCACCTGTTTTTTGGCCACGCCAAAGGTACTGGCCGCCCAGGCCAGCAAGGCGGTGTTGGCCTTGCCATCTACCGGCGGCGCGGCCAGGCGCAGGCGCAAAGCCTGCTCGTGCATGCCGGCAAGCTGCGTGGTTTTGGCACCGGGCGTGGCGTAGATGGAGATTTTGAGCGGAAAAGACATGCGCGATCAGGCGAGAGGGTCTGATGAATCAGTGGCTTCGGGCTCGGCATGGGCATCGTTGACGAACCATTTGGCCGCCAGCAGGCCGGCTTCGTACAGCAGGCACATTGGAATGGCCAGTGCCAGTTGCGAAAGCACATCTGGCGGGGTCACGATTGCGGCGATGACAAAGGCGATCACGATGAAAAAGCGGCGAAATGTGCGCATTTTTTCGATCGACACAATGCCGAATCGCACCAGGAGAATCACGATGATTGGTACCTGAAATGCCAGGGCAAACGCCAGATACATCGACAGCAGCGTTTGCACATATGAAGCCACGTCTGGTGTGGCGGCTACGGCTTCGGGCGAAAACTTCTGGATAAAGGCAAACATCCGATCCAGCACCAGAAACTGCACAAACGCAATGCCCGCGTAAGCCAGCAAGCTGCCCGAAACAATCAGGGGCAGAGCCAGACGCTTTTCGTGGCGATACAGCCCCGGCGCAACAAACGCCCAGATCTGGTACACCACCCAGGGCATGGCAACGATCACGCCCACCAGTAGCAGCACTTTCAGGGGCATGATGAACGGCGAGAACACATCCACGGCAATCAGGCGCGTGTTGGGTGGCAGGTGGGCGCGAATGGGTTGTGCCACAAAATCCAGCAGACGGGCGGGCCCCGGATAAACGGCTAAGGCGATCGTCACCAAGGCCACGCCATAAATGCTGCGCAGTAATCGCGTGCGCAACTCCAGCAGGTGCGCCATGAAGGGCTGCTCGGCTCCGGCCAATTCATCGTCGTCGGTAGGGGCGGCTTGGGACATGGCAAAAATGAGTCAATGGAGTGATGGGCAGTGTGGGTGAGCGGTATGGATGGTGAGCTGAGTGGTTGGATGAGAGGCAGAACCAATGAATGTATGCCCCACCCATTGCTTAGCTGGATGCAGATTTTTTCGGCCGATGCCGTGCCACCCGTGCAGCGCCAGAGAGCACATGCGTGCGTACGCGGTGCCGTGTTTTGTACCAGTGCGGCAGGGCGCTGCGTTTGGTGCGCCAGTTTTTTCGGATGGCGTAGTTACCCGGTGCTTGCGTGCCTTGGTAAGGGCTCGCATAGTGGCTTGCATAGTCGTGGTCTTCCAAGGCTTCGATGTCTTCGATATCGGTCGCAGTATGCAGAGGGCTGAAGCCATGCAGATCGCGCTGGATGTTGTGCGACACATCATGCATCTGTTGCTGGATATCCCAGGCGGTTTGCTCCACGGTTTGCTTCATTTTGTGCAACTCGTTCAAACCGGCAACATTGCCGACTTCGGCCTTGAGGTCATTGACATAGCGCTGCGCGCGACCGATGAGCGTGCCCAAGGTACGCGCAACGGTCGGGAGTTTTTCGGGGCCGACGACGATCAAGGCCACAACGCCTATCAGGGTCAGTTTGGAAATTCCCAGGTCAATCATGCGTAAAGCAGCCTTTCACGCCCTGGTCGGGATGGGTATAGGTATAGCTCAGGACTTGGATCGGGTTTCGACGTCGATGGTGTTGTCGTCGGTTACGGGTGTGGCTTGCTGCTGCGTCACACGCGGCGCGGCGGATGGGGTTTCTTCCCCTTCACGCAAGCCTTCTTTGAAGCCCTTGACGGCACTGCCCAAATCCTTGCCAATGTTTTTGAGCTTGCCTGTGCCAAACACCATGGCAACAATCAGCAAAACAATTATCCAGTGCCAAAAAGACATTGCTCCCACGTCGGGTCTCCTTCATGCAAAAACGATCGTTGCATTGTACGCCGTGCACCTTGAATGTGTACAGATTTACAGTTTAGATGCAGTCGTGGAGAAGTTGTTTGCCACAAGGGTAGTTAGCGCACGGCCATGACAATGATCAACAGAACAACCAGAAGAAAAGCTATTGTCAGCATATCGGGCCTCCTTCATGCAAAGGCGAACGTTGCATGGCGTGCCGCTTGTGTTTTGATGGGTACGACATTGACGAGGCTGTCTGCCGCAAGGGGCAGGCAGAGCTTTTGGCATTCAGCGTTGCGCACGCTTTACCCCTGCGGCATGGCCCGGCTTGACCAAGGCACCGCGCACTTCGATTTGCACTTCGTGCAGCGTTTGCCCATTGGCGCTTTGCAGCGTAATGCGATGTTTGCCGGGCCAAGGCATCCAGGGCACAGTGGCGCCTTTGCCCACGAGCTTGTCGTCAATCAGCCAGCGGCTATTGGCAGATGCTCCGGCAGAGGCTCGCAGCATCAGGCGCTGGCGTTTGGGGGGGATATCCGGGTCCAGCGCCAGCAAGCTGCCATGCACCGGATTGAGGATATGGGCTGTTGCCGGGTTGGGTTTTTGCTGCGACCGAACGAAGCTGGTTTGCTCTGTGCCTTGTATGAACCATTCCATGCGGGCAGGCTCTGCGTTGTTGCTCGAGGCGATGCCTGCTTTCAGCGCAGGCGCAGAGGCCGGGGATGAAGCGGAGCTGCCAAATTCGACGCGGGTGCGTACCAGCCCGGCGGGTGGCTGCGGGGGGTAGCTGGGGGTGCTGCGGTGCAAATAGCGCATGACTGACGCCCAGATGGGCGCTGCGCCCGTAGTGCCGCTCACATCCCACATAGCTTGCCCTTGCGCATTGCCCACCCATACGCCCACGGTGTAGCGCTCGCTGTAGCCAAGGGCCCAGTTGTCGCGCATGTCTTTGCTGGTGCCGGTTTTGACGGCGCTCCAGAACCTGGTGTGCAATACGCTGTTGCTGCCAAAGGTGGGGATGCGGGCGTTGTTGTCAGACAGGATATGGCTCACGATGAAACTGGCGCGCGCATCCAGCGCCTGTCTGAATGCTGGCTGGAGCGCGGGCTTGGATGCCGGTTGGCTGGCTGATGCAGCCGCTTGCTGCTGGTCTGGCTGGAACAGTATGCGCGTTTCGCTGTAACGTCCTCCGTTGGCCAAAGCGCGGTAGGCATTGCTGAGTTGTAACAGGCTCATCTCGGCACTGCCCAATGCCAGGCTGTAGCCGTAATAGTCGCCTGTGTGTGGCAGGCTAATGCCCAGACGCTGCAACTGTTCGGCAAAACGATTGACGCCGACCATGCCAATGGTGCGCACGGCAGGCACGTTGAGAGAAGAAGCCATGGCCTGCCGCAGGGACACCCAACCGCGAAAATGGCGGTCGTAATTTTTGGGTACATACAGGCCGCTTTGGGTGGGAATGGCTGCGGCCGAATCATCCAGTAGCGAGGCAGCCGTCAAGCGGCGTTCGGCAATGGCTTGCGCGTACAAAAACGGTTTGAGGGTAGATCCGGGTTGGCGCAAGGCCAGCACGTAATCCACCTGCGGTGCCGAACTGGTGCTGGCAGAAGCGCCCACCCAGGCCAGAACCTCGCCCGTGGCGTTGTCCAGTACGACGATGGCGCCATCGCGCACATTGCGCCCGGTGAGCTCGTGCATGGTTTGGCGCAGTTGCTCAGCCGCATAACGTTGTAGCGGTGCCGACAGGGTCGAGCGCACGCTGCCGCCGCTAGCTTGTTGGCCTGCCAGCAGGCGTTGCGCTACGTGCGGAGCTATGCCTTCGCTGGGCGACCAAGCTTTGCGTTGCATGGCGCCTGTGGCAAACAGGCTGAGCGAATCGCACAGCAAGGGCGTGCGCGGCACATTTTGCAGTTGTGCCAGCAGCCCGCATGCACGCTGTGCAACGGCTGGAGGGGTGGCATTGGGCGCGCGTACCAGAGCTGCGGCAATGGCTGCTTCGCGTGCGTTCAGTCCATGGGCGGCCTTGCCGAACAGGGTACGGCTGAGGGCGTCGATGCCGACGATCTCGCCCCGAAAGGGCACCAGGTTCAGATAGGCTTCGAGAATTTCGCTTTTTTCCCACTGGGCATCGAGTTTTTGTGCCGAAACCGCCTGGCCGAATTTTTGCAGCAGGGTGCGCCGTTGTTGGCCGCGGCGCAGGTCTTCGTTCACAAGCCCCACCAGCTGCATGCTCAGGGTAGATGCGCCACGGGTTTTTTCGTTCCACAAATTGCCCCAGGCGGCTGCACTGACGGCTTTCCAGTCCACCCCGCTGTGTTCGTAAAAGCGTTTGTCTTCGCTGAAAACCATGGCGGTTTGCAAAGCGGGCGAAATATCTTCAAGCGCTACCCACTGGCCACGCCGCATCCTGGGGTTGGTGCGCAACCTGTGCAATTCAACACCATCTCGATCCAGCAGGATGGATTCGGACGAAGCAAATTCCTGCTTGACCTGCGAAAAGCTGGGAATGGCATGGGCGGGCAAGGCGGCGGCAAAAACCAATGCGCATGCAAATGCCCGCAGGCAGATGCCGCGCATGGGGGCTGTTGGCATGGCATCAAGGCGTTTCATGTGGAGTGACAAATATTCCCATCCCGCTGCGGGAGCTGCACCTGCAGTGCGCCGTGCCATGGGGTGCCTGCCAGTAGGCAAACGTGATGCAACCACGGGTGATGCGCCCATGCCCCTTGCAGATGAGGTCTGCAAAGAACATGGGGCATCGTGGATGCCCGCCAGGCCATTTATGGCCGTGCATGAACCTGAACCGCCGTGTTGGGCGTAGCGCCAAACACTTCGGGCGCGTACAGAGCCTCTACCCGCGTGGGCGGCAGGTTGAAGGTGCCCACGTTGTTGAGTCGCACGGTGTATTCGATGCTGGTTTTGCCTTGGGGCAGGTACTCGTAATATGCACGCCATGCTTCAAAGCCGCGTTCGATATACGCCAGCCAGCCGCGGCTGCTGCCGCTTTCGCCAGCCGTGGCAATGGCTGAATCACGTCCCAAGCCGCTACCCAGAATGATGGCGCCACCAGGCACGGGATCGCTGATGACGACCCACGTCATATCGCTGTTGGCCGTGATGTCGAGCTTGATGCGCCAGACATCGCCGCGGCTGACCTTGCCTTTGACCGCTTCTTGCACCGGCGTTACGGTTCTTTGCACGCTGTAGCCAGCAGCAAGCGGTGTTTTGAGCGGCACAGCGGCCAGTGCCTGGATAGTGGCCCAAGGTTTGCCGCTGCCTTGTTGTTGCACCGTCAGCGCCTCGGGCTTGCTGCCGGGCGCGTTTTGCCAAGGCAAGAAGGCGCTGTTGTTGGTGTACATGCCCGCAGCAGGCGGCGCGCCATACCAGTGGTTGCTGGCAGCGGCACCGCTGGCGGCAGCCGTGGCGCGGGTGACTGTATTCCAGATCACTTTTTCGCTTTGTTTACCCAAGCGCAGCAGGGTTTCGCCTGCGACTGGAGTGGATTCAAACTTGGCAGCGAATTTCTCCAGCGCCAGCCCGCCCCACAGGTTGGCAGTGGTGGTGTGCCATGCGCCGTTGCGTTGACGACCGATGAAGCCGCTGGCCAAGGAACCCATATCGCCTTGCCAGGCAGGGTTGTTGAGCACAGCCAGAATCAGGCGTGCGGCATTGACATCGCCGTTTTGCATGAGCCACCACCAGTAGTCGCTTTCTTCCGTGCTGAAGACCAAGCGGGTGCCCTGGGCGCTCAGGCGGCTGCGCAGGATCTGCTCAGCCTCTTTCAGGCGCTGTTCACGCTCGGGAATGTTGGGCATTCTTTGCAGAATATTGAGCCAGTCGATCACGGCGTGCGTCGGCCAGAGGTTGGGCGTGAGCTGGATGCTGGTGAGCATGTCCGGCTTGGCCTTGCCATAGCGCGCGAGCGCTTCGATAGCTGCCAACTTGCGTACATCGCGGTCGGGTTTGGGACTCCAGAACTTGCGCTCGATCTTGCCTTCCACAAACCGTGTCAGGCCCGAGAGCATGGCGTCGCGTTGGGCAGCGGGCAGCTTCCAGCGGGCATCCAGCGTGGCGGCTTCGTGCGTAACAGCCAGCAAATAAGCCGTCAGGGTGTCACTGCCGCGGGCTGCGCTGCCGTCTTGCGGTGGGAAGTAGCTGGCCAGACCGTCCCGATCCAGATAGTTGGGCAGCTCGGCCAAAATGCCTTCCCACATGGCGGTATCACGCAGGCCAACGGCCTCGGTGGTTTTTTATTCCAGACACACGAAGGGATAGTTGACGAACCAGTCGCGCACGCCGCTCAAGCCATCGGCCAATGTGGGCACGAGCGTGACTTTCACGCCGCCGCGCGCAGCGGTCTGACCCGGTGCAGCCAGACTTTGCGGTGGTGGCGCCAGCTCCAGGTTGGTGGTGCCATTGACCTGTACCAGCGTGGCCTGTTGCACGGTAACAGGAATGGCAGGCACGATGCGCTGGCTGATTTTGAGCGCATCGCTGGCGTTGCTGCCCGCCGTGTCTTTGGCGGCAATTTCCCATTCGATTTGCTGTTGGGGCGCAAAGGCCAGTTGGGCAGGGGCAGTCACATCCCAAACCAACTCCTGCGAGCCGCCAGCGGCAATGGTGACGGTTTGCGGTTTGAGTTCAAGCTGGCTGGCCTTGGGCGTAACCTCCACCTTCATTTCTTTTTTGGTGGTGTTGCGCAGCGTGAACTGGGCGCGGTACTGGTCGCCCTCACGCACCAGCGGCGGCAGGCCGCTGATGATTTGCAGGTCTTGCGTGGTACGGATGTTGGTTTGGCCGGTACCAAACAGGTCTTGCCCGCTGCTGCCCACGGCCACGATGCGGAAGCTGGTGAGCGCATCGTTCAATGGCACGGTCAGCGTGGCTTTGCCGTTGGCGTCCAGCTGCACATTTGGGTTCCACAGCAGCAGGGTGTCGAGCAGTTCGCGCGTTTGACCGCCTTGGCCGCCATCACCGCCAGCCGGCACGGCCTTGAGGCCATAGTGGCGGCGACCGATGATTTCCATTTGCGCGGTAGCGGTTTCTACACCCCATGGGCGGGTGGCGTACATGGCGTTCAGCAAATCCCAACTGGTGTTGGGTTTGAGCTCCAGCAGGGCTTCGTCTACCGCAGCCAAGGCTACTTCGGCATGTGCCGCAGGCTGGCCATTGGGCAGCTTGGCTTCAATGGTGATTTGTGCCTGCTGGCGCACCTGATAGCTTTCACGGTCGGCCTGTACCTTGATTTGCAGTGCATGACCATCCACGCCGATCTGGATGGGTGCCATACCCATGCGGAAGGCGGGTTTGCTCAGATCAATTGTGGCGGTTGGTGGGGTGTAATCTTTGCCCGATTCGCGGTAGGCGTGCCACCACTCAATGGGCGAGAAAATACCCCAGGTAAAGAAACTGTACCAAGGTACTTCACGCAAGCGCCCGCGCAGCACCAGTACGTTGACGTAGGCATTGGGGCCCCATTCGGGTGCGATTTTGAGCGATACCGTGGGATCGGTGCCGCGCAGCTCTACCACTTCGCTGTGCAAGATGCCTTCGCGCTCTACCGTGAGCAGGGCAGTGGCCTGGCGGAAGGGCATGCGCACTTGCAGCTTGGCGGTTTCGCCGGGTTGGTAGCTGCGTTTTTCGGGCAGCACGTCGATACGGTCGGTGTCGTGTCCCCCAAACCAGAATTCTTCTTCACGCACCACATTGATGGTGGTGCTGGCTTCGATCTTGTTGCCGCTGTCATCCGTCGCGATGGCAACCAGTTCGACTTCGCCCGGCTCTTGGATTTGGGTGTTGCACAGCAGCAAGCCACGGCTGTCGGTGTTGCCGTCGCACACAACTCCCAGGTCTTTGCTGTTTTCTTCGTTGTCGTAAGCGTAGAAGCCGCCTACCAAACGCCTGCGGCTGCTGAATGTGGTGTGCAGGGTGGCGCGCACTTCCATCTTGACGCCACTCTTTGGATTGCCTTGCACATCAAGAGCCAGCGCCTGAAAGCGTGCGGAATCGCGCACGGACAGCCAATCTTCGGCCTTGATGCCCGCTACCACTGCCGCTGGCCAGATGCGCTGGCGGCTTTGCAGCGTTTGAATTTCACCATTGGGGTCGCTGTAGCTGGCTTCCAGCGTAATGTCCTGCGCTTTGGAGCTTTTGGTGATGTTGCCGATGGTGGTTTGACCTGAGCCGTCCTGTCCCAGTGTCAGTGCCAGCCGGTCGGCCAATAGGCGTTGCTGGTTGCTGCTGGATTCAGACTCGTCGGATGACTCGTCGTCCATCTCGTCATTCATGCTGGCGCGCGTATGGCGCGTGAAGCTGAATCCATCATGGCCCGAGAAATAGATGTAGGCATCGCGTACGCTGGCTGATATTTCAACCGGCAGGCCGCTGGCAGCGCCGCCGTTGATATAGGCCAGTTGCACTTGCACGGGCAGTTCCGTCAAACCGATCAGCGGGGGCTTGGTCACGGGTGTGATGCTACCGGCCATGGTGGGCAGGCGGAATTCTTCCACGCGCAGATTGCCGCTGGAGTAGGCGGTTTCTTCGCCTTTGCTGTTTTTGCCAACCAGCTGCAACCAGTATTGTCCCAGCTTGGCCGTTTTGGGAATGGCCCATTGGCTCTCGGCCACCTGACCGCCGGTGGCATCGCTGCGCCAGGTAATGGGCAGGTCGATGCGCTCGTCGCTACCGGCATGGATGATGCGCAAAAGGGTGGGGTATTGCTTGGCTGCACCCAAGCCCTGGGGTGTTTCGTTGCGGAAGAAATGCTTCATCGAAACCGTTTCTCCGGCGCGCAGCAGGCTGCGATCCAGCACGGAGTGCGCCACGGCATCCAACTCGGGATCGGTGCTGGTAGGCACGTTGAAGCGCCAGGGCTCAATGCCCCGGTTCCAGTTGCTCCACACGAAAGCCATATCGGTGATGCCCTCTTTATCGGTTGCGCGGGCGCTGACGAACAATTCTTCTTCGTCATCATTCGAGCGGGGCAGCGCCTGCAAGTATTGCCAAATGCCGCGGGCATCGGTCTTGCCGCTGGCCAGCAATTTACCGTCTTTGTTGCTGATGGCAACCGCTGCATTGGGCACGGGCTTGCCGGTATCGAGTGAGGTGACCCACACCAGAGAATCGGTGCGTCCGCGTTTGAAGTGCACGCCGAGATTGGTCACCAGCACGCTGGTGCGCACATACATGGTGCGTTCGCCCCGATGGCGGGTATCCAGCAGGCTTTGGCCCAGCAAGGGCGATGCCGCTTCAACAACGTGAAAACCTGGCTGCAAAGGGATGCCAAGCACTTCGAACGGGCGGGCGTCTTTGGAGCTGGGTGGGGGCAGTTCAAGCTGGGTGGCGTTGGTGCCTTCCAACAGCGAGATCATGCGCGTTTCCACATAATTGTCAGGAATGCGCCAGCCATGTTCTTCTGCTTCTTTCGGCGTGGCCGGGGGCAGCGGGGCAGGCAGGTGGCGCACGCCTTCTGCCTGGGCGTTTTCGCGCGAGATCAATTCGTTATCGAAGCGATGCATGCGCTTGAACCAGCGGATGATCTCGGCATCGCTGTCGGGAGTCAGATCGCGCACAATGCCACCGGGAATATGGTCTTTGACCTGAAAGGTCGGTGTTTCCACCTTGCGTACGGTTACAGGCAGCAACGCAGGCGATTTTTTGCCTTCTGCAAAGCGCTCGATCACGCCAAAGGGCGCAGCCGCAAATTTGAGCAGGGCTGGCGCGGGACCTGTGCGCACACGCAACGGAAAGCTGCCGGCATTGTGCAAAGGCCGACCCGCATCATCAACCAACCCGGCAGGCAGCGTCAGTTGGTATTCGGTGTGTTCATCCAACGTGCCAGCGAAAGTGACGGATTCGATCGTCTGGCCTTTTTCTTCTTCTGGCGAAAACTTCGGCTTGATGGTTTTGCCCGCGGCTTGCAACGTGACCTGGCGCGCCCATTGCATGGGAATGGGGGCGGAGAAGCTCACCGTCATGGGGCGAATCGGCATGCAGGCCGCTTCGGAATTTGGGCGTTCGCAGCTGAAATTGGCTTCCAGCGGCGATTGCACCTGGTAGTCCCACGATTGCGGGTCTTGGTTCACCGATCCGCTGCTGCCTTTGTAGCTGCCGAACGAAAGCTCTACCTTGGCCTCTGAGGGCAGGGTGCGGTTGCAGCGCAGCAACACGAAGTGGTTGGGGTTTTTGGCGGCTTCTTTGTCGTAATCACGGCTTTTGAGAATGGCGTCGCGATCAGGTCCGGTCACCAGTTGTGTGGGCACCCGTTCACCCACGCCCTCAATCGAGCAGAAAGTGTTGGCTTGCACGCTGGCGGTATCGACATTGCCGTTGAAGCGCGCCATGAAAATCTGATCTTCTGCAATCTGCCCGCCTGATGGGGCAAGGTGCTGTACAAAAGGCGCGCCGGTGCGGAACAGCGCCGTGGTGGGCGGCAACGACTCACCCTGTGTGGACTTGAAGCCTGCCGTGCTGGTGGCGGTACAACGCACGTCTGGCGGCAGGTAGTCCTCGAAGGATGCGACCCAAGTCGAGGCATTGCGCCAACTGCCGTTGTGCGCCGGAATCTTGGCACCTGCTCCGCCATTGCATTGAATGGCAAAGGGCGCTGCGGCTCCCGGGTTGCCTGCCGTAACAGCCGCTTTGTCAAACTTGACGACAAATTCACGCACTTTGGCGACTTCGCCCTGTGGTGTCATCTGAATCGGCTTGAGCGCCAGCGCCATATCCCAGCTTGCGATGCTGGCCAATAACAGCATGCGAATGGGCCAGCGCAAGCGATGGCGCAGGCGTTGTACAGAGGGCGGGTGCCGGGAGGGATTCAAGTGCGTGTGATTCATGAAGACCTCTTCAGTGCATGTTGTACCAACGGTTCTTTGCAGAATGAAAAAAACCAAAGAGCAGATTCAGCCAAGAATCTGGAGCATTCTTTGTCTATATTGTGCAGGCAAATCGTTACGAGACATGAAAAATTTTTTTAGATGACACATTTGAGGGTGTTTTTAATTTGGCATTCATCAAAGAGGTGAGGTAGGAAAGCGGATACGGGGGGGAGGCTAAAACAGGCAAGAAGACGGGATTGAAACTTGAAGTATGAAGTGGCATTTGATGGTGCGTTCTCTCAATAGAAATTGCGTAACCGATTGTTGCCATACATGCCATACAGGGCGGATAGATGTGGAAGTTGTGTTATGTTTAACGCCCATCTCATCTTTTGAACAACAAGAGCCAAGCTCTCTGGCGGCTTGCGTCAGCAAGTATCCAAGCCGGGATAGCTTTAAACAATACGGAGAAATAGCGTGAGCAATAAAGGCCAACTGCTGCAAGACCCTTTCCTCAATGCCCTGCGTCGCGAGCATGTGCCTGTTTCCATTTATTTGGTAAACGGTATCAAATTGCAGGGGCAAATTGAATCTTTTGATCAGTACGTTGTACTGCTTCGCAATACGATAACACAAATGGTTTATAAACATGCCATTTCTACAATCGTTCCTGGTCGTGCCATCAACTTTTCTGCATCTGTCGAAGGGGATGCAGGCAGCCAGTAAAGGTGTGCGCGTTTGCGACAAGCGCCAGAAGGTGCCAGGTATTGCAAAAACGCATGATTGGCGCCATTTTCTAGGGTGACTAGACAGTTTTTTGTGTTGCGCCCACTCGGTTTTATCCGGGCGGCGTTTGTCGTTTGACGGCGATTGATTTTGATAAACGATTCTTCTACCGCGCGTGCCGTGCTGATCGGCGTGGATCTTGATTTGCCTCATTTTGATGGCGAACTGCAAGAGCTTGGTCTGCTGGCGCAAACGGCTGGCTTGAACCCTGTGGCGCGTGTTACCTGCAAACGCCAGGCGCCTGACCCGGCCTTGTTTGTCGGCAAGGGCAAAGCGGAAGAAATCAAGGAGCTGGCTCAAGCGCACGGCGCCACCGAGATTTTGTTTGATCAGGCGCTCAGCCCGGCACAGTAGCGCAATCTGGAGCGCTTTTTCGAGCTGCCGGTCAATGACCGAACCATGCTGATTTTGCAGATTTTTGCCCAACGGGCGCGCAGCCACGAGGGCAAATTGCAAGTTGAGCTGGCGCGTTTGCAATATCTCAGCACGCGATTGGTGCGCCGCTGGAGCCATTTGGAGCGGCAGCAGGGCGGTATCGGCACGCGCGGCGGGCCGGGCGAGCGCCAGATTGAGCTGGATCGCCGCATGATTGATGAGGCCATCAAGCGCACCCGCATGCAGCTGCAAAAGGTCAAGCGCCAGCGGGCGACGCAGCGGCGGCAGCGCCAGCGCACGGGCACGTTTTCGGTGTCGCTGGTGGGGTACACCAATGCGGGCAAATCGACCTTGTTCAATGCTTTGGTCAAGGCACGCAGCTATGCGGCAGACCAGCTTTTTGCCACGCTGGATACCACCACGCGCCAGCTGTATCTGGCGCAGTTGGGGCGAACCATTTCCTTGTCGGATACGGTAGGTTTTATCCGTGATTTGCCGCACGGTTTGGTCGAGGCGTTTGAGGCCACTTTGCAAGAAGCGGTAGATGCGGACTTGCTGCTGCACGTGGTGGATGCGGCCAGCCTCTCTTGGCCAGAGCAGATTGACGAGGTGCAGCGCGTGCTGACTGATATCGGAGCCGACGGCATTGAGCAAATTCTGGTGTTCAACAAAGTGGATGCCTTGCCGCCGCAACGCCAGCCTTTGCAGGCGCAAGACAGTTATGCCATGGATGGCAAGCAACTGACGCGCGTATATATCAGTGCGCAACGGGGGCTGGGGCTGGATGCGCTGCGGCAGGCCATCGCCGACGCAGCCCTGCGCGCAACGGGCGCAAGCATGGCCGAAGCAGCGGAGGCGGAGAGAGACTGGTATAGTCAGCCGCCAGACGATGCTGCGGCGGATTCTGCTGAAAAAACGTGACTTCAACATCCAATATATGGCATCCAGTACATGCATATGAGGCGAAACGCTGTATGGGCAATGGCAGCTTGCCATGCACGCGTGAGTGAAACAAGAGCAATCAGGAAATAATCAGACGACAGGAGCAGTAATTGAGCGGTTGGTTCGGCAAAAAAGGCAAACAAGGCCATGATCCTTGGCAGGGCGGTGCTGCAGGCCGCTCGCCTGCATCCGATCGGGCTGCCAAGCGAGCCACCCTTTTCGTGCTGCTGTCTGTGCTGGCCGCCTGGATGATGAGCGGTTTGTTTGTCCTCAAGGAAAACCAGCAGGCAACCATTTTTCGGCTGGGCAAATTCCACCGAATGGCGCGTGTGGGGGTGAATTGGACGCTACCGTATCCGCTTGAATCGCATGACATAGCGGTTTTAGCCGAAAGCGGCTCTACCGTGATTGGCAACGCGGCAACGGTGCCGCAATCGGGCTTGCGCAGCGAGCAGTTGCTGACCGCAGACGGCGCCATTGTGGAAATGCATTTGCTGGCGCAGTACCGCATCCGCCATGTCAGCCAATATATTTTGAACCAGGCCGCAGATGCCGAGCAACAGGTTCAGCTGGCGGGGGCTTACGCCGTGCGGAAGGTGCTGGCGGGCATGGATTTGGCCACGTTGTTGGACAGTGACCCCCAGCAGATTGCCCGCCGCGTGCAAGCGCAGGCGCAAGCAGCCTTGGATGCGGCTAATAGCGGCATCGACATCACGGGGCTTTCAGCAGGTGCAGATGCCTTGCGCGTGCCGCAAGCGGTGCAAGCCAGCTATGCGCAAGTGAAACAGGTGCGCGCAGAAAAAACAGCTGCCGCTGCACAAGCAGCCTCTGCTGCCAGCCAGATGATGGCAGCCGCCACCCAGGAAGTGACGCGCTTGCAGGACGAAGCGCGGGCGTACAGCAAGCAGGTGGTTGCCGAGGCGCAGGCTGAATCCGCGCAGTTTGCAACCGTACTTCCTGAATACCAGCGCTTGCCACAAGCAGTGCGCGACCGCCTGTATTACGACACCATGCAGCAGGTATATGGCCAGATGAACAAGGTTGTGGTCGATAGCCAGAGCGGACAGGCCATTCATATCGCGCTGGAACGGCCAGCGGTGGCGCAAGCTGCAGCACCTGCGCCTGGTGCATCCGCATCCGGTGCGACTGCTGCGGGTAGCAAGGCCGGGGCTGCTTCTGCTGCAACTTCTGCTCGAACCGCCGCATCTGCGGGTGATGCCGCAACCAACCCCTTGCGCAGCCGCGACCCCGATCTGCTGCGCCAGCGCCGTCGAGATTGACACCATGAGCACTTTGCAAAGAATGTTTGCCCTGTTGCTGGCACTGGCGGTGCTGGCGGGTGTGGCGACCACTTGTCTGTTTATCGTTGATCAGCGCCAGTACGCCATGGTGTACGGGGCAGGGCAATTGCCACACTTGGTTCAGGAACCCGGCTTGCAATTCAAATGGCCGTGGCCTTTGCAGAAGGTGTGCACGCTGGATCGGCGCACGTTGCTGGCCGCAGGAGATATCGGGCAGCAACCGATTGTGTTGGCGGATGATCGCCAGGTGCCGCTTGCATGGCATATACGGTGGCGCATCACCCAGCCCGAACATTACACGCGGCAGGTTGGCGGTTCGGTGCAGGAAGGGGAGCAGGTGCTGCATCTCAGCACAGCTTCGATCATGCAGGCGATAGGCAAGCGGTTGACATGGCAGCAATTGCAGCAGCAACAGTATGAGGTGCTGCCACAGGAGTTGAAAAAACGTCTGAACACCATTGCCCAATCCGCAGAAAAGCCTTGGGGACTGGAGGTGCTGGACGTGCGCCTCACGCGAGTGGACATCAAGCAAGCCGAAGCCGAGGCAGCGCAGGCGCGCATGAACGCCGCCTTGTTGCAAACGGCGGCGCAACTCAAGTCCGAAGCGGCCAGTGCGGCCGCAGCGGCGCGGATGCAAGCCGAGGAGCAGCGCCAGGCCTTGCTGGCCGAGGGCCAACGCCAAGCACAGCAAATTCGTGGTGAAGGCGATGTGCAAGCCATGCGTATTTACGCGGCAGACCATGCCCAGAACCCGCAATTGGCAGGCTTTTTACGCACGCTGGCGGTGTACCGCAAGAGTTTTGGCGGCGCAGGCGATGTGCTGGTCATCGACCCGGCCAGCAACAGCTTTCTCCAGCAGCTGCGCGCAGGCGGCGCCAAGCCGCCCAGCCTGCCTGCATCCACGCCAACGCCTGCTGCCAGTTCGGCTTCTGCTACCCATACCACAACGCCATGAACAACAAAGTCATCTGGATGGCCGCCGCCTTCATGCTGATGTTTGAAGGGCTGATGCCTTTGATCGCACCGAATCTGTGGCGGCGCATGTTCGAACAATTGCTGCAGTTGCCTGAGCAGGGCATCCGCATCGCAGGGGGCATCAGTGTGGTGATCGGGTTGCTGCTGTATTGGCTGGTGGCGAACTGAACCATGGGCGCAGAGGGTGCAGGCGAACAGCATGTCGCAGATCTGCCTGCGGGCGTTGCCCCCCAGGCGTGGCAACGCCTGAAGCCGCATGTGCGCAATTTTTTGCATGGCGTGATCCGCAAGAAGCGGCCAAACATGCAGCAACTGCCCATCGAGTTGGCGCGTGAAGCATATGCCTTGGGTAGTTGCGTGCTGGAGCCTGAGCCGCCTGCGCTTGCGCGGGTGCAGGATTTGGCGCTTCCACGGCGCGACGGCAGCGCCATGCGCGCACGCCTGTACGCCACGCATGCCGCAGAGCAGGGCATATTGCCCGTGCTGGTGTATTTTCATGGTGGTGGTTTTGTGGTGGGCAGCATCGATACGCACGATGTGCTTTGCCGCAGGCTGTGCCATGCCAGTGGTTGCGCCGTGGTTTCGGTGGACTATCGGCTGGCGCCCGAACATAAATTTCCCGCCGCCTTTGATGATTGTTGGGACAGCGTACAGTGGCTGGCGCAACATGCAGCCACGTGGGGGCTGGATGCCAGCCGCATGGCGGTAGGCGGGGATAGTGCCGGTGGTACCTTGGCGGCAGCCTGCGCGGTGCGTGCGGCCCAACATGGTCTGCCACTGCGTTTGCAGTTGCTGTTTTACCCGGGCATGCAGGCAGCGCCCTTGACGCCTTCGCGCACCCTGTATGGCAACGGCTTTTTGCTGACCGAGGCGCAAATCCAGTGGATGTTTCATAGTTGCGTGCGCGATGCTGCTGATTTTGCCGACTGGCGGTTTGCGCCGCTGCATGCCGACGATGTGTCAGGCGTTGCGCCTTTGTGGCTGGGGCTGGCAGAATGCGATCCCATTGTGGATGACAGCCTGCTGTGGGCAGACAAGCTGCGCGCGGCGGGTGTGGCGGTGGAGGTGGAGCTGTACCATGGCGTGGTGCATGAATTCATCAAGCTGGGTCGCATCATGCCCGAGGCGCAGCAGGCGTTGCAAGATGCGTCACAGGCGCTGCGCAAAGCCTTGCAGCCGTGACACCCAACAAATTCAGCAACGCGTGCCCCCCATACCTGATGGGCTTGCCGCAAAACCAGATATTGATTCCAAAATTTCACTCTTCATTCCGTAACGCATCATGATGAAAGCCCCAGAACTTCTTTTACCCGCCGGCAGCCTTGAAAAAATGCGCGCCGCCTACGATTACGGCGCCGATGCCGTTTATGCCGGCCAGCCGCGCTACAGCTTGCGAGCACGCAACAACGAATTCAGGCTGGAGCAATTGCAGCAGGGCATTACAGAAGCGCACCAGCGCGGCAAAAAGCTGTTTGTCACCAGCAATCTGCTGCCGCATAACGACAAGGTGCGCACCTATATGCGCGATATCGAGCCGGTTATTGCCATGCGGCCCGATGCCCTCATCATGGCCGACCCCGGCCTCATCATGATGGTGCGCGAAAAATGGCCCGAAATGCCTATTCATCTGTCGGTACAGGCCAATACGGTGAACTATGCGGCCGTCAAATTCTGGCAAAGCGTGGGCGTTGCGCGCATCATTCTTTCGCGCGAGTTGAGCCTGGACGAAGTGGAAAAAATCCGGCAGGAATGCCCCGATATGGAGCTGGAAGTGTTCGTGCACGGTGCGCTGTGCATTGCCTACAGCGGGCGTTGCCTGCTCAGCGGCTACTTCAATCGGCGCGACCCCAATCAGGGCACCTGCACCAATGCCTGCCGCTGGAATTACGCCACGCACGAGGCGGATGTGGACTGCAACACGGGCGATGCCATCGGTAGCAAGCTCGAAAAAGATTTCAATTTCGAGGCCGAGCGCGAACGCGCCGAAAAAGACTTTGCCGCCAGCAGCCGCGAGCCATCCGCCACAGGCGATGGCGTGCGCCACCCGCTGGCCGACAAGGTGTACCTGATCGAAGAAATTGGTCGCCCGGGCGAGTTGATGCCCATCATGGAAGACGAGCACGGCACCTACATCATGAACAGCAAGGATTTGCGCGCCGTGGAGTATGTGGAGCGTTTAACCCGGATCGGCGTGGATTCGCTCAAAATCGAAGGGCGCACCAAAAGCCTGTATTACGTCAGCCGCACGGCGCAGATTTACCGCCGCGCCATCGACGATGCCGTGGCAGGCCGGCCATTCAACCCCGAATTGATTACCGAGCTGGAAGGGTTGAGCAACCGAGGCTACACAGCAGGCTTTCTGGAGCGTCGCCCGGCCAACACCTACCAGAACTACGAAACCGGCAGTTCGCAAACGCAGCGCAGCCAGTTCGTGGGTGAAGTCAGCAAAACCGAAGCACGCGATGGCTGGTTGCAGGTAGAGGTAAAAAACCGCTTTGCCGTTGGCGACCGCATCGAAATCATCCACCCCACAGGCAACCAGATCGTGACCTTGCAGGCCATGCGGAATGCAGATGGGCAGAATATACAAATTGCCAATGGCAGCCCGCTGAAAGTGTGGTTGCCGCTGGAGGCGCGCCATGCGGGCGCACTGCTGGCGCGCATGGTGTAAGCCTGTTTGTCATCACCTATCCGTCATTAACAACGTCGTCATTGTTCAACACCATCAAGGTGGGAGCGCCAAGCCCATCAGACTATGCACAATGCACAGTGTGTCCAGCGCATCCATGTCTTGTTCATTTTTTAAAGAATCATGCCTGTCTTTCATCACAACACCAGCCGCCAAGACATTGCCGCAAGCAAGCGCGGGTTTTATCCGGAAATCGAGCCGTTCCAAACAGGCATGATGGATACGGGCGACGGGCATCAAATTTATTGGGAACTGGTGGGCAACCCTGCGGGTAAACCGGCCGTGTTTTTGCATGGCGGACCGGGCGGAGGCTGCAACGCGGCCCATCGCCGCGTGTTTGACCCGCAAAAGTATTGCGTGCTGCTGTTCGACCAGCGCGGTTGTGGCCGCTCAACACCCCATGCCAGCCTGGAAAACAACAGTACCTGGCATTTGGTGGAAGACATTGAGCGGTTGCGCAGCATGCTGGGGGCGGAAAAATGGCTGGTATTTGGCGGCTCCTGGGGCAGCACGCTGGCCTTGGCCTATGCGCAGCAACATCCGGAGCATGTGAGCGAACTGATTTTGCGCGGCATCTTCACCATTCGTAAAGAAGAAATCAACTGGTTCTATCAGGAGGGGGCGTCCAAAATCTACCCCGATCTGTGGGAAGAATATCTGGCGCCGATCCCGGTGGAAGAGCGCCATGACCTGGTAGCCGCTTACCACAAGCGCCTAACTGCTGCAGAGCCAACGGTGCAGTTACAGGCGGCCCAGGCATGGTCGAAGTGGGAAGGCAGCACCATCACCTTGCTACCGGGCGCCGAGGCCGATTACTTCACCGATCCGTATTTCGCCTTGGCGTTCGCGCGGATTGAAAACCATTATTTCGTTCACGGCGGTTTCATGGAAGAAGGGCAATTGATCCGCAACGTGCAGCGTTTGAAAGGCATACCGACGGTCATTGTGCAGGGGCGCTATGACATGTGCACGCCTGCGGCGACGGCCTGGGATTTGTACCGCGCCTGGGAGCAGGCAGATGCGTCAGTAGAACTGCACTGGGTGGGCGATGCCGGGCATGCCTTCAATGAATCCGGCATTCTGGATCAATTGGTGCAAGCAACAGACCGGTTTGCCAACCGTTGATTGCGTTGTCCGTCGCGTTAAGCGTCAAGGGCAGGGGGTATAAAAGCCCCGTTTGATGAAACTGTTTGAGCCTCTGTTGCCTACAAAATGCGGGGCTTGAAAACCGAAACGGCAGCTTGGAACCAAGCTGCCGTTTTTGTTTGGGTGGCTGGCTGCCGTGCGGAAGTGCCTGTGATCACGTCAGCCGATTCGCTCATCAGCTAACACAGCCAGCAGTCTATGAGGGCATGAGGCAGAAGAAAAGCCCATGTAAAGCCCGGAGCATGGGGCTTATTCATGGGCTTGATAAGGGGTATTGGGAGTTGCTTTGCGCAGCAACGGACTTCCTGTTCCAAGAAATTTTCAGTCCACCAGCAAACAAGGCTGCTGCTGGCGTTCGACAATGCGGCCGATGGTGTGCACGGTTTCACCTTGCTCGCGCAGAGTGGCGGCTGTTGCCTCGGCATGCTCTGCCGCCACGATAACAACCATGCCGATGCCGTTGTTGAAGGTGCGGTTCATTTCGGTGTCGTCAATGCCGGCGGTGGCTTGCAACCAGGCAAACAGCTCGCTTTGCGGCCAGGACGATAAGCGCAGTTCTGCCGCCGTGTGTGCAGGCAAGACGCGGGGAATGTTTTCGAGCAGGCCGCCGCCCGTGATGTGTGCCAGCCCCTTGATCGGATGCTTGGCCAATGCCGCCAGAATGGCGCGTGCATACAGGCGCGTGGGCCGCATGATGGCTTCGCGAAATGGCAGGCCATCCAGCGTTTGCGGCAGTTTGTCGTGTGCGCGCTCGATGCATTTGCGCACCAGCGAAAAACCGTTGCTGTGCACGCCGTGGCTGCTCAGGCCAAGTATCACATCGCCGGGTTGGATGTTTTTGCCGGTAAGCAGCTTGCTTTTTTCAACAGCGCCCACGGCAAACCCGGCCAGATCGTATTCGCCGGGCGGATACATGCCTGGCATTTCGGCTGTTTCGCCACCAATCAGGGCGCAGCCCGATTCTTCGCAGCCTTTGGCAATGCCGCCGACCACAGCAGCTGCCGTATCCACATCCAATTTGCCGCAGGCGAAGTAGTCCAGAAAAAACAAGGGTTCTGCGCCTTGCACCAGCACATCGTTCACGCTCATGGCCACCAGATCAATGCCCACGGTGTCGTGCACATTCCATTCAAACGCCAGCTTGAGCTTGGTGCCCACGCCGTCGGTGCCGCTGACCAGCACGGGTTCCTGGTACTTTTTGGGCACTTCAAACAGTGCGCCAAATCCGCCGATACCGGCCAGCACGCCTTCGCGCAGGGTTTTTTGGGCAAGTGGCTTGATGCGTTCAACCAGTGCGTCGCCAGCATCAATATCGACACCGGCGTCTTTGTAGGAAATGGGAGTTTGCATGTAGATAAATCCAAACCCTGTCTGGTTGCTGCAAACAGGGCAAAAAAGCAACGAAGCCGCAAATGAAAATGTTGCGTAAACTATAAAATTTGCATGCTGTTAATTGCGCACGAAAAACCGCCACGTGCGCATGCGGCGTATTGTAAAACCTTCTTTCAAGACAAGCCTGCCATGCAATTTACCAAATACCAAAAACGCGTTGTTTCCTGGGCGGTGATAGGCACGGCTGCCGTGGTGCTGGTGTGGCTGTTGGCGCCTGTTTTGCTGCCTTTTGCCGTGGCGGGTGTGCTGGCGTATGCGCTCAATCCGTTGGTGGATAGGGTGGATGCCTGGTTTAGTGGCCGCATGCCGCGCTGGTTGGCGGTGCTGATTGTGGAAATTGTTTTTCTGCTGCTGGTGGTGGGCGTTTTTATGTTGGTGATTCCTCTGTTCATCAAGCAGGCACCGGAGTTTGCCCGGCAATTGCCAGCTTTGTTCATCAAGGCCAAAAGCTGGATTGAGACCGTCTTGGCGCGCTACGGGTTTGCGATGCGTCTGGATATCGATATTCAGACCATTGGCGAATGGATCGCGGCAAAATTCCAATCTCCCGATGCGATGGTTGCGGGCAAAGCGGCAGCAAGTTCTGTGGTTTCTTCGCTGGTGATGGGAGGGAACGTCGCCCTGTCCATTTTGGGAAACCTCACGCTGATTCCCCTGGCACTGTATTACCTGTTGCTGGATTGGGAGCGTTTCATCGGTACTTTGTACAAACTTGTGCCTTTGCGCATGCGGGATTCAGTCAGCAGCTTTTTCAAGGAGGCCGATGCCGTTCTGGGGCAATATTTTCGTGGGCAACTGTTGGTCATGACCATCATGGCACTGTTTTTCAGCATCGGTTTGATGCTGTTTGGCCTGGATTTGGCGTGGCCTATCGGCATTTTCACGGGCTTGGCCATGTTCGTGCCTTATGTGGGCTTTGCCATCGGGTTGCTGATGGCTTTTGTGGTGGGCGTGATGCAATTGGGGCTTGCCAAAGCCACCATCATGGTGCTGGTGGTGTATGGCGCGGGGCAGGTCACAGAGAGCTTTTTCCTCACGCCGCGCTTGGTGGGCGAACGCATTGGCCTGCATCCGCTGGCGGTGATTTTTGCCTTGCTGGCATTCGGGCAGCTGTTTGGTTTTATCGGCATATTGCTGGCTTTGCCGACCAGCGCCGTACTGCTGGTGGCCATTCGGCGCGTGCGCGAGCGCTATTTCCAGAGCATTCTGTACAAGGGCTGAGTTGCTTGCTTTCTGCATTGCCAGCAAGGCCTCTTCTACAATACGCGCTTTGACGCGCCAACATGAAACAACTCACGCTCGCTTTGAACTGGAATGCATCGTCCGGACTGGACCGGTTTGTTGCAGGCTCCAACGGCTTGGCGCTGTCCTATTTGCGGCAAGCGGTGGCAGCGCCAGAATTACCCCAAACGCCCACGTATTTGTGGGGGGATGCCGGTTCTGGCAAAACGCATTTATTGCAGGCCGTGCGCGCATCTTTGCAACAGCGCGGGCTGCAAGTGGGTTGGCTGGATGCATCCGTGCCATGCCACCCGGGTGCCGCGCCAGAGTTTGATGCCCATTGGCAAGCCATTGTGCTGGACGATGTGGATCGTTTCGACGCGGCGCAGCAGCACACGGCCTTCAACTGGTTCGTGCATGCCAGCACGCCAGCCAACGGCCAGCCGTGCTGGGTTTTGGCGGCAGGCCGCTTGCCCACAACCGATTTGCCGCTGCGCGAAGACTTGCGCACCCGGCTGGGCTGGGGGCAGGTTTTTGCCTTGCAATTGTTGTCAGATGCAGAAGTCAAACAGGCTTTGCAGGAAGCGGCACATCACCGCGGCCTGGCGCTGAGTGAAGAAGTGGTCGCCTATATGCAAAGGCGATTTGCCCGCGATACCGGCAGTCTTATGGCCTTGCTGCAAATGCTGGATGAATACGCGCTGCAAAACAGCCGTGCCATCACCATTCCATTGATCAGGCAAATGCTTGAAGAAGAAACTTGCTGACATGACCGACCCAGCCCGCATCGCCCTTTTTGATCTGGATCACACTTTATTGCCCATTGATTCGGACTTTACCTGGACGCGTTTTACCAATGCCATGGGCTGGACGCGTCCCGAAGAAGTCGAAAAGCGCAACGAGCAGTTCTATGCCGATTACCAGCGAGGCCGGCTCGACATGGGTGTGTATATCCGCTTTGTGACGCAAACCATCCAGGGCATGCCTGCGCAGCAGCTGCGCGAGGTGCAGCAGCAGTATGTGCGTGAATTTATCCAGCCGCACATCTTGCAGCCCGCGCTGGATTTGTTGCAGCACCATCGCCATGCGGGCGATACGCTGGTGCTGACCACGGCCACCAACCGCTTTATTGCCGATGCAGTTGGGGCGCAATTCGGCTTTGCCACAGACCATATTCTGGCCACTGAGCTGCAATACACCCCGCAAGGCAGCATCAGTGGCGAAATGCTGGGCGAGGCCAATCTGCGCGAAGGCAAGGTGCACAATCTGGAACGCTGGCTGGCCGTGCGTGGCTTGGGGTGGGACAATGTGCACCTCACGTTCTATTCTGATTCGCCCAACGATCTGCCTTTGCTTGAGCGGGCACAGCAGCCGGTTGCCACCAATCCCTCTGCCAGTTTGCGTGCAGTGGCGCAAGAGCGGGGATGGCGTATTCTTGACCTTTTTCCTACTCGCTGACAGTCATGATCAAGCGCCTTATCAACAAGCTCCTCGGCAAAAACGATTCTGCCGCGGGCCAGCACACCTTCGGCAAACGCGTCGAGGTTCCGGCATCCGTTCACCATATTGATCCCCAACTGGTGGATGAGCGCGCAGCCGAAGTGGTGCGCACTCTCAAAAAAGCCGGGTTCGAGGCCTATATCGTGGGTGGAGCCGTGCGTGATTTGCTGGCGGGCCTCAAACCCAAAGACTTTGATGTGGCCACCAATGCCACGCCGGAAGAGGTCAAGCGTTTGTTTCGGCGCGCCTTCATCATCGGGCGGCGCTTTCGCATCGTGCACGTGGTATTTGGCCGTGGCCGCGAGCACGAGGTAGTCGGGGTCGCCACCTTCCGCGCCTATCTCGATGCCGCCGCGGCCGAGCAGGTCAGCGGCAACGAAAAAACCAGTCGACATGCGCTGGCAGGCGTGCAGCATGCGGTGGATGCATCGGGGCGCGTGTTGCGCGACAACGTGTGGGGCCGGCAGGAAGAAGACGCTGCGAGGCGCGACTTCACCATCAATGCCATGTATTACGACCCCGAAAGCCAGATCGTGGTGGACTACCACAAGGGCATGGCCGATGCGCAAAAGCGCGTTCTCCGCATGATCGGGGATGCGGCGCAACGCTACCGCGAAGATCCGGTGCGGCTCATGCGCGCCGTGCGCATCTCGGCCAAGCTGGCGGGGTTGGGCTTCAAGCTGGAGCGAAACACCGCTGCGCCGCTGAAGCAAAGCCTGGCCTTGCTGGAAAATGTGCCGCAAAGCCGCATGTTTGACGAAATGCTCAAGCTGCTGCAAACAGGCCACGCATTGGCCAGTATTGCGCAGTTGCAGAAACTGGGCCTGCAAGACGGCATCTATCCGCTGCTGACACTGGCCGTGCAGCGCGCCGAAGATCATTTCGTGCAGGCTGCATTCAAAGACACCGATCGCCGCGTGGCCGAAGACAAGCCCGTGGCGGCCAGCTTTTTGCTGTCTTGCCTGCTTTGGCAAGACGTTCGGCAGGCTTGGCAAGCTGGCATCCAGGCGGGCAATTCATCGTTCGTGGCCTTGCAGCAGGCCATTGACGAGGTGTTTGACGCCCGCATCGGCGATGTATCGGGGCGTGGCAAGCTCGGCGCTGACATGCGCGAAATCTGGATGATGCAGCCGCGCTTTGAAAAACGCACAGGCAACAGTCCGTACAGCCTGGTGGCGCAATTGCGTTACCGCGCCGGATTCGACTTTTTGCGCCTGCGGGCTTCAGTGGGCGAGGTGGACGAAGCCATTCCCGACTGGTGGCAAACCTTCAGTACCGCCAATGACACCTTGCGTGAAGACTTGATTGCCCAGGTGCGCGAGCAGATGCGTGAACAGCAACGCATGCGCCAGCGCAAGCCGCAGCGCGAAGGCGATGCGCCCCAAACAGACGATGTCGGCGATGTCGCAGGTGCGCGCAAACCGCGCTCGCGTCGCCGCAAGCCCCGCACACGGGGGCAGGCGGCCCATGATTCAGGCATGGCGAACCCGGCAGCCGCCGATGATGTGCAGCCATCTCGTGCAGGTCGTGACGCGGCCAGCGGTGCTGCAGACCAGCCACAGGCAGATGCACCCGCCAAAAAACCACGCCGCCGCAGAAAGCCGTCGTCCAAAACATCCGGTTCCGGTGCAGAGGGCGGTCAGCCTGTTTGATGCCTTGAGCCATGGAAGCACAACAACCGCTCCAAGCGGCGTTTGCCGTCAAAGCCTGGCTGGCGCTGGGCGCCAATCTGGGGGATGCGCAAGCCACCATCCGCCAAGCTATTGCTGCTGTGCAAAACTGGCCGCATACGCGATTGCTCAAGGCATCTTCTCTGTATCGCACAGCGCCTGTTGATGCCGACGGGCCGGATTACATCAATGCCGTGCTGGAGGTACAAACCGGGCTTTCTCCTCTGGAGCTGCTACACCACTGCCAGTTGCAAGAGCAGGCGGCGGGGCGGCAAAGACCCTATCGCAACGCGCCGCGCACGCTGGATATGGATCTGGTGTTGTATGCCGATCAGCGCGTGGATTTGCCGGAATTGAGCGTGCCGCATCCCCGCATGTGGCAGCGTGCCTTTGTGTTGCTGCCGCTGGCTGAAATCGCGCCGGAAAAGGTCAGCCGCCAGCAGTTGCAGACCGTGCTTGAACAGCGTATCGAACGCCTGGCTGCTGCGCATGCTGATGAGCCGCAGGATGGCCGGGCATAATGATTTTGTTGTTGTTTTGTTTTTTTCATGACTGTTCCATCTGCTTCTGTTCCGGATAAGCAGCACGCTGTTTCCATTGCGGCATTTTTCTTGCCCTTTGCGCTGGTGCCTTGGTTGAATCCGTTTGCAGGCGGTGCCATGACACCGGGTATTCCGCTGCTGGTGGGCTGGACATGCACGGCCTTTTTGTTTGCAGGTCAGCCCGCCAAGTACTTGCCCCGGTCTGCCGCAGTGATGCTGGGCGCCTTGGTGCTGGCCGTGCTATGCGGTGTGGCTCTGGATCGTTCCTGGCAGCTATTGGCGGCTGCCTTGCTGATGATGGGCGCTGCTGCATTGGTGAGCATGAGCCTGGTGCAGGAATTTGCGCCGCTTTCAGCTGCTGTCGGAGCGCTTGAGCCGGGCAGGGCGGGTGCAGCGGCACAACAGGGTGTTGCACAAAAGGGCATTTCTTTTATCGCCTGGAGCTGGCTGCTGGCGGGATTGATCAATGCCTTGATTGGCGTGTTGCAATATCGCCAGCAAACGGCCTGGTTGGGTCAGTGGGTGAACCATGCGCCGGTCGGGCAGATTTATGGCAATCTGCGCCAGCGTAACCAATTTGCCTCTTTGCTGTGCATGGCTCTGTGGGCGCTGTGGTATTTGTGGCAGCAGGGTTGGTTGGCGCAGCTGCTGCGCCGCTTTTTTCCGGCCCCGCAAGGGGTGGTTACGGTCTTAGCTTGGCTGCTGATGCTGCCCTTGAGCGCGATGATGGCATTTACCTCATCGCGTACGGGTTTGTTGCAGTTGGCGGCCATGGTTATGCTGCTGGCGTTTTGGCGCTTGCGCAGGCAGCAGGGCACGGGTGCAGGCACCTCGCGCGCGCAGGTCATAGCTTGGCTGTTAGGAGTGGCGTTGGTGTATGCGGCAACCAGCTATCTCTTGCCGCATCTGCTGGGTGGCGTGGATATGCTGGCCCGCCTGGAAGGAACGGATAGCCGGGCTTGCATCAGCCGCAAGGTGCTGTGGAGCAATGTGCTGCAACTGATTGCGCAAAAACCGTGGTGGGGCTGGGGTTGGGGCGAACTGGATTACGCGCACTACTATGCCAACTATTCGGGCATGCGTTTTTGCAGCTTGTTGGATCATGCACACAATCTGCCTTTGCAGTTGGCGGTTGAACTGGGCATCCCCTTGGCCTTGGCCTTGTGCGGCTTGTGCCTGTGGTGGGTGTTGCGCAATCGCCCTTGGGCAGAAACAAACCCGGCGCGCCAGTTGATGTGGGGCGTCTTGGTCGTGATGGCTGTGCACAGCATGGTGGAATACCCGTTGTGGTACGCCCATTTTCAACTGGCCTGTGGTTTGGCTTTGGGCGTTTTATGGAGCACGGCGCGCAGCAGGCGAGCAAGTGCCGTATATACAGGCGCGACTGCGCGCTATCTGCAAGGTGCGCTAGCCGGTTGCTTGCTGTTGGGCATGGCCTATGCCAGTTTCGATTTTGCTCGTGTCACCCAGTTGTATATGGCGGTAGAAGATCGTATATGGCCTTTTCGTAATGAAACCAGAGAACAGGCCGAGCGCAGTCTTCTATATCGCAATGCTGTGCAATTCGCTTCGGTCAGCCTCGACCCTGTTACGCTGGAGCAAGCCGAGCAGCAACTGGCCATTGCGCGCAGACTGATGCATTACAGCCCTGAATCCCGTATGGTGATTCGCATCATCGAATGCTTGCGGGTGTTGGAGCGCCACGCTGAAGCGGATGCAGAAGCAGAGCATTTCAAGCAGGTCTATCCTGCAGAATATGCGCGCTGGCACGCGGATGCTGAAAAATAAAGCACTGAATGTTTGTCAAAAAATGTTCCCAGGGCTTAGCGCGTAGAATAGACAGCTTTCTTTCAAATCACCCAGGCACCATTTGGGTGGCAGACTTGGTGCAACAAGGTGCTTGGGGTTTTCAGGCCCCCTTCTTTTTTTGACTGGAGTTTCCGTGTTCGCTTTTATCAGTAATGCCTATGCGCAAAGCGCATCTGCTGGCGCCAACAATGGCGGTTTTATGGCAACCCTTACGCAAGTTGCCCCCATGATTCTGGTGTTTGTGGTGGGCTTTTTCTTCATGGTGCGCCCGCAGATGAAAAAACAGAAAGAGCTGCGCAATCTGCTCGACAACCTCTCGGCTGGCGATGAAGTGATCACCGCCGGCGGCTTGATGGGCAAAGTCAGCCGCATCAAAGATGGCAACGTGGAGCTGCAAGTTGCCAAGGATGTCGAAATTTTGATGCAAAAATCGGCCGTTACCCAGGTTTTGCCCAAAGGAACCATTCGCTTCTGATGGTTGACGCATGTCTTTTGCAAACGGTGCCTGGCGCACGGTTTGCAAGCAGCGCATGCTTTCCTGTTGATGGCGTGCACGCATCGATAGCTGAGGGGTTGCGCGCATTGTTCTTTTCTTTTTTAAAGTTCCACCATGAATCGTTATCCGCTCTGGAAATACATCACCATGTTCGTGGTCGTGTTGATTGCGGCGATTTATGCCTTGCCCAATTATTTTGGCGAAGCGCCTGCCGTGCAGGTTTCTCCAGCCAAGGCAACGGCAGCCATCGATGAACCACTCAAGCAGCGCGCATTGGCAGCGCTTGCAACCGCGCAGCTGCAACCGACGCTGGTCGAGCAACAGGGCAATTCGCTGCTGCTGCGCTTTGATAACACCAACACCCAGATCAAAGCGCGTGACGTGGTGGATACAGCCGTCAATGAAGGTGCGCAAGAGGAGCCCGGCTATTCGGTTGCGCTCAATCTGGTATCGCGCTCACCCCAATGGTTGCGGGCGTTGCGGGCCTCTCCCATGTTTCTGGGGCTGGATCTGCGCGGTGGCGTGCACTTCACCTTGCAGGTTGATGTCCAGTCTGCCTTGGGCAAACGGCTGGATGCTTTGGCGCTGGACGCGCGCAATCAGCTGAGACAGAAAAACATTGCCGTGGCAGATGTGAAGCGCACGGAAAACGGCTTTGTGGTGGCATTTGCCGATGAAACCACGCTGGATGCGGCGCAACCCGTTTTGCAAGACGGCACGCCTGAACTGCAATGGACGCGCGGCGGCGAGCAGGTTGCAGTCAAACATTCGCTCACGGCCACCTTCAAACCGGCCGAGGCCACCAAATTTCAGGAAGCAGCCGTCAAGCAGAACATTCTGACCTTGAACAACCGCATCAACGAACTGGGCGTTGCCGAACCTGTGATTCAGCAGCAGGGCAGTGACCGCGTGGTGGTGCAGTTGCCCGGCGTGCAGGATACGGCCAAGGCCAAAGAGATTCTGGGGCGCACAGCGACGCTGGAAATTCGTCTGGTGGACGAAAGTCCCGAGGCGAAAGCCGCTGAGCGCGACCGCAATATGGCCACGCTCTCCGGAGAGACTGGCAAGCCGGAAAGCGAAATGGCGCCCGTGCCGTTTGGCTCCGAAGTATTCATGGGGCGTGCAGATGAACAAGGTCGCCGTTACAGCTACATCCTCAAAAAAGATGTGCTGCTCACCGGCAATAACCTCACCAATGCCCATGCGGGGTTTGATCAGAAAACCACACAGCCGACCGTCAATCTGGAGCTGGATAGCAGCGGTGCACGCGATTTTCAGACCATCACGCGTGAAAACATCAACAAACGTCTGGCAATTTTGCTGTTTGAAAAGGGCAGGGGTGAAGTGGTCACCGCGCCGCACATCAATAGTGAAATTCCAGGAGGGCGTGTACAGATTACCGGTAGCCGCAATACACAAGAGGCTACCGATACGGCGTTGCTGCTGCGTTCGGGCTCTTTGGCCGCGCCCATGGATATTGTGGAAGAGCGTACCATCGGGCCGGGCCTGGGTGCCGCCAATATCGAAAAAGGTTTCAAGAGCGTGGTTTATGGCTTTACGGTCATCGTGCTTTTCATGTGTGTGTATTACATGCTGTTTGGCGTGATTTCTTCCATCGCCTTGGGCGTGAACCTGTTGCTGTTGGTGGCGGTGCTGTCGATGTTGCAAGCCACACTCACCTTGCCTGGCATTGCGGCCATGGCGCTGGCATTGGGCATGGCGATCGACTCCAACGTACTGATCAACGAGCGCATTCGTGAAGAGTTGCGGGGTGGCGCGTCGCCACAAGCCGCTATTCATGCAGGTTATGAAAATGCCTGGACCACGATTCTGGACTCCAACATTACCTCGCTGATTGCGGGGATTGCCTTGCTGGCCTTTGGTTCCGGGCCTGTACGGGGCTTTGCCGTAGTGCATTGCCTGGGCATTTTGACGTCCATGTTCTCGGCGGTGTTTTTCTCCCGTGGTCTGGTCAATCTCTGGTACGGCTCTCGCCGCAAAATCAAGGGCCTGTCCATTGGATCGGTGTGGCGTCCCGAAAACGATGCGCACTTGACCGATAACGCCAGCAAGGATTAAGCCATGGAATTTTTCAAAATCCGCAAGGTCATTCCGTTCATGCGCTATGCGCGCGTGCTCAATATCATTTCTGCCGCAACCTTTGCGCTGGCCGTGTTCTTTCTGGTTACACGGGGGCTGCATTTTTCGGTGGAATTCACCGGTGGTACCCTCATGGAAGTTGTCTATAGCCAACCCGCACAGCTGGATGGGGTACGAAACGCTGTCGAGAAACTTGGCTACAAAGATGTCGTGGTGCAAAACTACGGCTCTTCGCAAGAGGTGCTGATTCGGCTGCCGTTGCAAGAGGGCGTAACTTCTGTGCAGCAAAGCGCACAAGTCATGGAGGCACTCAAGGCACAAGACAATTCGGTGTCGCTGAGCCGTGTGGAGTTCATCGGGCCGCAAGTTGGCAAAGAGCTGTTCAGCAATGGCGTCAAGGCGCTACTGTTTGTGGTGGCCGGCATCATCATCTATCTGGCCGTTCGTTTTGAATGGAAGTACGCCGTTTCTGCCATCGTAGCCAATTTGCATGATGTGATCATCATTCTGGGTTTCTTCGCTTTTTTCCAATGGGAAGTTTCCCTTCCGGTTCTGGCTGCGGTGCTTGCGGTATTGGGCTATTCGGTCAATGAATCCGTGGTGGTATTTGATCGCGTGCGCGAAAGTTTCCGCCGTTTCCGCAAGATGAGCACGGTCGAAGTTGTCGATTACGCCATCACCAGCACTATCAGTCGAACAGTCATCACACATGGCAGTACCTTGGCTATGGTGCTTTCCATGCAGTTTTTTGGCGGCGAAACCCTCTACTATTTCTCTGTTGCTTTAAGCATCGGTATTCTGTTTGGCGTGTACTCTTCGGTGTTTGTTGCTACATCCATGGCCTTGTGGCTGGGCATCAAGCGCGAAGACCTGCTCAAAAAAGGCGGCGGCTCCAATAATCGCCTGGGAACCAGCAAGAACGATCCCAACGCCGGTGCCGTGGTTTAAAAACTGCTGCCGGGGCAGGAGAGGGGGCCCTCGGGTTCCAGCTTGTCCGGCATCTGGCGCCTGTTATTTGCTGGATAAGGTGAATCTGAAATGGCTGTTGAGGGCATGCAATGGCTGATCGTTACGCTGGCATCGCTGGGTGCCGGTTTTGTTGATGCCATTGTGGGAGGGGGCGGCCTGATTTTGCTGCCTGCGCTATTCAGCACATTTCCTGCAACACTGCCTGCGACTCTGTTGGGCACCAATAAATCGGCTTCTGTTTGGGGCACCAGTTTTGCCACCTGGCAATTTGCCAGGCGAGTGCAGATCCGTTGGTCAGCGATGTTACCAGCAGCCCTGTGCGGGTTGCTGGGTTCATTCGTCGGTGCCTGGGCTGTGACACAGGTCGCACCAACCTATCTGCGCAAGGCTTTGCCTTTTATCCTGCTGGCGATTTTGCTGTACACACTGGTCAAAAAGGATTTGGGGCAACAGCATCAACCCCGTTGCAGTGGGCGCAGCGAAACGCTGGTGGCGTGTGCCATCGGTGCAGGTATTGGCTTGTACGATGGCTTTTTTGGTCCTGGCACCGGCAGTTTCCTGGTGTTCTTGTTTGTGCGTGTCTTGGGCTACGATTTTCTCAATGCCTCGGCTGGCGCCAAGCTGATCAATGTATTCACCAATCTGGCCGCCATCATTCTGTTTGCCAGCAAGGGGCATATCTGGTGGCATCTGGGGCTGACCATGGCTGTAGCCAATGTCATTGGCAGCATGTTGGGATCCCGCATGGCCTTGAAGCATGGCGCAGGCTTCGTGCGCGGAGCCTTCATGGTGGTGGTGAGCCTGCTGATTGTCAAAACAGGCTACGACGCCTTTGTGCTGCATTAGAGCAGGGCATCGCTCAACGGGTCTTTTCCCCTTGTTGTTCTGTCTTTGAGGGGCAAAGACGCAGAATATTTCACCGTGTCGGATGGATGGTCACACTTCTGGCGGTGCTTTGTTTGTGTTCTATTGGTCTATTCAGATGCACTGTGGAGGCGGCCTTTGACGCTCTGCGATTTATTTCCAGAGTGTTTGCAGCAGTGCCTGTTCCGCATCGTAACGCTTGTGCATAGCAACCAGTTCTTGTCGTTGGTTGGCAATGTATTTGTAGGCGGCTTGCTCGCTGTCGATGCTGGCTTGCAGTTGCATACGCAGTTTGGCAGGCATGCTGTCAGGCGTTTTTTTGTAAAACTCCAGCTCTTGATCCAGCTTGGCCCGCTCGCTCTTGATCTGTTCAATGCGCGCATATCCTTCGCGGATACGGGTCAGAATAGGGTCGGTATCCGCCTTGCGTGCAGCCATATGGGCTGCTGGGGTGGGGTACCTTTGCAGCAGGGCGGTCATGCTTTTGGCTTTGGCGCGTTCTTGCTGGCGTTGTAGCTCTTCTTGTTTGGCGCGCGCTGCGATAGCCGCTCTTTCTTCGGCTGTGTAACTGGGTGGCACCACGCCTTGAACGACGCCGGTTTTTGACAGCCGCTTTTGTTCCCGATCCATGCAGGCAGCGATCGGACGGTCAGAAGTGTGTCGCTTGCCTTGGGCGTCTATACAGGTATAGATGCCCGATGTTTGAGCGAAAGAAGGAGCTGCAGTCAGAAGGAAGAGGGGGAGCGCTGCGAATGCAAGCCAACGCTTTTTCATGGCATGTACCTTGTCAATAAAGTCCTGGTATAGAAACAGCAAAGTTCATGCCAAATAATCGACTCTTGGGTACTTGTGCATAAAAATGCTCCTTATTTCCGGGAAAAGTGAAGCAATTCATGATTGTTGCATTTTTAAGAAAAACCGTACATCGTGGCATTTTCGTTTGAGACAAAAAATGTTCCTGAGCGCTGATCCAAGCGTTTAATTTACGCCATATTGGGACCGATAAGCCAAAACCTGCTGGTAGTAAGCGGACAGCTCATCTCCGCTGGCAGCGGATGCCGACAGATAACCCAGCAAATCGTCCAATGTGGCAATGGCGCAGACTTGCATGCCCAATTGCGTGCGCACGTATTGCACGGCGCTATAGGGCACATCTTGGCCGTTTTCTGTGGCTTTTTCCTGGCGATCAAGTGCAACGGCAACGGCTGCTGGGGTGGCGTTGGCGGCGCGGATCAACGCAATGGATTCGCGCACGGCTGTGCCGGCCGACATGACATCGTCCACAATCAGCACCCGGCCTTGAAGGGGTGCGCCAACAAGGCTGCCGCCTTCGCCATGGTCTTTGGCCTCTTTGCGGTTGTAGGCAAAGGGGAGGTTGCGCCCCATGCGCGCCAACTCGATCGCCACAGCGGCCACCAGCGGAATGCCTTTGTACGCGGGGCCGAACAGCATGTCGCACTCAATGCCGCTGGCGACAATACGCTGGGCATAGAACTGCGCCAGTTTGCCCAACATGGCGCCATCGTTGAACAGACCGGCATTGAAAAAATAGGGCGATTGCCGACCGGCTTTGGTGATGAAATCGCCAAAACGCAGCACGCCGCAATCAACGGCAAAGGCCACAAATTGCTGGGCCAGATTATCGCGGGCAGGGGCGGAAGGAGCGGTAGATGTCAAGATATGCTTCCTTGTAAAGACCAGAACATAAGCGGGATTGCACAGTCCGGATTGTAGAGGGCGTTGCCTGGATATGCAGCGTGCGGATGGGCTGCTTCAGCCCTTTTCGGTGCGGGCAAAAACCAGTACCTGCACATGCGCCACGTTTGTTTGGCGCAAGGCTTGTACGGCAGACAGAACCGATGCACCGCTGGTCATCACATCATCCACCAGCACGATGCGCTTGCCCGCAAGTGCATCTGCCTTGGCGGCAGGAACGGCAAAAGCCTTGCGCATATTGCGCAAGCGATCTGCCAGCGGTAGCTGGCTTTGCGTGCGCGTGTGGCGAATGCGCAGCAGGCTGTTGCTGCACAACACGGCTTGCTGTGGTTGGAGGGCTTGCTGCTGATGCGCAGATGCGCGCAGTGCCTTGGCCAACAACAAGGATTGGTTGAAGCCGCGTTCTGCCAAACGCAGCGGATGCAAGGGCATGGGAATCAAGCAATCGCTCGCGCGAATGGCTTGCACCATCCGTGGGTTTTGCACCATCAGATCGGCAAAAAGAGAAGCCCAACCCGCTTGCGCGCCGAACTTGAAACCATCCACGCATTGCTGCCACGGCCAACCGTAAGAGACAGCGGCATGGCAGGCATCAATACCCGCCAGAGGTTGACGGATGCAGTCGACGCACAGCCTTGGTGGTTCTGGCTGAGTTACTGTATTTGCGGTATCTGTATGTGTGCGATGTGCTGCTGGCAGCAGCAACGCACAAGCAGCGCAACGCAACCGCACGGCAGCGTGAGCGCGGCGGCAGGTGTGGCAAATGCTCTGTGCAGGCCAGGCATGGCAAATGATGCATTGGCTGGGCAATTTCCACAAAGACGATAGTGGTGCGTGCATGAATGGATGGCGGGAAGCGGGGTGCAAGTGGTCAATCGATAGGTTGCATGTTTGCATGCTACAGGGCTGACTATACTGCTGGCTTTTCCTGCCGTGCCTACCACGACCGATTTTTATGCCTGAATCTTTTGCACCATCTGTTTTTGCGGTTGATCCCATCGCCGCCGGGCGCTGGCAGCGGCAGCGCCCATCGAACAGCCCTTGGCTGCATGAAGAGGTGGCGCA